>Ga0137306_103440_pt1 | contig 11798 bp, 9 predicted proteins | sample Inofroosms_March_FD_97187 | JGI IMG/M metagenome (GOLD analysis project Ga0137306, IMG submission 97187) | Mouse cecal microbial communities from Vienna, Austria - N-Acetylneuraminic and N-Acetylglucosamine D2O microcosms_March | ecosystem: Host-associated > Mammals > Digestive system > Large... | reverse complement strand
TCGCCGTCCATCTCCACCAGCGGGGTGGTCATCTTGATTTTTTCCATGCGTTCTCCTCCTCAGTCCCTGCCATAGCCGGCGGCGTAGTAGTTCATCAGGCAGCCCTCCTGGAGGATCTGCCGCTCGCTCTCCGTCAGGCCCGCGCACCGGAGGGACAGCTCCCGGACAGTCCCGTCCGCAGCAATCACCCTGGCCGCAAAGTCCTCCGCGCCCCGGGCGATGGCCGCCCGCACCCCGGGGATGTACACCCAGTCGCCGTCCTTCCAGGGGAAATCCCCGTCCACGGTGAAGGGCACGAGGCCCCAGTTGATGCAGTTGGAGCGGTACCGCTTGGTGGCGTACTCATGGCAGATGTTGGCAAAGCCGCCCAGCACCTTCTGACAGGAGGCGGCCTGTTCCCGGGCGGAGCCGTCTCCGGGCTTTCGGGCAAAGATGCAGGAGCCCACGGTAGTGCGCCGGGCGTCGCCCCCCACCCTGTCCAGAACCGCCCGGACCTCACCGGGGATCTCCCCCGCCTGCCGGGCCTCCTCCAGGGCCCGCACGGCCTTGGACCGGGCCACGTACTCCGGGACGCGGCGGCTGAGGGCGAACTCGCTGAGCCCGATGGGGTTGGAGCGGTAGGAGCTGGTCTCCCCGGAGGGGATGAGCTCGTCGGTGGTGGTGACGGGATCGTGAATCACCGCGCACAGCCGCACCAGCAGGTCCTCCTCCAGCCGGGGCATCCTGGGCCAGTCCTTGATGTTGGGCCCATAGCGCAGGGGGGCCTCCGGGTCCGGCCTGCCGAAGCCCTCATAGCACCGCTTGGCGTACACGCTCCCGTCGTAGCGGTAGGCCAGCTCCTCCGCCGTGGGGGGCTCATAGCTGATGTCCGTGGCCGCGGTGAGCACGCCCCCGTTGCGGGCGGTGGCGGCGATGGACCGGGCGTCCATGAGGGCCACGGCGGCAATCTGGCCGCTGCCGGGCTTGGAGCCCTCCCGGTTGGCGAAGTTCCGGGTGGCGTGGCGGATGGAGAGGGTCTGGTTGGCAGGGGTGTCCCCCGCGCCGAAGCAGGGGCCGCAGAAGGCGGGCTTCATCACGCACCCGGCCTCCATGAGCCTGGCCGCCGTGCCGTTTTTCGTGACAGCGAGGCTGATGGGGGTGGAGGCGGGGTAGACGGACATGTCGAAGTAGCCGTTGCCGATGGACTGGCCCTCCAGGATCTTCCCGGCCTCCACGATGTTCTCGTACATGCCCCCGGAGCAGCCCACGATGACCCCCTGGCCGCAGACCACCCGGCCGTCCACGATGCTGCGGCGCAGGTCCAGGGATACCTTGCCCTCCAGCTGGCGGTTGCAGTCCGCCTCCACCCGGGCCAGGATCCCCTCCGGATCGGCCTGCAATTCGTGGACCGTGCAGGCGATGGAGGGGTGGAAGGGCAGGGCAATCATGCACTCCACCTGACTGAGATCAATGCGCACCACGCTGTCGTAATACGCGCCGTTCTCCGGGCGCAGGGGCCGGAAGTCCTCCGGCCGGCCCACGTTCTCGTAGTAGGCCCGAATGGTCTCGTCCGTCTCCCAGATGGAGGAGAGGCAGCTGGTCTCCGTGGTCATCACGTCGATGCCGGTGCGGTAGTCGGCGCTGAGATTTTTCACGCCGGGGCCCACGAACTCCAGGATTTTGTTTTTCACGCAGCCGTCGGGGAAGGTGGCCCCCACCAGGGCGATGGCCACGTCCTGGGGCCCCACGCCCCGGCGGGGCGCGCCCTCCAGGTAGACCATGACCACCTCCGGGGCAGCCGCGTCGTAGGTGTTCTCCAGCAGCTGCTTCACCAGCTCGCCGCCCCCCTCGCCGACGCCCATGCAGCCGTAGGCGCCGTAGCGGGTGTGGGAGTCGGAGCCCAGGATCATCCTTCCGCACCCGGCCAGCCGCTCCCGGGCGTACTGGTGGATCACCGCCTGGTTGGCGGGGACGTAGATGCCGCCGTACCGCCTGGCCGCCGAGAGGCCGAAGGCGTGATCGTCCTCGTTGATGGTGCCGCCCACAGCGCACAGGCTGTTGTGGCAGTTGGTCATGGCGTAGGGGATGGGGAAGCGCTCCAGGCCGGAGGCCTTGGCGGTCTGGATGATGCCCACAAAGGTGATGTCGTGGGAGATGAGGGCGTCAAACCGCAGGCGCAGCCTGGACCGGTCCGTCCCCCTGTCGTGGGAACGGAGGATGGAGTAGGCCATGGTCTTCTCCCTGGCCTGCGCGGGATCGGCGGGCAGGCCGTCCGCCCAGACGATGCCGCCGTCCACCAGATACGCGCCCCTTTTGATTACTTCAACCATAGTATATCCTCCTGCGATGGGCGGCGGAGCTGTCCCCGTCCGCCAGACTATCGTCTTTGAGTGTAGCATAGGGCGGGCGGTTTGTGAAGAGGAAATATGCACAAACCGCTTTAAATCATTAAAAACAAAAGAGGACCACTTGACAAATCAGGGAAACAGGCTACAATGTAATGGCATGTGTCATGACACATAGCTGAAGAATACAAGAGGTTCAAAGAAATGGAAACTGTCAACGCGTTCCTCAAGCGCAAGAACATCGTGTTCTCCGCCAGGCGCTACGGCGTCGACGCGCTGGGCGCCATGGCCCAGGGCCTGTTCTGCTCCCTGCTCATCGGCACCATCGTCAAGACCCTGGGGGAGCAGGCGGGAATCGCCTTCCTGGTGGATGTGGGCAACTTCGCCGCCGCCATGAGCGGCGCGGCCATGGCTGTGGCAATCGGCTACGCCCTCCAGGCCCCGCCCCTGGTGCTCTTCTCCCTGGCCACGGTGGGCTACGCGGCCAACGCCCTGGGCAGCACCAGCCTGATTCCCGATCAGGCCGGGGCCGGCGGGCCCCTGGCGGTGCTGTTTATCGCCATCATTGCCGCCGAGTTCGGCAAGGCGGTGAGCAAGGAGACCAAGATTGATATTTTAGTCACGCCCCTGGTGACGATCCTGGTGGGGGTGGCCCTGTCGGCCTGGTGGGCCCCGGCGATCGGCACCGCCGCCACGGCGGTGGGCAACATCATCATGTGGGCCACGGATTTACAGCCCTTCCTCATGGGCGTGATCGTCTCCGTGGTCATCGGCGTCGCGCTGACGCTGCCCATCTCCTCCGCCGCTATCTGCGCGGCCTTCGGTCTGACGGGTCTGGCCGGCGGCGCGGCGGTGGCCGGGTGCTGCGCCAACATGGTGGGCTTCGCGGTGCTCTCCTTCCGTGAGAACGGCTGGGGCGGCCTGGTGAGCCAGGGGCTGGGCACCTCCATGCTGCAAATGGGCAACATTCTGAAGAACCCGCGCGTCTGGCTGCCCGCCATTCTTACATCCGCGGTGACCGGCCCCCTTGCCACCTGCGTGTTCCGGCTGGAGATGAACGGACCGCCGGTCTCCTCCGGCATGGGGACCTGCGGCCTGGTGGGCCAGATCGGCGTCTGGACCGGGTGGCTGTCCCCCAGCGAGCGGGCCCTGGCCAACGGCGCTGCCGCTGTCGCCCCCGGAGCCATGGACTGGCTGGGGCTGATCCTCATCTCCTTTGTGCTGCCGGCGGTGCTGTGCTGGGCCTTTGGGCTGCTCTTCCGGAGGATCGGCTGGATCAAGCCGGGGGATCTGACCTTGCAGTAAACCCCTCCCGGGCTGGGGGAGAGAATACATCAAAAGGTTCCCAGGCGCGGCTGCCTGGGAACCTTTTTTGCGCTCCTTGACGCGGGGCGGTTAATCTTGATATATGGCGGCGATGCTCTGTATTCTCCGCTTCATTTCTGCGCGGACATGCGAAGGCGCAAGGCACTCGCACTGATCTCCAAAGCTAAGAAGCATATCATAGTGATATTCGTTTTCAATGAACGGAAAATTTACGATGTAATGCTCCCCGCCATCCGGCAGAACGCAGTCGCAGGTGCAAAATTCAAGCGCCCTGTCCAGAACAGATTTGTGAATGCGCAGTTGAATCTCTGTCTGCATCGCTTCCCTGATGTCCTCAAAATCTAAAACCGGTTTTGGATAATCCCGGGGCACAAAGGCCTCCTGCCTGATTTCCAGATTTAACATGCGGGACAGTCTGAACAGGCGGCAGCCGCTTCTGGTGAGGCAGTATCCGTACAAATACCAGCGGCCGCTCTTCAGCACAAGCTGGCAGGGCTCAACCGTCCGCGCGGTTTTATTTCCGCGGTGGGCGATGTATTCAAAGGAGAGCAGCCTGCAAGCGTCTAAAGCGGATTGAATCATTTGCAGGTATGGCCGGATCTGGGGATTGCCTGACCACGGGCTGAAATCTACGCGGATTTGATTTGCCTTTATTTCGATATCCCTCGCTCTGCCGGGAGGGATGAGGCTTTTGATTTTCGCAAGGGCGTTTGCAAATTCGCCGCCCCGCACCATGCCGGAGAGATTGGAGAGCCCCGTCAGGATTGCGGAGAGATCGGCGGACGAAAAAACATTTTTATCAAGCTTGTACTCCGGCATAATTTCAAAGCCGCCGCCAACGCCCGGTGTGGAGCGGACAGGAATGCCCGCCATATTAATGGCGTCAATGTCGCGGTAGATTGTACGGGGCGAGACCTCAAACATATCCGCCAGCTCCCGCGCGCTGATGCGCTTTTTATCGAGGAGCGTCATAATCATACCAACAAGCCTGTCAACTTTCATGGGGCAGCCGCCTTTCAAAATTCTCTTTTATTATAGATTGCTGCCATACGGATGTCAACGATTGGCTGGTACAATGGAGGAGCCCCCGGCGGGGCAGAAAAGAAAAGCGGAGGAGAGGTATGATTACAGTCTATGTCTATATCCTGGATACGCTGGCGGACTGGGAATTGGGGTACGTTACTGCGGAATTAAATTCGAAACGCTTCTTCAAAAAGGACGCTCCGGATGTCTCGGTCAAAATGGCCGGCATCTCACAGGAGCCCGTCAGGACCATGGGGGGCTTGACGGTCACTCCGGACTGCGCTGTGAGCGATATTGCGGTGAATGAGAACAGCGTATTGCTGCTGCCGGGCGCGGCGGCCTGGGGTGACCCGAGGCATGATGCGGTTATTGAGAGGGCGGGAGAGCTGCTCCGGGCGGGCGCTGTGGTGTGCGCCATCTGTGGGGCCACCGCTGCGCTGGCAAATGCCGGACTGCTGGACCGGCGCCCGCACACCAGCAATGGGGCGGGATACCTTGAGATGTGCGCGCCCCGCTACAAGGGGCAGCGGTTCTATGTGGATAAGCCCTCGGCTGCGGATCGCAGTCTGATTACCGCAGGCTCTGCGGGAGCCCTGCTGTGGGCAAAGCAAATCATTGAGCGGCTGGAGGTTTTCCGGCCTGATACGCTGGAGGCATGGTACAGCTACTTCAGCACCGGCAGGGAGGAGCATTTCTTCTCCCTCATGCAAACCCTGCCGGCGGGCAAATGACCTGCCTGGCCTGCCGCAGATCGACACGGAGGACGGTTTCCGTCCTCCGTGTCTGCGCGTCATACCGCGCCGGCCTTTGCGGCATACGCTCTCTTCTCGCCCGGGGCTCCGATATCGCCGCCTCCTGACATACAGCCGCTAAAGGCCCTCCTCCCCGCGCAGATCCCTCTGGGCGGGGCCGGTGAGCAGCTTCCCGCGGCAGTCGAACCGGGAGCCGTGGCAGGGGCAGTCCCAGCTCTCCTCGTCCGGGTTCCACTCCAGCTGGCAGCCCAGGTGGGGGCACCGGACGTCCACCGCATAACACCGGCCGTCCGGAGCCTTGTACACGCCGGCCTTCCGGCCGTCCCACTCCACCACGCCGCCGTGGCCCGGCGGCAGCTCCTCCGCCGCGGCCCTGGGCGGCGACAGGGGCAGGCGGGCCAGATCCCGGGCGGCGTGGAGGCCCTCCTCCAGCAGCTGTCCGGCGGAGGCCGCCGGGGTGAACCGCTGGGGGGAGAACAGCTGGGCCCAGGCGTTCTCCTGGCCGAAAATCTGGTCCCGGATCAGGTGGGCCGCGGCCATGGCGGCCGTCATCCCCCACTTGCCGAACCCCGTGGCCACGTACCAGCAGGGGGTGGAGGCGGCAAACCGGCCCATATAGGGCATTCCGTCCAGCGTCATGCAGTCCTGAGCGGACCAGCGCCCCGCCTCCGCCGCGTCCGGAAAATGCAGGCCGGCCCACCGGCGCAGGGCCTCGTATTTCCCGCCCTCCCGGTTCTCCCCCGTCCGGTGGGCCCCGCCGCCAACCAGCAGCAGTCCGTCCGCCATGCGCAGGGACGCGCCGCCGGGGTCCGCGCTGTAGTACATCCCCGGCAGCGCCGGAGCGCCCCGCAGGGCCAGCACATAGCTGCGCTCCTGGTGCATACGCAGGAAGTAGTATCCCGGGGCGTTGACAAAGGGGAAATGGCAGCAAAAAATGATGTGCTCCGCCCGCACCGTTCCGCTGGAGGTGCGAAGCTGGTCCCCCTCCGCCTCCAGCACCCGGGTTCCCTCCCGGATGGTCAGCTCCTCCGCCAGGGCACGGAGCAGACGGAGGGGATGGAGCTGGGCCTGGTTTTCGCAGCGGACCGCCCCGGCCGTGGGAAAGGGCAGTCCGGTCTCCTCCGTCAGGCGCACCGGCAGTCCGGCCCGCTCCTGGGCGGCGAACTCTCGGAGCAGCTCCGCCTCTGAGCGCACTGTGTAGAGATAGGCCGGAAGGCGCTCCCATTCGCAATCAATCCGGCGGTCCCAGATGAGCTGCTGGTACCACTCCAGGGCCTGCTGGCCGGCCCCCGCGTACAGCCGGGCCGAATCCTGACCCAGGGTCTGCTCCAGCCGGTGGTAGAGCATGCCGTGCTGGCCCGTGACCTTGGCGGTGGTGTTTTCGGTCTGGCCGGAGCCGATCCGGTCCGCCTCCAGCACAACCACATCCACGCCGGACTCCCGCAGCAGGGCGGCGGTCAGTATGCCCGCCAGTCCGCCGCCGATCACCGCCGCCTCTGTCTCCAGATCGCCCTGGAGGGGTGGTCTGGGGGCGATAGGGGCGGTTTGACGCCAAAGAGATGGCATCGTATCACCTTCCTCTCCCCCCTAGTGTTTGCCAAAAATGAGAGGAATAACCGTTCTTTTGCATAAATCTGCCCGCCGGGAACATAAACTAGCCTGTGCAAAAGGAGGGATCGTATTGAACAGAATCCATTCCGCCCGCCGCCGGGCCCAGCAGATGCGCCGCAGCGCCGGCAGCCGCCGTATGGCCGGCGGGGAGAGCCGCGCCGCTCTGCGCCTGGTGATCTGCGGCGTGGTCTTTGTGCTGCTGGTGGCAGTGAAGCTGCTGTTTCCGGAGGCGGTGGGCGGCATCGCCCGCTCCGCCGGACGGCTGATTGGCCGGGACGCGGACTTCAAGGAGGCTTTTGCCGCCATGGGACGGGCCATCAGCGGCGAGGCCGCGGTCAGCGACTCCCTTCAGGATGCCTACACCGCCGTATTCAACCCCTCGTCCCCCGCCGTCTCCCCGCCGGCGGCAGTCCCCTCCGGCGCCTCTGTCCCCCTGGACCCCGGCGCCCGGCTGATCCGCTACACCGCCCCCACCCTGCCGGAGATGACGGCCCAGCCCGTCCACACGGAGGTGGTGGTGGATACCGTCAGCCGCCAGCCGGTCCCCGCCGCCGGGGAGGACGCCGGCACGGCGGCTGACCCGCCGGAGGATCCGACTCCCGCAGCCCCGCCCTCCGGCGAACCGGAACCGGAGGACGAGGCGGCTACTCATGCCCTCTCCTATGTCTACACCATGCCCGCCCTGCCGGACAACGCCAGTCTGGAGCAGCGCAACCTGGGCTTTTCCCACTGTACGCCGGTTCACGGTCCTCTCAGCTCCCCCTTTGGCTGGCGGGAGCACCCTGTGGAGGGCGGCGGCCGGTTTCACTACGGCGTGGATCTGGCGGCGGAGGAGGGCACGGACGTGGTGGCCTTTGCGGACGGCACGGTGTACGCCACCGGCGAGAGCAGCACCCTGGGCAACTATATCATGCTCCAGCACCAGGGGGGATATATCACCCTCTACGCCCACTGCAGCCGGGTCACCGTCTCCGGCGGTCCGGTGGCACAGGGGGAGAAGATCGCGGAGGTGGGGTCCACGGGGCTGGTCACCGGGCCGCATCTCCACTTTGAGCTCCACGACGGGGACCTGTATCTGAACCCGATTTACTATGTGGAAATCGGGTAAGCTGGAGATTGGGTGGGGCTTTGCCGCCATGGTGCTCCTGGCGCTGCTGGCCGGGGCGGGGGGCGTACTGCCGCTGGTGCTGCTCAGCGCCCTCTGCCACGAGCTGGGGCACCTTGCGGCCCTGCGTCTGGCGGGAACGGAGGTGGAGCTGCTGCGGCTGACCGCCTTTGGCGCGGAGATCCGGGCGGACACCCGCTATCTGCCCTATCCCAAGGAGATTCTTTGCACGCTGGCCGGTCCGGCGGTGAATTTGGTCCTGGCGCTGGTGTTCGCCCGGATTGCGGGGGACTATGTCCTGGCGGGGGCCAACCTGCTGCTGGGCGTGTTCAACCTGCTGCCGGTCCCCTCCCTGGATGGCGGGCGGGCCCTCTTTCTGCTGGTGAGCTGGGGCGCGGACCCGGGGACGGCGGACCAGCTGTGCCGCAGGGTGGGGCTGGGGTGCGCCCTGGGCCTTACCGCCCTGGCCCTGGCGCTGACGCTGTGGCACGGCGCGGGCCTGTTTCTGCTGCTGGGCGCGCTGGGGACCCTGCTGCCCCAGCTGCCCCGCCGGAGACGCGGGCGGGACGGCCGCAGTTTTTCTAAAAAAAGCTCCTCTGTCTGTTAAAGCACGGGTCCCTCTTTTCAAAAACGGAAAAGAGGGACCGTTCGATTCAAAATACGCTGAAACAGCGGAACGCCTCCTTCTTCTGCTCCCGCGTTTCCTCGCTTCCGCTGACGAAGTGTTTACCCGCAATGAATAATGGCGGACAAAAGGGAAAGAATAGGGCTATCAACTGGGGAACAGAGACGCAAGCCCCAGGGAAAAGAAGAGGAGGTAAGAGAAATATGGTGTTGGACCGGATCGCGCTGATTCTTGTGATTATCGGTGCATTGAACTGGGGGATCATCGGCCTGTTTGGACTGGATATGGTGGCCTTCTTCTGCGGCGGCCAGGCGGCGGTGCTCTCCCGGATCATTTATTCCGTGGTGGGCCTGGCAGGGCTGTGGTGCGTGTCCCTGCTGTTCCGGGAGAGAGCGCCGGAGCAGGCGGCGGCCTGACAGACTGTCCGGAGGCGCGCAGTGAGACGCCGCGCTCAATCCCGTCCGCAGCCATGAGCGGGGGATACGCTCCGCCGGATCTGGCGGCGGATTGGATTTTGATATATGCAGTGGTGTGGGGCGCGGCGCAGGCCGCGCCCCACACAGTATTCAGTTTATTTTCGCTTTCGCCGGCTTCCTGCTATTTGACATATGAGCCGCATCTGTGGTATGGTAACAGCAGCAAACGAATACAGCCGGCATCCCGGCATGGGGGAAACATCATGACAATTCTTCGGGATATATCCTTTCTCTGGTCCATGCTCCATATTGTGGCACTGTTTCTGCTGTTCTTCGAGCCACGCTACTCCTGGCGGACCACCATGCTGGCGGGGTTTGCCGGCGCGTCGGCATTGCTGTGCGTCAATGTGATGGCCATGTACCGGCTGGGCCACGGCATTATTATGAGCATCGCCTTTTTCTCCTGTACCATCCCCACCATGCTCCTGTTCTTTCTGCTGTCCAAATACCGGGACGGCCGCTTCTTCTTCCTCTTTTGCCTGACGGATACCATCTGCTTCTGGCTGCTCCAGCTCACCAACTTCCTGGACCGGCTTACGGGCGACACCTACGTGGTCATGCTCATCAGCCGTCTGGCGGCGTTTCCGGTGGTGGAGCTTCTCTTCTGGCGCTATCTGCGCCGCCCCTACCGGGAGCTGCAAAGCAAGCTGGAGAACGCGTGGTGGCTGTTCGCGGCCATCGGCGGGACCTACTACCTGCTGATTATGTTCACCTCCGTCCCGGTGGGCGCGCCCATGCCGGACGCCGCCGGGTTGGCCCGCATTCTCCTGGTGATGCTGCTCATGCCTTTGACCTATCTGACCATCTTCCGCTCCCTGTGGAGACAGATGCAGATCAGCGAGAACACCCGGCAGATGGAGCTGCAAAAGCGGGAGTACAATGCCATCTGCCGGAAAATGGAGCTGGGGCGGATCTACCGCCACGACATGCGCCACCACCTGGTAATCCTGGAGGGAATGCTCCGGCAGGAGGACAGCGCGGGGGCGCAGGAGTACATCCGGCAGCTGACCGGGAAGATGTCCAGCCTCAACCGGGCCGCCTGGTGCGCCAACACCGCCGTCAACGCCGTGCTCTCCGGCTACATCGGGCAGGCGGAGGAGTGCGGCTGTCAGGTGTCGGCGGAGGTGGGCATCCCGGAGGAGCTGCCCTACGGGGAGATGGATCTGTGCATCGTCCTGGCCAACACCCTGGAAAATGCCATTCACGCCTGCCGGGAGGCGCCGGAGGGGGAGCGGCAGATCGAGCTGCGGCTGGAGCTGACGGACAACCGGCGCATCTCCTTCTCCCTGGTCAACGCCTGTCCCCGGCCTGTGCGCTTTTCAGCCGATGGCCTGCCCGCAGCCCCCGCGAAGGAGGGCCACGGCCTGGGCCTGCAAAGCGTCCGGTCTGTGGCGGACAGGTACGGCGGCCTCCTCCAATGCCGGTGGGAGGAGGGCCGGTTCTACACCCAGATGGTCCTTTTCCCGCCCTCCCCATAACCGAATCCCCTGGCCGCCCACAACAGGGCGGCCAGGGGATTTTCTGTAAAGCCGGGCTGTTTTACCGGATGATTACGTTCTCCGCCCCCAGCACCTCCACCAGCTCGTCCACCAGGCTCCGGCCCAGAAGGCAGGTGGAGCCCAGCTGCTTGCCCGTGTCGGCCAGGTAGATCTTGGCCGGGGTGCTGCCCGGGAACATGCTGAACACGCGGTTGATGTGTCCCAGGAGGACCGGGTCCATCCCGGCCAGCCGCAGCCACAGCACCTTCCCCTCCAGCACCTGGACCGTGGAGGCCGGCCTCCTGCCCTGGGCCTCCGGCGGCAGCCCGCCTCCGCTCCGCAGGGGATACACCTCGTCGCAGATGATCTGGGGCGGCTTCTCGTCCCGCACGGACAGCTTCCCCCGGACCAGCACCGCGCTGCCCTCCCCCAGCTCCCGCCCGTACCGCTCCACGGTCCGGCTGAAGCACAGCAGCTCAATGGCCGCCGTGTCGTCCTCCACCGTGGCGTAGGCCATCAGCCGGTTGGCGCGGGTGGTGCGGGTGCGGTAGGCGGCGACGATGCCCGCCACGGTGATGCGCTGCTCGTCCTGGTAGACGGTGGGCCCGCCCTCCTGCTCAAAGTCCTCGGTGATCGAGCCGATGCGGACCGCTCCGGCGGCCTTGGCCGCGTCCCGGTAGGCGTTCATGGGGTGGCCGGATAGGTAGAGGCCGGTGACCTCCCGCTCCTGGCGCAGCCGCTCCTCCAGGGAGAACTCCGGTATATCGGGCAGCGCCGCCTCCGCGCAGCGCCTGGGGCCGGCCGCCGCCATGCCGAAAAAGTCCATCTGTCCGTCCACATTCTGCCGGCGGCTGCCGGCGATGGAGTCCAGCAGCTTCTCGCTCACCGCCACCAGACGGCTCCGGTACACGCCGAAGCTGTCAAAGGCCCCGGCGCGGATCAGGTTCTCCACCGCCCGCTTGTTCGCGTCCGCGCCGTACATCCGCTCACAGAAATCCTGGAACCCTGTGAAGGGCCCGTTGGCCTCCCGCTCCCGGACCACGCCCTGGATGAAGCCCCGGCCGATGTTCTTGATCGC
>Ga0137306_103438_pt1 | contig 11814 bp, 11 predicted proteins | sample Inofroosms_March_FD_97187 | JGI IMG/M metagenome (GOLD analysis project Ga0137306, IMG submission 97187) | Mouse cecal microbial communities from Vienna, Austria - N-Acetylneuraminic and N-Acetylglucosamine D2O microcosms_March | ecosystem: Host-associated > Mammals > Digestive system > Large... | reverse complement strand
CACAAAAAGACGTCTCCGGTCTGCTGTTAGTACTTCTTGCATATAACTGCTGTTCGGTCCTCTTCCCATTTGGGAATCCCACATAAATATCTTATTATTTATAAACTCATCTGCATAATTGGGCTTTCCTTCCACATATTCCCGCCCTTCCATATCCTCCTGCTTATGATATGTCACGAAAATACACGCATCCTCACCAATCCGTTTCATACCATACATTGTAGAAGATAAATCTCGTTCACAATTCAACAGCTGGCACACATCCCGTCGGGAATACTTTTCATAAAGCAAAAATTCCCCCTCACACTGACCACCTGAATACATATCATGAAGTCTTTGTCTGGATAGCTCCACTAAATCCCACAGATATTTATTAAATGTGCTATGAGTTAGTTGGTCATAGAAATTCTTCAACCTCTTGATTCTACCTGATTCATCAAATTCTATCATATCGACTTCCATGTATTTCTTCAACTCATCTTCATTGGTGACAAATTTACCTGTCAGATTGGCAATCGCAGAATCCATCTCTTGCTGTGAAACCTTCCTATTATACTCCCGTTCAATCTTACGGGCAATTGCGGCTCTATCTACCTGTCCATCGTCCATAATTGCCAAAAGAATTTCAACCTCATGTGGACGCTTAGCTCTTGCAACTACCTTTGATACATACTCCAAAGTCAAAGCCTCTTTTTCTGTCAAAGCCTGGTTACATTCTCTCTTATCAACACTGCACAGAAAATGATAATATGATTTATAATTTTCCAGAATTAACAGTGGGTCCACCTCTCCATTTCGATAAAAATCTATTAAGAATGGTACTCTCCCCAAACGATATTTCAAATCACGATAACTCCTTTTTATAATGGCCCTGATTCCTCTGATCTGATCGATGGATTTAAAAATTCTATGCTTGGAAATCTCGTCAAAATGAATAGTAGAGGCACCTGGAATTACTCGGCATCCCTCCATTACATAACGCCGAATATTATCTTTGTTGTAACTCCTATCTCCAGACAATGCAATCGGAATCATAAAATTATTCTCATAATTCCCAATAAAATCTAATATAGTAACAAATTCTTTTCCCGGTGACTTTCGAAGTCCACGCCCCAACTGCTGCACAAAAACAATCGGTGATTTTGTCGGTCTAAGCATAATTACCTGATTGACCTCTGGGATATCAACACCTTCGTTAAAGATATCGACTGTAAAAATATAATCCAGACAATCTTCTCTATCATCAGATACCAGCCGTTCAATCGCTTCCTCTCTTTCCTCCTGTTGGGTCTCCCCTGTCAACGCCACTGTCCGGAAGCCCCTTTCCGAAAATTTGCCGCTAAGTTCACCAGCCTCATCCTTTGTACGGCAAAAAATCAACCCCTTCACACGTTCACCACAATATCCATAATAACCTGCTTGCTCAATTACATAATCCACACGTTCATCGGATATAAGAGAATTAAAATCTGTTTTATCATCTACTTCCTTACCATCTATTCTCAAATCTGTAATTCCAAAATAATGAAATGGGCATAACAAGTTTTCTTCCATAGCCTGTTGCAATCGGATCTCATAGGCAATATTATGATCAAATGCCTCAAACACATCAAAATCATCTGTGCGCTCCGGCGAAGCTGTCATACCGATCCAAAAGTCAGGGTTAAAGTATTTCATAATTTCCTGATAGCTCTCTGCCCCCACTCGATGAGCCTCTGCTAGTGTCAAGTAGGGAACAAAAAAAATTTTATTTTTTTCATCGGAAATGCCACCGCCGGCATCCCCGATGAATGCTAAAGTTCTAACCTGCATATCAGGCATATTATGCTTATGATATAAAATCATCTACATTCCAGACAATCTCTATCTCCGTTTCGCTGTGCACCAGCACCTGACTGACAAGCTGCCGGATTTTATCCGGTTCAAATTCATCCAGCACGCTTAATGCGTCCAGTGTTTCCGCATCCTGTTCATCCAGACACAACTCCTGTCTGGCGGCTTCTTCCATCTTTTCATCAATCAGTTTTTTTGTTTCCTCTATCTGCCGCTTTATCGCAGCATTCCTTTCCGCCATGACTTCCCTTGATACTTTGCCTTTGGTATATTCATCATATACCGTGAATTTCTCCCTGTTATATTTTTCAACGGTTTTTTCCAGCAGGGAAATTTCGTCTGACAGGGCATCCTTGCAGACTGTCTGCTTTTTCTTCATCTCTAAATCCTGCAAACCTGCCAGAGCCATAGCCCTTACACATTCAAGCACATTCTGATCCAGTTCCGGGCGGTTAACATTGTATTTGTGTACCCTGCACCGGTAATAGTTCCCATTGGAATGTTTAACCATTGCTTTCCCGCATTCCGCACAGACAACCAGCCCCCGTTTCCATGCACCGTTGCTTTTCCTTTTCCGGTATGGTCTCCTGCCGACTGCCTTAACGGCCCTCTGGTAAAGTTCTTCCGATACCAGCGGTTCATGGCAGTTCTCCACCACAATCCAGTCCCCGGCATCCCTCTGTTCCACTTTATGCCCGGTATCAAAATTGTCAGCAGTTTTGTTGTTGATAACTTTCCCAATATAAACTTCATTGAAAAGTATCTCCATCACCGTTGCAGGTGACCACAGCCTCTCCCCGATATCCCTCCTGTTGTTGCGTTTAATATTGTTCTTCTCATAATATTCCAGAATGGAATCGTAATGGTTCCGGTTCAGGTACTCGCTGATTTCCGTATACTTTTTCCCTTCTGCCGCCATCTTAAAAATCAGCCTGACGACCGGTGCGGCATCCGGATCGGGCTCCAGCACATGCTTGTCCGCTGCTGACTTCCGGTAGCCGAATGGGGCAAATGCGGCAATGTATTTCCCCTGCTGCGCCAGTATCTTTTTTGCCGAACGGACTTTCCTTGAGGCATCCCGGCAGTACATGGCATTGACAATGTTCTTTAACACCACATCCATTCCCCCGGTGCTGCCGAAGGACTCCTGGCTGTCGTACCCGTCATTCACGGAAATATACCGCACCTGCATCAGTGGGAAGATACACTCCATATAGTTGCCCACTTCCAGATAATCACGCCCAAGCCTGCTGTAATCTTTGGTGATGATTATACCGATACTTCCTGCCTTTACCATATCCATCATCTTTTGGAAATTTGGACGGGTAAAGTCAGCCCCGGAATACCCGTCGTCCACAAACTCCGCTATCCGGTACCCCTGCAGGTCAGGGCGTCCCGAAACATATTCCATCATAAGCTGCCTCTGGTGCGAGATGCTGTTGCTCTCTGCACCCTTCGGCATATTGTCGTCTTCATCCGACAGCCTCATGTAAAGCGCCAGCACTTCCTGCATCCGTCCCACACATCCTTTCCTCTGCTATTTCTGTCAACTGCTCCATAAAATCATCATATTTCAGATGGATTTCCAGATTCCCGTCCGGATGGAAGTATATTTTTTCCACAAAGGCATCCGCCATTTCCTTTGTCAGTTTCCTCCGCCTGAAATACTTCTGCACCACCTGTTCCCAGTCCAGGTCCAGATGGAAATTCTTTTCATAAAAACGCTGCCGCCTGAACAGCTCCGCAATCTGTTCCTGAATGGCCCTGGCCTGATTTTCATACTCTTTCTGGTACTGGCACAGTTCCTCTGCCGTTACCAGCCCGTCCCTGTAATCCTCATAAAGGCCGCCCTTGTTTGCACTGATGCTTTTTTCCTCTTTCTGCAGCCGCCCGATTTCTTTCCGGTACACATCAAACTGTTCCCTGTTTTCTTTCCGGCGGTTCAGGTCCTGTACCAGCCGCACCGTGTCAATGCAGAGTGCCATGTGCTTATGGATTACTTCAAACACTGCTTTTTCCGCATCCTCCACTGATACACGTTTACATCGGTTAATGCTGTCATGGGCTTTCTTCCTCCCCCTCACGCCGCATTCATACTGGAAACGGTCCAACTGCCTGAAATGCCTCTTTAAGTGCATATGGGCACCGCATTCCGCACAGAACACCTTTCCCACCAGCTTATTTTCCGGGCTTTTAGGCAGGTCCGGTCTGCTGTTGATTTTCTGGATCATTTTTTTGCGTACGCTCTCTACCCGCTGCTGCACCTTGTCAAAAACTTCCTTTTCTATCAGGGGTTCATGCACCCCTTCCACCCGCACCCACTGGTCTGGCGCCGTATGAACATTCCTCCGGCCGGTCGCAAGGCATTTTGTTTGTTTGCCATGCACGGAATTTCCGATATAGTATTCGCCTGTCAGAATTTCCTTGACATGGGATGGATGCCACTCCCTTGACTTTTCTGCATTTACCATATCGCCTTTCTTTATAAAACGGTATTTTGGTGGGGATAATATTCCCTCGCTCTGCATCTGCCTTGCAATCTGTGCATACCCCATGCCGTCAAGGAACATCTTGAAGATACGGACCACATTGGCACTCACGTCAGTATCTATCACCAGCCGCCTTGAGCCGTCCTCCGCACGCATATACCCATACGGCGGCGTCCCCTCGCTGTAACCGCCCTGCATCCAGATGGCACGCTTTCCCGTCTTGACCTTTTTGGAAATATCCTTTGAATAAAACTCATTTACCATATTTTTCAGCGGGACGGACTGGTCGGCATCCTGCCTGGCTGAATCAAAGCCATCCGTAATCGCAATATACCTCACGTCCAGAAACGGGAATACCCTCTCAATATAATTCCCCGCCTCCACATAATTCCTGCCGAGCCTGCTCAAATCACGGGTAATGACGGTATTGACTTTACCCGCCCGGATGTCCTGCATCATGCGGTCAAATTCCGGCCTGTCAAATGTCGTCCCCGTCACGGACACGTCTGCATATATATCCGCTGCGGCCATATCGTCCTGCCTGTCAATGAAGTCCTTTATATAGGCAATCTGCGTTTCCACCGTGTCCCTTTCCTTATTCGCCTCCGACTCAAAGGAAAGCCTTGCATAAATGGCTGTCCGGTACGTTTTCACTTCCTGCCCCAGCCCCATCACTGCCTGCGCTGTCAGGTTGCCGGAAGTTTCTGCCGCCGGCATATTTTTTCTGCTCTTTCTTGCCATCTCACACCGCCTCCTTTGTCCTGATGTTCAGTTTCCCGCTTTCATCCAGCGACACCTCATGCCCCGCACTGACAAGGCTTTCTAAAACCTCCCGGTAACAGTCTGCAAAATCAAACGTGATTTCTATATTCTTTTTATCCATTACCCGGACTTCCCGGATTAACGAAACCGCCACAAAGCGGTCAAGCCCCCGGATATTCTGGTGTTCCGTGAAATAATCCAGCCATGCGGAGCCGTCATTTTTCCTCTCCAGCACCTTCTCCATTTCCATGTCAATCTGACGGATGGCAATCCGGGCATTTTTTCTCCTGGCCTCATATGCCGCATGGAGCTCCCTGTAATCTTCCTTTGAAATCATGCCGTCTTTCATATCTTCATACAGCGTGGTGCGCAGTTCGGCACAGCGTTCCGCCTCTGCCTCTTTCTTTGCCCTGCGCTCTTCCAGCTTTTTCAGGTCAATCTGCTGGAACGGCACTGTCCCAATGAAGGATAAAATCCGTTTCAGCTCCAATATATTGGAAATATGCTGCTGCAGCAGGGACAATACCGTTTCCTCCAGTTTATCCGCTGCAATGCGGTGGGGGCTGCACTTCTTTTCTGCCTTATGTGTCGAACACACATAATAGGCATATGTCTTTCCGCTGACGGTTGAGGTTTTCCTTACCATCGGCATCCCGCAGTCCCCACAGACCGCCAGCCCCGACAATGGGTATACCCCCTCTTGTTCCGGCGCTGTCCGGGTGTCCATTGACAGAAGCCTCTGCACGATTTCAAACTCCCTGTCCCCGACCACCGGCTCATGGTTCTTCTCTATCCTTACCCAGTCGCATTCTTCTTTCAGGACCGTTTTCTTTACTTTGTGGTTAGGCGTTGTCCTCTTTCCCTGCACCAGATTTCCAATGTAAACTTCATTTGTTAAAATCCGCCTTACCATGACGGAAGTCCACTCTGACTTCTCTTTTGTCTGGAATCCTGTCCGGTAGCTGCTTCCGGTGCTTGCCTTATACTCTGCCGGGGGAAGGATTCCCGCCTCATTCAGCCTTTTTGCAATGCCGTCCTGGCTCATGCCGTGCAGTTTCATTTTGAAAATATCCCGCACCACGCCTGCGGCATACGGGTCAATGACAATCTTATGGTAATCATCCCCTGACTTTTGGTAGCCATAAGACGTGAACGAACCGATGTATTCCCCATTCTTCCGTTTCACTTCCAGATGGCTCCGTATCTTGATGGAAATGTCCCGGCAGTATGCGTCATTGATTAAATTCTTAAATGGGATAATGATTTCATCTGACTGGTCTTTCCCTTCCAGACTGTCGTAGTTGTCATTGACGGCAATAAAACGTACCCCCAATGCCGGGAACAGACGCTCAATGTAACGGCCGGAATCAATGTACTCACGCCCAAACCTTGATAAGTCCTTGACGATAACACAGTCCACAATGCCTTTTTTGATGTCCTCCAGCATCATCTGAAATGCCGGGCGCTCAAAATTGGAACCGCTGTAACCGTCATCCACACGCTCCGACACAACGACAATATCCTCTTTGTCCTTCAGGAAATCCTTAATGAGATTTTTCTGGTTAGAAATGCTGTTGCTTTCTGCCTTTGCCGCATCTTTGACGTCGCCATCTTCTTTTGATAACCTCACATAGATGGCAGCATGATAGATTTTTTTGGTAATCATATAAAACCACTCCTTCTATTTTTTAATTATCAGAAGATAACGAAGTAAAATCCTCTATGTAAATAGAAAGAGCCGCATTGAATTTAGTCCTGAAACTATTTTAACACGCCTCTTTCCGTTTGTCCGCTGCTTTTTTCAATTTATTTTTCTATACAGATAAGAGCATATTTTCAAATGCCTCCTCCATCGAACCTCCGCCCTCTGTAAACCTTACTTTTACTTTCATGCCGCCTACCCGGACAAGATAAGGGTTTCCCACCTGCTTCAGATACTGCTGCCTGCGTTTTTCCAAAGGCTGCCCTTTGTCTATCCTGAGTTTCGATATATCCGTAAGGCTGCCGGACTCCACATCAGCAAAATCCACAGCCAGCAACGCCCTGTATTCCCCTACCGTCATTCCATGCTCCTTTCCTGTTGCCTTTTATGCCGCAAGACCACACTGCACTTTTACCGCATGGCCAATCTCCGCCAGCTTTCTTTTACTTACTCTGCCAGTCACTTCCATAATATCCGAATAAGCAACGGAAGTAATCTGTTCGCATAGGGCAAGGCCGTGGCGGTGCAGCCCGGTATTCCTGTACCCATTCAGAAACACATGGGTTGGCAGGTATTCCTTTTTGTGTATCTTTGAGGTAAGCGGCACAACCGTAATAACCTGGCTGTATTTATTTGCCATGTTGTTGCTGATTACGACACAAGGCCGGATTCCCGACTGGACTGACGTTTCATGCTGCCCTAAATCCACAATGATAATGTCGCCTCTTTTAATCTTCATAACTGCCTCCATCTACAGGAGGGGAAAGCACAACTTCCCCCTCCAATACTTCTTCAATATACTCCATTGCCTCCTGCTCTGTAGGGCAGGAAACTACTTTATTTCCTGCTGCATCCTCTACCACATGCTCCGACGGGTAAGGGATAATCCGGTATTTCTTATCATTCTCCATAAGCATTACTGACAAATTCGCCTGTGTCTGCCAGATACACCCGCACATCCATATCCGCCATGTCGCCCACGAATTTCTCCCAATCGGAATCATCCTCTGTCACGTCATACTGGCTGCGGAGTACCAGAACCTCATAACCCCTGTTTACAATGGCATTGACAACAGATTTTACCACCGGCCTGTCCATGTCCATATCCCCAATCAGGTTATGCTCCACCGCCACATCTTCTATAAGAATGTTTCTTTTGGCACACTGCACTTTTATCTGCATTACCATCTGCTCCACATTCTCCTGTGACTTCATACTGCTTAAAAACAAAACACCCTTTGTAATCGGGTTTTCCTCATAATTCATCATAAATGACCTCCAATTCAAATTATCTTCTATATTGTTCCATAGGGAAAAACTTGCCGGCTATGTTATCCTCCCATATAAATGCTCCCATCCCCACAAAGCCCTGCATATTATATTGTTTGATTCTTATTTAGGACGAAAGCATTTATATCAGCGGACAACCGGCTGCATACACAGCCAATCATCTCTCCCTTTCTTTTGTTGGTAACGACGTATTATATCCGTCCTGTTTGACACTTTTTTCCGGTATATCACAGGATTCAGGTGTCTCCCCTGTCCTGCATTTGTCCATCTTCTCCGCAAACTGCATGACATTCAAACATTCGCCCGTAAAACCAAAATCGTCATATTTAACAGAAATATAGTCCTGATCCCCAAAGTCAAAAGGTTCTGTTGTGATAATCGTGCCAAAATAATTGACTTTCACATGCTTTTCTATCGAACAGGGTATTCCGGCATCATCCCCATGACGCAGCGCATAGATATACATCCCTTTCGGAACCGGATTTTTATCCGGACGAAGCCCTGTAAACAACGCCAGTTTTCCCTTTACCTCTACTTCTTCCATTTCCTCCTGTGTCAAATTAACTTTTTCCATCTGCGCTTTTTCCTCCATTCCACTGTCCAGTTGTTTTCTGCTGTTTACCCTCATATAAGCAGCCACTCTCAAAAATACCACCTTCTCCTTTTTTTACTTTTGCCCCCTCAAATAAATAAAACATTTTTTGCTTTACTTATTTCAGAGGACAACCGGCTGCATACGCAGCCAATCATCCCCATTGTGAAAGAACGCTGATTTTGCGTCCTCTCTAAGTCTGGCATAATAAACTCCAGACTTTTATCCCCCAGCCGGGTTACACACACGGAACTGCGCCTGTTTCCACTGCACTTCCACCCGCCCATCCGGTTTCATGTGCAGAACGCCACTTCCACGAAAGGATCATCTTCTGCAATCGTGGTGTCCGTATAATCCATTATCTCCAGACGCTGCTCTGGTAGGCCGTAACCTCTGCTCCAATCCTTCACGGGCAACAAGATGATTCTCCGAATTATCTAAGAAGAAACTTCGTTTCTTCCACTAAGATAACTCTGTTAAACACCATGCAGGATTATCATGGCACGAAATGGGTTCCGGCCACTCTGCCATACGGCAAAGCGGAAATATATCGGAATGTGTGCTTGTCCTATTCAGTTTGTAAAGCCATTATAAAACCTTTTTTTCAAAAGTGGGAGTATACAGTTCGGACACTTTTAGTGACCGCCCCACGGACACTTTTAGTAAAATTCCCTTAAATTCTCTACTAGATTTGCCATATTATTAAGCACAATACACTTCTGTTTTTCCGTAAGGCCGTTCAGTAAACAGCTTATGTATTCCGGCTTTTCCCCATAAACCAGATAATCCAAAGACACATGGTAAAACTCCGCAACCAACATCAGGCTGTCTATGCTGCCGCCGTTCAACCCACACTCTAATTTCCTGTAACCGCCAAATGATAGTCCCATTTTCTCTGCCGTTTCGCTTTGGGTTAAACATCTGCCCTCTCTTAGTTTCCGTATTCTTTCTGCACTTTTCTGCACATCATAATACATAAACTTACCTCCTGATTTTTCCATATTTATAAATACTTAAAATCAGAAAATCCGATGGAGAACGACATTGTTCTAGCCCAGTAACTTTCATATTAAATAAAATACATATAAAAAAACCAATATCATGTACGGCAGAAAAACCTCAATTCTCACTGGGACTGTGGTTTTTCTGCCGTACATGATATTGGTTCTAAGTTGTATGATACAAGCGAACTTGCACATTATCTTTTAACTTTTGCTAGAATAAATTCTTAGATTCTTTCTATAAGGCAAAGCACTATTCTCAAATTTAAAAAATACGAAAAGCAAACTATGATATATCCTTAATGCAACTCCTTGTTGTCTATTCAAATAATCAATACAATCCATTTTATTCCTCTTCATACACCACCCATTCTTTATTTGCATTCATATAGGAAAGCTTTCCCTTATCATATGTTACTTTCCCATCCTCAACCTGATCTGCCACAATCTTCTGTCTTCTGCTCTTTTTGTTTATTTGCATAATATAATTCTTTTTTTTCAAATAAATATATCGGTTACTGACAAAAAACCACCTTGTATCCTCCGAATTATCAAAACCCTCATTTTGACTCTCAGTTTTCAAACCATAGAAATCCTCTATATTTTCCTCAACAGAAACATAAACAAGGACATCTGAATAATCCTCAAGATTCACTTTTCTGACACAAATTCCAGTATCTGTGTCATTTTCCATCAAATAGTAGCATTCTTTCCCATGAACAAAGATACTGTGTATCGTCAATTCAAGCGGAAAAACATCTTTTGTCAATACAGACTCTCTTCCGCTGCTATCAGTATAGACCACCGTATTATTTTCAGGATCTATTTCTACCTTCCCCTTCTCCATCTGCCACACTTCCTGCCCATCTTCCAACTCTATACTCAATTGTTCCCCATTGTATTTTCCACACCCTCCAAGAAAAAACAATGGCACAGCTAAAGTAAATATATATGCTGACCGTTTTATCGGCATCACAAATTTTAGGGAAGTTTTTGAAAACTTCATAAAACAAAATCCGCAAAGTATTACCAGTTCCACCACAAACAAAAACAAAAGCCCCCACAATGCTGTGATTGGAATTTCCCTAAATATACATTGCCTGACAAAATCACCCTGTTCATCAATTCCTGATTCATATATGTCAGACCACAGATAACCACTTGCACGGCATAAACCCAAAGGCAACGGCAGATAATATCCGATTGCCCCTTTAGAACAAACTGTTTCTGGTATTAATACAAGCAAAAATCCCACAATCAGGCTCAGACTCTTTTTCTTCAGTAATATTGCCACTGACATTGATACTGCCGCCAATAACATTCCACCCAAAACCTTCATGGCAACCAACATCACCACAGCCATTCGAAGAGAAATCTTATACTGTGTTTTTTCAAACATTTCCAACGATTTCAACAAACAATTCCCATAACCAAATCCAACAGAAAATTTCAAATAAATAAAGTTTACCATCTGAAAAACAAAAGAAAAAAATGCACCACAAAATAATCCTAATGCAATTTTAATTTTTACAGTATGAAACTTTCCTTCCCTGGAAGACAGTAGCAGGACATCCATCTCTGTTTCATATTCTGCACAAAAAAGCATCGAAGAAATCAGAATGACAAAAATAACCATAAAAAAATCCAAATCATCATGTTCCAGTATACTCTGCCATCCTCTCGTATCTAACAGTACACCCCCGCCCTTTTCCTTTTCATATATATACTGATGATATATTACCTGAAATGCCTTCTCTCTTTGAGAAGAGTCCAGAGAACCATCCTTCCCATGATAAACCTTGTCATATTCTGACTCCATTTCTTCTTGTTTCTCCTCAGTAATTTCCCCCTGAAAACGATTCATATAATCAGTATAATATTGCTCATTCTGGTCGATTAAATAATGTGAATCATAGCCACCAAAAATAACAAAAGTCATTTTTAACAGCAATAAAATCCCAAAAAAACAAATACCTTTCTGCTTAATAAAAACCTTGTTTAATTCCTTACCAAGCATTCCTAAGCCTCCTTGAAATACACTTCGTATATATCCATATTAGCAACCAAAGACCAATTTGCAATAAAACCTGCAGAGCAAGATGTGCAGATAACCATGGCAGAAAATGTCCTGCCACATTGATGCCT
>Ga0137306_103437_pt1 | contig 11826 bp, 12 predicted proteins | sample Inofroosms_March_FD_97187 | JGI IMG/M metagenome (GOLD analysis project Ga0137306, IMG submission 97187) | Mouse cecal microbial communities from Vienna, Austria - N-Acetylneuraminic and N-Acetylglucosamine D2O microcosms_March | ecosystem: Host-associated > Mammals > Digestive system > Large... | reverse complement strand
ATATTCTCCGCTGTGAACAGGAGAGCGCGCCGCGTATTATCAAGTTCAGTCCGGACGGCAGATTCGCCTATCTGGTCTGTGAGCTGAAGAATTATATCAGTGTATATTCCTATCGTGATTCATCAAAAGGACCCGTTTTTGAACTGGTGCAGACGATGCCGACCAGAAGCAGGTATCATTCGCAGGTAAGCGCTGCCTGTGTACTTCGTTTTTCAAAAGACTGGAAATATGTACTCTGTTCCAACGCAGGGGATAATACCATGGGTATTTTTAAAGTAGATCAGGATACCGGTATGCTGGAGAAAATCTGCATTTTGCCTGTCAGCGGAGACTATCCGAAAGCAGGAGATTTCTTCCCGGATAACCGTCATTTTATGTCGCTGAACCATGAGACGGACAGTATCACTACGTTTCGGATTAATTACGAAAAGAATTATTTCAGCATGTGGGGAAAACCTCCGAAAGTAGAGACGCCCAATTGTATTCTGGTATCGGAACTTCCCGGATAACTGTTTTTTCAGAAAGTAAAGCTGTCCGCACAGCGTTACAATTAAATACTATATACAAGAAAAGGAGAAGAATCATATGAATTTTATTGTTGAAACATCAGCCCGCCATGTGCATGTGTCTCAGGAGGATCTGGAGACGTTATTCGGAAAGGGTTATGAACTGACCAGGAAAAAAGATCTTTCCCAGCCGGGACAGTATGCATGTAACGAGAAGGTGACCATTGTCGGCAGCAAGAAGGAAATGGCCGCTTCTATTCTTGGACCGGTCCGTCCGTCAAGCCAGGTGGAGATCTCCCTGACAGACGCACGTTCAATCGGTGTGGATGCTCCGGTTCGGGAATCCGGCGATGTGGCAGGCAGCGGTGCATGTAAGCTGGTGGGTCCCTGCGGCGAGGTGGAACTGAAAGAAGGCGTAATTGCAGCAAAGCGTCATATTCATGCAACCCCGGAAGATGCGGAAAAGCTGGGAGTAAAGGATAAAGATGTAGTATCCGTAAAGATCGACACAGATGGCAGAAGTCTGGTATTCGGCGATGTGGTCGTCCGCGTAAGTCCGAAATTTGCGCTTGCCATGCACATCGATACCGATGAGTCCAACGCAGCTGGATGCGGAAGGGAAGTATACGGCGAGATCGTTAAATAATTCGGTTCAAAGAACAGCAGCCGCCCGGCCGGTACGCGGAGCAGTTTTCAAAATCCGCAAAAGGGGACTGCAAAACATGAAATAGGAGAATACATAAATGAAAATTTTAGTTATCAACTGCGGAAGTTCTTCTCTGAAATATCAGCTGATTGATATGGACAATGAGAGTGTTGTGGCAAAGGGGCTTGTGGAAAGAATCGGCATTGAAGGTTCCATCCTGACTCATCAGCCGGCAGGAAAGGACAAATTTGTTGTACAGCAGCCTATGGAAGATCATAAGGTGGCGATCGGTCTTGTGCTGGATGCGCTGCAGGATCCCGGGCATGGCGTTGTAAAGAGCACAGATGAGATTACGGCAGTCGGACATCGCGTTGTCCATGCAGGAACCTATTACAGTGAGTCTGTAGTAATCGATGAAGAAGTAAAGAAAAACATCAGGGCCTGCTTTGATCTTGCGCCGCTGCATAATCCCGCAAATCTGATGGGAATTGAAGCGTGCGAGGCGGTTATGCCCGGCAAGACCAATGTGGCCGTATGGGATACGGCGTTCGGTATGTCCATGGCAGAGAAGACATATCTGTATGCGATTCCCTATGAATATTTCAAAAAATACAGCGTACGCAGATACGGTTTCCATGGAACGAGCCATATGTTTGTGTCCGGCGAAGCGATTCAGTTCGGCAGCCTGGATCCGAAGAATGCGAAAGTTATCGTATGCCATCTTGGCAACGGCGCTTCCATCTCCGCTTCCATCGGCGGCAAATGCGTTGATACCAGTATGGGACTGACTCCGCTGGAAGGCCTGATTATGGGAACCAGAAGCGGTGACCTGGATCCGGCGGTCTGCCAGTTTATCTGCAATAAAGAGGGTATTGATATCAATGAGATGCTGAATATTCTGAACAAGAAATCCGGTATGCTTGGTTTAAGCGGCGGGGTATCCAGCGACTTCCGTGATATTGACGCTGCGAAAAAAGAGGGCAATCATCTGGCAGAAGTTGCACTGGATGCATTCGCATACCGGGTGGCAAAATACATCGGCGCTTACACCGCAGCCATGAACGGCGTAGACGCAATCGCGTTTACCGCAGGTGTCGGCGAGAATGATATTGCGACCAGAAAAGCAATCTGTGAATATCTTGGTTATCTTGGTGTTACGATTGATGATGAGGCAAACAATGTTCGCGGAGAAAGAAGAGTGATCTCCACAGCAGATTCCAAAGTAAAAGTAATGCTGATTCCAACCAATGAAGAGCTGGCAATTGCAAGAGAGACTCTCAGACTTGCAAAATAAATTCCAGCCGCACGGGTGGAATAAAGTTTCACCGATTCGCAAAGAACAGGGCAGGTGTGTGATGCACCTGCTCTTTTGTATGCACAGGGGTGTGTAAGGAAATCAACAGCTTTGCTGCACGCACCCCGCGCGGCGAGCAGGGGAAGATGGCTCTTCCCACTCGATTTACTTTTTACATACGCATGCACCAAACGGATATGGAAAAGATTTGACAAGAAATTGACAGAGTTTTATAATGGAGCTAACGAATATTGATTTGGAGGCTACATAATGGAAGAAAGACAGATATCGAAAGCGGTGATTAAACGTCTGCCGAGATATTACCGGTATCTGGGAGAGATACTGAACAGCGGGGTAGAGCGCATTTCTTCCGGGGAGCTGAGCAATAAGATGCAGGTGACTGCATCTCAGATCCGGCAGGATCTGAATAATTTTGGGGGTTTTGGTCAGCAGGGGTATGGATATAATGTGAAATATCTGCATGACGAGATTGGCAAGATCCTTGGAGTTAACCGGATTCATCCAATGATCATTATAGGAGGCGGTAACTTCGGACATGCGCTGGCGAATTATGATTTTGAAAAAGACGGATTCGTTACAAAAGCAATTTTTGATGTACGTCCGGAGCTTAATGGTACGGATATCCGTGGGATTCCGGTTATGATGATGGATCAACTGGAAGATTTTGTTGCGAGGGAACCTGTGGAGATCGCGGTCCTGACACTTCCCAAAAGCCGTGTGGTGGAAGTGGCTCAGCGGCTGACCCGTTGCGGGATTCGGGCTTTGTGGAATTTTGCTCATCTGGATCTGGATGTCCCGGAAGATGTGGTAGTAGAGAACGTTCATTTGTCGGACAGTCTGATGCAGCTGTCTTATCGTATCAGTAATTATGAAGAGGAACCGAAATAAATAGAGGCATAAAAAGACCTGCAGACAACAGGTCTTTTTATGCATGGAGATACAGGAGGAATTTGACAACGAATGCTGGAATATGAATATTTAAAAACAGATCAAAGGATACTGTCCTGCCTTCCGGAAAGAAAAACCCGATCCAACAAGGGAACCTACGGGAAAGTCCTGTGCATTGCAGGGAGTCCTGATATGGCAGGAGCAGCATATCTGTGTGCATGGGCGGCGTATCGAACCGGGGCGGGGCTTGTGAAGATTCTGACTCCTGCAGAAAATCGTCTGATCCTTCAGAATCTTCTTCCGGAAGCGCTGCTATCCACATTTGATACAAAAGCACCGGATATTCGAAAGGTGGAAGAAGCGTTTGCGTGGGCAGATGTGGCGGCGGCGGGTCCCGGCCTTGGAAAAGAGCCGTGGGCATGCGAGCTGACACGGATGGCTCTGGCACGGTTTCGGAAACCTCTGGTTCTGGATGCCGACAGCCTGAATCATCTGGCGGAACAGGAGGCGTTCTTTGAAGAACGGAAAGAAGGGGAGCTGATCCTGACCCCGCATCCCGGAGAGTTTGCACGGCTGACCGGACAGCGCATTTCTGCAGTCACTGCGGACATTCCCGGTCAGGCGGTTCGTTTTGCCAGAGAAAAGCAGTGTATCTGTGTGTTAAAAGATGCACCGACCGTAACAGGAGACAGGACGGGCATCGGTTATATCAATACTACAGGCAATAATGGAATGTCCACCGGAGGAAGCGGCGATGTGCTGACAGGGATCATTGCCGGGCTTCTGGCACAGAAAACATCGGCCCTGACGGCAGCGCTGCTTGGAGTATGGCTTCACGGAAGGGCCGGGGACCTGGCAGTCAGAAGAGAAGGGGTCTATGGCATGATGGCGCGGCATCTGGTAGAATACCTGCCGGAAGCCATGAGAGAAAGGCAGGAAGAACAGGTATGAAACCTTATATCAGAGTATGCGCAGAGATTAACCTGGATGCAGCTGCATATAATTTTAAAAACATGAAAGAGCATCTTGCAGAAGAGACGAAGATCATAGCAGTAGTCAAAGCTGACGGGTATGGTCATGGAGCAGTCCCTGTCGCACATATGGCTGAAGAATATGAGTATCTGTGGGGATTTGCAGTGGCAACGGTGGAGGAGGCGCTCCTGCTTCGCCGTACGGGAATCAAAAAACCGGTGCTGATCCTGGGATATACATTTCCGGATGCCTGTGAGGAGATCGTCCGTCATGAAATCCGTCCCACTGTATTCACACTGCGTGCAGCGCAGCAGTTTTCAGAAGAGGCGGTAAAACAAAACCGGACAGTTCATATACATATTAAAGTGGACACCGGCATGTCAAGGATCGGATTGAAAGATAATGCAGAAAGCGCAGATATGATAAAAGAGATCAGCCTTCTCCCCCATGTGGAGATTGAAGGGCTGTTTACACATTTTGCAAAAGCGGATGTGCGGGATAAAACAGATGCCGAAAGACAGCTTTCCCGTTATCTTGCATTTTCTGACATGGTTCAGGAAAGAGGAGTAAACGTCCGTCTTCATCACTGCTCGAACAGCGCGGGCATTTTTGATCTTCCGGAAGCCAACCTGGATGCAGTGCGTGCGGGAATCTCCATCTACGGACTGTATCCGTCAGAAGAGGTGAACCGGTTCGCGGTTCCCATCACCCCGGTGCTTACGCTGAAAAGCCATGTGGTGTATGTCAAGGATGTAGAACCGGGAACAGCAATCGGATACGGCGGGACTTTTGTGGCAGAGCATCCCATGCGGATTGCCACGGTTCCGGTAGGCTATGGGGACGGTTACCCGAGATCACTTTCCAATAAAGGATGCGTTCTGATCCGCGGACAGCAGGCGCCCATTGTGGGAAGAATCTGTATGGATCAGTTCATGGTGGATGTGACCGCTGTCTCTCAGGTGAAAGAAGGGGACATGGTAATACTGATTGGAGCCGACGGAGGCATGGAACTGACCATGGAAGCTCTGGGAGAGCTGTCCGGGCGCTTTAATTATGAACTTGCCTGTGATATCGGCAAAAGGGTACCCCGTCGTTTCTGGAAGAACGGGAGGGCAGTTGCAGAACAGGATTATTATGAAGTGACCGGCCTTACAGAACTGTGACAGGTGGACGTGGTTTCCCTGCTGTTCTGCGGCCGGAAACCGGTTATGGACAGTTACCATCGCCGGCGTGTGAATAAAACAGGGACAGATTGGAAATACTCTGACTGAAAAAGCCATAAAACATATAATCTGGCAGATCGGAGTGAAAGAGATTGGTTATCAGACGTGGAGATGTCTACTATGCAGATTTAAGACCGGTGATCGGCTCGGAACAGGGAGGTGTCCGACCGGTGCTGATCATCCAGAATGATATTGGAAACCGGCACAGTCCCACGGTAATCTGCGCGGCAATCACATCAAAGATGAATAAAGCAAAACTTCCGACCCATGTGGAACTGGAGGCTTCTACCTATCATATGGTTAAAGATTCGGTTATTTTGCTTGAACAGCTTCGTACGATTGATAAGAAAAGACTGAAGGATAAGGTATGCCATCTGGATGCATCCATCCTGGAAAAAATAGATTCCGCATTGAAAATCAGCCTGGAATTGGATACATAGGCTTGTCAAACCCGGATTTCCCGTGCTAGAATGTAGCTGTGCACTTTGCGCTGACAAAAGACAATGAGAGAAAAGGAGAATATTTTATGTCAGGACATTCCAAGTTCGCAAACATAAAGCATAAAAAAGAGAAAAATGATGCAGCGAAAGGAAAGATTTTTACCATCATAGGCCGTGAACTGGCGGTGGCTGTAAAGGAAGGCGGGCCGGATCCCAATAATAACAGCCGTCTTCGTGATGTGATCGCCAAGGCGAAGGCCAATAATATGCCCAATGATACCATTGACCGTGGAATCAAACGTGCAGCAGGAGACGCGAATTCGGTCAATTATGAGCATGTTACATATGAAGGTTATGGACCAGGAGGGGTCGCAATTATCGTGGAAGCGCTGACAGACAATAAAAACCGTACGGCTTCCAATGTGAGAAACGCGTTCACCAAAGGAAACGGCAGTATGGGAACTACCGGCTGCGTGTCTTACATGTTTGACCAGAAAGGACAGATTATCATTGACCGGGAAGAGTGCGGTATGGAGGCGGATGATCTGATGATGCTTGCTTTGGATGCCGGCGCGGAAGACTTCTCGGAAGAGGAAGACAGCTTTGAAGTTCTGACTTCACCGGAAGATTTTTCGGAAGTGCGGGAAGCGCTGGAAAAGGAGGGCATTGCCATGGCAGAAGCAGAGATAACTATGATACCTCAGACTTATACGACGTTGTCCGATGAGAATGATATCAAATTTCTGAACCGTACACTGGATCTCCTGGACGATGATGATGATGTACAGGCGGTCTATCACAACTGGGAAGAATAAAGGTGACGGATGTTTAGAGAAGGAACATGTCCGAAGTGCCATGAGAAAATACAGGTCCCTGATGACCGGAAGAAGATCATCTGTATGTACTGCGGGGAAGAGATCTCTGTGAGTCGGGCGCTTGGAGAACAAAAAGAAACCAGTTCGGAAGCATATACGGAAAATCAGAATCATGCACTGGAAGGGCTGAACGATCTGATCCGCACCTGCCATAAACCCATGCAGAATTTTAAAAGGGATCTGTATGAGGGGGTTTTTGATACGTTTTATGCTTCACACAGACATATGCTTGAAGCGATGGAATATGTGTATCAATATACGGATGATCCGGATAACTGGCTTCAGAAGATGACGGAATGCATCCTGAATGCAGCCGGAGACGATCTGGATACGTATCGATTTAAAGGTCAGAAAAGTCAGCGGCTGCTGGATCACAATTTTCTTCTGAGCGTTTATCTGATACCTGCCGTTTTAAAATATCCGGCGGAAATGTCGGAACCCTTTGCGGATCTTCTGATTGCTTCCTGGAATGACACGTTTCATACTTCCATTGGAAAAGCAAGATATGATGACATTAACAATGGATTTCGCAGAAAACTGTGCTATATTACGACCGCAGTCTGTGAGTATCTTGGACATGGAAGCGATTGTTATGAACTGCAGCTTCTGAAAGATTACAGAGACCATTATCTGGATATCACGCCGCAGGGGCATGCTCTGGTAGAAGAATATTATAATATTGCGCCGACGATTGTGAAAAGAATCAACCGACAGCCGGACAGAAGCAGGGTCTATCAAAGACTTTACGAGGACTATCTGCTTCCCTGCATCAGATGCATCGAGGCAAAGGATTACGAGGCGTGTATGGTCGGATACCGGGAGATGGTGCTTGCATTAAAAGAAGCTTACATGAACTGAAAATACAAAGGGGCAGATATTGCCGATGATTTCCGAAGCGGAGGAGGAGAAAAACATATGAAGAAAGCATACAGACCGGATACTGTCTGCGTACAGGCCGGATGGAAGCCAAAGAAGGGGGAACCCAGAGTACTTCCGATCTATCAGAGTACTACGTTCAAATATGATACGACAGATGAGATGGGCAGACTTTTCGCGCTGGAGGAGGAAGGGTATTTCTATACCCGTCTTCAGAATCCAACCAATGACGCGGTGGCGGAGAAAATCGCAGCGCTGGAAGGCGGAGTTGCGGCCATGCTGACCTCTTCCGGTCAGGCGGCAAACTTTTATACGATTGCCAATCTGTGCCAGGCGGGAGATCACATTGTCTGTTCCGCCAAAGTTTATGGCGGAACATTTAATCTGTACGCAGCCACCATCAAAAAAATGGGAATTGACTGTACCTTTGTCGATCCGGATGACTCTGAAGCTGTGATTGACAAAGCGTTTCGGCCGGAGACCAGGGTGGTGATCGGGGAGACGATTGCCAATCCTGCGCTGACGGTTCTGGATATTGAGAAATTTGCGGGACTGGCACACAGACATGGAGTTCCTCTGATTGTTGACAATACTTTCGCCACGCCGGTCAACTGCCGTCCCTTTGAATTCGGTGCAGATATTGTGACACATTCTACGACTAAGTATATGGATGGGCATGCTATGGCCGTGGGAGGATGCATCGTGGACAGCGGAAATTTTGACTGGGATGCATACGCGGAAAAATTCCCGGGATTGACCACACCGGATGAGACTTATCACGGCGTTGTCTATACAAAACAGTTCGGAAAGAAAGCGTTTATCACAAAAGCGACGGCACAGCTGATGCGTGATCTGGGAAGCATTCCGTCTCCAATGAATGCCTTTCTTTTAAATGTGGGGCTGGAAACGCTGCCTCTTCGGATGGAAAAACACTGCAGCAACGCCAGAAAAGTAGCGGAATTTCTGAAAAATCATAAAAAAGTAGAGTTCGTCAACTGTGCTATGCTGGAAGGGGACGCGTATTATGATCTGGCGCAGAAATATATGCCTGACGGAACGTGCGGAGTCCTTTCCTTTGGACTGAAAGGAACGAAGGAGGATGCCGTTCGTTTTATGGACGCACTGGAATTATGCGCAATTGTCACCCATGTGGCTGATGCGCGTACCTGTGTGCTGCATCCGGCAAGCCATACCCACCGTCAGATGAATGATGAGCAGCTCCGGGAAGCAGGTGTGACGCCGGGCATGATCCGTTTGTCCGTGGGAATCGAAAATCCGCAGGATATCATTGACGATCTGGAACAGGCGCTTTGTCAGGTATAAGCTCCTGATTCTGGATGACGTGTACCGAATATCTGATTCTTTCGTATAGAAACCCGGCTTTTCTGTCATACTAAGTGCAGTTTAGTATGGCAGAAAGGCTGGGATTTTTAGTATGGCAGAAAATCAGGATGAACTTGAAAAATATGGGCAGCCATCAGAGCTGCAGGACAGGGAAAAATCACATATTCAGCTGTTAACCATCATCGGAGAAGTAGAAGGACATGAATGTCTGGCAGCAAACAGCAAGACAACGAAATATGAACATGTACTGCCTATGCTGGCGGCTGTGGAAGAAAATGAAAAAATCCATGGACTGCTGGTGATGATCAATACGGTAGGCGGAGATGTGGAGAGCGGGCTGGCAATTGCAGAGATGATCGCTTCCATCAGCAAACCGTCTGTCTCTCTGGTACTGGGCGGCAGCCATTCGATCGGGGTTCCGCTTGCTGTATCAACAGACTATTCCTTTATTGTGCCCACGGGAACTATGATGATTCATCCGGTGCGGATGACCGGACTGATTATCGGAGTAGCGCAGACGTTTGATTATTTTCAGAAGATTCAGGATCGGATCAGCGGTTTTATTGTAGAGCACAGCCGGATCCACAAAGAACGTCTCATGAGACTGATGCTGGAGACCGGGGAGCTTACCAAAGATGTAGGAAGCGTTCTGGTTGGTCCGCAGGCCGTACAGGAAGGCATCATCGACGAGGTGGGCGGCGTCAGCGAAGCGTATAAAAAACTGCGGGAGCTGATGAACTGCAGTGAGGAAAATGAAGCGTAGCGCCGGTTTTGCATTTTTGCGCAGAATATGGTATGATGACATCATGAAGCGTAGCCGTTGTCAGCCGAAAGACAGGGATGGCGGACGGAGCAGAAGGAGAGAGATGTAGAATGGGTGTATTAAGCGGTCTGGAACCGAAAAAAGTCTGGAAATATTTTGAGGATTTATGCGGGATTCCGCACGGCTCCGGGAATGAGAAAGCAGTCAGTGATTATTGTGTGGCGTTTGCCAGGGAACGGGGATTGCAGGTCTGGCAGGATGAAGCCTGGAATGTAGTGATCGCCAGGCCGGCAAGTGCCGGATATGAGAACAGGGAGCCGATCATTTTGCAGGGGCATCTGGACATGGTCTGTGAGAAAACGCCGGACTGTGATATTGATTTTGAGAAGGATGGGCTGCGCCTGGCAGTGGATGGAGATTATGTTTATGCAAAAGGAACCACGCTCGGCGGAGATGACGGAATTGCGATTGCCTACGCACTGGCAATTCTGGATGACGACCGGATTGCGCATCCAAAGCTGGAAGCGGTGTTTACGACCAGTGAAGAGACAGGGATGGATGGCGCGGCGGCGCTGGATGTGTCCATGCTGGAAGGGCATACGGTACTGAATCTTGATTCCGAAGAAGAAGGAATTCTGCTGGCCGGTTGTGCAGGAGGCTGCAGCGCCGGGATCAGACTTCCGATTATACGGGAGAAAAAAAGAGGTATTCGAGCGGTTTTGACAGTAGACGGCCTGAAAGGAGGGCATTCCGGTGCGGAGATTGACAAAGGAAGAGGGAATGCCAGCCGTCTGCTGGCGGAAGTACTGGCGGATCTGAAAGCGGAAACAGCATATTCTCTGTGTTCGATTGCAGGCGGATTGAAAGACAATGCCATTCCCAGAGAATGCCGTGCCAAACTGCTGTTCCCGGAAAACGCATCCGAAGATCTGAGAGAAAAAACGGAACAGATCTGTGAAGCGGCTCTGGCGCGCCTGCGCGCAGACTATGCAGTCTCCGATCCGGGACTTTCTGTCAGTCTTGCGTTTGAAGGGACTGGAGAAGCAGACGTTTTCGCAGAAGATACCTTTGATCGTGTGCGGACGTTGCTGACCGCTCTGCCAAACGGCATCATCTGTATGAGTGAAGATATCCCCGGTCTGGTGCAGACGTCTCTGAATCTGGGAATTGTGAGGACGGAGGCAGACGCGCTGATCCTCCGGTATTCCATCAGAAGTTCCGTAAGCGCGGAAAAAGAAGCACTTGTAGAGCAGCTTCGGCAGGCAGTACGGCAGGAAGGCGCTTCCATGACGATTAACGGCGACTATCCGGCATGGGAATACCGAAAAGATTCCCCGCTTAGGGATACCTGCGTGCGGATCTATCAGGAAATGTTTGGAAGTGAGCCAAAAGTGGAAGCTATTCATGCCGGCCTGGAATGCGGCCTTCTCGCATCCAAAATCCCGGATCTGGACTGCGTGTCCATGGGGCCGGATATCCATGATATTCATACAACCGAAGAACGGCTCAGCATCCCGTCTGTAGAGAGGATGTGGAACTATATTCTTGAAATTTTAAAAAAATAGGCGCTTTTTTCCGCAGTCAGAAGCTGATTCCTGTATTTCACAGAAATCAGCTTCCGTTTTTTCTGTCTGAAGTTCGGCTTAAAAACCTCTGAACTTTTCTTAAGAATTTCCAAAGTGTCACATTTTTTCAGGAAAATATGATATGTTATACTCGTTGCATGACGGATCATTCGTAAGATACGTAACGGCTCAGCCGAAGATCGAACCGTTATCAGAATACAAAAAAGAGACAAAAGTTTTCTTGACAAACAGTAGAAAATATACTATTGTATTAATTGATTAAGACATTAGTTTATTAATGCATTAATATATATGGAACAGAGAGGAGTTGATGAATATTTTGGAAACGCTGGTTGAAGTGCAGGATATGTGTAAAATATACAATCCGGGGGAAAACGAAGTCCGTGCACTGG
>Ga0137306_103436_pt1 | contig 11829 bp, 9 predicted proteins | sample Inofroosms_March_FD_97187 | JGI IMG/M metagenome (GOLD analysis project Ga0137306, IMG submission 97187) | Mouse cecal microbial communities from Vienna, Austria - N-Acetylneuraminic and N-Acetylglucosamine D2O microcosms_March | ecosystem: Host-associated > Mammals > Digestive system > Large... | reverse complement strand
TACATCAGCAGTTTATCATTATATCATACCGGTTCCGGCTTTGTCACTACCTTTTTTCCAGGATTGGCCGATATTTTGGGAAATTTCCGTAAAAAAACGATAAATTCTTTTACGGATGCTGAATCGACTCCCTGATTTCCGCGGATTTTTCCTCTCCCTGAAGAATCCGCACCAGCTCTAACCCCAGATCGACGGCAAAGCCCACGCCCCTTGATGTGGTCACGGCGCCGTCCGTTACCACACCGTCATGACAGTATTCCGCTCCCAGAAGCCGTTCTTCAAAGCCAGGATAGCAGGTCGCTTTTTTCCCTTCCAGAAGATGCAGCTCTCCTAAAACGCTTGGCGCCGCACAGATAGCCGCCAGATGCTTTCCTGCCGCTGCGGCTGCCTTCAGCGCATCGCATACCTCCGGGGATTCTCTCAGATACTTGGTGCCCGGCATACCGCCCGGCAGAAACAGCATGTCCGCGCCGTCCGGATCGCTGTCCGCCAGAAGGCAGTCCGCGCCTACCCGGATACTGTGAGCGCCTATCACCTCCGTTTTTCCGTTGATCGAAACCATCTGCGTTTCCACGCCGCCCCGGCGCAGCATATCCACAACGGACAGACACTCCACTTCCTCCATACCGTCCGCTATATATACCAATACTTTACTCATTTTATGAAATCCTCCTTCTTGATTTATTTCTTTTTCACTAATTCACAAAAGGCGTCGATCCTGGCACACGGGAATCGTAAATACATCCTTTGACGTAATATAGTCACGCCAGCCCTCCTGGTTACACCTCCGGCACCAGATCCCTCCCCTGAACCATGGAATGGGGCGGAATGACCAAGAATTCTTCCTCCGTCCAAGGCCCGGCCAGCAGCTTTTTCATATAATCCAGCGTGGCAGGGAGAACCTTATATTCCAATTCCAGCGTTTTCGCGATGTTCTCCGCCTCCGCGCCTGCCTTTTCCATCGAGTAGCAGCCGGTATCCAAAAGAGCCAGGGAGCGGTAATTGCCCAACATCATGCTGAAAATTTCTTTCCCTGTCTCCTCCCCGTACTTATCCATCGTATACTCATATTCCTTCCAGATATTCCGCTCGCCCTTCAGCCAGCCCTCCGTGAGGAAATAAGTCCCATGCTCCCTGGATATCTCCATCCGTCTCTTACAGGAGCCGAGAAGCAGGGAAATACAGTCGTCCACCCGCGGAAAAATCAATGTATAGTCCCCCGTGGAGATATTTTCGATGGAATTGCCGCAAAATCCCATGGCTGCTAAAACCTGCCGTGCGCCGCAGCCGTCAAGAGTTTCCTGCAAAACCTGATTCAGCTTTTTCGGGTAATTGTGCAGACCAGATTCTATCCAGAGAATCTCATACGAACAGCCTGTCTCCTCTACCGCCCGCAGTAATTCGTTTTCCAGTGTTTTACAGCCTACGATTACCGTTTCCATTTTGAAATGCCTCCCTCTAAAATTTACACAGCCCTATGATTTCGGACTGGCCCAGCTGTTGAATCTAAATTCAAATTCAACTCCAATGCGCAGGCCACCGTCTAAAAAGCGCTTATATACAATGTGTATAAAATGTATGAATATCCGGAATAATTCCTGTCCTTTTACGATATTATTATATTTGTTAAGCAATGTATTGTCAAATAAAACCCCCATTAAACCAGGATTGACGAATTTTTATACTTGCACAAAACTTGAAATCATTCTATGATAAAGATAATGATTTAAAAATTTCCGTAAATAATAATCTTATATTTCCTCATTCCTATATCCAACATATTTCTAAAACAAAGAAAGAAGGATGACCATAATGAATTCCATAGAAATAGAAAAAAAATACCTGCTCCGCCATCTTCCCGGAAGCCTGGAAAATTATCCCTGTCATGAGATCGAACAGGCTTACCTCTGCACAAATCCGGTGGTACGGGTGCGGAAGGAAGACGAAACCTATTATCTGACCTACAAGGGAAAGGGCATGATGATGCGGGAGGAATATAACCTGCCGTTAAACCGTGAGGCTTATGCCCATCTGCTGGCCAAGGCCGACGGCAATATCATCTCCAAAACCCGTTACCTGATTCCCTTAGAAGACGGCCTGACCGCAGAGCTTGACCGGTTCCACAGCCCGGATTCCACACTGCTGATGGCGGAGGTGGAATTTTCCTCCGAGGAACAGGCGGAAGGCTTCACGCCGCCGGACTGGTTCGGAGAGGAAGTGACCCAGGACCGCCGCTACCACAACAGCTATATGAGCCAGGCTTCGTATAACGGCTGAACCCGGAGATACTCCTGCATAAAACACATCTTAATCCGTTTTTCACATAAATCCGCATTCTGCGATAAACGTTTAGTTCTGTGATTAACTTTTATCATTCCGCTATAAAACTTTCAGTTCCGAAATAAACCCTCTTATCTATTTTACGGTCAGCACGACGAACCGGAAGAGGGTTTATCGACTATCGTCAGGCATTCTTTTGTTAACTGCACAAAGGAGGAAATCATTATGCATACACATTCAAAACAAACGATGTCCCAATATGACAAAATGATAGAAACACCTATCCCGCCGCTGATCTGCAGCCTGGCCATTCCTACCATTATCAGTATGCTGGTCACATCCATTTACAATATGGCAGATACCTATTTCGTATCCCAGCTTGGCACCAGCGCCGCCGGAGCCGTGGGAATTGTATTTTCCCTTATGGCTGTCATACAGGCCGTTGGCTTCACGCTGGGCATGGGCTCCGGCAGCCTGTCCTCCCGGCTGCTGGGACAAAAACGGCAGGAGGAGGTCAATCAAATCTGTTCCTCCGGCCTTTTTGCCGCCGCAGCCTTGGGGCTTACCATCACGGTTCTGGGCTCTTTATTCTTGAATCCACTAATGAACCTCTTAGGCGCCACCGATACCATTCTCCCCTTTGCCAAAAGCTACGCCCGGTACATTTTGTTTGGTGCGCCTTTTATGTGTTCCTCTTTCGTAATGAACAATGTGCTGCGATCTGAGGGCAAGGCCGCTTACTCCATGGTGGGCATCGCCTCCGGCGGTATCCTGAACATCCTGCTAGACCCCATTTTCATCTTTATCTTTCATTTGGGTATCGCCGGAGCGGCTATTGCCACGCTGATCAGCCAGTGTATCAGCTTTGCCATTATGCTCAGCTTTTTCCTGAGAGGCAAGAGCACAATCAGGCTTCATATACGGTACATAAGCAAAAATCCAAACGTTTACAAAGAAATTATCCAAACCGGCTTTCCATCCTTCTGCCGCCAGGGACTGGCCAGCATCGCCAGCATTGCCCTCAATGTAAACGCGGCAATCTACGGTGACGCCGCGGTTGCCGCCATGTCCATCACCAGCAAAATCTTTATGATGGTATTTTCGGTTATGCTGGGATTCGGTCAGGGCTTCCAGCCGGTAGTCGGATATAACTACGGCGCGCAAAAATACCGACGGGTAAAGCAGGCTACAATCTTTACCTTTCTTACAGGCACAGGCATGATGACTGTTCTAGGGCTGCTGGGCTTTATTCTTGCGCCCTGGCTGATCCGTCTCTTCCGCCGGGACGACGCCCAGGTAATCGCCATCGGAATCATTGCCATCCGGGCACAGGCCCTGGCTCTTCCTCTGATGCCGCTTGTTACCGTTATGAACATGGTGTTCCAGGTAATCGGTCGCTCCAAAAAGGCCACCCTGCTGTCCGCCTGCCGCCAGGGGATTTTCTTCCTGCCAATGATTGTCCTGCTGCCCATATGGCTTGAGCTGACCGGCATTGAAATCGCCCAGTCACTGGCCGACCTGTGCACCTTTCTGCTGTCCATTCCCTTCGCTGTTCTGTTTATCAGAGAGCTGAACGACAGAATCGCCGCGGCAGACAGCCTGTGAGAAAATATTTTATTTTAGCAAATTCTTGCTATTTCTGAAACAAAAGGTCTGATATGCCGTCTGTTTTTTCTTCAGACCACACATCAGACCTTTTTGTTCGTATTTTACTTCATACTTTTATTTTTCTATGCCTGCGCCTGGACGGAACCATCCTCTCTGATCATCTGATTCAGCTTGCGCATTTCCACAGCCAGCATCAGGGCGGCCATGGCCACGGAAAGAACATCAGATACGGGGAAGGACCACATCACACCCTTGATGCCAAAGAATATAGGCAGAATCAGGAAGCAAGGAATCATAAACAGCACCTGTCTTGAAAGGGACAAAAGCAGCGCGCCCACCGGTTTTCCCACCGCCTGATAATAAACGCCTGCCACCATCTGCACGCCCATCACAAAGATAAAGATGGTCATATTTTTCAGGCACATCACGGCAAATTCATTGTACAGATCACTTTCTTGTCCAAAGATGGAGATAATCTGATTCGGAAAGCCTTGCAGACAGAGCATACCGATAAAACCGATTACCACACAGGAAATCATGGCCGTCTTTACAAGCTGTTTCACACGCTGAAACTTCTTTGCGCCATAGTTAAAACTGAACAATGGCTGAGAGCCTGTGGAGATACCCATAATCAGAGACATCATCAGACCGTTTACCTTGTTTACGATACCAAATACGGTCAGGGGGATATCTGCACCGTAGATTGACATTTCTCCATATTTGATTGTCTGCTGGTTCATGATAATCTGCATAAACAGCGCCGCAAACTGAGTGAAGAAGGAGGAGAGGCCAAGGGTCACAATCGATTTTACCACATCGCCTTTAAGCTTCATATTCTCCTTTTTCATCTGCAGCGTCCGCAGCTTTTTCAGGTAAAGCAGACCGCAGATTAAAGTTGCCAGCTGTCCTAAGATCGTAGCCAGCGCAGCGCCCTGTACCCCCCAGTGGAATACAAAGATAAACAGCGGGTCCAGCACAATATTGATCCCTGCGCCAAGCAGCATGGCGCGCATGGAATAGGAAGGATTGCCGTCGGCACGGATAATGTCGTTGAGCAGGATACCGATGGTAGTGAACACGGTACCCACCAAATAAATCCGGCCATAGTCGATGGCATAAGGCAAAATGTTATCCGTCGCGCCAAACAGCCGCAGCAGCGGAACCATAAAGCCTTCTCCAAGAATCAGTATCACAAAACCGGAAATCAATGCGAGGAAAAGGCCGTTGCCCAGTATCCGGTTTGCCTGGTCCTGGTCGCCTTTTCCCAGATTCAGGCCCACATTAGCCGCCGTACCTACCGAAATCATCAGCGAAACCGCCATAGAAATCATTACAAAGGGAAACACCACATTTGTGGCCGCATTGCCCAGATAGCCCACACCCTGGCCAATAAAAATCTGGTCTACCAGATTATAGATCGAGTTTACCAGCATGGAAATAACCGATGGAACCGCAAATTTCAGCAGCAGCTCCGGAATCGGCTTCGTGCCCAGAATATTCTCGCCGGAGGACACGCCGTTTGCCGCTGTCGTCGCTTCTTTTGTCATAGCATTCTCCTTCTTTCTAAAATTAAATTCTGCAGCTTCTCTGCAAGTGTCTCTGGATATGGGAGAAGTTACTGCCGCGTCTGCGTCAGTAAAGCCTGTTCGGAACTTGTACGGAAAGCTGCTGTTTCTTAGCCGGGATAAATAATGTAAAGGGAATACAATTTACATGGAATTTTCCCAATCCGACAGAACATATCCTTGAGACAGTTTGCCGAATAGTATGTAACCGAATACAACAAGGCGGTTCAAAACTTCCCCATCGTATAAATAAACAGTTGCAGAAAATTCTTTCTGCAACTGTTTTATTTATTATAGCACAACTAATATACAAAATTCAACACTTTAAACAAATTTTTCAAATAAACCTGAGATGAACAACCTGTCACCTGTTACATCCGATTATTTCTGTGCCATTTTATCCGCATTCTCCTGTGCATACTTTGCCGCGTCGGCATCGCTGATCTTATAAAACAGCAACATAATCAGCGCTGCCGCAATATATACGAAACCAGGAATCATAAAGGATGCACGCATAAATTTTGCAGGCCATGCTACATCCGGCGTAAATCCAGGCATAAAACCAGTAGAATTCAGCAGATACAGACCGATGGAGCCACCCAGCGCCATACCGATCTTCATAGGCGGTGAAGCCAGACCAGCCGCAACTGCACGAGTATCCTTTCCGGTTTTCCACAGGAAGTACTCGCCACAGTCCAAGAACATAGTTACCATGAAAGGCATATATGTATAAGTACCAAACATAGACATCGACATAAAGATAATATAGAATATCCAGTTCTCAATAGCCAGGAAGTTTACGCAGATCAGACCGACGCCAAACAGTGCGAAACCAAATACACAGGAACCTTTCTTACCCAACTTGGAACCTACCTTAGGCATAATCATTGCTGCTACAAAGCCAACGCCTGCGGATACCAACGTAGCCACTGTCAATTTTGTAAAATCGCCTACTACATAGATAAAGTAGTACGTATAATTCGCCTGATACATAAACTGCCCCGTATACAGAACCGTGAATGCCAGGAACAGAATCATAATCTGAGGGTTCTGAGTCAGTGTTTTAATCATATCGCCAACGGATACGGAAGCTCCTGCAGGTCCCTCTCCTACAGGCAGATCCTTGCCATCAGCCGCATCAGCGATCATACCCAGCGCAAAAGGCATGGGAACCATAAACGCAAAGGCTACGACAAAATAGTTCCAGCTGCCGAAAGGCAGAACAGTAACCAGAGTCGGAATGAAAGAACAGATAATCGTAACCACCGTAGACTGACGGGTCATATTAATCGTCATAGCATTCCTGTTAGCCGGATTTGGACCGGCAACTGCTGCCAAAACGCCATAATATGCTGTCTGAAGAACATTCATCAATGAGTTCAGTACGGTATAGGATACGGCCAGAACCGCAACTCTTACCACCATCGGAGCCGTGCTGGTGTTACATACTTCAAGAAGGATTGAAACAGCCAGAATCCATCTGCCCACATAAAGCCAGCACTGGTTTTTACCCTTTTTGCCGATCTTTACCTTCTCAATAATGGCGCCCGCGAAAAGGCTGACGGCAAAGTCAATTACTCTGGCAACCAGAAGTGCTGTCGCCAGCGTCGCTGCCGGAATAACCAGCACCTCGGTGGCAAAGGTGTTCAGGTACATGAAACCAACCATGATGGCCAGGGTAAGCAGTGAATAAGAACCCATGGTCCATATCTCTTTTTTCGTACTTGTTACTTGCATACATTCCCCTCACTTTACATTTTATTTATTTTTCGGGATGCGGCCGATACCTGCTTTATTCATATGGAGTATCTACCGTTACGGCGATTACCAAATGCCCGTGTAAACAGGATCACTTGGCTCGGCGCCACAAGAAAAACCTGGCCGTCCGCATCCGCTAAAAATACGTTTTCTACGCCCCAAACCGGGGATTCTTCCTAAATTTTTCTTCTCTTTCCAGCCTGTTTTAACGATTATACAGCTTATTATAATATTCCAGAGAATAATGATACAGCTCGTCTCTCGCCCACTCATCCTGAAGCGGATTACTCCTATCCGTAGCGATCATCGGCATACAGCGACCCTTTGCACCGTAGTGATCCACAAAGTCTCTGATCTGGCTGCGCACTGCCGCCTCATCAGCTGCCGGGTCCACATGAACCATAAAGCAGAAGGTCATCTGATCGCCATAGTTCTCATACAGGAAATCCGGTTCATTGATCAGATCCTGAGGAGTCCACATGTCGATGCCCATCTCTAACATCTCGGGAACATACTGGATATTCTTTCCGCAGGAGTGCAGCTCTATGAACTTGCCCTGCTCCTTCAGATAACGCAGGAAACGGCTGGTGGCCGGCATAATCTGCTCTCTGAACATCTGATTGGAGAAGAAGCCGCTTCTCTGGGTGCCCCAATCGTCATGATACAGAACACCGTCTACTCTTCCGTAATACTCAAAGATCTTACCGCAGGACTCAATCTTGTAATCCGCCATCTTCTGGAAAAACTCCTCCAAAAGCTCCGGCTCCTCGTAGAACTGCATCAGCGTCTCGTCAAAAGGCATCATCTCATGCAGACGCTCAAACAGACCTTCCACACACTCATAAATATGTACCCGCTCAGGGTCCAGCATCTTCTGAATCTTTTCGCCGTCCGACTTGAAATCCACCAGGGACAGATCCGGCCACTCTACCTCTTCTTTCCAGTTGGAAAAATCATTGATCACTCTGGTGCCGGGCTTGGTAATCATACCGCCCACCGTCTCCACCATCGTCCAGTAAACGCCCCACCAGTCATATCCGTCTACCTCGGGAACCGGATGCTCCTCCATGGCATCGGGCCACACAATATTACTCTCATAAAAATAGGCCGGCATCCAATATGGCTGTTCACCCTTCACACATCTTATATAATTGTCCCGCACGCTGATTGGACGTTCCCCGGTAATCGGCGGCTTCGGTCTCTGAAAGATCCAGGGAAAGCTTCCCGGAGACTGCCACTCTTTAGAATAATCCCTTTCAGCGGCTGTTTTCATAAATTTTCCGACACTCATTAGACGATACTCCTTTCCTGAATTTACCTTCGATTTATTGTTTTTACAGACTTGTTTATAAACTGTTTATAAATTTTTACCGGTTTTGTTTATTATTCTATACAATCTGCCTGTCGAATGCTATGTCCCGGCGACCGAATTTGTCTGAGAATGTCAGATATAAATTTATGCGTGGGAACGTAGCTTTTTTTTTCATTTTATGATATTTTTGTGCTATAATGGGGTTATTAGAGACTATTATGATATCAATATGATATTTTATGTATAATATCTGATTGACAGGGGGAATTGACCTTGAAATTAAGTATGTGGATGATCGCCAACCAGCTGATCTCACTGGAACCAGAGCTGAAAATCGCTGACGACGCGCCCGTTATTCTAAACAGCGCGCGCCTGGCCTATGCTACAAACTGTGTCCATATCTATCAGGAAAACGGATATGTCGTCTGCAATGGAGAAGGGAACATCATCAAAATCTTCGACATGGAAATCAAACGGGTGCTGGAACTGATCCAGGGAATTTTTGACACCTATGAGGACTGGGCCAACGCACTGAACCAGCACATCCGCCAGAAGGAATATCAGGCTGCCATCGACGAAGCCTGGAAGATTTTTAAAAATCCCATGATTCTGCTGGATGCCAATAATAAGGTGCTGGGCATGACAAAACAGTACGGAGAGAATGCCATCGACAGCGAATGGGCATACCTGTACCGATATGGCTTTTCCTCGCTAAACGCCATCAAGCATATGCGGCACACCCAGACAAATTACAAATTTCTAAATCACGGTCAGATGAACTTTCAATGGAAAAACAACAACTTCCTCCAATATCCCGGCATCAGCTACTGTATGTATTTTAACGACCTCTGCTGCGGACGCATCAACGTGCTGACCAAGGACCGGCCCTTAAATCCGGGTGACGCTCAGCTTTTACAATATGTATGCAGCCAGCTGGAACCAAGCCTGGGTCAGGTAACTTTTGAAGATTTTATCGGCAATTCCGGCAGCGTTTTTATCAACCTGCTCCACAATAAGCCTTTTGAAAAAGATAAGCTGGAGGTGCAGCTGCACTATCAGAACTGGAAACCGGATGACACTTATCATTTAGCACTGGTCCATCCGATTCCGGAAATAGAAGGGAAAAATACTCCCCCGCAGATGAATACGCTTTTTCAGCTGATTTCCATGAACATTCCTCAGGCTGTAATCTTAAGACAGCCTCCCTACATTATCATACTGACTGCCAATCACCAGCTGGAACAGCCGCAAACCCGGGCTTTCCTTGAAAAAATGGTGGAAAATAATCCGGTACACGTAGGCTTCAGCCTGGCGCTTTCAGGCATCCTTCATCTGAATATCCTTTACAAGCAGGCAGAGTATGCAATTTCAAACGGTCCGCTTTTGGACCCGGGAAAAGCCCTTTATTCCTTCTGGAATTATGCGGTAGATTATATGGTTCTTTCCGATATGCCTTTGGAAGAAAAAATATATGCCTGTCTCCCTCAGCTTGTGGCAATGTGGAAGCTGAAACAGGAAAAAGGCGATGTCATGTTCCGGACACTGGAATGCTTTCTGGACTGTGAGCGGTCAATCTCTCTCACCTCCCAGCTGATGTTCCTTCACAAAAACACCGCCTCATACCGTATCAAAAAGGCTCAGGAATTCCTTGGATGGGATCTGAATGACCCGGAGATTCGCAGATACTGCATGTTATCGATCCGAATCCTGAATCTGTATGAAAAATTGGTAGATACGGACCCGGCTCTGATCTAATATACTATTCTTTCCCGTTCCAGCAATAGGTACACAGCTTACATGGCTCGATACCCGTGGCATCCAGCATGTCATCCAGTCTGTTGTAGCGCAGGGTAGTAAAATTCAGCGCTTTCCTGATTTCCTCCTGCATTCTCTCATATTTGGGAGATTCCGGATCTGCATATTCCTGCAGGGTTTCCTCGCTGACATCATCCCCTTCCAGCTGACGGATCACCCGGCGGGCGATCAGGTCCATCTCCGAGGAGGAGCGGGAGAAATTCAGATACTTACAGCTGTAGAGAATCGGCGGGCAGGCGGGACGGATATGCACTTCTCTTGCGCCGTTCCGGTATAAAAACTCCGTGGTTTCCCGAAGCTGTGTCCCTCTCACGATGGAATCGTCGATCAGCAAAAGACTTTTGTCCCGAATCAGATCGTGAACCGGGATCAGCTTCATCTTGGCGATCAGATTTCTCTGACTCTGAATCGTGGGCATAAAGGATCTGGGCCATGTGGGGGTGTACTTAATAAAAGGCCGGGAAAAGGGAATGCCTGATTCATTGGCATAGCCTACCGCATGAGCGATGCCGGAGTCGGGGACACCGGCCACGATATCCGGTTTCGCGTCGTCTCTCTGCGCCATCTTTACGCCGCAGTTGTAACGCATCTGCTCCACGCTTAAGCCCTCATAGGAACTGGGCGGATATCCGTAGTAAACCCAGAGGAAGGTACAGATCTTCATATCCTTTCCGGGCTGCATCAGAACCTTGGGCCCTTCAGGCGTCACCACATCGATCTCTCCGGGACCAAGCTCTTTTTCATCCGTATATCCCAGATTCCGATAGGAAAAGTCCTCGAAGGCCACACAGCAGGCATCTTCCTTCCGCCCGATTACCACAGGCGTTCTGCCGTATTTATCTCTGGCCGCATAGATGCCTTTAGGCGTCATCAGCAAAAGAGAAAGAGAACCGTCTATGGTCTCCAGCGCATAGTGAATGCCTTCAATCAGATTTTCTTTCTGATTGATCATGGCCGCCACCAGCTCTGTGGGATTGATATCCCCGCCACTCATTTCCAGAAAATGGGCGTGTCCGCTGTCAAAAATCTGTTCTACCAGTTCTTTATTGTTATTGATTTTTCCCACCGTGGTAATGGCAAAGGTGCCGTGATGGGACCGGACAATCAGCGGCTGGGGCTCATAGTCCGAGATACAGCCAATGCCGAACTGCCCCTTCATCTGCTGCATATCCTTGTCGAATTTTGTGCGGAACGGTGAATTCTCAATGTTGTGAATCGCGCGGTCGAAGCCCTTCTCTGCATCATAAACCGCCATACCACCCCGGCGTGTTCCCAGATGGGTATGGTAATCCACACCGAAAAACAAGTCAAATACACAATCTTTTTTTGAAGCGACGCCAAAAAAACCTCCCATTGTCTCCTCCTTTATTTTGTCCTGCTGCGGTTTTATCCGAACCCCGTACATGCTGCGGGGCTTGTATGAGCACAATATCCATTGTAACAGAGCCCCCGGAATTTTGCAATTTTTAATAATAAGTTTTTGCGTCCTTT
>Ga0137306_103435_pt1 | contig 11830 bp, 10 predicted proteins | sample Inofroosms_March_FD_97187 | JGI IMG/M metagenome (GOLD analysis project Ga0137306, IMG submission 97187) | Mouse cecal microbial communities from Vienna, Austria - N-Acetylneuraminic and N-Acetylglucosamine D2O microcosms_March | ecosystem: Host-associated > Mammals > Digestive system > Large... | reverse complement strand
ATGAAATCTGGCCGCCATTTTATGAAACCAGGTATCGAGCCATGGGTCCAGAAGCAGCCCTATAACGACATCCGCCAGATCAGCCAGAAAATAGCCCATATCCAATCCCTCCACAGCTCAGACTGATAGTTTTATTTTAACGCAGGTATTCGGCAGAATCAATACATCCCGCGGAGAAGATAAGATAGATTTTCAAAATTCTGGACAGTTGACAAGTCTTCCGTAAAGTGGTATCCTAAAGAAAGAACTAATGTTCTTTCTTGGAGGGTTGAATGTGGACGTAATGGAAAAACTCGAGATACTTTCCGCCTCGGCAAAATACGATGTTGCCTGCACCTCCAGTGGTGTCGATCGGGCCGGTGTCAAAGGTGGGATCGGCTCCTGTGTCGCACGTGGAATCTGCCACAGCTTTGCTGCCGATGGGAGATGCATTGCGCTGCTCAAGGTGCTGATGACCAACTACTGCATCTATGACTGCAAATACTGTGTCAACCGCCGCTCGAACGATACCCCCCGCACAGCATTTACGCCACGGGAGCTGGCAGAACTGACGATCCAGTTCTACCGCAGAAACTATATCGAAGGTCTGTTTCTCTCGTCGGGCATCCTGAAAAATCCGGACTACACCTGCGAGCAGATGATCCGTGTGCTCGAGCTTCTACGGGGAGAATATCGGTTCAATGGATATATCCACGCAAAAGCAATTCCAGGAGCGGACAACGCCCTGCTCCAGCGGATGGGGATGCTTGCCGACCGGATGAGTGTCAACATCGAGCTTCCCAGCCAACAGAGTCTGAATCTGCTCGCGCCGGACAAGAGCCGAACCTCTATCCTGCGCCCGATGGGGCTGATTCAGAGCCGGATTGCGGAAAATTCTACCGATCTGGTACGCTATCGGCATGCACCGAAGTTTGCGCCAGCGGGCCAGAGCACCCAGATGATTATTGGAGCAACCCCCGATACCGACTACCAGATCCTGAACCTCACGCAGGCGCTTTATAAAAAGTACAACCTGAAGCGGGTCTTTTTCTCAGCATATATGCCGGTGCTGGAACACCGCCTGCTTCCCGCGCTCGACACCAAACCGCCGCTTTTGCGGGAGCACAGGCTCTATCAAGCTGACTGGCTGCTGCGCTTTTATGGATTCGAAGCATCCGAGCTGCTCGACCAACAGCATCAGAGCTTTAACCCGCTGGTTGATCCAAAATGCAACTGGGCGATCAACCATATGGAACAGTTCCCGGTCGAGGTAAACAGTGCACCGTATGAAATGCTGCTGCGGGTTCCGGGGATCGGCGTCAAAAGTGCCCAGCGGATTCTGGCGGCACGCCGCACCACTCTGCTCGATTTTGACGGGCTGAAACGGATTGGGGTGGTGCTCAAGCGGGCGCAGTATTTCCTGCTCTGCAAGGGCAGGATGATCGACGGGCTACGGGTCACACCGGATGGTGTCCTGCGTGCCCTGATTTCTGAGCGGGATTATGAATTGGCGCGTCTGCCGGAGGAAGCGCCGGAGCAGCTCTCGCTCTTCGACCGTCAACCGACCGGCCGGGATGTGGTGCAAAGCCTGACCGGCCAGCTCTGAAAACCGGTCCCCTATCTTTCCCTATCTGAAGTTGTACACAAATTTTTTACTGTTGCCGCAGGGCGGAACGTCTGCCTAATCTCCCCCGCCGGGAAACAAACAGGCCGGCCGGCTTGGGGACAGCTCGATCGAAACGGACAACCGAAAGGAGGTATTTCCGTGGAAACAGCATATACCTACGATGGAAGCCTTGGCGGCCTGCTCTGCTGCGTGTTTGACAGTTACACCCGGCGGGAGATGCCGCTGGCGATCCTGACCGAGGGTGAACCGACCTTTTACCGGACTTGGCCGGTCGAGACAGTCGAAGCCCATGCCATGCGGGTCTGGCGTTCGCTCGGACGGCTCTCGGGTGAGATTCAGGAATGGGTAAAACGCGGCTGGTTTTCCTGTGTGCAGGACAGGGAATGGATGATCTATCAGTTTATCCGGCTGGCTTACCAGTATGGCGCGCGGGTAACTTCGATGCTGACCAATGCGACTGTCTGCCAACTATTCAAGGCGGTCCGGATGGTGGGCAATGAAGCAGGGCAACTCATCGAGTTTCTCCGGTTTTCCGATTGTGGAGAGGGATTGGTCGCGGTAATCGAACCCAAGTGTATCGTCCTGCCTCTGATGCAGCAGCATTTTACCGACCGGTATCCCGAAGAAATCTTCCTGATCCACGACAAAACCAACCATATGGCCCTCTTCTACCGGCCATATCAGGCACAGATTCTTCCGGTGGAATGTCTGGAAGTCCCGGCAATGGGAGCGGAAGAGCAGATGTTCCGCGCACTCTGGCGCAAATATTACGAGGTCGCTGCAGTTGAAGGACGGGAGAATCCCCGCTGCCGGATGGGGCATATGCCAAAACGATTCTGGAACCACATGACTGAGTTTTCCCAAACTCCGGCAGGAGAACCAGAACCCGGTACCGATCGGCTGACGCAAGGCCCCTCTCCTTCCATCCTTCCAGGATAACATATGGAGTATTGCCCCCTATAAACGCTTCCTCCCACCAGAAAGGAGAAATCCATGTCAAAATTAACATCCATGATGAACATTGGAAAGGAAATGTCCAAAAAACTAGGGCTTGTTTGAAAATAGAGAAATAGACGGATGGTTCGTAAAAAGCGAGCGGTTGCAAGGAAAAAAGCACAGGAATACTTGCTGTATTCCGCGCATTTTTGACGCGGCAGCTGCCGCTTTTTGTAGAAAAAGACGGCTATTTCGATTTTTCAAACAGCCCCTAATCTCTATTGGCATTGATTCGCCTGAAAAGCTGATTGAAACCGGTTCCGAACAGGCATTTTTAAAATTGAAAGAGGCGTACCCTCGAGTTTGTCTGGTGTATTTATACACACTGGAAGGCGCGATCCAGAACATCGAATTCAACTGCCTTCCGGAAGACCGGAAAAAGGAACTGAAAGCGTTCAGCGACCAGCTCAAGAAGAAATTTTAAATGGATATAGATTCCCTCCGTGATCCCGAGTAGCATTCGCCCCACCTGCGGAATAGGGTAATAGGGGGTAATACATCCCTGAATCTTGAAATAGGTGGAGAATGAAGATGGAACAAAAGATGATTCCGCTGAGCCGGGTGCCGGAAGGCCGCGCAGCGCGGGTGGTCAGGCTGCTGACCACCGGTGAGATGCGGCGCAGGCTACAGGACATCGGGCTGATACAAGGTACCAAAATAGAGTGTTTGCAAAAAAGCCCCGCCGGAGATCCGGTGGCCTATTACGTCCGTGGCGCGGTGATCGCGCTGCGCTCGGAAGATTCGGATCACATAATGGTGCAATATGCATAAACAGGAGGGATCTTGATGGGGTTGACAGCCAGGTCCACCGGAAAAGGAGCGATGGACCGAAGTCTGACGATTGAGCGGGGTGGGGACCTGCGAGTGGTGGCGCTCGCAGGGAACCCCAACGTCGGAAAAAGCACCGTTTTTAACCAGTTGACAGGAATGCGTCAACATACCGGAAACTGGCCGGGCAAAACGGTGACAAACGCGCAGGGGCGATACCGGCGCGGCGGGCAGGACTATCTTCTGGTGGATCTGCCGGGAGCATACTCTCTGCTGGCCCATTCGGCAGAAGAGGAAGTGGCGCGGGATTTCATCTGCTTCGAGGAGCCGGACGCAGTCATCGTAGTCTGCGACGCGACCTGCCTCGAGCGAAATCTGAATCTGGCGCTCCAAACACTGGAAGTCACACCGCGTGTGGTGCTCTGTGTCAATCTGCTGGATGAAGCAGGAAAAAAGCAGATCCAGATTGATCTTCCCCGGCTCTCCCGGCGGCTGGGGATTTCGGTGATCGGAACGAGTGCGCGGAGCAGCAAAGGGTTGGAACAGCTCACCGGTGCGGTCGAACGGATATGCCGTAAGCCCCCTGACACAAAACCGCTGCGCACGCGGTACCCAGAAGCGGTCGAGCGGGCGCTGGGGCTGTTGGTTCCAGCTCTGGAGCCGCTGAACCTTAAAAAACTCCCTGCCCGCTGGATTGCGGTCAAACTGCTTTCGGAGGATACACAGCTGCTTGCGTCGATCGACGCGTACTTAAAAATCCAGCTCCGAATGCATCCGGAAGTCCGGGACGCACTTGAGGAGGCACAAAGGCATCTGACCGAAGAGGGCATCGCGCCTGAGAAATTCCGGGATATGGTGGCGGCATCGGCTGTTCTGTTGGCCGAAGAGCTCTGCATGGATACCGTATCCTACCAGAAAGCCAGCTGTCACGACCGCGACCGGGCGCTTGACCGGCTGCTCACCAGCCGCGCTACCGGAATCCCAGTGATGCTCCTGCTGCTCGCCTTTGTTTTCTGGTTAACGATTGCTGGCGCGAACGTCCCCTCACGCCTGCTCTCCGACCTGCTTTTCCAGGGACAGGGGATACTCGCGGAAGCGCTGTCCTGGGTGGGCGCCCCGCCTTGGCTGAACAGGATGCTTACGGATGGGGTCTATCGAACACTGGCGTGGGTGGTCTCGGTCATGCTGCCTCCCATGGCAATTTTTTTCCCGCTTTTTACTTTGTTGGAGGATTCCGGATATCTCCCCCGCATCGCCTTCAATCTTGACAAAGGCTTCCAACGGTGCCGCGCTTGCGGGAAACAGGCGCTCACCATGTGCATGGGATTTGGATGCAACGCTGCAGGGATCACCGGCGCTCGAATCATCGACTCGCCGCGCGAACGGCTGATCGCGATCATCACCAACAATTTCGTCCCCTGCAACGGACGGTTTCCCACCCTCATCTCGATTATCACAATGTTTTTCATCGGCAGCGCTTCCGGACTTGGGGCAAGCCTCCTTTCCGCCCTGCTGCTGACCGGCATCATCCTGCTTGGCGTGTTGATGACCTTTGCTGTCTCGTTTGTACTCTCCCAAACCATCCTCAAGGGGATCCCCTCCTCCTTTACACTCGAGCTGCCCCCCTACCGGCGTCCGCAGATCGTCCAGGTGATTGTGCGGTCGATTTTTGACCGTACCCTGTTTGTTCTTGGGCGTGCAGCAGCGGTCGCTGCACCTGCTGGCCTGCTGATCTGGTGTATGGCCAATCTGACGGTCGGCGGACAGAGCCTTCTGGCACACTGCAGCGGATTCTTCGACCCGTTTGCCCGCCTGCTGGGGCTGGATGGAGTGATCCTGATGGCATTCATCCTAGGATTCCCAGCGAATGAAATCGTGGTACCGGTTATGTTGATGGCCTATCTTTCGACTGGGAGCCTAACCGAAATCAACGACCTGACACAACTGAAAACCCTGCTGACCAGCCAAGGCTGGACCTGGCTGACCGCTACCTGTACGATGCTGTTTTCCTTGCTGCACTGGCCCTGCTCGACAAGCTGCATGACCATCTATAAGGAAACCCACAGCATCCGGTGGACGCTGGTTTCGTTCTTGGTACCGACCGTGATCGGCATGGTGATCTGCGGTACAGTTGCGGGGGCGGCCCGCCTGTTCGCGCTGACGTGAATGGCAGACAGGGATTCTGCTACGTGCGGTTTAGTTTGGTACATTCAGGACGATTATTTATGTTAGAAAGATGTGGAACAGATGTCGTGTTGAACACAAAGGGAGGGTTGAGGAATGAAGGTTCAGTCCAGTATCCAGTATTATCCGCCCCGGATCTCGGTGAAGGAGCAGGAGAAAAAGACACAGAACCCTGTGTCGCTGTCCGCTGATGAGCAACAGAAAAACCTGCTTTCCCAGCTGAAAGAGCAGGAGGAGGCCCGGGAGAAATCGCAGGCACAGATGATGCAGGCCGCGATGGGCAAAAGCAGCGGTGGGAAAGTCTCAGTTTCCACCAGTTCACAGAACTCGGTCGGGGAGCTTGCCACCATGCTTGCGAATGCGCAGAGTACGATGGATGTCCAGCGGGTGATCTCCAAGGGAATGATGGCATTGGCGGGTTTGAAGATGGCGCAGCCGCTCGCGGAGGGCAAACAGAAGAATAAGATCACAGCACAGATCCGCCGGATTGAAAAACTGCTCAAGCGTTCGCGCAACAAGATCCGGCATCTGAACAAAGAGGCCGAACTGGAGCGGAAGCAGAAGAAGGCTGAGAAGGCACAGGAGGAGCAGAAAGCGCACGCCCAACGGGAAGAACTGAAAAGCCGCCGGAACAAGCGCCGGCGGGACGAGACGCGGTATGCTCAGAAGGAGGTTTCCAAAGACGCACAGGAGCGTCAGGAAGCCATGCTCGAAGGGATGGCCGGAGCAGTCGGAGGATCGTCCCCAGCGGTGGCTCCGGTTGCTGCTCCTGTGGCATCCGCCCCGGTTGCTGCCGAAGTTCCTGTTGGGGCGGATATGGCTGCGGCGGATGTCCCGGCCGTATCCATGGATATTTCTGTTTGACCCTTGCGCAGTCTCAGGGAACAGCTGCTCCTGGTATCTTTCATCCCTGAATGGGAGGTAAGAAGTACGGGACTACAAGCAGGAACATCTGGCACATGGGGAAACCGAACTGCATGGTGGTGTTCTGCCCGGCCAGCTTCCTTATCCGGAATGGCTTGCGCTCGTAGAACGCAACGCTGTCTTTGAGGCGGTCTCCCCCAGACGGGGGGCTTCCACCTTTTTTGCAGTGCGGCTTTCAAACCACCGGCTGATTGAAACGGTAAACATCCGGCACACCTTAAATGAGTATCTGCGGCAATATAGCGGCCATATTGGATACGGGGTGCGTCCCTGCGAGCGAGGCAAGGGGTATGCCGGACAGATTCTGCGGCTGTCATTGAAATTTGCCTGTTCGGTCGGCCTGCACCGTTTCATGCTCGTCTGCGACAAAAACAATCCTGCATCTGCGCGGACGATCCTTTCGAATGGCGGTATCCTGGAACGGGAATCTGCACATCCCAATGGAGAACCGATACAGATCTACTGGATGAAAAGACAGACAGCCCGCTCTAATCCGGAGCGGGCTGCTTTTCTATCCCAATCAGCGGGAATTCCTGAACGACATCATTCCGAAGGCAAGCAGGAGAAATCCACAACAGATCAACACCGCCTGTCCGGCGAATAAGCGGCAGCAGAAGGTACCAAGCGCTGCCCCGCCGATAAATGACAGGATGATCCCGCAGTAATGCAGGCTCTCAGTACGCCGGGAAGGGTCGCCAGTGGTCCAGAATAGGTAAAACCGCTCGGCGGCTGAGCGCAGGTTCCCGGTGCACATGGTGGTTGCAGCAGCGTTTCCCAGAATCTTACGGAACCCCTCGACCTGCATGGCACAGAGCAATGAGATCATAATGTTGGCGGCAGAGTCCCAGCTCCCGAGCGGCAGAAAGGCAACAATGACCAGAAGTACCATCTCCACTGCAACCACAAGCTGGCGCCAATGGATGGCCTGGCAGTTTTGAAACCGGGATCTGATCCACTCGGTCAGCAGAACCCCGCAGAGGAACGCCAGAATCGGCAGCAGGTAGTAGGAAGCCTTGAGGAACTCCCCTTGGGCGGCAGAAAGCCCAAGCAGAACGATATTACCGGTCTGTGCATTGGCAAATACGTGCCCGCGCAGCAGATAGGTGTAAGCATCCAGAAATCCGCCCACCACAGCGAGCAGAACTCCCACCGTGAGCGAATCCGACATCTGTTTTTGTTTCAGTTTTTGTCCCATAAGACGTTGTAGAATGAAGCCTGTCCCACAAGGGGGCGGTTTTTTTCATTCTTTCTCCTTTCTTCAAAAACAGGATATAGCGGGGGCCGCCACCCATACCGTTCAGAGACATCCCTGAAATTGGGAGCTGATGGATGCCAGTCTAAAAAATACAGCAAACATGCCGCGGGCAGAAATTTCTGCCCACGGCAAACAGAAGAGAGTCCCCCTTTATCCTGCGCGCTCCATATCATGGTAGCAGCGCTGCATCGTCATGGCCTCCTGGCCCAGACGCGCAGTCTCCATGTCCAGCCGGATCAGCTTGTCCGATGTATACGGCACCTTACCGGCGATCAGGCGTTTCATCTGTTTGCGATTGCGGTCAATTTTTCTCCAGTTCCCTTCGATTCGACAAGCAATCAGCCATAATACCAATTTCTTCAATTTCCGCATTCCTATATACCTCCTATACATGCAACCTTTTTATATTCGCCAAAAACATGAAAAAACCGGTTATTTCCATGTGACAAGCTTCACCCTGTCTGCATTTTGACTTAGAAGTCAAACCAAAGCCTCTTTCTTCCTCAACATTTCGTTTCTTCCACAGCATTCGCGACGGGACCATGGACCTAAAAATCGTTTCTTCTGAAGCTGTTTGCTTCTGTCTGAAGGCCTCTTGCATGTTTATTATATACAAGAGCGGTGTCATCTCTTGTCGAAAAAACGGACTATTCTATATTTTTCTCGCTACATCCCTAAAATTCGAGGTTCCTTTTCCCTAAAAAGCTCGAATTTTGCAATATTTAAGATTCTTTATACAATCTGGCAAATTTGGCCATCAATTTTTTGGTGCCAACGCTTCCAAATGCGACCTCCAGCAGATGGTCATTTCCCATCGGCGTGACCGAAAGGACCGTCCCCTCTCCAAAAACCTTGTGGCTGACCCGGTCACCCGTACGGTAGGAAATCTCAGGTTGATTCTCCTGCTGGGAACGGGGCATACCGCCTCCAATCCCGATCAGCTTATCGGTCGGATTGACCCGCTGCCTGCGAACGGTGGGCTGTTTCTGCGGTGCCGCCTGCCGCTGCAAAACCGCATCGGTCAGCTGGGTCAGCTCCCCGGGGACTTCGGCCAAAAAACGGGACGGACGGTTCCGCATTGTCTGCCCAAACAGCATCCGTTGTGCAGCGGTTGAAAGATAGAGCCGCTTTTTTGCCCGGGTGAGTGAAACGTATGCGAGCCGCCGTTCCTCCTCGATTTGGGCCGGATCGAACATCGACTGCACACCTGGGAAGATTCCTTCCTCGATCCCCGCAACAAACACATGGTCAAATTCCAGCCCTTTTGCCGAGTGCATCGTCATCAGCACCACATTGTCCGCAGTCGGATCGAACTTGTCGATATCGGTATAAAGCGAGATTTCCTCGAGAAAACCGGCCAGAGTCGGCTCTGTGTTCTCCTCTTCATATCGGTTCATGGTGGATTTCAGTTCCTCGATGTTCTCAAGGCGGGTCTGTCCTTCAAATCCTTCCGCTTGAAGCATCCGCAGATAGCCGGTATCCTCGAGCAGGGTGTCAAGCAATTCTCCCAAGGGGCAGGTGTCCGCCAGCTCCATCAGACGATGGATCATCTGCCCGAACTGCATCAGATCGGATGCCCGGCGCGCGAGCGGTTCATATGTATCCGCATGGTCCACCACCTCAAATGCCGATTTTCCCGATTCAGCGGCAAGTTCGAGCACCATGTTTACAGTCCCGTCACCAATCTTTCGTTTCGGCTCGTTGATGATCCGGCGCAGACGCAGGGTATCCGCCGGATTGTGGATCAGGCTGAGATAGGCGACAATATCTTTGATCTCCTTACGCTCATAAAACCGTACGCCGCCGATAATCCGATACGGGATGCCCGCTTTGACCATCCCCCGCTCCAGCATCTGCGCCTGCGCATTCATCCGGTAAAGAACCACATGGTCGGCATAATGCGCCCCATTTTTGACATTCTCGGAAATCCGGTCACAGATATGCTGCGCCTCTCCGTTTTCGTCTATTGCCCGGTAAACGTCGATCGGCTCGCCGGTTCCGTTCTCTGTCCAGAGAGTTTTGCCCTTACGTTCGGTGTTGTTCTCGATCACCGCGTTTGCCGCATCTAGGATGGTGCTGGTACACCGGTAGTTCTGTTCCAGACGGATCACCCGCGCGCCTGGGAAGGTGTCCTCAAACTGTAGGATATTTTCGATCGTTGCGCCCCGGAACTTGTAGATGCTCTGATCATCATCGCCCACTACACAGAGGTTCCCGCTGTGGGACGAAAGCAACCGCACCAGCTCAAACTGGGCACGATTGGTGTCCTGGTATTCGTCTACCATCAGATAGCGGAACCGGTTGCGGTAATGCTCCAGCACTTCGGGAAACTGCTGGAAGAGCTGGACAGTCAGCATGATGATGTCATCGAAATCCACCGCATTTGCTGCCCGCAGCTGTTGCTGATAGATTCGATAGACCTTAGAAGCCACCTGAAGCCGGAAGTCCTCCCCTGCCGAATCCGCAAAATCTTCCGGCGTTTTCAGCTCATCCTTAGCGCGCCCGATCGTCGAAAGAACCCCCTTCGCGGAGAATTTTTTCTCATCCAGATTCAGTTCCTTGAGTGCGGCCTTGACCAGTCGCACCGAATCATCAGTGTCATAGATCGTGAAGCTGCTCGAGTAGCCCAGACGGTCGATTTCGCGGCGGAGGATGCGCATACAGGCCGAGTGGAAGGTCGAAGCGTTTACCTCATCCGCGAGCGAGCCAAGCATCGCGGAGAGCCGCTCCCGCAGCTCCCCCGCAGCCTTATTCGTGAACGTGATCGCCAGAATGTTCCAAGGCATGACCGCTCGGTTCTTAATCAGCGAGAAAGCCCGCTCCATCTCCCAGTTTTCTCCTGCTGCATATTCCTCCAGAAAGGACACATCCTCCTCGGTGATCCCCTCGGGCATCCAATCGCTATGATAGGCGTTCCCAAACTGCACCATGTTTGCAATTCGGTTGATGATAACGGTGGTTTTGCCGCTTCCCGCCCCCGCGAGGATCAGAACTGGCCCATCCACCGCAAAGACCGCCTCCCGCTGCCTGTCGTTCATCCGTTTGAAAAAGTCGTCTATGATCTCCTTTTTGACTTTGATATATCGCGCTTTTAACTGTAAATCCATTCTCTTTCCCTTCCAAGCTGCATCTAAATTTTTAAACCTGCTTCCTGCCTTTCTTTCAAAATGCTTCCGCACCTGAAAAGCCCCCGCTTATCGTCCAAACGTGCTTCACCAGTGAGCCGTATTTTACGCCCAGCTTGCAGAACGGTTGCGTTCAAAATGTTTCGCTGCGGCTCGCAGTAGAAACTACGATTTTGCAAAGCAGGTCCCTGTCAAAGTCCACGCAAGAAAACACGCCGCGGATGCATTCTGCATCCGCGGCATCGTCTTTTTTTACAGGACAGATTATTTCAAAACCGCAAGCAGGACGCCGGCAGCAACTGCCGAACCGATAACACCCGCAACATTCGGACCCATTGCATGCATGAGCAGGAAGTTGGTGGGGTTCTCCGCCTGGCCGACCTTCTGAGAAACACGCGCTGCCATCGGAACCGCAGAAACACCAGCCGAACCGATCAGTGGGTTGATCTTGCCGCCCGAGAGGACGCACATCAGTTTGCCGAGCAGGACACCGCCCGCAGTACCACATGCAAACGCACAGAGGCCCATTGCGACAATGCCCAGCGTTTTCAGGTTCAGGAAGCTGGCGGCGTTCGCAGTCGCACCGACGGTGACACCGAGGAAGATGGTGACAATATTCATCAGCTCATTCTGCGCCGTTTTGGAAAGACGATCGGTGACGCCTGACTCTTTAAACAGGTTGCCCAGCATGAGCATACCGATCAGCGGGGTGGTATCCGGAACCAGGAAGGAAACGACCATCGTAACCAGGACCGGGAAAATCAGCTTCTCGATCTTGGAGACCGGACGGAGCTGCTCCATCTTGATCATACGCTCTTCTTTGGTGGTCAGCGCCTTCATGATCGGCGGCTGGATGATCGGGACAAGCGCCATATAGGAATATGCCGCAACCGCGATCGAACCAAGGAGATGCGGGGCAAGCTGTGTTGTTGTGAAGATAGCAGTCGGACCATCCGCACCGCCGATGATACC
>Ga0137306_103434_pt1 | contig 11833 bp, 8 predicted proteins | sample Inofroosms_March_FD_97187 | JGI IMG/M metagenome (GOLD analysis project Ga0137306, IMG submission 97187) | Mouse cecal microbial communities from Vienna, Austria - N-Acetylneuraminic and N-Acetylglucosamine D2O microcosms_March | ecosystem: Host-associated > Mammals > Digestive system > Large... | reverse complement strand
CTGACCTGCTTCCCGGTCATACCCACGCATTCCATCACCGCCAGCTCTCTCTGCCTGGAAAGAATGCCGGTTGCGATCACATTCAGGTAATTGAGAACCCCCATCAGGATCAATACCAGGCTCAGCGCTCCAAGAATGATGCGGTTCGTCCGGATATACCCCTGCGCGCTCGCCAGAGTATCCGATTTACAATTCACTGCGAGCCCCTGGTTCGCATCCCTGCGGTTCTCGTCCTGCTGGATTTTCCAGACCGCCGCCTTGGCTGTGGGTTCCAACTCCGGTTCCACATTCAGATCCATGACGAAACATTTTTCTTTTGTCCCCAGCTTTGCAAATCCCTGTTCACTGACAAGAAAGTACTTGATCCCCGGGCCGAACCATGTCCTTCTTAGTTTTGGAAATCCTTTCGCCTGGGTGTCCAGATAACCGGCCAGCTCCAGCTCTGCCATACGGCAGTTTTCCTCCCGCCAGCTCTCATACTCCGGTTCCGTCATCCGTTCCCAGGAAGCCGTCCTTTCTTCTTTGGAAGGAAGCTGCCAGAATGTGACCGGAAGTCCCGTCGTCTCTTCTGCTTCTTCACTCAAAATCTGTGATAATTCATGATGATGGAGCAGGACGGCTCCCCTTCCATCCCGCAGGCTGTCTATATCGACAGAAAGCCGGTTTTTGTCCGCATATTCTTCCAGTTTCCCGATGTATTCCTCGTCCACGATCTGGACGGTGGCAATATCCCAGGAAGCCGGCAGTCCCCGCCCTTCTTCCCGAGTCTCGGCCTCCTCCGCTTCTTCCGGGCTCTTAAGCGTCTCCATCAAAGGCGCAAGGGCCTCTGCCCGGCGGTCCATATACAGATAGGCGCCTCTCACCACGACCGCCTGTTCCTTTTCTATCCCCTGAATCGAAAGCAGCTTCTTCTCTGCCTCCTCTGTGATCGGAGAAAAATCGTCATTTTCATTAACTTGCACCGTGTTTCCTTCCGAATCCTGCTCGGAAGTATACACGATGCCCCCGATAATAGAAAAATCCGCGTCTTTTTCAATGGAATGTGTATCATCTATCCCGGTCGTCAGGACCACCGCCCCCAGAGCCGTGACAACGCCCAGGAACAGGGACGCGATCGTCAGGACACATCGTTTTTTATATCGGATCAGATTCTGCCATGCCATATAGAGAACCGGATTTTGCCGTGCAAAGCGTGTATGCTTCCGGATACCGCCGCGCTTTTTTCCCGTATTTTTCTCCAAAACGCCCCTGTAATGCAGCGCGTCCAGCGGTGTCAGACTTGCCGCCTGGTAAATCGTACAGGCGGCCGCTCCGAATACGACGATGGCTGTAAAGCCCGCGGACGCTATAAGCAGCTCCGGACGGAATACCATAAGATCCGCGGATTTTCCGAAATTGTAGAGGTAGAGGTTTCCCAGAACCCAGGGAACCAAAAACAGGATCACGACGGCTGCTCCCGCAGCTCCCAGTACGGTTCCCTGGCATATCGTAAACACAGTCTGTCTCAGATAGATTTGGCGGATCTGTCTCTGCGTCGTCCCCAGGATATCCAGAAGTCCGATCTGGCGGATCTCCTTCTGCATAGAAATGCCGAATATATTGTAGATCAGGAAGAATACACCCACCAGGACGAGAACCGCGCAGAAAACCGCCATCCCGTATCCCCCTAAAAACCCATTTACCACAATATAGCCGTACCGGTTTCCGCCGAGGAAACGCTGTGTCCGGTCCCTGACCTGGATATCCTCATACAGACGGTCTTCGACGCTGTATCCGTCGATGGTACTTTTCTGGCAGATCAGCAGCAGGTCCGGCTCCTCCAGGCTCATCCCCCACTTCTGCACCTGCGCTTCACTGGTATAGCCCACAGGCAGAGAAATTCCCGGGTCCTCATATTCCCGGAACCAGCCGCACAGTGTAAAATCTATTTCCTCCCTCTGCCCTGTGGCAAGCACTGCGGATAATTTCAGCGTCATCCCCTCTTTGGGTTCTGAGATATGGAGCGCTTCCAGTGCCCGGACGGAAAGCATCAGCTCCCCCTCCTTCTGGGGATAGTTTCCATGGATATGGGTATAGGCTGGCGTCTGCATCTTCTCCCAGGCTACCGAATCCACTACTTCCAAACCGGAGATCCCCTCTTTTCCGCTGTAGAGCAGACCGGCCTCCACCTTTCTGCCTACGCAGTCCACATAATCCAATTCCTGAATTGCATGGTACTGTTCCATCGTGCCCCGCTCCAGGGAAGACGCTGCCACGGTTCCATTTCCTCTGGCCGCCTGCAGATAATCCGCTTCCATTTTCCCGTAAGCAATACTGAATACCGTACACAATACAATGATACCAAGTGCGGAGGCTCCTGCCAGAAGCCGGTTTCTTCCTCTGCCAAACCGCCGGCATGCCTTTGCCAGAAGCCTGACTGCATCCTGATTGTTGTTGGGAGTGTTTCTTCCGAAAATCCGCATCTCAATCCCTCCCTTCCGGTCTGTCAGGGGAGGTTGTCCCGCCGGTATCTCTGGCGGCAGTTGTCCCGGCATCCCTTGCACCGGCCCTTCCGGCCAGATGAGTTCCGGCATCTGTCCCGCCGTGCCGCATAGCGATCTTTCCGTCCTCTATGGGCAGTATCCGGTCCGCCATCTGAGCCACTTCCTCATCGTGGGTCACCAGGATGACCGTCTGATGAAAATGCACCGCACAGGTTTTCAGAAGCCCTGCCACCTCCATGCTGGCCCGGGAATCCAGGTTTCCGGTGGGCTCATCGGTAATCTGTACCCCATCCCCTTTATGCCTTGAAAATACAGGCTTTAACGGTATGCACATTTGTGTAATGTGTCACTTTTCCCAAAAGTCCCTAAAACTACCTAAAAAGCGGACACTCCCCTTCCCGGCAGTTCCCGCTTTCAACTCTTTATCTTCTACTAAACCACAGGCGTGCCACCGCATACCTCTTGATTCATGATTTCCTCTGTTCAGCGGCAATCCTCGTTCCGCTGTATTTTTCTTTTCGTCTGTCCGGGGCTGTTCTTTTTCTTCTGCCTTTCCCATTTTTTTATGGACAGCATCTCAGATATTTCATCTATATTTTCCCTTTCCTTTTTCCAGATCCGCACTTCTTCAAACAGCGAATAGATCATCCTCCGCATCCTTTGAAATGCTTTCTGCTCCGGTACCCCGACCGTAAGGTACACTGCCTCCGTTTTCTCAGCACCCCCGTCACAGCTGTAAAATTCGATACATTCACCCCAAATCTTGTATGCTCCCGTTTCTACAGTTTCCTGCCTTCCATCAACAAGAATCCGATAATTGGTAAGATCAAGGATTTCGTAATGTGCTTGCAAATCCTGCCAGGGAACATCCTCATACTCCAGACAGCGATCCAGATATTGTTCCGGTGTAAAATACAGCTGGATGGAATGCGGAGGAGTGATCTCCTCATTTAAAGATGTGAGTCTTTCTAATACGATTCCCATTTGAAATCCCGCCGGAGGTTTTAGATCGATCACTGCATATTTTTTCTTTTGCTTTTCATCTGCTTCAAAAAATGCCGTATCCGCCATCAAAATATGTCCGGGACATTTTGCCTTATACTGTTCCTCTAGCATAATGTTTATTTCCTCCTTCATTCCAGCATGTTATGTTTCAGCGACTTTCCACACAGCACCCGTCTGGTACTTTATCTTCAACAGAACCACAGGCATGCCACTGCATGCCTCTTGGTTTCCATATTATTTTCTATGTTTATTTTATGACTTCAATATACTCAAATTTCTCTTATTCAGTAACTTCTGCTGTTTCTCATTCTGCTGCTTTAATTCCATATTTTCTTTTTTCAGTTCCTTTATTGTCTTTTCTAATAACTCGATCCGGTTCTCCATCGCCAGATCAAGAATCTTTCTTTTGCTGTCTACCATCCCTGCCTGGAGATCCAGTGCCCGGTCTATCTCTTTCCGCACCGTAGCGTTTTTATAAAAGAAGCCCCTCGACAGCCCTGTTTTTTTCATCAGCTTCGGAATGGTTACCTTTTCTTCGTCTTCGATCATCTCCCTGATAGCGCTTTTCGCTCTTGATATCTTTTCTTCACTAACTTTCCGGTTCCGCTCAATCATGTTGTCGTACTTGCTCATATTCTTCGCCCCATCCATCTAAATATTTTTCTATCAGCCTGCTTTTTCGCTCTCTGACTTCTCTCGTTTCATCCGCCACAATCTGCAAACTCATTCTCCTATAATACTTCACATTCTTTATACTCCGGTGTCCAAGCAGCTTTGCGATCGTCCAATCATCATAATGCATTTCTGTCAGACGGATTCCATAGCAATGGCGGAACATATGGGTGCCAAATCCGAATAACTGCCCTTTATCATCCCGAAGGTCTTCTTTTTGTATCATTGCCATAACCCGATTCTGTACCGTATTATACTGCATGGGCCGTTCCGGGTTCTTCTCATTTACAAAAATAAATTTTGTTTCCCCGTACTTCCTTCTAGTATACTGAATGGCTTTCTGTATCAGCAACTCCAACTCCGCGCTGATCGGTTTTACAAATGTATTTGTTTTCATCTGTTGGATGCGTATCATCGGTCTTCCTTCCTGCTCATACAGGCAGTCCGTCTGCAGCGTGAGAGTGTCGGATATCCTTGTTCCAAGCATCTGGTGAATGACCATCAACCGGCACATCTGTTCTTCCATTTTTACAAATACCGCATTGAATCTTTTCAGTTCTTTATCACTATAAGATTTTAGTTCGGTTCTGGCGGAATACGGGATATCTGTATTCAAAAATAATTGTTCCAAATGGCGGTATCCGTATATTTTTCCGATAGTTTCAAGCACCGCTCTTAATCTTGTCAGGTCGCTCCTGAAATTATTTACCCCTGTATCCTCTGTCTGTAGGAAAATCAAATATTCTTCCAGAATCTCCCTGCTGATTTCACTACAGGATTTTATCTTTGGATAATGCGTGTTAAGGTATACCGACATTCGGCGCATTGCAGTCAGTTCTTTACTAATCGTAGCAATTGCTTCATATTGCAAATGCCGGAATATGGATTTCTTTGTTTCCTCTTTTATAGACATCTGTATGATTTTGGAAAAATTCAATGTTTTAAAATTTTTGATCATATTTGAGTTGAATGATACACCAATCTTACTTAAGTCCCATACATCTTTCTCCATTTCAAGCCGGGTATCCTTAGCTTCTGTAAAATAATATATCTTCCGAAAATATGTGATGATATTTGATGGCGTAATTTTTTCTTTTCCATATACAGTAATACCTTGTATCGTTCTTATCTGCCCTTGCAGCATAAGCCATGCGTTCAGTCTTTTCAGCCATTCCTCTAATGTTTTTTCCTGGAAGCTGTCCACCCGGATATTCTTTTCTTCCATGAATCGGCAGATACGATTGTATAAGTTCCGCTCTGAAACTACAGTCGACAATGCCATCATCTTTCCACGATCTAATATAAATTGCCGGAATTCTATCCGCATTCCTTCCGTGGGAAGTTTCGTTAGGTCAAATTCCCATTTTGGATTCACTTTGTCTCTCTGTTTCTGGGATGCTTTCAAGTAGCATTCCAGTTCACAAATGTAAATTTTGTCCTCCATTCCGTTCTCCCTTTATCAGCCCTGATGCCAGGCTTTCCTCCTGTTGGTTGAAAAATTCTTCATTTGCGGCATCCAGTCTTCTCGGCATGTAATCAATATACTGCCTGGTCATATCTTCATAGTCATGGCCAAGATAGTCTCTCACCGCCTGTATGGACACACCGCTTTCATAATACTCCGTTGCCACAGCGTGGCGGTAATCGTGGGACTTAAACAGGTATTCCCCTCCCGCGATCTGATTCTCATCGCATAATCTCAGCATCTGACTCCGAAAGGTTGAATAAGAGTATGCACCGCCATTCTTATTTTTGAAAAGATATTCTTCCGGTCGAATTTGATACTTTTCAATATATACTTTCATCAGCCTGTATAACGTCTCCGGTATTGGGATCCGTTTGTAATTTTTCATTTTAATCTGATATACCTTAATCCAGGCATCGCCATTTTTCCATTCATAGGCATCGCCCTCCAACGTGCATACCTCGCTGCAGCGCAGCCCCACACACCATAAATGCAAAAACATCAAACGGATATGTTCTGGAAAACGGTACAGCTTTGAAACAATTTCCTCGCATACTTCCTCCTGGACGCTCCTGTCATGGTGTACCGGATTTTCTTTTTTCTGGAACAACTCATACTGAAATGGTATTCTCTTGATGTGCCCTTTTACCAGAAGAAAATTGAAAAAATGCCGGATATTCGATAGCTGACCATTAAATGTTTTTTCAGCAACCGCTTTTTCCCTAAGCCTTTCTAAATACGACTGTATCTCTTCTTCCGGCATTTCACAGATGTTTTTATCTTCCTCATCAAATGTCTGGAGCAGGTTCCGGATCTCAAGGAATTTGGTTTGTATGCTGCTTAGAGACATATCTGAAATCCCTAAAGCGTACTGCATGTAGTTTTTCAGATATTTTTTGTTTTCTTCCTGGCTTATTTCCCGAAATGAAATGCTCTCCACCTTTTTGCTTGGATTAACTCGTTCCCTTGAAAAATGGAACCGTTCCAAATACCATACTTGTGCATGCCAGTGTATTTGATTGGCTTGCAAAAACAATGTCTTTCGACATAATTCTATAATTCCTGGCATTCTTTCAAATCTTCTTCCAGATATTTCCGGAGGCAGATAATCCACAAATTTTCTTTCCTGCTCTAAAGTGATTAATTCCAAGTCAGCAATCCCCATCTGTATACAGTAACTATAAAAATACTGTAATGCCCTCAACTTCTCTTTTCGCTCATGTGATCTATATGTTGTCACTATATAGTTCAGACATTTAAAAAACTGTTCCTTCAATTCTCTGCTGCAAGGTTGTGTAAAATCCCATACTAGACCATCTTTATCATTTGATTTCGCAAGTTGTACCGCAATCTCTATCCTGGTATCATATGGCAGGAACATCATCTTGTCCACATATTTGAATTCATATTTCCTACGTCCGGCAACTGTCTGCATTTCCTCTTGTATGGCATGAATCTTCATCCTATCAAAAGTATGTAGGCAGGTCAAAGGAGTTGTCTTTAATAACTTATATCTTTTTACATAATCCTCGAAGACTAAACGCAAAGGATAGTCTATCTCTGACAGTTTCCACACACCACATTTCATTAAAAAATTTTTTACATAATTTCTTGCTTCGCTCCTGACCTCCTTACATGCTCTTACTTCCTGTGTGAGCTGCCGCTCCAGTTCTTCTCTGCTCTCCTGGGGTTCTGCCGCCCTGAATGCATAGGCAGGCATGTCCACCACCTCCCGTTACAGTAACTGCTGAACATTATAGAGTGCCGAATGTTTCGCATAGTAGGCATCGCTCGCCTCCAGTAATTCATCATCTACAATGTTCAGGTATTTTATCGTGGTTTCTAAGTGCTTATGTCCAAGCGCCTCGCTGATCATCTCCAGCCGCCATCCGGCTTTCCGTCTCATGACCGCAAAATATCTCCGCAGCATATGGGGAGTAACCTTGATCCCGGTCTTATGCTCCATCCTCCGGAACATACTGTATACCGCCTCCACATCCAATGCTTTCCCTTCATCGTCTCCTGCGATGTTAATAAACAGGAACTGTTGATGCTGCAGTATTTTCCGGTATTCCGCAAGATAATACATCAAAAATTCGAATGTCTCATTACTGACTTTCGCCCTCCGGTATTCTGCGTTCTTCGCCCTGGCTCCATTCTCATTGTCATCCCGGAAATAGATCCGTATGGTATGGTTTTTGAAATCTATGTCTTTCGTATAATCAATCCCAAGGATTTCTCCGATCCGGTAGCCTGTTTCCGCCGCCAGCAGGATCAGTAATTGATCCCTGCAGTTCGTGCAGGCTTTCAGTAATGTCAAAATCTCATTCTGCTCTGCCGCCCGGACTTTCCGTTCCTCTTCTTTCAGATAACCTTTAAATGCCCGATACCGCAGTCTCCTTTTGGCTCCCGCACTGTTCAGCGTGGTAAACGAATCATAGTAAAGAACTTTCAGGCTCTCGTACCTGCCCTGCATTTCCATAAAAAGATAGAACCTGAACACGTCCTTTAAATATGCGTTGCAGGTTCCATTGTTTGGAATCTTATGTTCTTCTGTTTCCCTGTGGTTCCCATCCTTCAGCCAGTGCAGGAACTGTACAAAATGACTGCTCTGTTCCTCATAATCCATTGCGATCACCTGGTCAGCCGTCTTATCTTCAATCCTGAGATATTCCAGATAAGCCGCCAGTGAATAAGCATTCCTACGGACAGTGTTTGGCGATTTGTTGGACATTGTCTTATGCATCAGATACCGGGAGGGTTCCAGAACCATCTCCAGTGTCTCTGTTTCACAAATGTAATAGCACTGTAATGTTCCATCCATTTCACCGATCACCTTATAATGTTCCATGCTGTTTCCCTCCTTCCTCTAACGCTATATACAGTATGCACAGTTTATTTACAGAAACCCATCTATCAAAACCACCAAATCAGTGTAAATCGCTCTTGAAATACCAACAAACATTCCGCTCCAACCTGTCCTCTTTTTTAGCAGAACCCACAATACCGGAGCCTATTTTTTTCAGAATCTACACTACGGATTTCTCTGTTCCTCAACGAACAGCACTCCGATTCCTCTGAGTCTACCGTTTACATATAATAGTCCACATTCTTCCTCCTACGAATGAAATTCTCTACGTCTTCAATGGACTCCGCCATCTGGCAGGGCGGCAATGCGCACAGCACGTCCTCATAATATCTTCCGCCCCTGACCGCCCTCTGATCCAGGATCGTCACCACGCAGGTATCCGTCTCCGTCCGGATGGCTCTGCCGAACCCCTGCCGCAGTTTCTTCTGCATATCCGGTACCGCAACAGCTTCTATGTATTCCCGCAGATTTCCATACTGCTCTTTCTCCGCCTCCCTCACCGGATCAGGCACAGCGAATGGAAGTCTTACAATGATCAGGGACGATACCATATCTCCCGGAAAATCCACGCCCTCCCAACAGGAACCGGCTGCGAACAGAACCGCATTCTCCAATGTCTTAAACCGCATGATTTCTTCCTGTGTATGCCTCCACACTTCCACCATGGGAAACGGCAGGTCACTGCGCAGAATCTGGTACACACTCCCCATCAAAGAATAAGATGTGAACAGCACCAATGTATGTCCATGAGTGGAACCCGCCAGTTGTTTAATCCGCTTTGCGATCCATACCGCTTCTTCCCGGCTCCCATGTCGGATCTGCTTTCCATCCTGCGGCAGGTAAAGCAGACAGTTTCTCCTATATTCAAACGGCGATTCCGCCACATATTCCTGCACCCCGGATTGCTTTTTCCGGTTCTTTTCATTCAACCCCAACATCTGCCGGGTTCGCATAAAGCCGTTCCCGGCCTTTAATGTTCCACTGGTGAGGATTGCCGGAATCCCCTGATTCCATAACACCTTCTGGAGATAGGCCGGAACCTCCCGGCTTGTGGCGCAGAAAACCGGAAGCCGTTCCGTATCCTGCTCCAAATATAAAACGTACTTCCTGCCGGGGACTAAAAAATAGCAGAGAACTATCCCTGCTTCTTCCAGCCGGTTGCGGATCCATTTGGAAATACTCCCCTTGCACCGCCTGCCGATTTCAAATAAAAGTGCGGCACTCTCTTTCAAGATGGAAATACATTCCTCTGTCTGCCGGAACGCAATCCTCTGCCCGTTCTCAAAGGAATGATTTTCCGCAATCACCTGAAAGAGTTTTTTCATCTCTGCCTTTAAATGTCTGGCACGGATTCCCTGATGCTCCTTTTCCAGTAAATAGCAGATCTCTAAGATATCGTCACTGCATAATGTTTTTCCGCACATCTGCACCGCCGCTTCCGGGAGCTTATGGGCTTCATCAATCACCAACGCCCGGTAATCCGATAAGAGCGGATTGTATCCCTTTGTCCGGTGGGAAGCGTCCGCAAGCAGGTAATTATGGTTACAGATCTGAAAATGGATTCCTGTGCTTTTCACTCGCTTCATATATCTCCGATAACGGCAGGTTTCCCTCTCCGTACAATTCTTCGGGCAGAACTTAGGAACACATACAAGCCTCCTGTCAAACCCGCTCAGCCCATGCACCTGATCCATGTCATAGCAGGTACGCAGGGCGAGCAATGCTTTTTTCTGGTTTCCGTTTTTCTTCTTATCCTGAATGGAAGCAATCCGCTGATTCAGGCGGCTATCGCACACAAAATGTTCCTTCCCTTTGCGGACGACAGCTTTCAGCGGTCTGCAGATCAGTTTTTCTTTCAGCAGGAGCCGGGACAGAAACGGAATGTACTCTTGCAGGATTGCTTCTTGAAGCGCAATACTGGAGGTGGAGATCACCGCCGGATAGTTTTCCGTTCTGAAAAGATTTCCCACTTGTTTTGCGTATTTTTCTTTCATGATGCACGCTACCAGATATGCGTATGTTTTCCCAATCCCTACTCCGGCGTCACACAATGCTATCTGATTCCCCCATAGAGCGTCTAGCATTTCGTGGCTTAGACGGAGCTGCTCTTCCCGGACGGTCAAACCATGTTTTGGCATGAGTTCTTGAAAAATATGATCCACTTCCTCATGGGCTTTTTTCTGGTGCCATCCCATAGGCACAGTCTTGTCAGCGTCCCTCATTTGCCCTGCTCCGTTTTCTGATCTTTCTGTTCTGGTTCGTCCGGCTGTTCCGGCACTGTCCGGTTTTGAATTCCATTTCAACCCGTGCTGAATCCTTTTCAGCCTGCGCTGTTTTCCCCCTCATTTGTTCCGGCATGGGAACCATCGCCATTTGTCCATTGATACGGACAGGCATTTCAGGCACCTTAAACTTCTCCATATATTTTGCCGACAGTTCTTCGCTCAAAGTTCCAAAATCATCTTCTGTCAGCCCTGCGATGAGAAATGTTCCCGCTACAATATCATATAAATTCCCTTTGTCATCATAGAGTCCACGGTTCGGCATCATACCGTTTATTTTCCCCTCGTCGTTCAATACAATCGCAACCGGATCTTTAAAAGGATATGTTGCGTCGATATGTCCCCCAACTATATTCTGCAACGATCTTAAATCTCCGGAAATGGTTTTAAGATAAGGTTCTTTCAATGGCTCCACTATCAGAACTTTCATCCCTTCTGTTTTTTTCCGGCCTGTCTCCTGGCCGTCATAATCGTAATTCATAACGTGATTGCCTTTCTTGAAACTGTATGGCGTTGGTATCACATGCATGCGGCCGTAGTACCCCACAGCCGCATGGTATCTGATATCAACGACACACTTCGATTGATTTCATTTTTCTGTTCAGTTCCCTCAAAAATATTACCTCAGCTGAACAGATACATTTGTTTCTTTTGGCATTCGTATTTGACCCCGCATCCCCGAAAGCCGTCCATCTTCTGTGATGGTTGGGAACATTACAGGCAGGCATCTGGCGGGTATGGTGTTTCGGAATTTCCGATAGCCGAGTATGTATTTTCAATTAGATGATCAAAAATACGCATTTAGACTGTAAACTCTATTTCTCTGTATTTATAGCAAACAACATTATTTTTGTGCTAGACTACATGAATGTGACAATACTACAGTATTTATAAAATGTGCAGGTATAAAACAAACTGTCGTTTACTATACACTCGCATAAAGTTTTCCAGTCTGATGATCTGATAATTCCTTCCTGCTATACCGATGCCGTTCACGGATGTCCGAAAGGTCTTGCTGATTACAACCTGAATTTCATCCTTTTGCTTTTTGGCAAAT
>Ga0137306_103433_pt1 | contig 11834 bp, 17 predicted proteins | sample Inofroosms_March_FD_97187 | JGI IMG/M metagenome (GOLD analysis project Ga0137306, IMG submission 97187) | Mouse cecal microbial communities from Vienna, Austria - N-Acetylneuraminic and N-Acetylglucosamine D2O microcosms_March | ecosystem: Host-associated > Mammals > Digestive system > Large... | reverse complement strand
TTCCTTAGTATATGGTCATATCTTCATCTTCATTCTTTCTGTTGTATATTCTTATATGGAAATAGTTTATATTTTTCTCCTCTATGTTTTTATTATATTCTTTAAAAATAGGGGGTGTTTCGTATCTTCTATCGTATTCTAAATAATCATATAATTTGTTTTTTAAATAATATACTGATGTATTACTTTTTATCAATATAGAAACTGAATAATATTCATATCCTTTTTTATCTCCTTTATACATATATCCTATTATTAAGTCATTCGTTATGTAATCAGTGTCTATACCTATGGTTTGTATAAAGCCATTTTGCATTAACCACTTGTGCCAGTCTATTAGAGATGTTCCTGTTTCTGGTAATCTATCAATAAGTTTTTGAAATCTTTTTGTTCTTGCCATTTTGGGCGGCTCTCCCTTCTCTGTAAATTATTTATAAAGTATACCATATTTAGCGCATATGTGCTAGCCCTCATTTAAAGGCGGTAAACTCGGCGGCTGTCAAGATTGAAAAGGAAGATTTTTTATTGAATGTATTTCTCAATAAAAAATACTCTTTTCTGTCTTGACTGCCTTACAACCTAAAAGATAATAGGAACAGAGGAAAAACCACAAAGGGGCTTTTCCTCTTAGGTGCTATGTTTTTCTTTCCAGTCTGTCAATAAAGTATATTTTTTGTGGTAAATGATGATTTTTTAAAAAAAATTGAAAAAAGCGGGATTTTTTATGATTTTATAAAAACCACTGGGTAAACTGGGTAAACTGGGTAAATTTGTTATATCACATAACTTAAAACCTTAAAAAACCCTGTAAATACGGGCTTTTTCACACCCTACATAGCCAACACTGGGCTTGTGTTGGCTATGTAGGGGTCAACTGGGTAAACTGGGTAAACTGGGTAAAAATTCAAGCCCTTGCAAGTGTTCCTTGCTCTTTTTCTATACGGAATACCCAGTTTAGACAGTTGACCTCATTAACATAACAAAAAAGCGGCTGCTACGAAGTAGCAGAAGGCTAACCCGCCCGCTTTTTTGGTCGTAGATTTTCGGTAGAAAATCGAGCGTAATAAAAATAATAGGCTTTTCGCTTGCGAAAAGAATACTCGCCCTTATAAAACAAGCAATAAGAAGTATATTCACATAAAAAATACCCAATAAAATATAAATACCCACTTTAACATTACTATAATTATTTATAAAACTGGGTAAAATACACAATTATAAAAAAATACCCACTTTATATAAAAATAAAACTGGGTAAAATACCCACTTTTAAAAATTAGAAGTGTTGACAAAACTGGGTAAATTTTATAAAATTATATTATAGAAAATTAAATAATAAATCTAACAAGTATAGATTAAATGGAAAAATTGAAGGGCTGAAAAGTCTTTTATTTTCTGTTTAATCTATTTTTTTATTTTATAAGAAAGGAAGGAAAAAAATATATGAATAAAGATAAAAAAATAACAAGATTCTCACAATGTAGTGATCCTGAAGGTTATAAAAAGAAAGATAGAGAATGGATTGATTTATATAAATTATTATATAGCGGTTATACCCTTGATGAACTTATAGACATTGATAAAAGCGTTTTTATGATGGCTGATAAAATAAGGGGCTTAGAACAAAAAATAGAGTTTCTTATTATGATTTACGAAAACAATGTTGCTTCATTAACTGCTATTGATGAACTTATACAAGAAAAGGCTGAAAAACAAAAAAAGGAAAGGGGTAATGTCTAATCAACGAAAAAGAGAAAAAAGAAGTAGTTGCAAGAGTTTTTAATATCGCTCAATATGCAAAAAACCCTGCAACTGGTGAAGATTTACATTTTAGTGAAAAAAATATAAAAGATGGATTAGATCATAAAAGCATAAAGCGTTATGCTTGGATATGTCATAATAAAGATACATTTACGGAAAAGGAAGAAGCAAAAGGCAAGGGGAAAGCGGGCGAATTAAAAGGTAAACACTGGCACATTGTTCTTGATTGTCCTAATAAGGTGTCTTTGAGTGCTGTTGCTAAATGGTTTAATGTTCCTGAAAATATGGTTGATATTCCAAAAGGTAGGGGCGCATTTTTAGACTGCGTTCAATACCTTACACATTCAAGTGAAAAGTGTCAAGAAGAAGGAAAAGCCCTTTATCCTGATAGTGAAGTTTTTTCTAATTTTGACTGGCAACAAGAATTATTAGAAAGAGAAGAAAACCGCTTGAAATATGGCGGTGATTTAAGTAAAAAAGATAAAATGCTTTGGGATGTTTTATATGATGGTAAGACTTTAAAAGAATGTCAACAAGAAGATAAATTATTATATATGAATAATATTGAAAAACTCAAAAAATTCAGAGTTGAATATATAACGAATAATATGGAAGTTCCAAAAACTCGTATAAATATTTATATCACAGGTAAAGGCGGCGAAGGTAAAGACACGGCAAGTCGTGCTATTGCTAGGGCTTTATATCCTGAAATAGAGAATGACGAAGATATATTTTTTGAAGTAGGGGCTGACAATGCAACATATGAAGGTTATGACGGACAACCTGTTTTAATCTGGTCTGAATATAGGGCTTATACCCTACTTGAAGCCTTTAAGGGTAGAGAGAACCTTTTTAAAATTTTTGATACACACCCTCATAATGCTAGGGTTAATATAAAATTTGGCTCTGTTAAACTTGTTAATACTGTTAATATCGTCAACAGTGTTGAAGATAGAAATATGTTTTTAGATGGTTTAGCGGGGGAATATGTAGATAAGGCGGGGAATTTGAGAACCGCTGAAGATAAAGGACAAAGTTATAGAAGATTTCCTATTGATATGGGGTTATCTGATGAAGAAATAACTATAAGATTAAGTAAATATTTTACTAGGGAAAGTGATGATCCACAAGAATTTGAAATTTGGAAAAAGATTAAAGGAAATTTTAGAAAAGTAAGAACATTATGTAAGGGAAACGAAGAAAAAGCCCGCTTCTATGAAAATAAAATATTGAAGGGCTTACCTGAAAAAATAAAGGAATTATTAGCAAACGAACAAGATTTAACTGACGCTGAAATTGACGCCTTACTTGCTGATTATGGCGAAGAAATAACAGACGAAGAACCAAAACAACAAGAACCACAAGAGCCTGCAAAAGACGCTGACTTAGTAAAAATGGCACAAGATGATTTTTATAACGATCCTATTGATAATAGTTTTTTTGGATAAAAGGGGTGAAAACTAATGAAAGAAATAAATGAAAAAGATTTTAAAAGTAGATATTTATTATTTTATGATAATTATAAAAAAGGCAATTATATTTTAAGTGTTTATATTGATGAAGATTATAACAAGTTTATAAATGTCTTAGACTTAGACTTGATGGAAAATACATATTATATCGAAGAATCAAGTCATAATTCAAATACAAAATAAAAGAAAGGAAGAACAAAAAATGAATACAATAATTAAATTTTATATAAAAAAATATATTTATAAAAAAATAGATAGAGCAAAAAAACAAATAAATATTGATACTACTGTAAATGACATTTTAGAAGAATGGGCTAATAGTTCAACTTCTATATTTTTAAGCTGAAAGGAAGGTATATAAAAATGTATAATAAAAAAATTGAAAAAGATGTATGTGAAGATAAGAACCTTTTAATTGAATGTAAAAATGGTGATTGTATTGTAATGACTTTAAACGGTTTAGATGGTTTTTATATCAATATGATTCATAATAAAGTTGTAAAAGATATAGAGAAAAAATATGATATTAACGGCAATCTTGATATAATAAAATTCTTTGATTATTATAAAATACTTACAAATAAGATGAATGATAAAACTAATGAATTAAATTCACTGGCAAAAAAAATTGCTTCTATGGATACGGCTGATATATTAGTAAAAGGAATAGATAAACGAATCAGTTCTTTACACTTAGAACGCTTAGAGTTATTAGTTGAATTTGACATATATGATTATCTAATAAAAATGAATAATCAAGAAGTTTTGAAAAGAAATAAAAACAATTTGACTAAATTAAATTTTTATGGTGGGAAATAAAATAATAGCCTTTACTGCTAAATGCGGTAAGGGCTTTTTTGATCTGTTGACTTCTGGCATATAAAAATTATAAAATCAAAATATAAGTTATATAGATTTATTCAATACGAATAATCAGAAGTTTTTATGAACCTAGCGTTCCTTAAGTTATCGCCTTTTGTATATTAGGTAATAAAAAATATATATTCGTTTTGGGAAGTTTAGAATTAAAATCAAACTTGTAAGTTTAGGAATTGGTATTTATTACATACCATTAAAAAGTAAAAAAGAGTATAAAAGTTTAGGCAATATGGCAATGTAAAAGTTGCTGATATTTTAAAACTTAGTCGTATAACAACAAGAAGAAGTTGTTATTTTTTGGTAGAAAATCACTCCTGTAATAAGGGGTCTTGGTTTACAAAATGCTTTGTCATTTTGGTTTAAAATCTCCTTTATTACAAAAAAAGAATCTTATGATTTTTTTATAATATTTAAGATAGTGAAGAAAACACTTTATCTAAAAAATTACAAAAAGGAAAAAAACCTTTTAAAAAAAATACATCTAACTTTTTAGAATTTTAGCGTATTACGCTTTAAGAGAAAAAAGCAAAAAAATACGCTTGATCGGGTTGTGGTATCTGGTAGCAAGATGAAACCGCCGATCCTCTTTTGACTTGACTTATTAAAAAAGTCTTGGCTAATTCTAATGTATATATTGCTATATTGAAACTAATAACCATGTAATTAATTATAAGATATAACATAAATAACCGTGTATTTGATGGCGAAAACGCCTTTTTTTCTTACCTGCTGATGTCTTTTATCTACATTGAGGGGAAAAACTTGTTTTTCCCCGCTCAATGTAGATAAAAATGGGGCTGATTAAGAATTGAGAAGGTGATCTATTTCTTGATTAATACGTATTAATTTTGCTAATACGTATTAAATTGCTAATACGTCTTTAATACGTATTAATTTGCTAATACGTATTAATTTTGCTAATACGTATTAATTTCTTGGAAATCTTAAAAAATAATACGTATTAAATTGCTAATACGTATTAAGCCGCTAATACGTATTAATTTTATATATAGCCCGCCTACGGGCGGGGGCTGAAAAAAGATTATGAGAATAAAACAATAAGAATAAAATTTTTGATTTGAAAGGAGAACAAACAATATGAAAAAATACTTTTTAATAATACAACCTGACAATTTTAAAAACCCTGAAAAGGTGGAAAGAATAATTATATTTGATGAAGATAAATGTTTAAAATTTGACTGTGAAATGACAAGAATTTCTTATATGTATGTAAAAAAAATAATGTGTGAAAATGCAATTTTTATAACTTATAATGGGGAACTTTTAAAAAATATGTTGTGGCAATTTTTCGGTTTTTGTGAATACAAAAATATAATAGATTTAATGGAAAACTTTGCTGTAATTTATGGAAAATATAAAGACTGGGAAACAGAAGAAGGCTCACTTTATATCTGGCAAAAATTAGAAACTGCTCTAAATTATTATAAAAATAGGGGTTATAAAATACCTGATTGTAAGGTTAATATATATGAACCTCTGGAAGTTATAAATCGAACAATTATATTATATGACTGTATGAAAGACTGGGAAGAAAAACAACTACAAAAAGAAATTAGAAAGGGGGTGATTTAATCCGTAATATAAATCAACAATTAAATTATGCTATAAGTAAATCTTTAAAAATTGGTGAAAGTAAACACTCTGCTAAAAAAAATGGCACTTATAGAGAAGGTAATATTTATAGCAATAATACATTACAATCTTATAAAGATACCGCTAAAAATTTAAGTAATTGGCTGAAAGAAAAACATCCTGAAGTAAAAAATGTTGTAGATATAAAACAAGAACATATTCAAGAGTGGATCAATGACAGGGGTAAAAACTGGTCGCTTAGAACGCTTGAAAATCATATGACAAAAATTAAATATTTAGAAGAACAATCAAAAAAAGTTTTTGGGCGTGATAATGTAAATTTTTATAATAAAGATTATGAAAAACCAAAAACAAAAGAATCAACAAGGGATAAAGCCTTTACTCCTGATGATTTAAACAGATTAAAAGAATCTATGAAAAATAGCCGTTCTTTTGCTAAAGAAGCAATAGAAATCACAAGCCGTTGCGGGCTTCGTATAGATGAAGTAGCACATTTAAAAAAAGAAGATATTAATATAAATGATAAAGAAATTTTTGTATCAAGGGAAGGGGCAAAAAATGGAAAGGCTCGAACCGTTCCTATAAGGGATAAAGACATTTCATATTTTAAAGAATTATTAGAAAAATATCCTACAAATGGTTATTTTACAAAATCTGATGCTAAAAGCATAAGTAAAAGCATACGCCGCTATATGGATAAGACACAAGACAGGGAAGGCGTGTTATTGTCTAAAAAATATGAAAAAACAACCGATCACGCTATAAGAAAATTATATGCCACTGAAAGAATGAAAGAACTAAGGGGGAATGAACCTCTGGCAAATAATAAAGAAGAAATGAAAAAATGGAATGTGGTAAGTAGAGAACTCGGACACGGGGAAGGTAGAAAAAATTTATATAATACATACTGTAAGGGGTAAATAATCTATAAACCAACTGGAAGATGAAGCAAGCCCTGTTTTTGGGCTTGGTTCATCTGTAAGGCGGTAGCAAGCCGAAAGGCTTGTTTTTTTTTGACTTTTTTATAATTACTTATTATTTTATACATATGGCGTATGTAATCTATACATAACTTATGGTGTATAGAATATGTATAAAACGCCTTAAATGCGCTGTAATTGATTTTAAAATCCTTTAATGACTGTTTATCCTCTGGAAGTATTTTAAAATGATTCTGGGGCATTTTACGGCTTTTCGGGCGGCTCTGGTGGCTGATCGGGAAGGAAATCTATAATATCATTGGGTTTACACTTTAAAATTTGACATAAACGCTCTAAGGTATACATTGTTATGCTCTTTCCGTGTTTTAGGTTGTTTATTGTTCTGGGATTTATTCCGTGCTTGCTTATTAAAGTATATGTTGTTATTCCCTGCTCTTTCATTGTGTTCCAAAGCGGTTCGTATGTTAGCATTTTTACCCTCTCCTTCTCTATTTTGCGTATTTTTATTATTGTTGGGTAAAAAGTGCTTGCAAATACTGAAATTTGTAACTATAATGAAATATGTATCTATATGCAACTATTTATTTAATTCATATACCTGAAAGGACAAAATATGGACAAATTTGTAAAAAAACTCGTGAAAAATCATTTAGGAACATTTATGGACAAGAGTATAGACGCTCTGGCACTGGCTGATGAAGATTATAAAAATGATCTGGCTGACAGTGAAGAACTTGAAAAACGCTATGAATCTTTGAACTTGGAAGATAAAGACAGGATTATTATTAATGATTACATAGCTTGCTTAATGACAAGGGAACACAAAATGCGGGATATTGCGTATCTGGCGGGTGTGGCTGATAGTATTAAGCTGTTTGATGAACTTGGGGCTATTAAAGATTTAGGGGCGTGATGTGACACAAGAATTATTTGAATTTCTTCTTTTTCACTTAGTTGATAATATAAAACTTTATAATTTATTATGTAATGCTTATCCTGAATTGGAAAAAAAGTATATAGAAAAAGAAGAAGCAAAAAACAGGGCGGTTTATATACCACAGGCGGAACTTGACCGTATGACACATAATGTCTGGCAAGGGCTGTGTGCTAAGTTTCCAGAACTAGACAAGGATAAGTTTTGATTAGAAAGGATTATAAAAAATGAATGAAACAAGTTTTAGAACAAAGATTATAATTGGGGCTGTGTTGGCTGTAGCAACTGTTTTTATCTGCTTACCTCAAATGCCTGCACATTTGAATTTTTTTGTGGGTATTTTACAGTTAGCATTTTTCTGCGTTTTTGTTTTCTGTATGCCTTGGGGGTGGTCTTTACCTAATAAGCTGATCGCAACTTGGAATACAGATATTGTTCTTCCAATTGTTGTGTATTTTTCCCTTAAAGTTGTGTGTGCGTTTCTGCTTGGGTGGGCTGGCTTCTTATTTGATATATACAAAATGTTTATAAAAAAATAGAATCATTTTTTTAAAGGGCAAGGGGTTTCGATCCCTTGCTTTTTAAATTTTTATATTATATAATTTATTCAGAGAGAAGGAAGAAAAAATATTTTTCTTATTTTCGCTTAATGATTTTTTGTATATACTCCCTTAATATAAAAAAAGATTGTTTTAAAAATTGAATATCGTGTAAAAAGATTAGCCTTGTAGTGTGCTAATCTTTTTTTGTTAATAACCACAGGTTATTGACTGGCACAATTTTAATACAACTTATGAAATTAAGTTATAATTAATATGTTATGTTATAAAACATTTGACAAAAATATCTATTAGGGGTATACTGTATATACAACCTAATAAAAAAGAGAAAAATACTAACTAATTAAAGAATAAAGAATTTAAAGAATAAAGAGAAAAGGATTTTTAACAGTTTTTTATAAACTGTTGTTTCCTGTTCTCTTTTTTATTTTGTCTAAATATGAAAAATCTATAAGGAAGGAAGTAAAACACAATGAAAAAAATAATTATAAAAGTAACTGAAAGACCTAAAAAGCCGCCTTTTGGTGATTATGAAATCCTTTACGGCTTAGGTATAGATAGTGACAAAACTATTTATGAATTATATTTTGAAGATAACAACAAAAAAATCGGTAAACTTGTAAGTGCTAAAAACACAATCACAGGTAAAAACGAAAAAATAGAAAATGTTGTTATAAGGGGGCTTGAAAAATGGCAGACAAAAAGAAAATAAATTTTAATATCAATAAAAATGTTCTGGCTGATTTAGATACAGAAGTAAAAAAAACAGGTTTAACCAGAACGGCAATTATAACAACTTTAATAACAAATTACTTATATAAAAATGAAAGGAAGGTAATTAAAAATGAAAAATAATAAATTAAATAAAAAAATTATAATCCCTGTGATAATGGGGGCTTTAGCAATAGGAAGTTTAACCAGTCCAGTCCACGCCGATCCTTCTAGCTTAGACAATGATTATCAAATAATTGTTATAGAAAAAGATCCTGCTACTGGAAAATATGTTAAAAAAGTTTCTTATACAGACCACGCTTATTTCGGAACTACTGGATTTTGTAATATCTGCAATATGACAATCAATGAAGGAAATCATACAAACAAACTTATAAAAGATCCAAATAAAGGCGTTGTTCTTGGAAAAGATGAAGAAAGCGGAATACCTGTTCTTCCAGAAGATGATGAAGATAAAGGCGTTGTTCTTCCAAAAGATCCAAATGAAGGCGAAGGGATTCCTGAAATACCAGAAGCTGATGAAATAGAAAATGATAAAGGCGTTGTCCTTGGTAAAAATGAAGAATCTGGTATTCCTGTTATTCCAGAAGATAACGGCGTTGTTCTTGGAAAAGATGAAGAAAGCGGTATACCTGAAATATCTGAAAATACTTTAACCGTAAAATGTAATGGTGATGTTTTTACCATTGATTGTGCAAGCGGCACTTATAAAGAAGTCTTTGATTATTTTAAAAAACTTGGATATAAAGATTTTACAGTAAGAAATTATTGGGGAACTCAAGTTTTTCATTGGTATAACTTTGATAGTAAAAAAGTGTGTTCAGTATTTTTAAAATAAAAGAAAGAAGTGATTTAAAATGAAAAATAATATAAATAAAATAATAACACTAGGAATGGCGGGGGCTGTTGCCCTCTCCACTCCTATAAGTCTTATTTATGCAACTGATGATATTATTATAGTTGATAGTTGTGATGAAGATCATATTGAATATCCTTTTGTGGATTTAGATAATGACGGTTTTTGTGATAACTGTGGGGCTGAAAAGAAAGAAAACACAGAGAACACAGAAACAAGCACTGAAACAGAAAGCACTGAAACAACAGAAACAGGAAGCACAGAAACAACAGACGAAAAAGAAGATATTCCATTTCATCACACTTTTAAAATTTCAAAATATGGTTATGAAGATGATCTCGATTATATATCTTCTAAATTAGAAAAAGACGGAAAATATGAAGATTATTTTTATTTATCTGATAGAAACTTACAAGTAAAAGTTGATATTTATGATAAAGACAATAGTTTAATAAATAGCTTTATAATTCCAGATGGTAGCGAGATTGATGTTGATGTTTTAGATAGTTATAAATATCAACTTAGTTTTGTAGGTGATAATGTGAAAGAAGTTGAAGGATATGGAAAAGTTATCTGTGATTATATAAAAGGTATTCCAGTCTTAAAACAATATACTCTTGATTTTTGCAAACGAACACATAAAGAGATTGAGATTGTAGAAGAAAGAATTATAAAAGTTGACTGGGAAAATCCAGATTTTGATTTAAAAGAATTTTTTGAAAATAATGAAGAAATAGCAAGATCATTCTTTCCTCATAAGTTTCAAGGCTCTGGCACTGTTCTCGGTAAAGATAATTGCCTTATGAGTATGCCTTTACCTATAATACCAGATTTGCCAGAAACAAGCGAAACAACAGAAACAACGGAAAGCACAGAAACACCTTCAACAGAGGAAACTCCTAGCACAGAGGAAAAACCCTCAACAGAGGAAACTCCTAGCACAGAAGAAAAGCCCTCAACAGAGGAAACTCCTAACACAGAAGAAAAACCTTCAACAGAGGAAACTCCTAGCACAGAGGAAAAGCCTTCAACAGAGGAAACTCCTAGCACAGAGGAAACACCTTCTACAGAGGAAACACCTTCTACAGAGGAAACACCTTCTACAGAAGAAACACCTTCTACAGAAGAAACACCTTCTACAGAGGAAACACCTTCTACAGAGGAAACACCTTCTACAGAAGAAACACCTTCTACAGAAGAAACACCTTCTACAGAAGAAACACCTTCTACAGAGGAATCTACAACAACTATAACAACTATTCCTGAACCAGACAAAACAGAGGAAATTGTAACAACTATGACTTCTACTCCTGCTTTAGATGAAAACAGGGGCAAGGCTGATCCTAGTGAATCAAAAAATGAAATGGTTCAGACTAGCGATGTAAGCACTACAACCTATTACGGCGGCTATTTCTTAACTGCGGGATTTGCTGTTTTAGGTGCGTTTTTCAAAAAGTTTAAAAAATAAAAATTTATAGAAAGGGGGTATAAAAAATGATGGAAGAAATAATGATTTTTTTTAGAGAAATGTTCCCTTTATATATACTTTTTACTCCTGCGGCTATTGTTGGAATAAGCATTTTACTTGTGATGATGATGACAACTCCTAGCGATACTAAAGCGGCTGAATATAAAGAATATATAAAATATATATGTTGGGCTTGGATAATTCTTCAATTCGTTCCAACTTTTATGGTAATGTGCTTTAACTATGCTGTTGCTGAAAATGCCTTTACGTGGGCTGTTTCTAACGGTATTTAATGATTAAACTATAAAAACTGAATAGCGTATATCTTAGGTATGCGCTATTTTTGATCTATTGCTTTTATAAATAAAAAATTATAAAATTAATGTATAAGTTATTTGTTTTATAAAAGTATAGTGTTTAAAAGTTATAAGGTGGCGGCTTAATCTGCGTGATTATGTAAGGCGTCCATTACAAAAAAAGTTATGTGATATAACAAATTATATTGCTTTTAAATAGAGAAAAATTATAAAATGAGTAACATTTTTTTATGACAACTAAATACAAAATTTAATATAGAGTAATTCAAAAAACAATAAAAAATTATAATGTAAAAGGAG
>Ga0137306_103430_pt1 | contig 11839 bp, 10 predicted proteins | sample Inofroosms_March_FD_97187 | JGI IMG/M metagenome (GOLD analysis project Ga0137306, IMG submission 97187) | Mouse cecal microbial communities from Vienna, Austria - N-Acetylneuraminic and N-Acetylglucosamine D2O microcosms_March | ecosystem: Host-associated > Mammals > Digestive system > Large... | reverse complement strand
GCGTGAAAATTGGGGAAGTCTACACCGATTATACCCAGGGCTCAATACGGGAAACGAAGAATACATACGATGTAGCTTTGAGCGGAAGAGGTTTCTTTACTGTGAATGTCGTTGACAAAAATGGTGAGACACATACCCGCTATACCCGGAACGGTCAGTTTCACCTGACGAAGGATGGATATCTTGTGGATGCGGATGGTAACCGGATCCAGGGAGAGGGAGGAGATATCGTGATTGACCCGTCGTCCAGGAAGGTGAGCATATCCAATACAGGAGAGATCGTTGCGGATGGACAGACAATCGATACATTGCAGATCGTCGATTTTGCCGACTACGACTATCTGAGAAAATATGGAGATACAATGTATGAACCAGTGGAAGGAGCCACGACAGTAAACGCTACGGCAGAAGTCCTGCAGGGCTATACGGAGCAGTCTAACGTAAATGTGATCAAAGAAATGCTGGACGTCATTACGACGACGAGGGCATATGAGGCAAATCAGAAGGTGATCCGTTCGTATGACAGCATGTTAGACCGTTCTGTGAACCAGGTGGGAAGATTGTCCGGCTGATAATTAGGAGGTGGCGCTATATGATGCGTTCTTTGTGGACAGCGGCAAGCGGTATGATTGGTCAGCAGACGAATCTGGATGTCATTGCCAACAACCTGTCCAATATTTCTACAACAGGATATAAGACACAGGCAGCAAATTTTAAGTCATTGATTTATCAGAATTTGCAGACAAGGGCTACGACCACGACGGGTGAACCAAAACCGGTGGGAGCACAGGTAGGACTTGGTACCAGGGTGGGATCGATCTCATCAGACTTTACCCAGGGACCGCTGCTCACTACAAATGGGGCATTTGATTATGCGATCCAGGGCGAGGGATTCTTTATGGTCCGGCTCAACGACGGCTCGACAGCATATACCAGAAATGGTCATTTTGTAGTAGCCGTGACAGATACGGGACTTGCCATGACAGACAGCAGCGGAAATCCGGTGCTGGATACGGCGGGGAACCCGATCACGCTTCCGGCAAATTATCGTGCTACTGAGCTTGGAGTGGATCAGCATGGTAATCTTACTTACCCGGATGCGAGAAACAATCAGCAGAATATCGGGATACAGATTGGTCTTGCCTATTTCCCGAATGCGGGCGGTCTGGATAAGATTTCCGGGTCGAATTATGCACAGTCAGAAGCATCCGGCGTGCCGACGATCTATGCGGCACCGGATCTGAATTCCAAGATCGTTTCCGGGCGTCTGGAGGGCTCTAACGTGCAGGCAGCGGATGAGATGGTAAATATGATCATTTCACAGCGTGCTTATGAGATGAATTCCAAGGCGATCAAAGCCTCCGATGAGATGCTGCAGCAGGCAAACAATCTCCGCTCGTGACGGAAGACAGGATGTGCGGCATAAATTATGATAATTAAGGAGGCAGGATATGGCGATTTCAACAGATAATACATATTTGACGAATTATGCACTGGATGCAGGTACTGTGTCAGCGGATAAAGTAACCAGCCAGATCAGAAGTGCGGATACAGATGATGAGACAATGGAGGCCTGTAAACAGTTTGAGTCATATATGATACAGCAGATGTATAAGAATATGGAAAAAACGGCGAAGGTGCTGACAGAAGACGAGGATGAGGATGATGGCGGAGGCTCCGCTTATCTGGATATGTTTTCTGACAACTTTCTGGAGGGGATCGTGGACAATATGATGAACAGCGGCCAGGGTCTCGGCATTGCTGAAAAGCTGTATGAATCCATTAAGGTAAATCAGGGAGAAACTGTAAATTAATCGAATTCTGATACCGTTCAGTCTGTCGCATGGAAAGGCGGCACTGGACGGTATTTTGGTGATATCATGGAAGAGAGAAAAGGATATGTTTCCCATATTATATTCCGCAATGTAGAAAACGGCTACACTGTATTTGAATTGGAAGATGCAGGAGGAGAGACAGAAACCTGTGTGGGGAATTTTCCCTTTATCAATGAAGGTGAATATGTGTCAGTGCAGGGTGAGATGGTGCAGCATCCGGTATATATGGAACAGCTGAAGGTCACTTCTTATCAGGTACAGGATCCGGATGACCAGATCGCAGTCCTGCGCTATCTGTCCTCCGGGGCGATTGCCGGGATCCGTGGGGGACTGGCAAAACGGATCGTAGATAAATTTGGTGACAAGACATTCGATATCATTGAGAAGGAGCCGGAACGGCTGGCGGAAGTAAAGGGGATCAGTGAGAAAAAAGCAAGAGCCATCGCCCTGCAGTTTGAAGAAAAAAGGGAGATGCGCAGTGCTATGCTGTTTTTACAGGGATACGGGGTTTCCAACCAGCTGGCAGTAAAGATTTATAAAGCTTATGGAGCTGGACTGTATGAGATCGTGAAAGAAAATCCGTATCAGCTGGCAGAGGATATCGCCGGGGTCGGGTTCCGTATTGCGGATGACATTGCGCGGAAAGCGGGATTTGAACTGGATTCGGATTACCGGATCCGGGCGGGGCTTTTGTATGTGCTGGGTCTGGGTACAAATGAGGGTTATGTCTATATGCCGGAGCAGCAGCTGCTGAAAGAGGCGGTATACCGGCTCGAAGTGGCAGCAGAGCGGTTGATGAATGTGCTGGAGCAGATGGCGATCGATAAAGTTGTTATTGTCACAGAGGAGCGCAGTGTTTATCTGCCGGCGCTTTATTATTCGGAACTGAACTGTGCTCGTATGCTGACGGATCTGAATGTGCCGATGGGACGGGATACCGGAAGCTGTGACGCCGTGATTGACAGGGTGGCAGAAAGAGAGGGGCTGGAGCTTGACCGCCAGCAGAAGATCGCAGTGAGGGAGGCGATGTGTACCGGGCTGCTGGTGATCACGGGAGGTCCGGGTACCGGGAAGACCACGACCATTAATATGATGATCCAGTGCCTCCGGGAAGAAGGACTGGAGATCCTGCTGGCAGCGCCGACAGGACGTGCGGCGAAGCGGATGGCAGAGGCGACAGGATATGAGGCACAGACAATACACCGTCTTCTGGAGTACAACGGATCGCTGCTGGAGGAAGGGAGCCGGGAGGAAAACAACCAGAGTGAACTCTTTGGGAGAAATGAGTGGAATCCTCTGGAGACAGATGTGCTGATCATCGATGAGATGTCCATGGTGGATATTTATTTGTTTCACAATCTGCTGAAGGCAGTGGCGGTGGGGACCCGCCTGATTCTTGTAGGAGATGTGAACCAGCTTCCCAGTGTGGGGCCGGGGAATGTACTGAAGGATATCATCCGTTCCCATTGCTTTAATGTAGTAAAGCTGTCAAAGATTTTCCGTCAGGCGGCGGAGAGCGATATTATTTTAAATGCCCACAGGATTAATGACGGAGAGGAGATCGGGCTGGATAATAAAAGTAAGGATTTTTTCTGCTTAAAGAGGGAAGACAGTCACGGCGTGCTGGAGGTAATGCTCTGGCTTGTGCGGGATAAGATGCCTAAATATACAGGCTGTACGCCGTTTGACGTGCAGGTACTGACCCCGATGAAAAAGGGAGAACTGGGTATCTACCGCTGTAACGAAGTATTGCAGCGGTATCTGAATCCGGAGAGCCCGGACAAGGGTCAGATCGAATGCCATGGCCAGCTGTTCCGGGAGGGGGACAAGGTGATGCAGATGAAGAACAATTATCAGATCAAATGGGAGATCCGGGGCTATAATCAGATGGTGGTAGAGGAAGGCAGTGGTGTTTTTAACGGTGACTGCGGCATAATCACGGAAATTGATAATTTTAATAAAGAGGTGACGGTGCGTTTCGATGAAGAAAAGTATGTCACATATCCACAGGGGAATATGGATGAACTGGAGCTTGCCTATGCGATCACGATACATAAATCCCAGGGAAGTGAGTATCCGGCGGTCGTGCTGCCGCTGCTGACGGGACCGAAGCCGCTGATGAACCGTAATATCCTGTATACAGCGGTGACACGGGGGAAGAAATGTGTTACCATTGTGGGGAGCCGGGAGACGGTTCAGAATATGATCCACAATAAATCTGAGCAGATGAGATATTCATCCCTGACAGAGAGAATTCTGGAGATAAAAAATTAATCGGGATTTCATTAAAAAAAAGATGCAAAATACGTTGTAATTTGTTATGATAGAGGGAGAGGGATAAGAGCAGGGGTATGAGGAGGATCATGGAATTATTATTTCCGGCAAAATGTCCGGTGTGTGGAACTATATTGCTGCGAAATGAAAAAGGGATCTGCGGAGTCTGCCGCACCAGACTTCCCATAGTGACAGAACCGTGTTGCCGGCATTGCGGGAAACCGGTTGCTTCTCTGGAGCAGGAGTACTGCCCGGACTGCAGCGGCAGGAAAAGTGCTCTGGAACAGGGAACGGCGCTCTGGGTTTATACGGACAGTATGAAGAGGGCGATTGGAGATCTCAAGTACAGGGGTTGCCTGGCAGACGGGAAATTTTATGGTACGGAACTGCTGGCGCATAAATATAATATGCTGCAGCTGTGGGGACCGGACTGCATCGTACCGGTGCCGCTGCACTGGCGAAGAAGATGGTATCGTGGATTCAATCAGGCTGCCTGTATCGCAGAAGTGATCGGTGAGGGGACGGGTATCCCGGTAATAGAAGACGCCCTTTTGCGCGTACGTTATACTTCACCCCAGAAAGGGCTGGATCACAGACGCCGCCGGGATAATGTAAAAAATGCTTTTGTGATCAATGCTGCCCGGCAGCAGGAGCTTTCAGCGTATCGGCGCGTACTTATGGTAGACGACATTTATACGACCGGAGCGACACTGGAGGCATGCGGGAGCACTCTGCGGGAAGCCGGAGTGGAAAAAGTGTATTTTATCTGCCTTTGTATTGGCAGTGCTTGTTAAAAAAGGAGGATACGAATATGGAGATCATTACATGTAAGGGATGCGGTAAATTATTTAACTACATCCAGGGACAAAGGATTTGTCCCTCCTGTCAGAAACGAATAGAAGATAAGTTTATTGAAGTAAAGAAATATGTGCGGGAAAATCCCAATGCAGATATCCAGGTGATTTCCGCAGATATGGATGTCAGTGTGAGACAGATCAAGACGTGGATCCGCGAGGAACGTCTTGTGTTTACTGACGATTCACCGATCGGGCTGCCCTGTGAGAGCTGCGGTAAAACAATCAAGACAGGGCGTTATTGCGATACCTGCAAAAATACGCTGTCGAACAATCTGCGGCAGGCGGCAGGACTCGGCAAAAAGCCGGAAGGAGTTGCCATGAAGCCGAAGAAGTCTTCAGAGAGCCGCATGAGGTTCCTGGACAATTAGCCCATGAGGATTCTATACACTGCGACTAATAATGCGCCGGTTATTGAGCCGGCGCATTTTCTTTCTGTTCCCCGGTGTTGGGTTAATCCTCTTTTAACCGGATCCCTTCCTCGGTGATTTCGATCTTTTTCTTTTTCATCAGCCTGCCGATGGCACGTTTGAAGGCTGCCTTGCTGATCTGGAATTCCCGTTTGATGATCTCCGGTGAGGTCTTGTCGTGAAAGGGGAGAAATCCGCCGGCAGCTTCCAGCCGTGTAAGGATCTGTTCCGCGTCCATCCCCATCTGCACTTTCAGCTTCTGCTGAAGACTGAGCGTCAGTTTACCGTCTTCTGTGATATCCTTGACCCGGGCGTCGATCTCATCCCCCACATGGAGGTCACGGGTCATTTCATTATGGGGGATCAGCGCTGAATATTTGTCATCTACGGCGACGAATACACCGAATGCGTCTATGATCTCGTATACTCTTCCGTGTACGTTATCCCCTTTCTGGTAGCCGCTGTCGTTGTAAAGGTAATCATAGACATGCATGGTAGCACAGAGCCGGTCGCTCTTATCAATATACAGGGCAACGAGTACGGTATCTCCCATATGGACCCGTTTCGTCTGTTCCTTGAAGGGGAGAAACAGATCCTTTGCCAGTCCCCAGTTCAGAAACGCTCCGATATTGGTGACATCTGTAACCTGAAGCGGAGCTGTCTCATACAGTGTCACATAGGGGACAGATGTAGTAGCGATCAGGCGGTCTTCTGAGTCTTTATATAGAAATACCTCGATCGCATCGCCTGTCTGGATCCCTTCCGGCACCTGGTTGTTTGGGAGCAGGATCTCCAGTCCGGGAAACTCACCGGAACCGAGATAGATCCCGAATTTCGTCTTTTTGATCATATAAAGGCGGGCGGTATTGCCCAGTAATTTTTGTTCTTCAGTCATAATGATCCTTTCTGTTTTCTTCTTCTGGAAGTTGATAACTACTAGTATACTAGACATTGCGGAAAAAAACTAGTGAAAACTGGGAAAGAATGCGTTATACTGAAAAAAGATATAAATTCATAGAAAGAAGAGGTATCATTATCATGAAAAAAATCATTTCTACAGAAAAGGCGCCGGCAGCGATCGGTCCCTATTCCCAGGCAGTTGAGGTAAATGGATTCATATTTACATCCGGCGTGATCCCCATCATACCTGAGACCGGTGAACTGGTACAGGGAGGGATTGAAGAGCAGGCAGACCAGGCGATCGGTAATCTGGCGGCGCTGATCCAGGCAGCAGGGGCAAAGATCGGAGATACAGTCAAAACGGTCGTATTTATCAAAGACATGAATGATTTTGCAAAAGTAAACGAAGTCTATTCAAAATATTTTCAGGCAGACTGCCCGGCGCGTTCGTGTGTGGAGGTGGCGCGGCTGCCAAAGGATGTATTGATCGAAATCGAAGCGGTTGTGGCTAGCTCAACGGCGTCATAAGGCATCATAGTATTCATATAATTTCTGGACCCCGTTTTCAAGCAGATAGTAATGCCGGATATAGGGGATCAGAAGAACCAGGAAGAGCAGGGATAATACAAGAAGGAGCGGCTCCTGCAGAAACAGATTGGCAAGAAGGGTGATGACGGTAAGTACAGCGAAAAGGACGGTCACGATCAGATGGATCAGCCGTTCATGCTGGAAAAAACCGATCTGTATCAGCAGCTCCTTTTTGGCGGTCTCTGCTTTTTCCGGCGTCAGGGGCTGACCGTCTTCCCATGTACCTCCCGCCAGTTTAGCGTAATATGACAACATCGTTTTCATGCGTGTACCCATAGAAACTCTCCCTTCTGGCTCGACGGCGCCAATTAGAATCTGCCATTGAGCGAACTCTTTTATAGGAAGATTATAACATATCACACCGGGACAGGAAAGGGAAAATAGTCACTTGTTGTAGAATAAAATGGTGGTTTTTTGGGCGGTTGGGAGGAACTGGGAAAAATATGTAAAAAAAACGCTATTTCATAGCTTGACAGATGACCGCAGAGTTGTTATACTGAAAAACACAGTTAATAATTTTGTAACAATTAAGATGATGTTTTTGGGGAGAACCGATATTGGAGGGAAAATATATGCAGCAGAGGAAGGTAGTCAGGATCGCATTGGGTGCAACTCTCGTTTTATCTTTTGGTGTGTTTGGCCATTACATAGTTTCGAGATCTACTACTATGGGTACAGAGACAGAACTGGCAGGTATGTCATATACACTGGATCAGTACTGCTCCGTGCAGACGGGAGCGAACCAGACGGATCCTGAGGCAATCGTAGCTTTTGATGATGATGTAACGAAAACAAATGGAACGGATACGACGGTCAGCGGGACGGCAGTAAATGGTGCAACGCCGGAACCTACGGTGAAACCAAAAGCCAGTGCGACGCCGAAGCCGGAGTCTGAATATGCCAATGTGGGTATTTCCATTGCGGCAGATTATGTAAATATAAGAAAGAGTCCTACTACGAAGGCGGAGATCGTTGGTAAGCTGTATCGTGGCAGCGCGGCCACGATCACAGCTACAAAAGGTGACTGGGTACAGATCAAGTCGGGTTCTGTCACCGGATATATTATGAAGGATTATCTGGCGATCGGGTATAGTGCAGAGAAACTGATTGATGACTTCGGGACGAAGTGGGCGACAGTCACGACAGAGACACTGCGTGTCCGGGAAGAGAAAAGTACAGAGGCTACCGTTCTTACCCTGATCTCCGGTGAGGAGAGCTATGAGGTTCTGAAAGAGGATTCGGAATGGGCGAAGATCTGTGTGGATGGTGATACGAGCGGATATGTATCCAAAGAGTATGTAAAGGTTACTGTCCAGTTTAAGAAGGCAGTATCGATTGAGGAAGAGCGGGAAGAAGAGCGGCGGAAAGCGGCAGCAGAGGAAGCAGAGAGACAGGAGCAGAAGGCAGCAGAGAGAGCGGCTTCCCAAAATAATAACAGCAGCGGTCAGAGCTCCAGCAGCAAAAAGAGTTCGGGCAGTAAGAGTAATTCTGGTGGCAGCAGTAAGAAGAGCAGTTCCCAAAAGGGGTCATCCGGCTCCAATTCCGGTTCCGGTGGCAGCAGCGGCTCTGGTGGCGGCAGTTCTGAACCGGATACCGGCTCCGGCGGCTCCAGTGGTTCTGGCGGCTCTGGTGAGTCCGATACAGGCGGCGGCGGAAGCGTACTGGGAAGCGGCGACGGATCTGCGATTGCATCCTATGCACTCCGGTTTGTGGGAAACCCTTACGTCTATGGTGGTTCAAGTCTGACGAAGGGTACGGATTGTTCCGGTTTTACCATGTCGATATTTAAGAAGTTTGGTATTCATTTACCACGAACATCCGGTGAACAGTCCCGGACAGGAAAGAAGATTAAAGTATCAGAGGCGAGACCGGGAGACCTGATCTTCTATTCCAGTGGAGGACGCGTGAACCATGTAGCGATCTGCATTGGTGGAGGACGCGTCGTACATGCGAGCAATCCGAGGACAGGGATCACTACCAGCAATATGCGTTATCGTACACCATATTGTGCAAGGCGTGTGATCGGATAAAAATTGGAAATTTATGAGGCAGTCTGTGTAATGGCAGGCTGTCTTTTTTTATATAGAAAAGTTCGCTTCGTGCGGAGCAAGAACGACCGTAGGTCGTTCTTGGAAGCGTCGGCTTATCCCGACGCTTTTTTTATGGGATTTTCACGATTTTGTTTTGCGGCTCTGATTTGAACCATAGCGGGTTCAGATTGGCATCCGCTGTATCAGGACACAAAAGTTTCACAAAAAAATTACACAATTCCAGAGTAACCGGAACTATAGCTCCTGTAAACGTAGTGTAAACTCTGTTATAATAGGTTTTAAATCTATAAAAAGGGGGATATATTGAAGTGAAAAGAGAGAGAAAATGGTTACAGAGGACTGCCGCCGTGGCACTGGCGACGGCACTGCTGGGGAGCGGACTGCCGGTGCAGGCTCCCACCGCCACAGCGCAGGGGAAGGAAGCACAGAAGACGTACATCATCACGGCAGAGGGCAGAGAGGAATTTGAGGAACTGACAGAGGAGTATGATTCTGTCACTGACGGGCAGTCGGAAGAGGTGCTGGAGGAGGCAGAAACCTTCACCGCGGAGCTGACCGGACAGGAAGCAAAGGAACTGAGGCAGGATGACCGCGTGGACCTGATCGAGGAGGACATCTGTGTACAGGGGAGCGGGAAAAAGACGCCGCAGAAAAAAGCAGGACAGAGCGATAGAAAAGAAACAGAAGAGCCGGAATGGAACATGGATATCGTAAACCTGGCAGACAGCAGGGAAAAGAAACCGGAGAAGCAGACGGCGGAGAAAAAGGCACAGGGGAAAAAGATCCGCGTGGCGCTGGTCGACTCCGGCATCGATGACAGTGAGGACATAGATGTAAAAGAGCGGAAAAACTTTGTCCCGGGACAGGAGGGGATCTCCCCGGTCTATGAGGACTGCACCGGGCACGGGACTGCAGTCGCCGGGATCATCGCGGCAAAAGACAACCAGACAGGGATCACCGGGGTCAACCCGGATGTGGAGCTGTATTCGGCGCGTGTCCTGGATGAGAACAACCAGGCACGGGTCAGCCAGATCATCGCAGCCATTGACTGGGCGGTTGAAAAGAAAGTGGATATCCTGAACCTGAGCCTCGGCACGGCAAAAGATTCCGAGGCGCTCCACCGTGCCATCCGGCGGGCGGCATGGCATGACATCCTGGTCATCGCGGCGGCAGGGAACGGGAAAACAGTCGAGTACCTGGCAGCGTATGAAGAGACGGTGGCGGTCGGCTCCGTCGGCACGGACGGAAGGGTCTCGGAGAACAGCGCCCGGGGAAGCAGTCTGGAGCTGGTAGCACCGGGGGAGCAGATCCTCTCCACGGGGATGCTGGGAGGGCTCATGACCTGCGGGGGAACCAGCCTGGCGGCGCCCCATGTCACCGGGGTGGCATCCCTGCTGTGGCAGCAGGACAGGGAGGCAGATGCCGGACTGATCCGTATGGTGCTGGACGCCGGGGCGAAGAAATACGGCGGACAGGAAGCTTACGGGTACGGGCTTGTGGATTATGGGTATGCCCGAAGCATCTATGACGCCTGTAAAAAGGCATATAAGGAAAACGGGAAGACAGAGCCGGAGGAACTGTGGGAGGAAACAGAGACCGGGGTGAACCGGGAAGAGCCGGAGATAGAACGGTACCAGGATGTGGATTACGTCGAAGGACGATGGGGCGGAAGCACGCACCAGGGCTTTGCGGTAAAAAAGGGCAGCGGGATAACCGGGGATAACCTGAAGGTGCTGAAGCTGGGTGCAGTTGCAAATGATAATTATGTAAAGCATATGGTAGATCATCCAGAGTGGCACGGATATTTTATAACAGATCATGGGGAACCAATTAATTATGTTACATGTTATATTTACTTTACCAGACTGGCACAGGCGTTCAGCAAAGGAGCGAGCAAAGCGCCCAGACCTTCCTATATGACGGATATAGAATATAATGGTATAAAAAAATACATAGATGAGAGAGGTCTGTATAATCCCAATCATGGTAATAAAACTGTAAAATGGTCCGCGATACTGGGAAAACATAAAGTAAATAATAAAAACAAGATGCTTCTTGTTTATGGAATGGCACTTCATGTGGCAACGGATACCTTTGCGCATTCCTCTTATGATCTTAATGGGAAGCACACGATACATTATAAAAATGATAAGAGTAAAAAGGATAAGGATGCGGATAATATATATTTTTTACCAAACAGAGAGAAATGTGCGAGGGAGATTGCAGATAAGGTACTGGGACATATTTATAAGGGAGAATCCGGGACAATATCTGATTTTCGTCTTAACAGTTATAATACAGGAAAAGATAAAGTAAAGTGTTTTAAATTAAAACGGATCGCCAGATATATCAAAGCGATTGATAGTAAGTATTATTCAAAAAATAAGGCTTATTTTGACAAGATGGATGTCAGTTCTTTAAAATAATATAAGAGATGAGGAGAACAATCGTGATAACAAAAACATTATTTGTAAAAATGCTTAGTATCATACTAATTACTGCCTTACTCTGCAGTGCCTGCGGCGCGCAGGATACAGGGAAACAGCCGCTCACTGCCACAGGCACTGCAGTCCTGACACCGTCCGGGGTGGAATCAGAGCTCCCGGACGACATAGAGGATGAAGAGGATGAGGAAATAAAACCAAAGAAAACAACGAAAAAGGATAAGGATGGGACTGTCTGGGACATCAGTAAAGAAGTGAAAGTGAAACAGGATGGTTATACGTATCATGTTTATCTGTCAAAGGACGGGAAAAAGAGCTGGATCTACCAGGCAGATCCTGGCAGCGAGAGAAAAACTACTCTGTCATTTCCGGAAGAAGTGCAGGGAGCGGTACTGACGAAGCTCGGCAAAATAGCAGAAGGGTATCATGATTGTGTTTATGATATTTTTGGGAATTTAGAAGAGCCATGGCATGTGAATAGAA
>Ga0137306_103428_pt1 | contig 11842 bp, 8 predicted proteins | sample Inofroosms_March_FD_97187 | JGI IMG/M metagenome (GOLD analysis project Ga0137306, IMG submission 97187) | Mouse cecal microbial communities from Vienna, Austria - N-Acetylneuraminic and N-Acetylglucosamine D2O microcosms_March | ecosystem: Host-associated > Mammals > Digestive system > Large... | reverse complement strand
GGTGTTGATCACGTTAGGACAGTCCTGAACCTCATCAAAAACAATAAGCGTTTTTTCCGGCAGAATTTTCTGGCCACTGACCAGCATGAGATTTTGCAGAATCCGGTTCACATCCTTTGTCGTTTCAAAAAATTGCCGGTACTCTTCATTTTCATCAAAGTTAAAATAAGCAGTGTTCTCATAAAACTGCCTGCCAAACGCTTTTAAGATCCATGTCTTCCCTACCTGTCGAACGCCCTTTAAAATAAGTGGTTTCCGATAAGGAGAATTTTTCCAGTTTAACAGTTGCTTCATGATATGTCGCTCCATACGAATCCCCCATTCCTGCTCGACCTGCGAATTCTTCTGTTTTTATTATAGACATAGTATGTATCAAAATCAACCTGCATCACACTATTATTAATAAAAAACGTGATATTTTCACATTTTTATTAACTATTATGTGTAACTCATCACATTTTTACAACAAAAACAGCTGCCGCACCAACGATATCCGTGCGGCAGCCATTATAACTGCTTCTTACTGCATTTTACTGTTCCTTACTTCTATACTTCTATGACCTGTTCTCCACAGTCTTTCACATCCCAGGAAGAATCTATCTTTCTTCTCAACTTATGCGAAAGGATTCTCTGTCGGGTAAGGCAGGCTCTTCGGCTGATTGTAACCGATCTCGCTCACATCAACGCCGATATACTTGAATACTTCATACAGCGCTTTGCCGAAATGACCGAATGCAACTGCGCCGTGGTGTGGGTAATTCTTCTCGATCAGCACATGACGATAGAATCTTCCCATCTCCGGAATCGCGAATACGCCGATACCGCCGAAGGACTTGGTTGCTACAGGCAGTACTTCGCCCTCTGCCACATAAGCGCGCAGGATGTTATCTGCGGAGCTCTGCAGACGATAGAATGTGATATTACCGGGAACGATATCACCTTCCAGCGTACCCTGTGTCACTTCCTCAGGCAGCGCTCTTGCCATGATCATCTGGTACTCCATGCTGCACTTGGACAGCTTCTTGGAGCAGGTATTGCCGCAGTGGAATCCCATAAAGGTATCCGTAAACTTATAATCGAATTTTCCTTCGATGGACTCTTTATACATATCCTTCGGAACGGAATTGTTGATGTCTAACAGGGTTACGATATCATCACTGACTGCCGTACCGATAAACTCGCTCAAGCATCCGTAAATATCTACTTCACAGGATACCGGAATCCCTCTTCCTGTCAGGCGGCTGTTTACATAGCAGGGAACAAATCCGAACTGCGTCTGGAATGCAGGCCAGCATTTGCCAGCGATTGCCACATACTCACGATATCCCTTGTGCTCTTCGACCCAGTCAAGCAGTGTCAGCTCATACTGTGCCAGCTTCGGCAGGATCGTCGGCTTGTTATTGCCGTCGCCCAGTTCTTCTTCCATATCCTTTACGACATCCGGAATACGAGGGTCATCCGCATGCTTGTTGAATGCTTCGAACAGATCAAGCTCAGAGTTCTCCTCAATCTCAACACCCAGGTTATACAGCTGTTTGATGGGTGCATTACAAGCCAGGAAATTAAGCGGTCTGGGACCGAAGGAAATAATCTTTAAGCTGGATAATCCAACGATTGCCCGTGCGATCGGAATAAACTCATGGATCATGTCTGCGCAGTCCTCCGCATCCCCTACAGGATACTCCGGAATATATGCCTTCACATTGCGCAGCTTCAGATTATAGCTTGCATTCAGCATACCACAGTAGGCATCGCCGCGTCCCTGGATCAGGTCATTCTGGGATTCCTCAGCGGCAGCCACGAACATCTTCGGGCCTTCGAAATGTTTCGCAAGCAGCGTCTCGGAAATCTCCGGACCGAAGTTGCCCAGATATACACAGAGCGCATTACAGCCGTTCTCCCTGATATCCTTCAGGGCATTCACCATGTCAATCTCGCTCTCAATGATGCAGACAGGACACTCGTAGATATCCGCCCCATCATACTTCGCCTGATAAGCTTTCACCAGGGCTTCTCTTCTGTTCACTGCAAGCGATGCCGGAAAACAGTCACGGCTTACAGCCACAATACCAATTTTTACTTTCGGTAAATTGTTCATAGTATTTATCCTCCTTTTACCGGTTCTACCGGTTTATTAGCATAAAAGATGATTATCTCCTTTTATTCTCTGATATCCAGATTCTTTCCGGCCAGGCCGATATGCGCACCCGCATCCAGTCCGCCCTCCGCATGGCCGATCAGCCATTTATTCTTAGCGGTGATCAATGCGTCCTCCCAATCCTCATGCGCCTCTTCCAGCGGATAATTCGTGCCTGCTGGCAGTACGATTCCCACCTTAAACTGTCCGTCTCCGGCGCTGCAGGGTGCGTAATGCAGTGTGGTTGCATAAATCTCCACCGCTGTTCCCTCCGGTACCAGAAAAGCTTCCATCTTAGACGTATCATATGTGAAATCATCCCTGATATCCTGCTGCATTCCAAGAATCAGGACCGCATCCGTGCCTGCCACGTTGATTTCGGAACTTCTGTGATACTCAACCGCATTCAGCTTATAGTTAACGCCGTTGCAATACCCCACCTGAACCGGCAGTTCACCGAAGGTCTTCTTCCGGAGCTGTACCGCCGTATCCGTCGCTTCCAGTTCCGGTACTGACGGCTCATAAGCTACCCCGTCATAATCCGGCGTCTTCTTCAATGCTTCCACAAGAGAAGCAAAATCATACCCCTGTACCACTCTTCCGTATTTGCGGAAGGCTTCATCTGTAATCTTTTTAATCTCCATTGATATCCCTTCTTTCTTCTGTCACTTTTGTCTTTTTACCTATCATTTCCCCGTCAGCTACCATTGCTCTTGCTTCACTGCCTGAAAGGAGAAAGCCAAATCTAAAGGATCTTATCAAACAACTCCTTGCACGCCGGATAAATCTGCTTAAACTGCTGATACCGCGCCTCATACTTCTCCACCAGCGCATCTTCCGGCTCCACCGTATCCACTACCTTGACGATCCTGGCCGCCGCTTCCTCCACACTCCCATACTCGCCGCAGGCAACTGCCGCCAGCATGGCGCCGCCCATTCCGGGACCCTCTTCACTCTCGATCACGTCCACTTTCAGGTTCATAATGTTGGCGATCATCTTCTTCCACAACTGACTCTTGGCGCCGCCGCCGCAGATCTTCGTTCTCTCAATCTTAATGCCCAGGGATTTCGCCACTTCCAGAGAGTCACGCAGGGCAAAAGCCACTCCCTCCAAAACAGCCTGTGTCATATCCGCTCTGGTGGTATCCATCGTCATACCGATGAAAGTACCTCTGGCATTGGGATTGTTATGCGGGGACCGCTCTCCCATCAGATAAGGCAGGAAATAGACATGATTCTCTCCCAGCTTATCATCGGTTATCTCCTTCTGCTGCGCAGCGTAATCCGTAGTGCCTACGATATCGTCCATCCACCACTTATTACAGGAAGCCGCACTCAGCATACATCCCATCAAATGATAATGACCGTCCGCGTGGGCAAATGCATGCAGTGCATTATACTTATCTACCCCGAACTTGTCAGAGGAAATAAAGATTGTCCCGCTGGTTCCTAAGGAGATATTACACATGCCGTCTCCCACCGTACCGGTTCCGACCGCTGCCGCCGCATTGTCGCCGCCGCCTGCCGCCACCTTAACGGATGCAGGAATTCCCAGTTCCTTTGCAATCTCAGGCAGTACGGTTCCGACTACCTCATAGCTCTCGTAAATCTTAGCAAGCTGCTCTTCCTTCACGCCGCAGATCTCGCACATTTCCTTAGACCAACAGCGGTTCTTGACATCAAACAGCAGCATGCCGGAGGCGTCCGATACATCGGTGCAGTGAACGCCGGTGAGTTTGTACGCGATGTAGTCCTTCGGAAGCATGATCTTCCTGATCCTTGCAAAGTTCTCCGGCTCCTTATTCTTCACCCACAATACCTTCGGTGCGGTGAATCCGGTGAAGGAGATATTCGCCGTGCAGGCAGACAGCCTATCTTTACCGATCACGTTATTCAGATAATCACATTCTTCCGCGGTTCTTCCGTCATTCCAGAGAATCGCCGGCCTGATCACCTGATCCTTCTCGTCCAGAATCACCAGGCCGTGCATCTGCCCTCCGAAGCTGATACCGGCGATCTGGCTCTTGTCCACATCGGCGGTCAGTTCTTTGATTCCCTCCATACTCTGTTCATACCAGTCCTCCGGTCTCTGCTCCGACCATCCCGGATGAGGAAAGAATAAAGGATATTCTTTCGATACGATATTCACAATCTTACCGCTTCCTTCCATCAACAGAAGCTTCACGGCGCTGGTTCCTAAATCTACACCAATATACAGCATGGTAACCCTCCATTTCTACCGTCTACATGATTTGCCTGCGCACAGCGCGTTCTATCTATGACTCATCCACCGTGCACGTGCACGTTCCTGTTGCTTTCATGATAATCTTTGTCAGTAAGAAAAGCAAGCCCCTAATATAAATTCGGGAATATCCACAAAAACTCTTCCCTTTCATTGTCTATTTCGTCTTTCGTAATAGAATTGACTTGCCTGTCCCGTTATGCTACGCTTTATCCGTATTATCGCATCCGGAAAGGAGTCCCGTCATGGCAACCCTCAAAGAAATCGCTGATCTCGCGGGTGTATCCCGCGGCACGGTAGACCGCGTGCTGAACCACCGCGGTTCCGTCAGCCCACAGACAGAACAGAAAATACTCGAAATTGTGCAGGCCCTCGATTATAAACCCAACAAAGCCGGCATCGTTCTGGCCGCCCAGAAGAAAAATCTGAAGCTGGGTGTTGTTTTACTGGGGAAAGGAACTGTCTTCTACGATGATATTCTGGCAGGTGTCCACGACAAAGCTGCCGAGCTGAACGGCTATAATTGTTCCGTCCTGATCAGGCAGACCGAATACGATCTCAGAAAGCAGCTGCATGCCATCGACGGGCTTCTTGCCGAAGGCATCAACGGGCTGGCCATCTCTCCGTACAATGACAAGGCCGTCCGGGAGAAGATAGACGAGCTTCACTCACTGGGCATCCCGGTAGTGACCTTAAATACCGATATTGAGAACTCCAGGCGAATGGCCTATGTAGGCAGCCACTTCTACCGCTCCGGCGAGACCGCAGGCGGGCTGATGCATCTGATGACCAGCGGAGAGGTACTTGTGGGCATCATATCCGGCTCCCAAAACGTATTATGCCATACCGAGCGGATTGCCGGTTTCCGCCATGTGATCAAGTCCTATGGCGGCATACAGATCGTGGAGACTATCAATAACAGCGATGATGAAACGCAGAGCTATGGGTTAACTGCCGCTATGCTTCACAGACATCCCGAAATCAACGCGCTGTATTTCACCGCAGGCGGCGTCTACGGCGGCTGCCGTGCCGTCATGGATTCCGGACGCCATCAGGATATCACCGTCATTACTTATGATATGGTCAGTACCACCCGTGAATTTATCGAGAACGGCCTGATCTCTGCCACGATCTGCCAGCAGCCTTTTCTGCAGGGATCCAAGCCTCTCTCGCTCCTCTTTACTTATCTCACCACCGGAGAGCGGCCGGCCCTGGAGAACGATTATGTAGACATAGATATCCGTATCAGAGAAAATCTGTAGTGTAGCAGGGAAGCCGCAGGCTTCCCTGTTACACTGCAGTACATGATTTGCATTTACATTCTATACAAATCATGGGCTTTTTGATATACTGAAGAATATTGATGTTAAGGACAGCTCTATGGATGTATGGAAACGGAGGATATTATGACCAGGAAGAAAGCAGTAGTCTCACTCGGACACGAGTCTCTCGGATATACAACAACAGAACAATGGGATGCCGTAAAGATCACCGCCAGGGCTCTGGCCGATCTGGTGGAAGCCGGTTATCAGCTCACCATCACACACAGCAACGGCCCCCAGGTCAGCATGATCCACAAGGCTATGACAGAGCTGCGCCGTGTCTATACGGATTACACCCCCGCACCCATGTGTGTCTGTTCTGCCATGAGCCAGGGATATGTGGGATATGACATTCAGAATGCCCTGCGCGCGGAACTGCTCGGACGCGGCATCTCCAAGCCTGTCAGCACGGTCTTGACACAGGTGACCGTGGATCCCTACGACGAAGCATTCTATGAACCGACCAAAGCCATCGGGCGCTATATGTCCGCAGAGGATGCCGACATTGAAGTCAAGAAGGGCAATTATGTGAAAGAGAAGCCCGGCAAAGGTTTCCGACGCGTGGTGGCTGCTCCCAAACCTATTGATATTGTGGAGATCGATGCCATCCGCACACTCTCGGATGCCGGACAGGTGGTGATCGCCTGCGGAGGAGGCGGTATTCCTGTCATCGAACAGAGTCATGCCTTAAAGGGCGCCTCTGCCGTTATTGAGAAGGATGCCATCGCCGGCAAACTGGCATGTGACCTGCAGGCAGATGAACTGATCATCCTCACCAGTGTTCCTTGTGTCTACAGGAATTTCGGTACCCCGGAAGAAGAGCCGCTGCACACCATGACCGTTTCTATGGCCGGGGAATTAACAGCGCAGGGACAGTTTGAGGAAGGCACCATGCTCCCGAAGATTGAAGCGTCTGTCTCCTATCTGGAAAGAAACCCTTCCGGCCGTGTCCTGATCACTTCCATCGGCACTGTCTCAGATGCCCTGAAGGGTAAGAACGGCACCGTTATTACAGCATAAGCCGATCCAGGAAACATACGCTCTACCCGGCGCTTCCCAGCACCATCAGAAGCGCGCCGACAGCAATACAGAAATCAGAAATGTTGAATACAATATTTCTGATTTTTTTGTTTTTCACCGGAAAGCTTACATAATCCACTACATACTTCCGCATCAGACGGTCATAGGTATTACTGTAGGCGCCGCCCAGCAAAAACGCCAGCCCTGCCTTCAGCAGACGGCTGCCCTTACAGGTAAAGGTCAGAAGGAACAGGACCGTCACGCACAGCGTAAGCGCCACCGACAGCACCGCCACAAGGCCGCGCCTGCGCTCCCCCGCATTGAGAAAGGCTCCCTTATTATGGTAACGCCTGATCAGCAAACGGCCGCCCAGGACAGCTTCCTCCTCCCCCTCTGTCCTCGTATTCTCGATATGGTTTTTGATAAACAGATCCAGTATGAAGATCGCCACCGCAAGAAGCGTATATCCTATAGCTGCCATACATTTCTCCTTAATTACATGATAGTATCCCCTTATGCTTCCGGATGCCTTTTCTTACCGATGGCATTTCCCCAATCCATCCTCAAGAGAACCGCCAGGAACAACAGCGTGCTGAGTGTCCAGGTCAGCGGATAGGCCCAGGAGATCGTCTTAAATACCGGAAATTCCTTCACTGCCAGCGTTACATAGAGAATACGGACGCCGCACCAGAACAGCAGCATTGTCATCATGGGCACAAAGGCCTTTCCGCAGCCCCGCATGACGCCGGCAGCGCAATGGGAGAAGGCCAGCACGAAAAAGAAAGGCGCCACAGTCCGGGCATGGATAACCCCATATTTCACTGCCTCTTCCGAATTCACGAAAAAGCGAAGCGCATAAGGCGCCCACAGATAGATCACCGCACCTACCAGTTCTGCCAGTACCATACCTGACAGAATCCCGAAGGCTGCTCCTTTCTTCGCCCGTTCCTGCCTGCCCGCACCCAGATTCTGGCTGATGAAAGTAGGCAGGACCATGGATACGCTCATGATCGGCAGGAAAACAAATCCCTCTATCTTTGCATAGGCCCCATGTCCCGAGATCGCATAAGCGCCGAAGGCGTTGACATTACTCTGTATTACGATATTACCGATACTGATGACCGAATTCTGAATACCGGTCGGCAGCCCCTGTCCGATGGACTGAAGCATAATATCTTTATAAAAATGCAGTTTCCTGAAGTCCAGCCGCACCATTTCGTCCGGTTCCCGGCACATTCGCACCAGGCATAACAGGACACTGAGCCCCTGGGCAATCACCGTGGCAACGGCCGCACCGCCCGCTCCCTGATGAAATCCTGCCACGAAGATCAGGTCCAACACGATATTGACCAGCGATGAGAAGATCAGATAGTACAAAGGATGCAGACTGTCCCCCTGAGCCTGCATGATCGACATACAGATATTATACAGGATCACCGTTGATACGCCCGCAAAATAAATCCGGAAATAGACCAGTGAATGAGGCAGTACCTCGGCAGGCGTCTTCATCCACGCAAGAAGGCCAGGAACCAGAAGCAGCCCTGCTGCCGTGGCCAGCACAGATGACATAATGCCGAACAGAAAATTGGTGTGGATCGCCTTCTGCACGCTCTCCTTGTCCCTGGCTCCGAAATACCGCGAAATAATGACACCGCCTCCAATGGCGATGCCGTTAAAAAATCCGATGATCAGAAAGGTCAGGCTGCCGCCGGAGCTGACCGCCGCGAAATTATTATTGTCCGAGAAGTTGCCCACCACCCATGCGTCCACCATATTATAAAACTGCTGCAGCAGCTGCCCGAGAAACATGGGGATTGCAAACTGAATGATGCACTTGATGATGGATCCCTGTGTCAGATCCACGCTCTGTGGGTGATTTCTGTGATGATGATGGGTGTGAAAATATTTGTGAATGCCTTTACCGCTCATTTGTATCCTATTCCTTCTTAAAATTCCTGTCAGCCATAGCCTTATGAAACGCTCTTTCAGCAACGGCATTTGCATATTTCCAAATTTCTGTTTCCGGCTCTTGCAGGAGCCATATACGGCAGCTTCTGCAAGGCCGAAAATGAAATTTCTAATGTCAACACCCCGCGGAATATCAGCCACGTTTCATGCCAGTCTCGCCAGCGTCTCAAAGGTCCCGCTGATATCCAGCTTACCGAATCCCCACCGGTTATCCGGATACACAATATCCTCCGACCGGTCAGCCCCTCTTATGAGAAAGCTCTTGATCCCTCTGCTCTCCACCGTCGGTGTATTGCCGTCCACCACCGCCCATTCCATGAACTGTGCCACGCAGCCCGCAGTCAGGGCTGCCGCCATACTTGAGCCCGTTGCCGGTCCTAAGACTGTCGGCACCTGAACACCGGGCGCCGCCAGATCCGGCTTGATCACGCCGCTCTTGGTATATCCGCGCCCGGATTCCATAAACCAGCTTCCGGTCAGGCCGTTATAAGCCGATACGGTAATGACACGTTCCGCATTGGAAGGCTCTGTCAGCGTTACATCCGGGCTTGGCGCCAGAAACGTTACGTTTTGTTCCATAAACTCCGTGACAGGCAGCCAGATATGAAAAGTTCCCGTTCCTTTCTGTCCCTCCGACGGATAGACCTGCAGATTCCAGATGCCCGGCGTGGGATCTTCAAATCTGAAAAAGATAAGCTGCTCTCCCGCGTCCCTCTCTCCGATCAGATTACTCACCGTAACGACGGCGCTCTCGAAAATAAAATCGATCACCCGGTCTTCCCTGCTTCTGAAATCAATCTCCGGGGACGTCTCCCCGCCCGGAGACCGCAGTCTGACTGTGTAGATATCCGGAAGCGTGCCCCACAGTTCCATACAGAACCCGTTCGTATTCTCCGGCACACGGATCTCCACCGTATCCGGTACGGTATGTTCGTAATGATGTTCCTTGTCACCTTCGTTGCCGCCGCAGACCACCACTGCCCGGCTTCTGCGCCTCGCTACGCTGTTCAGATAGGAGGCCAGCGGCGAAGTGCCGTTGTGACTGCCCAGATTGGTGCCGAGGCCCAGTACAATGACCACCGGCCTGTGCAGTGCGATCGCCATCCGCTCCAGATACCTGACCGCCTCCATCACATCATTCTCCTGATAAGCCGGCACCCCGTCGGCCACCAGATAATAGTCCCGCAGATACTGCTTGGCAGGTTTTAACTTGACCACTGCAATATCCGCCTGGGGCGCTGCCCCGCGAAAAGTCAGCCCCTGATCCAGAATACTGCCCGCCGCCACGGAAGCCATCTGTGTGCCATGTCCGTTGGTATCGGTAGAGGGTACGAGAAGCGCCGGTTCTTCCGTCTGCAGCGCCCGGTCGATCTGTGCTCTGGTATACTCTGTACCGTACAGAAAGCCTTCCGGCGGCTCCCCGTCCTGAATCGTCTGATCCCACAGCGCCATGATACGGCTGCTGCCGTCTTCCCTGCGGAACACGTCCAGTTCGTAGCGGATACCCGTGTCGATAAATCCCAGCACCACACCGGCCCCCTGCAGGGACAGCGGCGGATTCTGCACCCGGATGCTGCCTGTCTGTGCCAGATTCTCCGGATCAAAAACAATCTCCCCCGTCTGCATCAGCCCATACAGTACCGGAATCGCCGAATATCCGTAATAGCCGATCGACATCGGCGGAAACATGCTGCGCCTGACATTCGCCACACCGTAACCGTCGTCGATGCCGTGAAAGCAGAAGTCGATCGGGGACGTACCTGACAGCTCCTCCGCCACCACATAATCCGTGATCAGGTCGGCATAGTCGTTTGATAAGATCTTTTCCCTGCAAGTCATCTTCTAAAACGCTTTTCAACTTTCCTGTTATGCTATGCCTTATACTATGCCTGCGGCATTTGTCCCGTGACCAGCAGTCTGTCAGGATGTTCCGCCGAACTGCTGCGGATATCAATGATCGGTCCGCCGGTTCCTTCGATATATTCTCTGGTGATGATCACCCGGCCGATGTTGTCATCCTTCGGCACTTCATACATGATATCCAGCATGAATTCCTCGATGATCGCACGCAGCGCCCGGGCGCCGGTATCCTTCTCCATGGCCTTATCCGCGATCGCCTCCAGCGCTCCCTGCTCAAATTCCAGCTTCACCTCGTCCAGCTCCAGCAGCTTCTGATACTGCTTCAGGATCGCATTCCTCGGCTCATTCAGGATCTTGACCAGCATTTCCTTCCCCAGCCCTTCCAGGGTAAAGATTACCGGCAGGCGTCCGATAAACTCGGGAATCATCCCGAATTTCTTGATATCCTCCACCGTGACCCTGCTCAGGATATTCTTCTCTTTATCGTATTTGTCCCGAAGTTCCGCCCCATAACCGATGGAAGTCTTCTTGTTCAATCGCTGCTTGATGATCTCTTCCAGGTCAGGAAAAGCGCCGCCGCAGATAAACAGGATGTTCTTCGTATTGACCGTGGCAAGCGGCACCATGGCATTTTTGGAATTGGCGCCCACGGGCACCTCCACCTCGGCGCCTTCCAGCAGTTTCAGCATCCCCTGCTGCACGGATTCCCCGCTGACATCCCGGGAGTTGGTATTTTTCTTCTTGGCGATCTTATCGATCTCGTCTATGAAAATAATGCCATGCTCCGCCCGCTCCACATCATTCTCGGCCGCCGCCAGAAGTTTGGAGACCACGCTCTCGATATCGTCACCGATATAGCCCGCCTCCGTCAAAGAAGTGGCATCCGTGATAGCCAGCGGCACATCCAGAAGCCTGGCCAGCGTTTTTACAAGGTACGTCTTGCCGCACCCTGTAGGCCCGATCATCAGCATGTTGGATTTCTCGATCTCAATCTCTTCCATCATGCCCGTGGCAACACGCTTATAGTGATTGTAGACCGCCACGGACATGACCTTCTTGGCGTACTCCTGCCCCACCACATACTCATCCAGCTTGGCCTTGATCTTATGAGGCGGCATGATATTCCGGATATCAATCTCCGGTTTGGCATCTTTCTTCTTTTTTTTGAGTTTCTGCTTATTGGGGATGCCGCCGTCTCCCTGCAGATCCGCCAGATTGACGAAACTGATCTTCGGAAAACCTTTACCGTTGTTGAAGTCGGTCATGGCAGGATGATTCAACATCCCCTGATAG
>Ga0137306_103424_pt1 | contig 11846 bp, 7 predicted proteins | sample Inofroosms_March_FD_97187 | JGI IMG/M metagenome (GOLD analysis project Ga0137306, IMG submission 97187) | Mouse cecal microbial communities from Vienna, Austria - N-Acetylneuraminic and N-Acetylglucosamine D2O microcosms_March | ecosystem: Host-associated > Mammals > Digestive system > Large... | reverse complement strand
TGCTTCTGTATGTAGAACAGGTGCCAGTACGTCTGATTTAATGATACAGCCGATTCCGGAATATGGCAGCAATTTGTTCCAGATCAAAAAACCAGAATAGTACGGTAAGACCGGCAATTGCAATAAAAAAACAGTCCATTTTTTTTAAATACCCAGGATAGATCCGGGATTCTGTATTTTTGTCTTTAATCTCCAGGATAAAACGGAGAAGCATATAAATCAGATTGGTCAGAACCAGAACGATTCCGCAGGATATAAACAGAATTTTATAAATACTGGCATTCGCAATATTCTGCAGGACAGAGGTAGAAAATGCAATGCCGCTTACAAACGCCAGTACGATGGCAGCAAAGATTCCCAAAATCGCTATAATTTCATTCTGAGCGTTTTCTACCTTATTTGCAGCATTTGTCGCAGTCTGTTCCAAAACCTGAATCTGTTGATCGATTTCATCCTGATTCATCCTGTTTTTCTCTATGGCCTCTTTGATCTCCTGATTTTTCTGTTCCAATTCTTCCAAATCCTTTTGCATGGTTCTGTGAAGAGATGAAAAATTGTCGAATTGCTCATTATTCAGATCAATAAATTTCTGAGTTACATTTTGAAACAGTGTTTCATCTATATATCTGATCCTGAAAATTTCAAGTCGGATATGATCGATAAGCTTTCCGACATTGGACTGGACCACGTTTTTCTCCTGTTTTAAGTTTTCTCTCATTTTCTCCAGAACGGGCAGAATCTTTTCTGTGTATTCCACACCACCGTCATGAGAAATAATATATTCGGTAATATCTGCATAGGAATGTCTTACATTCAGCTCATAAAATTTACACAGACTATCGCACCAGGCTTTTAATTTTTCCTGGTCTCCTTCCGGTATCTTCTGCAGATCATCTAACAATTCACTGATCGAACTTCCCATAAATCCTCCCCGAATGGACGTTAAAATATTCCTGAATACTTTCCGGAGTGATCTCTTCATTATAACATGGCAGAGCCTTCCACGGCTCTTCTTCATGCGTTCTGTCCACCAGATACCATGCGTCATAGGGAAGAAGCCCGTCAAGAACCCGGTCAATCAGGGCCGCGTCATCCTCAGACAGGAATTGATCGGTAAAGGTTTCCTTTTTCAGGCGCAGCCTTCCGTCTACCAGAGCGATTTTGTGATAGCTGGACTGATACGGGATTTCACCCGCTCCGTACCGGCTGTATTCATCATATACCCGCCGAATCACGGGCCCATGCCTCCAGGACAAAATCACATCGCGGAAACACACGTGCTTCCTGTCTGATATGAGAAATGCCGCCTGGACATAGTATAACAGCTTCTGCAGCTTTAAATTAGAAATACTCTGTTTCGTTTTATGCGCATAATTAATGATATATCTGGCAATGTCCATTACATTGTAATACAAACAATCATCACCCCCTGATTGGAGAATGTATTTCTGAAGCCATGATTCAATAGTAACAGACCGTCCGGCCCCGTACTTTTCTGTCCGCCTGCGCTGGTTGGCCTATGGTCCGAACGGTTCGATATGTTATAGTATATGTCATTTTGCACAAAAAATCTATTGACATTTTCGATAATATTCACATAAACGTTTGTTCGAATTGCCGATATTTAGCTGCAGCGGGTAAAATTTACCCACGTTTGCCCGGTTCCGGCCAAGGACGGGAAGCTTCAAAGATACCGGATGCCCCGTGCTCCAGTCAGAATTGCCCAGGCTCCATGCAGAATATTATAGGGGGTGGATGCCGGAATATCCCGTGCTCCTGTCTGAGGTGCCCGAAGCCCATGACGAAATCCCTCAATTTTACAGAGACATACGCCAATACAGGCGTATAAAAACCTAAAAAAGCTTCCGCCGTGAGAAAGCAGTTCCCTGGCGGAAGCTTTTCCTGTCACGGGATGCCGGAGGCAGAGCCGGTGACAGGATTTCTTTATTTTTGTGGCAAGGAGCGAGCGGGCAGTCCTGTCAGCACATCCACTCAGCGGCTGCGTGAGGAGTTCAATCACCGGTTCCCTATGGCTGGCAGTGCTTCACATGTCTTGCACGCAGCTCGTCGATCCTCTGCTCTGTGAGGATAAGGCTTTTATTTTCCTGCTCCTGCTTTAAGTTCTTATGGGCCGTAGCCAGCATAAGTTTGATGCGGTTCAGCTGGTTGACTTCGCTGGCGCCGGGGTCATAATCGACGGCGATGATATTCGCCTTCTGATTCTCACGGCGCAGCTCTTTGATGACGCCCTTGCCCACGATGTGGTTTGGCAGGCAGCCAAATGGCTGAACACAGACAATATTGCTGACCCCGCTATGTATGAGCTCCAACATTTCTCCGGTCAGAAACCATCCCTCGCCGGTTTGATTACCGATGGACACGAACTCGTTCGCCATCACGGCAAGCTGCTTTATCCTGGCAGGCGGTGTGAAATGGGTACTTCGTTCCAGTTCAATGCGTGCAGCCTTGCGCAGATATTCTAAAAGCGAGATTGCCATGTTGCAGAGATAGGCCGTAGAACGTTTGGCTCCCAGGTGGTCGGCGCGGAAATTACTGTTATAAAAGCAGTAGAGCAGAAAGTCCATCAGATCCGGCACCACGGCCTCGGCTCCCTCAGATTCCAGAAGCTCCACAATATGGTTATTGGCAGTGGGAGAGAATTTCACCAGGATTTCTCCCACAATCCCGACTCTCGGTTTATTCACATCGAGACGCTCAAGACGGTCAAAATCGCGGATGATTCCGCGGACATTATGTATGAAATCCATGATGCCCGGACTCTTTTTCGAGAGTGAACGGACGCAGACAGCTTTCCATTTTTCATGAAGCGCGTTAGCAGCCCCGGGCGTTTTCTCGTAAGGTCTCGTCGCATAAAGCACACGCATGAACACGTCCCCGTATACGATGGCCTGCAGGGCCTTGGCTAGCATCTGCGGGGAATAGGTAAAGCCGGGATTTGTCTCCATGCCGTTAGCATTCAGGGAAATCACGGGAATCTGCGGCATACCCGCTTTTTCCAGAGCGCGCCGTATAAAGCCGATATAATTGGAAGCACGGCATCCGCCGCCAGTCTGGCTCATGATGACGGCTGTATGGTCAAGATCGTATTTGCCGGATAAAAGCGCGTCCATCACCTGCCCGATCACGATAAGGGACGGGTAGCAGGCATCGTTATTGACATATTTTAACCCCGTATCAACGGCTGATTTGTCGTCATTTTTCAGCACAACCAGGTTGTAGCCAAAGCTGCGGATCGCTGGTTCGAGCAGTTCAAAATGGATCGGGGACATCTGCGGGCACAGAATCGTGTAACTCTGCCGCATCTCTTTTGTAAAGACAACGCGGTTGTAGGAGCTTGAGACAATCGTTCTCGTATAACGGCGTTCCTCACGCACGCGCAGTGCTGAGATCAGAGAGCGGATGCGGATCCGGGCAGCACCGAGATTATTTACCTCATCAATCTTGAGCGCCGTGTAAATCTTGCCGGCACTGGCGAGGATGTCGTTTACCTGATCAGTCGTCACGGCATCCAGCCCGCAGCCAAAGGAATTGAGCTGAATCAGGTCAAGGGCGTCGTTCGTTTTCACATAGCTCGCGGCCGCATAGAGGCGGGAATGGTACATCCACTGGTCGGTCACGATGAGCGGGCGTTCCACTTTGGCAAGGTGGGAGATCGAATCCTCAGTGAGGACGGCAAAGCCGTAGGAGGTAATCAGATCCGGAATTCCGTGGTTGATCTCCGGGTCAATGTGGTAAGGCCTCCCGGCAAGGACGATGCCGTGTTTACCGGATTCTTCCAGGTAACGGAGGACGGATTCCCCCTGCTGTTCAATGTCTTTTCTGGCCTTTTCCTGTTCTGCCCAGGCTTTTCTGGCAGCGGCCTTCGTCTCATTCTCAGGAATGCCGAATTCTTTCTTAAATTCAGCTGCAAGCTGCCTGGAAAGAATGGGCTCATTGGTAAATGCCAGGAAAGGATTCATGAAACGGATGCCGAGTTCTGCGAGTTCCTCCATGTTGTTCTTGATATTTTCCGAGTAGGACGTTACCATCGGGCAGTTGTAATGATTGCCTGCGCCTAGCACCTCCTTGCGCTCATAAGGGATGCAGGGGTAGAAAATAAACGGTACGCCACGCTTTATGAGCCAGGAAATGTGTCCGTGCGCCAGCTTGGCCGGGTAACATTCGGATTCACTGGGAATCGTCTCAATGCCCAGTTCATAGATCTGGCGGTTAGACTGCGGCGACAGCACCACGCGGAAGCCCAGCTCACGAAAGAAAACGGCCCAGTAAGGATAGTTTTCATACATATTTAACACACGCGGGAGCCCCACCGTTCCCCGGTGCGCCTGATCCTCCGGCAGCGGTTCATAGTCAAAGAGACGGTGATATTTCCAGGTATAGAGGTTGGGGATCTCCTTTTTGGCTCTCTCGATGCCGAGGCCGCGTTCACAGCGGTTGCCGGAAATATACTGGCGCCCCCCCTCAAACCGGTTGATTGTCAGTACGCAGTGGTTGACGCAGCCTTTGCAGCGGCTGGTAGCAGTCGTGTAGGTCAGGTGAATCAGCCTGTCGAGCGGCAGCATGGAGGTCTGCTTCGGGCGATGCAGGTAGCGCTCCCTGGCAATCAGAGCGGCCCCGAAGGCGCCCATGATGCCCGAGATATCCGGGCGTATGGCCTCGCTCCCGGCGATTTTCTCGAAGCTGCGCAGTACAGCGTCATTGTAGAATGTGCCGCCCTGTACAACAATATTTTTTCCCAGATCAGAGGCCGTAGTAATCTTGATGACCTTAAAGAGTGCGTTTTTGATGACGGAATAGGCGAGACCGGCGGAAATGTCGGAGACGGACGCTCCTTCCTTCTGGGCCTGCTTGACATTGGAATTCATGAAAACAGTACAGCGGGTCCCGAGGTCAATGGGATTTTTAGCAAAGAGCGCTTCCCGGGCAAAATCATCGACACTGTAATTTAAGGATTTGGCAAAAGTCTCGATAAAGGAACCGCAGCCCGAGGAACAGGCCTCATTCAGCTGTACGCTGTCTACCGTACCGTCCTTGATGCGGATACATTTCATATCCTGGCCGCCGATATCGAGGATGCAGTCCACATCCGGATTGAAAAAGGCAGCTGCATAGTAATGTGAGATCGTCTCGACCTCGCCCTCGTCCAGGAGAAAGGCTGCCTTTAAAAGCGCCTCGCCGTAACCGGTTGAACAGGAGTAGGCGATCCTTGCGCCGGCGGGAAGAATTTCTTTGATTTCCTTCATAGAGGCAATCGCGGTCGCCAGAGGACTGCCATTATTGTTTTGGTAAAAATGATAGAGCAGGGAGCCGTCCTCGCCGACCAGAGCAATCTTGGTCGTAGTGGAACCTGCGTCGATGCCGAGGAAGCAGTTGCCCTCATAATCGGCAAGCAGGCCCCGCCGGACCTGGTAACGGCTGTGGCGCTCCTGAAACATTTGGTAAGCCGCCTCATCTGCAAACAGCGGTTCCATGCGTTTTACTTCGAAATCCATCCGGATACCGCCCGAAAGATCGGAAATCATACGGTCCAGAGAAAACGGCTGTTTCTGTTCGGAATGTAAGGCAGCGCCCACGGCGGCAAACAGATGGGAATGCTCCGGGGCAATGATCTGTTTACTGCTTAAGTTTAAGGTGCGGATAAAGGCGTTGCGGAGCTCTGGCAGAAAGTGAAGCGGGCCGCCTAAAAAGGCGACATTTCCCCGGATAGGCTTTCCGCAGGCAAGGCCGCTGATGGTCTGATTCACCACAGCCTGGAAGATGGAAGCCGCGAGATCCTCGCGCGTGGCGCCGTCGTTAATCAGAGGCTGAATATCTGATTTCGCAAACACGCCGCAGCGCGCCGCAATCGGATAGATGGCTTTATAATGTCTGGCATATTGATTTAATCCGGCAGCGTCTGTCTGTAAGAGTGACGCCATCTGGTCGATAAAGGAGCCGGTGCCCCCGGCGCAGATGCCGTTCATACGCTGGTCGAGCCCGCCGGTAAAATAGATGATCTTGGCATCCTCGCCGCCGAGCTCGATGGCAACGTCTGTCTGGGGCGCGTAGTCCTCGAGCGCTGTGGCTACAGCCACAACCTCTTGTACAAAGGGAACATGCAGATGGCCGGAGAGCGCGAGCCCTCCGGAGCCTGTGATACTGGGATACAGGGAAATCTCCCCTGTGAGTTCCCGGCATTTTTTGAGAAGCGAGGCCAGAGTTTCCTGGATATTGGCATAATGCCGTTCATAATCAGAAAACAGTACCTGGCCGTGGCCGTCAACCAAAGCAACTTTTACAGTGGTGGAACCGATGTCGATTCCGAGACGGTAGCATTTATTCATTCGAGCGGGAAAAACTTCCCTTACCTCCTTGTCATAAAAGGAAACACCGGCCGCTGGCAAATGCTGCGGCCTTTCAGGTGCAATCTGAATCGTAGAGATTGTATCATAAATTCGGAAAGATTACAATCGACAGGATGTGCATTCGGCGGCAAAAAAAGCTTAAAAATCTGTAAAAAATGTGTAAAGTTTCAAATGGTACCGGAAAACAATTCTAAAGCGTTTGACAAATGGAAGTTAAGGGAATTATAATAACAGAACGAAAAGGTTACAGAGAAAGGGTAAAATCGGATGAATATCTTAAATAAGCTGGAGCGGCGCTTCGGAAAATATGCGGTTCCGAACCTGATGTATTATATCGTAATCCTCTATGCGATCGGCGTGATGGTTCAGATGCTTGCACCGGAAGTCTATTTCCGTTATCTGATGTTAGACGCGAGGGCTGTCCTTCACGGCCAGATATGGCGTGTCGTTACCTTTATGATCTGGCCGCCTTCCGGTGATATGTTTTTTAATCTGCTCGCCATTTATCTGTATTACAATCTGGGGACGACCCTGGAACGTGTATGGGGAAGTTTCCGCTTTAATGTCTACTTTCTGATGGGGGTTCTCGGGCATGTACTGGCTGCAGTGGCTGTTTATCTGATGACAGGTTCCGTCTATCTGCTGACGACAAGCTATCTGAATTTCTCGCTGTTTTTTGCCTTTGCCGCGACGTTTCCGGATATGCAGTTCTTTCTCTTCTTCGTGATTCCGATCAAGGCGAAATGGCTGGCATTATTTGACGGGGCTTACTTTGCCTATGCTTTTGTCTTTGGAACAGCGGCGACGCGCGTTGCGGTCGTAATGTCCCTTTTGAATTTCATCGTCTATTTTGTGATGTCGAGGGGCAGCCGCTATCATCCCAAGGAGCTCAAGCGGCGGCATGATTTCAAGGCTCAGGCCAGACAGACGGCGCAGGCGGTAAAGAGAGCAGGCCGTCACAGGTGCACAGTCTGCGGAAGGACGGATCTGGATGATCCAAATCTGGTATTCCGGTATTGTTCAAAATGTGAGGGGGATTATGAATATTGTCAGGACCATCTCTATACGCATCAGCATATCACGCGCGGGGGAATGGATCCAAGACAGGCGGACAGAAATTGACAAAGGAGAGAGCTTACTATGGAAAAGAAGCCATTTGTGACAAAGGAACAGCTGGAAGAGATTGCCAGGAAGTATCCCACCCCGTTTTATCTGTATGACGAGAAAGGAATCCGGGAGAATGCCAGACGCCTGAATGAGGCTTTTGCCTGGAATGAGGGCTTTAAGGAATACTTTGCGGTCAAGGCTACGCCGAATCCATTTATCTTAAAGCTGCTTCAGAATGAAGGCTGCGGTACGGACTGTTCCTCTCTGACAGAGCTCATGATGTCAGAGGCCTGCGGTTTTACGGGGCATGAGATCATGTTTTCTTCCAATGACACGCCGCCGGAGGAGTTTGTGTTAGCAGGCAGGCTGGGAGCTGTCATTAATCTCGACGATATCACACACATCGAATGCCTTGAAAAGACTCTGGGCACGATTCCGGAGACGGTCTGCTGCCGTTACAATCCGGGCGGAGTGTTTAAAATATCAAATAATATCATGGATAATCCCGGGGATGCCAAGTATGGCATGACGGGGGAGCAGATCCGGGAGGCTTACCGGATCCTCATGGAAAAAGGCGTGAAATATTTTGGCATCCATTCCTTCCTGGTGAGCAATACGGTGACGAACGAATATTATCCAATGTTGGCTAAGATTCTGTTTGAGCTGGCAGTGGAGCTTAAGAATGAGACAGGGGCAGATATCCGCTTTATTAATCTTTCCGGTGGTATCGGCGTGCCGTACCATCCGGATCAGGAACCGAATGATATCATGGTGATCGGGGAGGGAGTCCGGAAGGCCTTTGAGGAGATTCTGGTGCCGGCAGGAATGGGCAATGTGGCGATTTTTACGGAGCTTGGGCGCTTCATGCTGGCGCCGTACGGCTGTCTCGTCACGAGAGCCATCCACGAAAAGCATACGTATAAGGATTACGTGGGTGTGGACGCCTGCGCCGCCAACCTGATGCGTCCGGCGATGTACGGAGCCTACCATCACATTACGGTTATGGGTAAGGAGAATGAGCCCTGTACCCATAAATATGACGTGGCTGGTTCCCTCTGTGAGAATAACGACAAATTTGCTGTCGACCGCATGCTGCCCAAGGTCCAGAAGGGCGATCTGCTGGTGATTCACGATACAGGCGCGCATGGCTTTGCAATGGGTTATAATTATAACGGAAAATTAAAGAGCGCTGAGCTGCTCCTCCATGAGGACGGAAGCGTGGAGTTAATCCGCCGTGCTGAGACGCCGGAGGATTACTTTGCCACCTTTGATTTCTGCGGGATGTTTCAGAACACAGGGAAATGAAAGCTGTACACAGACAGATGAGTATGTAAGAAGTCTCTACAAGATATGGACGGGATCTTGAGTGGGTGCCGCTATATCTTGCAGAGACTTTGTGCTATTCCGGAATGGCGCATAAAAATGAAAAACCCTGTACAGGAATTGTACAGGGGTTCATCATTTAGGATTTTGATTTCAAAAAGGTTTCAGGATAAAGGATTCATTTGTATCGTGCAATTTTTGTATGGTTAAAGTATACCATGTTGTTTCCGAAAATGATTGTATATTCTTTGAATGAATTATGAAGATTTTCTTAAGATTTGCCATTTTTGGCGAAAATAACCGGGAAGTATGGGAATATATCCTATACTTCCCGGTTTTATAGATGCAAAAGACGGCTCTGATACCGCATATGGCACAAAAATCTCATTCAGGGGAAGCCAGACAGCGCGTTCCGGAATATCTTAATATAAAAGATGGCAAGGTAAGATTATGTGAATCACGTAAAAGAACAGATTCATTGTAAGGACGCTTATACCATCGGCCTTACAGGGAGGGGCGTCGGTGTGGCTGTTTTGGATACCGGGGCCGGCGTCAGGAAGATGCACGTATTGCGAGGCACAAACCGCTGTTCCGTTTTTATACATAGGACACTCTGTATATGGAATAGGATGAGGTAAGGACGCAGGGAGGCCATACGAATGCTGCCAACAGGAGAAGAATGGGACAAAATGAAACAGGCCGACGTGAGAACAGCGGATAAAAGCCAGCTCATTGATCTGTGCGAAGTGGAGATCAACCCGGACACTGCTCTGGAAGAGAGAATTGCCTCTTATCTGGAAAAAGTGAAGAATCCGTATCTGGTAAGGATCGGGGACTATGCCGTGAAATTTTCTTATCAGGAATCGGGAGAGGGAATCGAGGAACGACTGCTTTCCTATATACTAGAGACCACGAAAATCAGGTACTGAGGCTTAGGAAAGAGAGGGCTGGTAAGGATGAAAGCCAAGGAACACTACCGCACAGCCATGTATTTAAGGCTTTCCAGAGAAGACAGAAACCCTTGCGGCGGATGGGCAGAGAGCAACAGCATCCGGTCCCAGAGAGACTTAATCTGTGCTTACATCCGTGCGCACAGAGAATTTGAGCTCTGTGATACCTATTCGGACGACGGGTATTCCGGGGCTAATTTTGACAGGCCCCAGTTTAAACGTATGATGCAGGATGTGGAGGCCGGGCGGATTGACTGTATTATCGTAAAAGATCTGTCCCGCTTTGGACGGGATTACATCGAAGCCGGACGTCTGATTCAAAAAATTCTTCCGTCCTATCAAGTGCGGTTTATCGCGATTACGGATCATTTCGATTCCCTGACAGCCGATTATCACGAAGTCTCTCTGGTGGTGCCGGTAAAAAATTTCGTAAACGACGCCTACAGCCGCGACATTTCACAGAAGGTAAAGAGCCATCAGCGAATCAAACGGGAAAAGGGAGATTTTATCGGTGCATTCACAGTATACGGCTATAAAAAATCACCGGAAGATAAAAATAAGCTGATACCAGACGACTACGCGGCAGGAATCGTGCGGCAGATTTTTGACTGGCGGCTTGCCGGCATGAGCATGAGCGGTATCGCGAAGCGGCTGGATGCGGGAGGGATTCTGCCGCCGTTGGAATATAAACGGCTAAACGGCGAGCGCTTCCATACAGGTTTCGCGGCAAGAGAGACAATGAAGTGGTCTGCAGTTGCGGTAAAACGGATTTTGAATGATGAGATCTACACCGGGGTCATGGTGCAGGGAAAAGGAGAGGTGCGGAATCATAAGCAGGGGAAAATGCAGAAAAAACCACCGGAAGAGTGGATCCGTGTGCCGGGTACGCATGAGGCAGTCATAAGCCGGGAGACCTTTGATCGTGTCAGGAAAATGGCGGCAACGGAATGCAGGCCGAATACAGGGGGCGAAACGGCCCATATCTTTACCGGACTCTTATTCTGCGGAGATTGCGGACAGCCGCTGATCCGGCGTCTAAGCCGCACTCAAAACAGTGAGCGGGTGTCCTTCATCTGCCCAACGAGAAACCGGGGCAGGGGATGTAGCCGCCACCGAGTCGGGGAGGAGGAAATGAAAACCGTGCTGCTGGTTGCCATGCGTCAGCAGGCGGCCCTGTTTGTGAACCGGGAACGGCTTCTGGCAGGACTTGAGCGTGCCGAAGTAGACTTTGGGGAGATCGGCCGTTTTAAAAAGGAAGCGGAACGGCTCTGTCTGGAACAGGAGAAATACGTGGCCCTTCAGGCCGGGCTTTATGAGGACTGGAAGGCAGGTATCCTGACAAAAGAAGATTTCGAAAGCTTTCGTGCGATCTATGAAGCGCACTGCCACAGGATCCGTGAGATGCTGAGAAAACAGGAGGCAGCGCTGGGGGAGATTTTTAAAAACAGCGTGACTGCCGGAATCCGCCTGGATGGCTTCCGGAGCCGCCTGACGATTGACACATGCAGCTGTCAGGCGTTGCTGGCTTTTATTGAACGGATTGATGTTTATGAAGGAAAACGGTTGGAGATTACATTAAAATGCAGGGAAATGTAAAAGGCAGCAGAAACGGCGACAGGAGGATGCCTGATGGAGAACTGTGGGAATAAATGCTATTCTGCTGGTATCTACGCCCGTCTGTCGGTTGACAACCGGGACAGGAAAGCGGAATCTGTTGAGGCTCAGATTGAACTGGCAAAAGAGTTTATCAACTGCCGGCCGGATATCCGGCTGTACGGCTGTTACCGGGATCGCGGGAAGACCGGGACAAATTTTATGCGGAGCGGCTTCGGGCATCTGATGGAGGACGTGAGAAAGGGCCTGGTGGACTGCATTATCGTCAAGGACTTTTCAAGGCTGGGGAGAAACTATATTGAGACTGGGAATTATCTGGAAACCATCTTTCCCTTTCTCGGCGTACGGTTTATCTCAGTCACGGACGGATACGACAGCCTGAGGGCAGAGGACTCGGACGCCCTGGGAGTGGAGTTAAAGCAGCTGGTAAATGAGCTGTATGCAAAAGACATCGGCCTTAAAGTAAAGGCATCCCGCCAGGTGAAAT
>Ga0137306_103423_pt1 | contig 11847 bp, 8 predicted proteins | sample Inofroosms_March_FD_97187 | JGI IMG/M metagenome (GOLD analysis project Ga0137306, IMG submission 97187) | Mouse cecal microbial communities from Vienna, Austria - N-Acetylneuraminic and N-Acetylglucosamine D2O microcosms_March | ecosystem: Host-associated > Mammals > Digestive system > Large... | reverse complement strand
CTATTATGAATGAACGAGAAAAAATGAACTTAACCATGGAGATTGATGTGACAAATCAAGCGGATTGTAAAACAGGAGGGACACAAACTCGGCAGTACCAGGATTCTGATTGGCACAGTGCTGGGCGTATGCGATCGAGGAATTATCTATGGATAACGATAAAAGAAAATTAACAGAAAAAGAATTGAAACGTAAAAATGACGCCGTTCCCTGTCCGGCTGGCTGCTGGACGGGTCGGGCTTTCCTTAGGCAACTCTACCTTGCCGACAAAAGAGTAATAGATTTCGATTTCCTGTCTGCGGAAATTGCCCCGCGGATGCCTGGATACGCTTGCTCGGCTGCTGCTCTTTGATTATTACTCCGGTTTACTGTACATGAGCATCGATCCAGGCGTTCAATCAACTGTCCATATGCTTTGACCCCTTTAATTTTGGTATAAGTTTCATCAGCGGCAAGTTTATGGGGTTTGCCTTTCTGGGGTTTGGCTGGTTTGACAGCTTTGCCATAGCGGAGGAGGCAGTATCCGTTCCAGAACCGCCAGTCCTGTTTGATGAATGGTTTGATGACAGGAAGTTTATCCGTGAGGGACTTTTGGTATTTCGGGCTGTGGAGTTCATCGTAAATGTTATCCATAACTCATAGCCCCCAAGAACCTATGCGGATATATTCTGCATGGGTTCTTGTTGTAATCCCCCTTACTGGGAAGAAAGAGGGTGAGTGAAAATGAGAATTTCTTAGATCGCGAAACTATTTCTAATTGCTGTCATGTGAGATTCCATACATTTTACGGTATTCCTTGGGGCTCATGCCCACGAACTGCTGGAATACTTTTGCAAAATGACTTTGGGTGCAGAATCCCAGATAAAATGCGATGTCCTGGATACGGTAATCGGAGTATTTGAGCAGGTTTTCGCCTCTTTTTATTTTCTCCCTGCGGATATAATGCGAAACGGTTACCTTTTCCTGCCGATGGAACAGATGGGAAAGGTAATCGGGGTTCACCTGCAAGTGGCTGGCGATCTGGGCTACCTGGATGGAATCGTGCAGATGGGTAAAAATGTAATCCTTGGTGCGGGCAACCAAGGGATTCTGGAATGGCCTGGGTTCTTTTTCTTTTCCTTTTGCCCCTGCCTTCTTGGCTGCCTCCCGGGCGGCGGCCACCAGCCGGACATAGAGGTACTGCGCCTGCTGCTTAAATGCCGAGACGTCTGGAATATTGTCAATTTCCTCCAACTGCTGGATCAGGCTGTCCGCTACCGTAAAGGCTTCCTCCACGCTGAGCCCGCCCCGGATGGCCGCCCGTGAGGCCATCGTGATATTGCCAATCACCAGGTTTTTGTGGGAACGCAAGGGATCCTTGGCCAGTACGCCGAAGTCGCCTTCATATGTTTCTGAGATACTTTGGGCCAGAGTCTCTTCATCCCCCTGTTCAATGCTGTACAGTTCCCGCAGTTCCTGTTCATATGGGTTATGGATGGCCTCATTTTCCTGCCGCTGAAATACCTCTTCCATAATGCGTTTCTGTATCTGCTTGGATGGGGCGTGGGGCTTTTGGTTCATTTGGGCTCCTCCTTACTATATTTCCGCAAGGGCTGTCATGATACTATTATCTTACCGGCCTGGCAATCAGTACGATATTGCTATCTGGGTAATAATAGCGCAGGGGATTCTCCAGGCGGTAGCCGTCCCCATAATACATGGACACATGGTAAATGTTCTTGTACCTCCCATTGGGGCTGGAAGCGCTGCCATAAAATATCAGATCCCCCGGCAGCAGCTGGGACGCGTCCAGGCCTTGCTGGGAAATGCCTTTCCCTGTCCGTTCCAAGTAATAGGCCATAGCCGCAGCCGAAGGCGCATAGGAAGGGATGCCGCCCAACAGGCCTGTATCCCTGCCATACGCCCGGAACACAAGGGAGCTGCAGTCATAAAAACCGTTCTCCATACGCCTTGCCTGGCTATAGGTAGAGCTGTACATAATCTGATGCCCGCTCTTACATGCGTCCAATGCCCGCTGGGGCGCGACGCTGACTTTATAGGCCAGAGTAATGCCGTCTGCCTTTACGCTAATTTCTGCGTTTCCATAAGACTTTGCCCGCACAAGCCCGTCCTTGCTAACGGTTGCCACCGCCTTGTTTTTAGACTTGTAGGTAACGTTTTTCTGGGAAGAAACACCCTTTACTCTAATCTGCGCCGTATTCCCCACGGCCATGGAGCGATAGGAAGACTTCAGCTGTGGGTTGGTGACGGTCAGCTTGTGCTTGATCTTCTTGCCGTCTACCGTTACAGTAATGGTGGCCTTTCCTGTGTTATAACCGGACACTACCGTCCCGTCCTGCCCGATAGAGGCCAGCGCAGCCTTGTTGATGCTCCATTTTACGTTGCTGAATGCATTCGTTCCTGTCAATTTCAGACGCTTTGATTTCCCAACCGTCATCACTGTGCCAGAGGATTTCAGCTTCGGGTTAGACACTTTGACGGAGGTATGGAATGCTTTTGCCGTCCCATCAGAATAAGTTACAGTTGCCGTAATCCTGGCTGCACCGGAAGCTTTTCCTTTTATCTTCCCATCCTGGCCTACGCTGGCTATTTTGGCATTGGAAGACTCCCAGGCCGTATGCGTGATGGAAAGGCCGCTTTTGCCTACGTTTTTCAGCTTCAGCTGCTTGGAAGTATGGACGGCAATGGATGTCTGCTGCTGGATAATCCCGCTGTCAATAATCCTGACTTTACATTCCGCCACCCCAGTGACTGTCTGCCCCTCCATAGAAGCGCTGTAAACGGCCTGCAGGATAACTGTCCCTTCCCCTTCCCCTGTCAGTTCACAAACATTACCATGATAGGAATAGCTGGCCAATGCCCCAGAACCCTCCTGGAAGCGAAAATAGACAGACTCATTGGCGGCAAGATGCAAAAGCTTTAGCGTTGTGCCCTTGCCCTTCATCACCGTCACGGCAGAACGGCTAAATTTATGCTTATCTTCCACCACCTTTACCTGGCAGGTGGCCTTTTTCCCTAACAGGCTGGCTGTCAGGGTTGCCGTTCCTGCCTTTTTGCCTACAATCTCCCCCTCTTGATTGACCGTGGCGACCTTGGCATTGGAGGATTTCCACTTCAGCTTGCTGGAAGGCTTGGCGGTAATATCTGGGCGGTATGTAGTGCCTGCAAATAAAATGGCCGTCTTGCTCTTTAATTTCAGGGAAGGATTTTTCACCGTAACCTTGCATTTTTTGGATACGCCGTTGCAGGTGGCGGTAATGGTCGTTATGCCCGTTTTCTTGGGCGTAACCTGGCCCTTGGCATTTACTTTAGCCACCTTGGGATTAGAGGATTTCCATTGGATGGCGCCAGAAGGCTTGGCAGTGGCTTTTAACGTTAACATGCTCTTTACATATGCCGTTGCTGCACTCTTTAAGCTTAAGGAAGGTTTGTTTACTTTGACACGGCAGGAGGCGGCAGCGCCGCTTTGGGTAGTAGCGGTAATCACTGCCGTGCCTGCCTTCTTGGCGGAAACTCTTCCCTGTGCATTGACGGTAACAACTTCTGGCTTGGAAGAAGCCCAGGCAACGGGCTCCTCCGCCATAAGGGAAGCGGCCAGCGTTTCGGTCTGGCCCGGATAAAGGCTAAGAGCGCTGTGGTTCAGCTGGATACGGTTTCCCACCGTAATTTCGCATATGGCGGTCCCTACAAAAGTACCTTCCTCCGTGACAGCCGTGGCTATAGCGGTAATCTGGGCTGTCCCGATGCCATTTGCGGTTACGGTTCCGTCCTCAGCCACCGATGCAATCCCTTCCTCACTGGAAGACCATGTGATTTCTGATGCGTATTCTGCCTCTGCCGTCAGCTGAAAAACATCCCCAATGGCCATCTCATAGGCGTCCTGTTCCAAAAACACCCATTGGGAAGATTCCTTAGCATCCCTAACGGGAAGCTGGGGTTCGGATACGGGAGGCTCCTCTGTTTCTGCCTGTGCGGGCTGTTCCCCATCGACAGGGCTTGCTGCCTCTGGGGGCTGCTCCCCATCGACAGGGCTTGCTGCCTCTGGGGGCTGCTCTCCATCGACAGGGCCTGCTGCCTCTGGGGGCTGTTCCCCATCGACAGGGCCTGCTGCCTCTGGGGGCTGTTCCCCATCGACAGGGTTTGTTTGCTCTGGGAGCCGCTCCCCATCGACAGGGCTTGTTATAAGATTTACCAACTCCAATGGAGCAAAAGGTTCTTGGGAATCTATAGGATTTAACGTTTGGGGAACGCTATTTGCCGGAATAGTTATACCTGCAGAAGCAATAACGTTTGCCTGCGGAAGCAGCGGCGTTTGCCATAAGAGCAAGCTGCTTAACGCCACTGCAAGGAATTTTTGAAATTTCATTGTCAGAATGCCTCCTTAATCACTTTTTTTACTGCCTATCACATAGGATTTCAAGCCTGCCCCACTCCTTGCCTGCCTTATATTCCTATGCCTAAAAACAGTATACTTGATTTTTTATTGGAAGTAAAGCAGTAACTAAACTTAGAACGCACTCTCTGGATATTTCGTTACTATTCACGGCCTGGAAGCCGCTCATAGTAACGTATTTCCTTTATACGCAGGGAAAACGCACAATACAGATGATATGATTCCGCACCTTCAAACCCTCCCGCAGAGATCAAAACGATTGTTTTTATAATATAGGGCTGCGGTTGCCGCCAGGATCACAGCGCAGAGCAAAGCCTTTAGGGAAACGGCATACCCTTTGGGAACGATCCCCATAGCCACGGCGCAGAGGATTGCCAGGAGAAAACCGCCCATGCTCCCCAGCATGGCGGACGCGCTCTGTTTGACGATGCGCACCTCACTCTCCCATTCCAACACAGGGAAGCGGAGGTTGATGGTAATGCCGAATACACAGGAAAACAGGATGATTGCCGCCGGAACCAGCAACAGCCACAGCAATTCCCCAGCTCCCGGCCTCAGAGCAAAGATAAGAAACAGTTCTGACAGCAGGTAAAAGGGCAGGATCAGCAGCAAGTTCATAAGGATCTTCGCGTCCAAAATATTTTTCGCAGACAGGGGCAGGCTTTTGGCAATCCACCAGCTTTTGCCTTCCAACGAGATAGAGGTCGCCGTGGTGGTCATCATACAGAACGCACCGGCTATCACAAACGGGGCAACCTGGCCTACCTCGAGCGGCAGGGGCAGCATCTTTTCCAGCTCCTCTGTTCCGGCTACAAGCATTGCCCCAGAAAGAATACAGCCCATAATCGGCCCAATGATGGTATTCGTCACATAGACGCTGGAAGAAAAATAGCGCCTGAACTCCCGTCTGCACAGGGAGGACAAAACAGGACTTGCCTTGAGCCTTCCCATCTGATAATTATGCTTGGCCGCGCTGCTGTATAATCCCTGGCAGATCTTGGGGAAACAGAGGGCAACGCCTGCCGCCACAGCCGCAAATACAGACAGAGACAGGACGGCGCACAGCAGGCCGCACAGAACGTCCCCACAGGTGATAGCGCGCCCCAGCCAGACCGCCGGCGGATACACCTTGCCTAACAGCGCCATCACAGACGCAGACAGGTTTTTTAACATCTTTGGATCGATGCTGCCCTCTACGGCCGACAGACGGGACGTCCCGTACATAATCCCCAAGACCGCGAAAACAGACAGCCCTGCCGCTACCAGGCTTTTATGGCGCATACGGGAAGATATGCCCGTAATCAGCACGCCAATGCAGATGGACGCCGCCATGGGGAGCAGGGGGATACTTCCTATCCCCAGCAGCCCCGTAAGATAAAAACCAACGCCTGGGCGGAGGTTCCATGCATATACCGCCATACCAGGCAGCAGCACCGCCAAGGCCAGCAGCAGCTCTTCCACATACATGGACAGCAGGCGGCTGATAGCGACTGCGCCCTTGGAAAGCGGCAACGCACATAGGATGTCATATCCTTCCTTTCGGAAGATGATACCCCCTGCTTTGAGCATACCAAAAACGAAAATCAACACGCTGGAAATAGTGATGAGGTAGGCGGGAACCACTGCTTCCAACCCCAAACAAATCAGCCCATAGGCCAGGCCGCCCACATAAAAGACTAGGAGGGCAAGCAACAGAACCCAGATAGCCAGTAAACCAAGAGACTTTTTTCTGGCCTTTCTGTCCTTGGAAAAGCGGAAGACATTGCGTCCATAGAGGTTACAAAGCTCCAGCTTTGTCAGTATCTTAATCTGTGTCAGCATGTTCCACCACCTCCATAAAAATAGATTCCAACGACTGCCCCTGCTTCACAACGGTTTCCATATCGCCGCAAGCAACCAGCGCCCCATCCTTGATCATTGCCACTTTATTGCACAGCTTCTCCGCCACATCCAGCACATGGGTGGAAAAGAAAATGGCGCCGCCCCCTGCACAGATACTGTGCATAATGTCCTTGAGAACCACAGCCGCTTTCGGGTCAAGCCCCACGAAGGGCTCATCTAAAAGCAAGAGTTTGGGCTGATGCACAAAAGCGGATAGCAGCGCCAGCTTCTGCTTCATTCCGTGGGAATAGGTGGAGATAAGATCCCCCAAGGAGGCCGTGATTTCAAATGCCTCCCCATACGTTCTGATTCTTTCTTCCCTTTCCCTTGCGCCAACGCCGAATATATCAGCCGTAAAATTCAGATACTGAATGCCCGTTAAGTACTCATATAAATCCGGGTTGTCCGGGATGTAGGCAAACTGGCGCTTACAGGCAAGAGGATCCTTGCGTATATCCTTCCCGCCAATCTGTATCGTACCGGCATCAAAATCCTGAATGCCGGCCACACATTTTAAGGTGGTAGTCTTTCCTGCACCGTTGTGGCCGATAAAGGCGTAAATATCCCCTGGCGCAATGTGCAGGCTCAGGTCAGTAACTCCCTTGCCGCTTCCTTTATAATGCTTCGTTAAATGCTCAATCTTTAACATGACTAGCTCCTTCCGTTAATCTGTGGACAATCCTCTGGAATTCCACATTTTCCTTCAAAGCGCCAAAGGCAGGATGCGCCATAGATACCCGCATGCTCTGCGGGATAAAACTTTTATCCCGCGGCGCCATACTTCCCAGGGGCAGACAGTCAATCCACGTATCCAGCCGATGGAAGTACTCATCTCCATGGAGCTGCGCATGCTCTGCCTCCAAAAGCCGATTCACACACTTTTCAAAACGATGAAGAGCCGCGAACGCTTCCTCTTCCCTGCCGTTGGCCGCATAAACAATGGCAGACTGGAAGTAAAACTGTGCGGCCGTATTCGGATGGAGCGTTTCCAGATGATACAGCTCCAGGATTCCCGTGATGCGCCGGATGGTTTCCTCACAATATCCGATATCATTTTCATTCAGGGAAAGGGAGAGTATCGCGTCGCCCACCAAATTCATCAGATCCACATAGTATTTCGCCTGCGCATAGCTCCTTGCCTTTTCCGTATCACCCGATAACTGATATGCCTGTACCAGCAAAACCCCGTCCTGTCCTGCAAAGCGGCTGGGATCCGCAGAAGGCTCCAGCGCTTCTATTGCCTCTGCCGCCTGTCCAAGCTGGAGATGAAGCCCTGCCCTTAGCACCACAGCATCGCTGCAGACACCCACATCACTGCAATTTTCCACAATTCGGTCGCACCACCCCACTGCTTCCTGCAGGAGCAATCTGCGTTCCTCCTCCGTCTCCGCCAGCATATAGTGGTTCCAGTACAGGACGCTAAGCTGGAGCAGGAACGGATAGCAGGCATAGTATTTATGGGCTAGCGCCCTGGCCTTCTCCAATGCATCCGCAAAGGGAAGGGCTGCGAAATCTTGCGACAGGTCTGCATATTGACGCCGGATCTGCTCGCCGGAAAGCTGGGCTTCATATCCAATCAGCTCGTCTACGGTTACGTCAAAATAGGTTGCCAGCTGGGGCAAAAGCATCAGATCCGGCATATGGATCCCTTTCTCCCACTTGGATACCGACGCCTTGGTCACCCCCATAAAGTCGGCCAATTCCTCCTGTGTCAGCTTCTTTTCATGCCGGAGGCGGATGATATTTTCCGATAAATTCAGTTTATCCATCATGATTTTCTCCTAACTTTCTCTCAGTGGCCACTTGTATGTCTACAATGTTATTATAACAAGACGGGCGGGCAGCATTCAATCGACCATCTCGATACTTTAAGAAATAAAATCAACTGTTAGGAAACTAAAACTTCATAGAAACGCAAGAAGCGCAGCTAATAGACCGAACACAAAATTATGTGTTATTTTATGTTCGATGTACTGGCTACGCCAAAGAAGATTGACACGATTATCACAAACGGCAAAAAAGGGCATCTCCTTTTTTCCCAAACAAAACCCTAACCACTGTCCCCTTGCCCATTTCGCTCTGGAGCGAAAGCTCTGCCTTGTGCAGCATCACCGCATGCTTGACAATCGAAAGCCCCAGCCCTGTCCCCCCAATTGCCTTTGAATGGCTCTTGTCCACGCGGTAAAAGCGTTCAAAAATGCGTTTCTGGTGTTCCTGGGGGATGCCGATGCCGCTGTCCGCCACAGAGAGCACGCAGCAGCCTTCCTCCTGCCGGACTTCCACAACGGCTGTGCCGCCCTTACGGTTATATTTGATGGCATTGTCGCAGAGATTGTAGAGAATGCTCTCCAGCAGCTGCCGGTTCCCATAGACACAGGCTTCCTCTCCCCGCAGAGCCAGTTCCACTTCTGCCCTCCCCGCTTCCGCAGCAAGCAGCTGCACCGTTTCTTCTGCCAGCAGATACAAATCTATCTCTTCCCATTTCATATCCCCAGCGCCCTCATCCAGATGGGAAAGCTTTATAATATCCTCCACCAGCTGGATCATCCGCCGGGATTCCTTGTAAATCTGCTGGGAAAAAGAGGCTGTATCCTCCGGCTTGACCAGCCCGCCCGCCAGCAGCTCGGCGCTGCCGGAAATGGTGTGGAGCGGCGTCTTCAGCTCATGGGAGACATTAGCCGTAAATTCCCGGCGCATCTGTTCCGCCTTGACCTTCTCTGTCACATCCAAAAGCAGCAGCACCAGCCCTGACACCGTGCTGCCTGCAAAAACAGGGCTGGCCTCCACCTGATATTTCCCAAAGCCAAACCCCATCACCGCCTCTGCATGGACGCCATCCTTTGCCTGACGCAGAAGGCCTGCAAGCTCTTGGTTCCCAGTTACCGCCAGAAGATCCTGGCCCACGCAGGCAGACCCAACCTCAAAAAGCTTCTCCGCCGCATGGTTGATGCTTAAGACTGTCCCTTCTGCATTTAAAAGGACAAGCCCCTCCGCCATGGATGCAGTCAGCACTTTAAACTCACTTTTCTGCCGTTTGATCTCTTTCTGCTGCGCACTGATGCGCAAAAGCAGGGGCGAAAGCTCATCATAGCCGCTGTTCTCCAGCGGATCGTCCAAATCCAGCCTGTTCAGGGGGCTTACAATATTCTTCGACAGGCGGGAAGCCAGAAGTGCAGACAGGGCGATGGCGGCCAAAAATACAATACCGATGGGCTGCAGCATGCCAAATGCCAGCACCGGAAGGGAATACTGCGCGGCCGAAAGCCGGATGACTGTCCCGTCTGGCAGCCGTTTTGCACTATATAAATAGCGTTCCGTGAGGGTATCGGAATAACGCGAGCTCTGCCCATAGCCTTCAGCAAGCGCCTCTCTCACCTCTTCCCGCTGGAAATGGTTTTCCATTTCCCCTACGTCAGAGGAGCTCTCGTATAAAATACTGCCATCTGTGCCAATCCATGTGATGCGGTAATCCTGGATGGTAAGCCCCTCTAAATATTTTATCCCCTCATCCTGTACGCCCTGAGCCGCAAGGTCAGCCTGGACACGCAGCTGTTCCTGCTGGACGCCGGAAAAATAATCATAGAGGACGGTCAGAAACAGCACCAGGGAAATAAGGAATACGCCCATTGCCACACGAAAAATGGTGTGGAAAATTCGCTTTGTCATGCCTTGCCCTCCATCCGATAGCCAACGCCGCGGACTGTCTTTATCAATTCCCCAGAACTGCCCAGCTTTGTGCGGAGCGTGCCGATATGGACGTCCACTGTCCTTGTCTCGCCAACGTACGCCGTATCCCAAATCTGCCCCAGAAGCTGGTCACGCGTAAAAGCCATTCCCGGATGAGCCATAAATAAATGCAATAATTCATATTCCTTCAGCGTAAGCTCAATCCGGCTCCCGCAGACAAATACCATATGCTCGGCCACGTCCATCTCCACCTGCCCCACACAAAGGCGCTTGCCTCCATCCCGCGGCGCCATCCTGCGCAGCACGGCTTTGACACGCGATACCATCTCCATCATCCCAAACGGCTTTGCCAGATAATCATCTGCGCCCAGGTCAAGGCCAAGCACCTTATCGTATTCTGTCCCTTTGGCAGTCGCCATAATTACAGGGATATCTGCCGTCTGCCTGTGGCTGCGGAGTTTTTTTAAAAGGGAAATGCCGTCCTCCCCTGGCAGCATAATATCCAAAAGCACCAGCTCTGGACGCTCACTCTTTAACGCCTCCAAAAACCCGCCGCCCTCCTCAAACCCTTTGGCCTCAAAGCCCGCGGAAGCCAAGGCATATATCATCAGGTTACGGATCCCCTCGTCATCTTCCACGCAAAATATCATCCGCGCCACCTCCCTTGTGCTGATAGCCTCCCATTATCCTCACAGGATGGCTTACCTCGTAATATCTATCCCCGCATCCCCTGCACTTTATGCTATCTAGGATGGCTTCTTGCTTCTATGATATACGATGTGCCTTTTACTGTCAACGAATCTAGAGGTGACGATTGTGTAACTCTCGAAGAAAAATCCTGCGCACGATTCACAAGTTATTTCTGGACAGCTCCTAAGGAGCTATAGAAAAATATCCTGCACAAGTTGCATCCGTTATTTTCCTACAGCTCCTAACTACTATTTCTATTTCTCTTTCACCGCCACCCAAATCTCACAAGTATAATTGGGGTCGCTGACCTGGTCGGACGGATATACCTCCAGCTCAATCCCCTGCCCATACTCGTACCTGCCGTTCTGGGGAAAGAACTCCGATACAATCTTGTGGTACGTTTCGACAAAAGCCTCTGGCATTTTGCCCCGGCAGGTGAATACCGCATACGTGTTGGCAGGAATTTCTACAATTTCCAGGCCTTCCCGCCCGACCGGCCTGCCGTCATACTCTACGCCAATGCCATATGGAAACTCTGACGCCTTCATCTCTTCGGAAAAGCATATGCCCAGCAACCCCTTAAGCCTGGGTTCCTGTGGGAAATTACGGAGGATTTCCTGTGTCGAGCCGTCTGCCGCACACTCTGTCCAAAATGCGGAAATTTCCTCTGTTGCCCCTCCTCCTTCCATTTTTTTCACATTCCTGCGCCTGCAGAGAACCGAAAAAGCATCCAATTTCTCAATCCTGTAGTCCATAATGCTACCTCCTGTTAAAATAAGTTTTACAGAAAGCCGGGAAAAGGATTTTACATTGCCGCTCCGCCTGGCCTCGGTGGGCGTGATTCCATGGAAACGGGCAAACGCGCGGGTAAAGCCTTCCGGGGTCTCATAGCCGTATTTCAGCGCAACATCTATAACCCTGCTGCCTGTCTGGAGCAGCTCTGCGGCGGCCTGGGAAAGGCGCCGCATACGGATATAATCCCCCAGGGAAAAGCCGCACATAATGCCGAATACCCTCTGGAAGTGAAAGACAGACGAACAGGCCTCCTTCGCCACGGCCTCATAATCAATTTCCTCCGCCAGATGAGCTTCCACATAGTCAATCGCCCGCTGGATTCCCGTTACCCATTCCATTGCAATCCCTCCTGTCTTTTCTGTGTCCTTTATTCTATCCGAAAACAGGGGCGCATGCCTGAT
>Ga0137306_103422_pt1 | contig 11849 bp, 8 predicted proteins | sample Inofroosms_March_FD_97187 | JGI IMG/M metagenome (GOLD analysis project Ga0137306, IMG submission 97187) | Mouse cecal microbial communities from Vienna, Austria - N-Acetylneuraminic and N-Acetylglucosamine D2O microcosms_March | ecosystem: Host-associated > Mammals > Digestive system > Large... | reverse complement strand
TTGGAGGTGGAATCGAAAGCGGATGATTATGATCTTTTGGTAACCACTGGGAAATTTACTGGCGGTACGGTGACGATTCCAGTAATCACGGCAATTTCTCTGTTGACGGGAATTGGTGAGGATGCAACTCTGGAACAGATTGTGGAGGAGTTAAAAAAATAAAAGAACAGGATACAAAGAAAAAGAAAATGCAGTAATATGAGTGGAGGAAGGCAATATGCAAATATTTTACAGTATTTTTAACGTGATCCTGGATGCCGGGGCAACAGTCATGCTTCCTATTATCATCACTATTGTGGGCCTTATCTTTGGCGTCAGACTGGGAAAGGCATTCCGATCGGGTCTGATGTTGGGGATCGGTTTTGCCGGTATTAACTTGGTAATCAATATGATGAAAAGCAGTATCGGCCCAGCGGCGCAGGCAATGGTTGAAAATTTCGGGATTCATCTGGATATTCTTGATGTGGGATGGGGTTCTATTGCGGCAGTGACCTGGGCATCTCCGATTATTGCTTTGTTGATCTTTGCGATTTTGGCAACCAATATCATCATGCTAGTACTAAAAATTACAGATACACTAGATGTAGATATCTGGAATTATCACCACATGGCAATCGTGGGAATTCTGGTGTACTATGTGACAAAAAATGTGTTTCTGGGAGTTTCTGCTTCTGTAGTTATGGCAGTAATTTCTTTTAAACTGTCGGATTGGACAGCGCCGCTGGTAGAAGATTTTTTTGGCATTCCTGGCGTGTCACTTCCCACTATGTCAGCTTTGTCTAGTGTGATCATTGCCGCGCCACTCAATTGGGTTCTGGATCGGATACCAGGTGTGGATAAGTTGGATTTTAGTGTGAAAGATGCTAAAAAGTATCTGGGGATTTTTGGTGAGCCAATGATGCTGGGATTAATTTTTGGTTGTGTAATCGGAGTATTGGCGCGCTATTCGGTATCCGAAATACTCACTCTTGGGGTAAATATGGCGGCTGTTATGGTGCTGATTCCTAAAATGACGTCTCTTTTTATGGAAGGTTTGATGCCAATCTCGGATGCGGCAAAGAAATTCTGTCAGGAAAAATTTAAGGGCAGAAATCTGCTCATTGGTTTGGATGCAGCAATTGTGGTGGGAAATCCGGATGTTATCACGACTTCTCTGATTGTCATTCCGTTGACTATCTTGATGGCTGCTATATTGCCTGGAAACCGGGTGCTGCCTTTTGCTGATTTGGCAGTTGTGACTTTCCGTGTGGCATTGCCAGTGGCTATGACCAAGGGAAATCTGTTTAAGAATATTATCATTGGTCTGTTTTGTACGGCGGCAATTTTGCTGGCTGGTACAGTGACTTCTCCGATTTTGACAGTGCTGGCTACGGAAGTCGGACTGGATTTGGGAAGCAATATGATAACCTCCTTTGCCGGTCCTAGCCTTACGGTGAGCTATCTGATTTATACGGCCTTTACAGGAAATCTTCTGATTTCGATTCCGGTTATGGTTCTTGTGATCGCGGGCGTGTGGTTTATGATGGCCCGCAAAGGACGTCAGAGCGTGGCAGAAGCGTAAAGAAAAAGATTTTGGCATTAAAATGGTTATGGAAAAACATAAACTCAAAAAAGAATAAAGAAGGAAATGATGATGAGAGCGATTGATAAATTGGAGCCCTTTCAGAGAGCGATTTCCAAAGCCCATCTTGCTTCAGCAGGCGTATCTATGGATGCCCTGGACACAAAACCATTAATTGCTATTGCTAATAGTTGGAATGAGATTTGTCCTGGCCATGAGCCGCTTAAGCAGCTGGCAAAAGAGGTAAAAAAGGGAATCCTAGAAGCTGGTGGTGAGCCGGTGGAATTTAATACAATTGCCATGTGTGACGGGATTGCCCAGGGGCATTCGGGTATGCGTTACTGCTTGCCCCATCGTGAGATTATCACGGATTCGGCGGAGGCTATGATTCTTGGGGAAGGCGTATTTGATGGTGTGGTTTACATGGGATCTTGTGACAAGATTGTGCCAGGAATGCTCAATGCGGCGGCGAGGATTGACTTGCCATCTATCATTGTGACGGCCGGACCCTGTTTTGCCAAGATAAAACCCAATGAGTCGAAGGAACTTCGCCAGCGTTTTTTGCGAGGGGAAATTACGGAACGGGATGTGATTGAAGGAACTTTACAATATTATACAGGACCGGGAATTTGTCCGTTTCTAGGCACGGCTAATACGATGGGTGCGTTGTGCGAGTCTCTAGGTATGATGCTTCCGGGAGGAAGTCTGATTCCTTCCAGCACCAGTATGCGTCGCTTTTCAGCCAGAGAGTCGGGGCGGGCAGTGATGAAGTTAGTAGAGAGGCAGATTACACCATCGCAGATTATGACAAGGGAAGCTCTGGAGAACACGATTACACTTCTCAGTGCTATTGGGGGTTCTCTGAATGCTCTGATACATCTTCCGGCATTGGCTGCTGAATTGGGAATTGAACTGGACTGGGATGATTTTTCTGAGATTACCACGAAGACTCCTGTGTTGGCGGCGATTGTACCTAATGGGAACGAAACGGTGGTAGATTTGCATTATGCCGGTGGAATTCCGGCCGTAATGAAGGAATTGAGATCGGTGTTACATCGGGATGTGATGACAGTGACTGGCAGGAGCTTGGGAGAAATCCTGGATGAAATACCGGACGGTGACAGAAAAACCATACGGACCATGGAGGAGCCTGTGTCAAAGGCAGATGGGATTCAAGTACTTTATGGAAATCTGGCTCCTGATGGGGCATTGGTGAAAACTTCGGCGGTACCAGAAGATGTTCGCGTGTTTACAGGGACGGCAAAAGTATTTGACAGTGAGGATGCGTGTTATGTGGCGTTTCGGGAAAAACAGATTCATGAAGGAGATGCCATCATTGTCCGTTATGAAGGTCCAAAGGGCGGTCCAGGCATGAAGGAATTGCACCGAATTACCGAGATCATCAAAGGGATACCACGGACAGCAGTAATCACGGATGGAAGATTTTCCGGAGCCAGCGGAGGACTTAGTATCGGATACTTGTGCCCGGAGGCAGCGGATGGCGGCCCTATTGCCTTGGTCAGAGATGGGGACAAAATTTCCGTGAATCTGAGCAAAGGAGAAATCTTTCTGGAAGTCAGCGATGAGGAATTAAAACAACGTAAATCCGAGTGGAAGCCAGTAGAGCGCGCAAAGGAAAAAGGACTACTTCGCCGGTATGCACAGACGGTCAGTACGGCCAGAAAAGGTGCAACTCTGAAGTAAAAGATTAAGAACAGAAAATTGTTGCCATTTGTCGTTGGAAAATGGTGGCAATTTTCTGTTTTTTTGGTAAGAATATCGTAAGTTGACTATAGGATTTCCTTCGTTTATAATAAAGACATAGATACCCTCAGTAGACAAAAGGAAAGTTTAGTATAGGAAACCGTTTGAAAAGTAGTCATGAGGAATGAAAGATATCAGCCAAAGGGAAAGAGGGATGACGATGGGAAGAAGATGGCTTTGGACGAGTGTATGGGCAGTGGCGTTTGTGATGACTGGGATGATGACGGCAGCAGCAGCGGAACATGTGGTGTCCGGTGTGACGATACGGGTCAGCTCGAAGCTGGAACCAGGGGAAACATTGCCGGATATTGGGTATGACAGCGGAACGGCAGAGGAGGGGAATGTCTCTATTTCCTGCTCTACAGATAAGTATACGATTGACCGGGCAGAGTGGGTGACTTCTACTTCCAAGGAGATGAAGGTGGGGGATCAGCCGGAGATGAAAGTATGGCTGACTGCCGGGGCGGATTATTACTTTAAGGGAAGTTACCGTTCTAGCAATGTGACAGTGAAGTCTGGCAGCTTTGTCAGTGCGAAGCGAGAGGATGAAGATACTCTTCTGGTGCGGTTGCGGGTGAATGCGATCAAGGGAGATTTTCCGGCGCCGGAGGATGCTTACTGGAAGGATAATGCCAAGGGAACGGCCCGCTGGGAGAAACCAGATAGCGGGGATACGGGCAAATATGAGGTGGTGTTGCGCCGGGGAAATGGGAAAGTGCACACCGTGGAGACCACTGGAACCAGCTATAATTTTTATCCTTATATGACGACAGAAGGAACCTATTCTTTTCGGGTGCGGACGATTGCCAAGAGCAGCAAAGACGAGAGTTACGGGAAAAAAAGTGACTGGGTGGAATCGGATGAGCTCTATATTGCAAAAGAGGATGTTTCAGACGGATCCGGAAGAACGGATAACGTCAGCAGCTCGCCAACCGGGAATATGCAGACAGGATGGCAGTATCGGAATGATTACTGGTATTACTATTATCCGGATGGTTCGTACCAGAAAGATTCCTGGCTGAAGGTTAATGACAGGTGGTATTTGTTCCAGAGCGATGGCAAAATGCTCAGAGGCCGGCAGAAAAAGGGCAATCATACGTATCTTCTGGCAGAGAGCGGGGAGATGCAAGTGGGCTGGATTCAGTCGGCCGGCCACTGGTATTATTTCAACCCGACGCCGGATGCAAATGAGGGAGCGATGCTTCAAAACAGTTGGGCTGATGTGAATGGAAAGCTTTACTATTTTAATGGTGACGGAGTGATGATGGAGGGCTGGAATCAGGTGGATGGGAATTGGTATTACTTCTATCCTGGAGACGGAAGCCGGGCGACAGATACCTGGATTGACACCTTTTATGTGGATGCGGACGGGATCTGGAGACGCTGACCGGATGAAGTATCATCGGAAAAGAGTTGACGAGCCGCCGCCCCGAAAGATATTTTCGGGGCAGCGGTTCTTTTTTTGGGAAATACTTGACGCTACTCCGGATATCGCGTAAAATTGAGAAACGGATAAGATGTGAATGGATGACAAGAGTAGAGACAGGAAGGGAGCGGATACAAGCAATGGGAATTATTAAAGCATCAAAGTTGATTTATGATTATATCCGCAGAGATGAAAACGATCAGGTAGAAGAAGTGAACCGGGCGATTGATGGCCTGGATCTGGATATCAAAGCAGGAGATTTTGTGGCGGTTTTGGGACATAACGGTTCTGGAAAATCTACGTTTGCCAAGCAGGTTAATGGGATTTTGTTGCCGACGGAAGGAACCGTGTGGATCTCGGGAATGAAGACTACGGATGAGAGCCGTATTTGGGATATCCGTAAGACGGCAGGAATGGTGTTTCAGAATCCGGATAATCAAATTATCGGCAATCTTGTGGAGGAGGATGTGGGTTTTGGCCCGGAGAATCTGGGGGTGCCTACGGATGAGATCTGGCGTCGGGTCGATGAGAGCCTTGAGGCAGTGGGAATGACGGCATATCGTCTGAAATCACCAAATAAGCTTTCTGGCGGTCAGAAGCAGCGGGTGGCGATCGCCGGAGTGATGGCGATGAGGCCGCAGTGCATTATCTTGGATGAACCTACAGCAATGTTAGATCCCAATGGGCGAAAAGAGGTCATTCGTACGGTTCGTGAGCTGAATCAAAAAGAAGGGATTACCGTACTGTTGATCACACACTATATGGAAGAGGTGATCTGGGCGGATCGGGTAATTGTGATGGATGATGGATGTTTGGTAATGGATGGGACACCGAAGGAAATCTTTTCGCGGGTAAAGGAATTGAAAAATTATCGTTTGGATGTGCCACAAGTGACAGAGTTGGCTTATGAACTGAAGCAAGAAGGGGTGGAATTACCCGACGGAATTTTGACCATTGAAGAGTTGATAGAACATTTATTGCCAATACTTCAGACGGCCAAAACAGGGGTATGAGAAAACGGGTAAACATGTTACCAGTAAAGATATTTGGATAGACTCAAAGCTTGCAGGAGGGCAAAAGAGGAAAATGGCAATTCGGGCAGAACATATTAATTATTTATATGGAGAGGGAACAGCCTTTGAGCAGTATGCGCTTAAAGATGTCAGCTTTGAGATTCACGATGGGCAATTCATTGGGGTGATTGGTCATACCGGGTCAGGAAAATCGACATTGATTCAGCATTTAAATGGATTGCTCCGGGCTAGCAGTGGAAAAATATATTACAATGATGAAGATATCTATCAGGATGGTTATAATATGAAGCTGCTGCGCAGCCATGTGGGATTGGTGTTTCAGTATCCGGAACATCAGTTATTTGAAGTGGATGTGTTTTCTGATGTTTGTTTCGGGCCCAGAAATCAAGGATATTCAAAGGAAGAGATAGAACAACGTGCGAGGGAGGCACTGATTCAGGTGGGATTGGAGGAGCGTTTTTGGCGACAATCCCCGTTTGAATTATCCGGCGGACAGAAGAGGAGAGTGGCGATTGCGGGAGTTTTGGCTATGCAACCAGAAGTGTTGATTCTGGATGAGCCGACAGCAGGACTGGATCCCCGGGGACGGGACGAGATTTTAGAACAGATTTCGGCATTGCATAAAGAAAAGAAAATGACGATAATACTGGTTTCTCACAGCATGGAAGATATTGCACGATATGCGGATCGGATTTTGGTAATGAGTCATGGTGAGAAAATGTTTGATGCGCCGCCGAAAGAGGTGTTCCGGCATTATCGCGAATTGGAGCAGATGGGGTTGGCAGCGCCACAGATTACTTATGTGGTCCAAAGACTCAGAGATCAGGGGATTCCGCTAAAAGAGGATATTACCACAGTAGAAGAGGCAAAGGCAGGGATTCTGGAATTGTTGGGAAAGGCAGGCGGTGAGGTATGATACGAGAGATTACATTGGGGCAATATTATCCGGTGGATTCAGTACTTCATCGGATGGATCCCCGGACAAAGCTGTTTGGGACCATGATATTTATCGTATCTTTGTTCTTGGCGGACAGTTTGAAAGCTTATGGAGTAGCTACGATATTTCTGGTGTTGGTGATTCGGCTTTCTAAGGTTCCCGTTTCTTTTATGGTCCGGGGACTTAGGGCAATTTTATTTTTGCTGTTGCTCAGCGTCAGCTTTAACTTGTTTCTGACGCCGGGAACGGAGATTTTTCGGATTGGTTTTTTGAAGCTGACCTGGGAAGGATTGCGGTTGGCGGGATTTATGGCACTGCGATTGATTTATCTTGTGATCGGCTCATCGGTGATGACATTGACCACGACGCCGAATGAGTTGACGGACGGACTGGAAAAAAGCATGGGATTTCTAAATCGCGTGGGAGTGCCAGTGCATGAGATCTCCATGATGATGTCTATTGCTTTGCGTTTTATTCCTATCCTTGTGGAAGAGACGGACAAGATTATGAAAGCGCAGATGGCAAGGGGAGCTGATTTTGAAAGCGGAAATCTGATTCAGAAGGCAAAGAGTATGGTGCCACTATTGGTGCCGTTATTTATTTCAGCTTTTCGCCGGGCTACAGATTTGGCCATGGCTATGGAAGCTCGGTGTTATCATGGCGGGGAGGGGCGGACAAAGATGAAGCCTTTGCATTATGAGCGGCGGGATCATATGGGATATCTGGTGTATCTGGTATATCTGGCAATCATGATTTTTTTGCGGTATTGATTGTTTTGGGACATTTTGTATTTGGTTTTGAAAATTGCCTAAGAAATTCAAAAATGAGGAGGAGAGGAATAGCATGGACTGCTGGGGGATTTTAGGAATAGAACCGACAAAAGATGAGGGAGAAGTGAAACGGGCCTATTTGGAAAAATTGCCAGAACATCATCCGGAAGAAGATCCAGAAGGGTTTCGTCAGCTGCGCAGTGCTATGGAAGAAGCGCTGAAGGAAGCCAAGGCTCTGAGAGCAGAAAAGGAAACCGCATCAGACTCTGGATATTTTCGCAGTGAGATGTTAGGAAGTGAGGAACTTCAAAGTTTCCTAAAAAGGGCGGAAGAGCTTTATCAGGATTATGAGCGCCGGATACAGCCAAAAGAATGGGAGGAGTTATTATGTCTGCCAGTATGCAGAGAGATGGAGAGCCAGAGAGAGGCCGGCTGGGCCTTGCTGGGCTTTTTGATGGATCATTTTCATTTACCCCATTCTTGTTTTCAGACATTTGATAACGTGTTTGGATGGCGGGAAGAGGAAGACGATCTGTACCAGCATTTTCCGGAAGGTTTTGTGAATTATCTATACGATCGGATTGAGGAAGAGGATTCTTTCCGCTATGATATTTTGGAAGTACGGGAGGGATTTGATTATGACAGTTTTTGTGAAGCTTTTTTCTCTTTTCGGACAGCGTTGGGGGAAAAGAACCGGGAAAAAGTGGAGTCAGCTATGGAAAAGCTGGCGGCCATGGAGATGGAACACCCGGATCTTACCATATTGAAGATTCGCCATGAGTCCATGCAGAGAGGACATGAACAACAGGCATGGGAATTGGCAAAAGCATTATTTCAGGAAGATGGGGAAAATTCTAATACGCGTTACTGGTATATCCGTACGGCATTGGAGTATGAGCAGGCGGATGCGAATGAGGAGTTATTGGAAGAACTGTTAAAGTCTTTGCTGGATCGGGATCCGAATTTTCCCGGCTATTGGCAGTTGATGGGGAACTATATGCGTCGACAAGGAGATCTCTCGACAGCGCTTGGATGTTATCAGAAATGTCAGAATTGTTCAGAGGAACACTGGGAATTTGTGGATGTTCAGATTCGGGAGACCGCGGGAGAATTGGCGGATAAACTGGAAGAAGATCCGGATTTTGATGACTGGTGGCAATTGGCCAAGATTTGCTGGCAGGGAGAACGCTATGAGCGAGTGCGGGAGCTTTTGGAAGGGCAAAAGCCAACGGATGAGCAGAAGATGTCCTGGCTGATCATGATGGCGGGGAGCTGCCATGAAGCAGAAGATTATGAACAGGCGGCGAAATATCGTCAGGAGTTGTGGGACGCCATAAATCCAGAGGAGCGTCCGTATCAGCTTTATTTGGATTTGGCAGAGGAATACCGACAATTGGGTAATACCCAGAGAGCAATGGAAATCTATGAACAGGCAGAGGCGGATTTCCCGGGAGATCCGGAGATCAGTTACCGGCGAGCGGAAATTATGTCTAATGAGGGAGTGCTGGAGGAGGCAGAAAGGCTATGCAATTTGGCGTTGCAGTCGGGCTTCCATCGAAATGCTTTTAATCTGCGACTGGAGATTCTTTTGGATCTGGAGCGTTATCAGGAGGTACGGGAAGCTGCAGAGAATCTTTTGGATCAGGGGTATTCGATCGCTCAGGTTCGTTATTATCATGTTCGGGCTCTGCGCGGGTTGGAAGAAAATGCTCAGGCAGAGAAAGTTTTAAAGGAGCTGGTGGAACAAACCGGGGAAGTTGGGATTGTTTGTCAGGAATATGCAGGATTATGTTCCGATATGAATCGCCCTGAGGAGGCGCTTTCCTGGATTAATAAGGCACTTGCAGAACGGATTACACCGGCCCGCCGCTATATGAAGGGACAGTATCTTCATGATTTGGAACGCTATGAAGAAGAAGAGGAACTGTACCAGGAGATGATAAGGGCTGGGCTGGATAGTTATTATATCCATTATCGTCTGGCGAGAGCCCTGGAAAGTTTGTATCGATATGAGGAGGCGGAATCTGCTTTTCGGAAATCTCTGGAACGGCATTCGGCCAATGGCGTGGCTTGGGATGGCTTGGGAGATATGTTGCAGAATCAAGGGAAGTGGGAGGAAGCAGCGCAGGCATATGAAAAGGGATGGGAGAACGGCAGTTTTCAGGCAATTCGGGATTTGTGTCGTCTCATGAAACGAACGCATCAGAACGAGCGGGCTCTGGAATACCTGCGGCAGGGACTAGCCAAAGAACCAAACGATGGAAGTCTTCTGTGGATTCAGTCCATCGTGCTTCGGAGGCAGAAAAAATATGAGGAGGCAGTGTGTTGCCTGGGCCGTTATATGGAGGTGAAGCCCTCCCGGACGGCTTCTGCGTATCGAGAGATTGCTCTTTGCTGGGAGAAAGCGAAAGAATATACGAAAGCAGAGGAAGCCTATCAGAGGGCGATTGATTATGATCCCAAAGAAGCCAGAAGCTTTAGAATGTTTGGCAAATATTTTGCAAATGAGAGAAAACAGCAAGAGACGGCGCTTCCTTATTTGGAAAAGGCAGTGCAATTAGAACCAGATAGTACCTATGGCTGGATGAAGTTGGGAGAAGTATATGAGGAACTAGGGAGACAAAAGGAGGCAGAAGATTGCTATGAGCGCTCACTGAAAAACTATCTGCAGGAGATCGAAAAAGATCCTTCGGATTGTTGCAATTATGAGGGAGTGGCTGATGTGCTGATTCACCTGGGGAGGTTAGAGGAGGCAGAGGAGATGGCAGCACGAGCGATGTCTCTGCAATGTTCTGTGTTTACCTGTAATGCGCCAGTCTGTTTTGAGGCGTTGGAGGATATGGCTAAGTTGGAGGAAAGAAGAGGAAATCTGGAAAAGGCATTGGAGTGGATGGAACGTGCGGGAGAATATTCCGTAACGGAGTATTACCCCAATGAGATTGCACGTCTGAAGAAAGCACTAGAGGCACAGAGAGAAGGTCAATCTGGTCAGTGAAGAATGCATCGGATAGATAACAAGATATCCGGGATCCTAGGAAGCAATTGGGAAAAGAGAGGAATAGAGGCATGAAAAGAATCCGCCTGGTGGTAGCTTACGATGGAACAAATTATTGTGGCTGGCAACTGCAAAAGAATGGAGTCACCATAGAAGAGATGCTGAACCGGGAACTGACAGCGCTTTTAAAAGAGCCAATCGCTGTTATTGGTGCAAGCCGGACGGATGCCGGTGTACATGCCATGGGAAATGTGGCGGTGTTTGATACTGAGAATCCTATGGCAGCAGACAAGATTTGTCTGGCTGTGAATCAGAGCCTTCCAGAAGATATCCGGGTTCAGAGCTCAGAAGAGGTTTCGCCTGACTGGCATCCCAGAAAAGCTAACTGCACGAAGACCTATGAATATCGAATCGAAAATCGTAGGGTTGTCATGCCTACCAAACGATTGTATTCCTACTTTTGCTATTATCCTTTGGATATTGAAAAGATGCGTCAGGGAGCCGCTTTTTTGCTGGGAGAGCATGATTTCAAAAGTTTCTGCACAGCGAAAAGTAATGTGGAGGATACGGTGAGAACCATCGATGGTCTGGAGGTGGAAAAGGAAGAGAATACCATAGTGATTCGGATCAGTGGCAGCGGCTTTCTCTACAATATGGTACGCATTATCGCAGGAACTTTGATTCGCGTAGGTACTGGTGCTTATCCGCCGGAGGAAGTAGCCGCTATCTTGGCGGCCCGTGATCGGCGTCGGGCAGGGCCTACGGCCCCTGCTAGGGGACTGACCTTGGTGGAGATGAAGTATGAGACCGTACTTTCTCCATGGAAGCATAGTGAGAATGCGGAATGGAGCTATCACGTTCTTCAATCTCATATCAAAGAAAAGGAGACCGCATTTTTTTTGATTGAGCGGTGCCGTGAAGAAGACTGGACGGGGCTGATCCGCCGAAATGTGCATCATGCATTTCAAAATGGGGCTAGAAGAGTGCTGGCAGTAGATTGGGAAAAGAATCGACTGCGGGAGGGAGACAGTTATGGATATTACCGCATACAGGGAATGAATTCGTGGCAGTTGGAAGAAGCAATAGGTATTCTGGAGAAAGAAGAAAAAGAGAGGATTTTAGAGCTTTCTTGTGGAGCATCGTGGTATTGCGCAGTAGATGGCGGTAGTTATTTTCCTCTAAATAGCGGTTAGTTAAGCAGCTTAGAAAGGTACGATTTGGAGAATGGAAAGTATAAATTTCAAATCGAATGGCATATAGCGTGAATGATATGAATTTATGCGGGAAATTCGGGAAAAAATGGTTGACACTTGTACTTTCCTATAATATAATTAATAACTGCGACGTTGAGGAAAATGCCGA
>Ga0137306_102072_pt2 | contig 11859 bp, 8 predicted proteins | sample Inofroosms_March_FD_97187 | JGI IMG/M metagenome (GOLD analysis project Ga0137306, IMG submission 97187) | Mouse cecal microbial communities from Vienna, Austria - N-Acetylneuraminic and N-Acetylglucosamine D2O microcosms_March | ecosystem: Host-associated > Mammals > Digestive system > Large... | reverse complement strand
ACTTACGATTGAACTTATCAATACGTCCGCGGGCTGCCGCTGCCTTCTGCTGTCCTGTGTAGAACGGATGACACTTGGAACAGATCTCCACGTGGATATCGCTCTTTGTGGAACCTGTTACAAACTCGTTCCCGCAGTTGCATACAACCTTTGCCTGATAATATTTAGGATGGATTCCTTCTCTCATTTGACTCACCTCTCAATATTTAGTGGATGGTTTCCGACCATCGGTTCTGTCTGCTCCAATATGACATACCATCATATATCCGGACAGCGAAATGATTATATCATAAGGCCATGTCCTTTGCAAGTTAAAAACGGATTTTCTTTGACATTTCGATGAATTCTCTGTTGGTTTTCGTGCGGGCAAACAGATCCAGGACGCTTTCCGCCGCATCGTCGGGCTTGGAACCGTTGATGGCCTTGCGGACATTCGACACGGCTTCCTGTTCTTCCCTGGTCAGCAGAAGGTCCTCTCTCCTGGTTCCGGACTTAAATATGTCGATGGCCGGGAAGATCCGGCGTTCTGACAGCTTTCGGTTCAGCACCAGCTCCATATTGCCGGTTCCCTTAAATTCCTCGTACACCATGTCGTCCAGGCGGCTGCCGGTATCCACCAGCGCCGTGGCCAGAATCGTCAGACTGCCGCCCTCCCGCATATTCCGGGCGGCGCCGAAAAACCGTTTGGGCATATGTAATGCCGCCGGGTCCAGACCGCCGGACAGCGTACGTCCGCTGGGCGCTACCGTCAGGTTGTAGGCACGGGCCAGACGGGTAATGCTGTCCAGAAGAATCGTCACGTCTTTCCCATGCTCCACCAGCCGCTTTGCCCGCTCCAGCACCATCTCGGACACCCGTTTGTGATGCTCCGGCAGCTCATCGAAGGTAGAATAGATAACCTCCGCATTCGGCCCTTCAATAGACTCCTTGATATCGGTTACTTCCTCCGGACGCTCGTCGATCAGAAGAATCAGCACATGCATCTCACGGTGATTTCTGATAATGGAACGGGCGACCTGTTTTAACAGGGTGGTTTTACCGGCTTTGGGCGGCGACACGATCATACCTCTCTGGCCCTTTCCGATCGGGGAAAGCAGGTCCACGATCCGCATGGATACGCCGGCGCCCGGCATCTCCAGATGGAGTCTGCTGTTGGGGAAAACGGGCGTCAGATCTTCAAAATTAGGGCGCTTTACCGCGTCGTCCGCCGCCACGCCGTTAATTTTGTTCACATACAGCAGGGCCGCAAATTTTTCCTGTCCTGTCTTGATCCGCTTGGAACCGTAGACGATATCGCCGGTCTTCATATTAAAACGGCGTATCTGGGAAGGGGACACATACACATCGTTCTCCCCCGGCAGATAATTCTCGCACCGGATAAAGCCAAAGCCCTCCTGCATGACTTCCAGTATTCCGTGGGCCGGAACACCGCTGTCAAGAGCCGCCATCTCCTCGGTACGCAGACTGGCGGGGCGGACCGGCGTCTCTCCCTGCTGCCCCTCTCTGCCGTGATATTCCCGCACGTAGGGCTCCCGTCTCTGAGCAGCCTCCTCCGGCTCCCGTCTTCTGCGCTCCCTGGACTCCATATTTCTTGTCATTCTTCCCTCGTTGCTTTTCAGTCCTTTCTCCTCGCTTTCTCTTATCGCCTTTTCCAGACTGTCTGTCTGTTCTTCCGCCGCATCTGCTGTCTCTTCCGCACCCGCGGCCTGGGTTTCTTCCTCCATCAGCGCTACCAGCTTGTCCACCAGGGCAGATTTCCTTGTGGCGGCAATATTTTTAATCCCTTTGCTCCGGGCAATCTCCCGTAGCTGCGCCAACGGCAATGATAATAATTTTTCTTTCATTCTGTTCCTCCATTAATTAACGATATTTTTCATATTCCATATTTTCACAATCGCGGCATATCACAGGACCATCCGTCTTACAGCAGCTTCCGGTCCGCAGCTTCGCAACGCTGCAGCGGCCCATGTTTTGAATACCAAAGATTTTCATAAGTAAATTAGGGAAAAATGATGAACATCCAGATATTTCATAATTACACAGTATCCAGAGAAAGGTGCCTCACCGAAGGCTTTCCCCCGCACGGTGATGCGTCCCGTCAGAAATACTGAGCGTGTCTAAAGATTGAGATGCTATCATTATACACCATTTCTTTCCGCTTGAGAAGAAGATTTATCACAAAAATTTAAAATTTTAAAAACATCTTTCACGGGATTTTTTCGGGCGGCAACGGAATTGTTGACTTCACTTTGCAGAACTGGTAAAATATGAGGACGGCACACAAGACAGGAGGTGATCGATTATGGTGTCAGAACCGCTGACCTTATATAAACTGATGGTTTTGCAAATGTTAAAGCATGTGCGGTTTCCTTTGACCAACTCTCAGATATCGGATTTTTTTCTGACAAAGGAATACGCCAATTATTTCACGCTCCAGCAGGCCCTGTCCGAGCTGCAGGAGTCCAACCTGATCCGGCTTGAGACAGTGCGGAACTGTTCCCGTTATCAGATCACAAAAGAAGGTGAGGAGACTCTGTCTTTTTTCGGCCGCCAGCTTTCCGACGGCATCGTCCGGGATATCCGTCAGTTTCTGGATGAGAACAAAGCCCAGCTTCGGGAAGAAGTCAGCCTGATCTCCGATTTTCACAAATCGGACAACCGGGACTACGTCGTTCACTGCGAGGCGAGAGAGGGAAACGCGCCGCTGCTCTCTTTAGACATATCGGTTCCCGCCAGAGAACAGGCGGAAGCCATGTGCTTAAACTGGGCCGATCACAATCAGGAAATCTACGCTTTCATCATGAACACGCTGATGAGAGAGTCCTGATAAAGAATTTTACGAAAGGAATCCGCATTTTGGTAATCAAATCAGTAAACCTGGAAACCGTCTGCGGCATCACCAGCAGACTGCCGGAAAACACCCTGCCGGAATTCGCCTTTGCGGGCAAGTCAAATGTGGGAAAATCTTCCCTGATCAACGGACTGATGAACCGGAAGTCTTACGCCCGCACCTCGGCCCAGCCCGGCAAGACCCAGACGATCAACTATTATAATATCAACAGCCAGCTCTATTTCGTGGACCTTCCCGGCTACGGCTATGCCAAAGTATCCCAGGAGATCAAGGCCAAGTGGGGGAAAATGATCGAGCGCTATCTGCACACGTCAAAACAACTGAAATGTATTTTTCTTCTGATCGACATCCGCCACGATCCTTCGGCCAATGACGTCACCATGTATGAGTGGATTGTCCGAAACGGCTTCCGGCCCGTGATCATCGCCACCAAGGCGGACAAGATCAACCGCAGCCAGTTGCAGAAGCATCTGAAAGCCATCCGGACAGGCCTTAAGCTGACCCCGGATCACATCCTCATCCCCTTCTCCGCCCAGACGAAACAGGGCAGAGAAGAAATCTATGAGGTGCTTGAATCGTATCTGATCCCGTAAGATGCCTTTCCGGCGTCCCGTAAAAAGCAGGCGCCGCAAAATTCCGGGCGTACTTTTTTATTCGGCAGCCGCAGTGGTATCTGTTTCTGTTTCCCCGGATGCGGTGGTGACTGCTTCTGTTTCCCCGGATGCGGTGGTTTCCGCCTCCGGGGTTTCATTTTCCGCGGCGGCCGTTTCGCCGGAATCCGTTCCCACCGTTGCCGGTTCTTCCGCATAGACAGGATTTCCGTCAAAGGCCACCAGCTCCCACACATCCTCGTCTACCTGAAATTCTCCTTTGTCCCAGCCTGCGTAAACCTCGGCAAATCTGGCTGACTTTCTCTCTCTGATGATTCTCTCCACCTCATTTTTCGTGGCTTCCTCATCGTTCTCCGTATCGCAGAAAATCACATACCAGCCGTCAGCGCCCTCACCGTATACCGCCCTGACTTCTCCGGCGGTCATGGCCGCCGCATTTGTTCCGATGACATCCGAAGACGCACCGTCCGGTTCTTCCCCGTTCTCAGGTTCCGTCCGGTTCTTTGCATAGTGGCCGGTATTGCAGGTCAGTCCCAGTTCTTCCGCCACATCTCCAATATCCTCGCCTGCCTGAATCCGGCTGACAATGGCATTGGCCTTTGTCTCAGGGGTTTGTGCCGCGGCGGCCGTTTCCCCGCTTCCGTCAGATTCCGCAGCCGCCGTTTCTCCTGCCGCCTGGGTTTCGGCGGTTTCCGCCTCCGCGTCTTCTCTGACCAGAATATAACGGATGCCTACCTGCTGAGATTCCTCCTGGCTTACCTCCGTATTCGTATCTGCCACAACCGCCTGCCATACTTTATTGGCCAGCGCGTTCTTTTCATAGATCTTCTTCACCAGTTCTTCGGTGGCGCCGGTGGCTTCCACCAGCTTGCTGCTCTGCTGGGCAAAGAAATCGCTGCATGCCTGGTTTACCTTTTCCAGATCTTCTTCCGTCAGGGATACGCCATATTCATCGGCGCGGGCAATCAGCGCCTCCGTCTGCAGCAGAGCGGCCATCACGTCTTCCTTCGTAGCCGCCTCCAGCGTCTTCCCGCCGATATCCTGCTGCCACATCTCCGCTCCGAAATAGCCCATATAGTACATCTCGTTATACCACTGATTATAGCGGGCCATAAAATTTGCTTCTTCCAGATATATGGGGGTATCTCCGTAAGTGGCCACCACCGTCGTCGCATAATCCGTATGATTCTGTGTGCAGCCGGTCAGACTTCCTGCCGCCAGGGCGCCGGCCAGCATAAAAGCAGCCGTTTTCTTCATCATTGTATTCATAGCTGTATCCTCCTGTATCATCGTTCCGCGGGGCGCGGCCTGTCCGGTCCGCTGATCTTTCCCGCCGTCATTCTTTTCTTCTCACAATCCCATATGGGACAGGCCCATACACCGTAACATTATATTACGTTTCTAATTTTCAAGCAACAACTTTATCTCATTTAACAAAACTTTCACTGTCATCAGCATGGTTTCCGTGTCCATCAGGCGTTTTCTTTTTTCTTCATATATAAACTGGGGCGTTTCCCCGTTGACAAACCGCAGTTTTCCCTGATACTTTTCGATCAGAGGAGGAATCCGCTGACCGGCCACCGGCGCCCGCTGATACATGGAGAAGGTCAGCTTCTGTTTGTTTCCCGACACCTCCGTCACATTGGCCTCGTGGGCCTGGGCTTTTACAAGCGCCGCTTTCAGAAGATACTGGGCCGGCAGCGGCAGCTCGCCGAACCGGTCGATCATCTCATCCTGGATATCCATATATTCTTCTTCATTTTCCACCCCGGAAATCCGTTTATAGATCTCCAGCTTCTGCCCTTCATTGGGAATATATTCGGAAGGAATGTAGGCGTCGATATCCAGCTCTACGGTGGTGTCAAAGCTTTCCTCCGGCGCTTCCCCCTTAATTGCCTTTACGGCGGTGTTCAGCAGCTTGCAGTAGAGATCATAGCCCACCGCCTCCATATGTCCGTGCTGCTGCGCGCCCAGGATATTGCCGGCCCCCCGGATTTCCAGATCCCGCATGGCGATTTTAATGCCGGAGCCAAGATCGGTAAAATCTCTGATGGCCTGCAGCCGTTTCTCCGCCACCTCTTTCAGCAGCTTATTCCGCCGGTACATCAAAAAGGCATAGGCCGTCCGGTTGGAACGCCCCACCCGCCCCCGAAGCTGATATAACTGAGACAGGCCGTACCGGTCGGAATCATGGATAATAATCGTATTCACATTGGAGATATCCAGCCCCGTCTCAATAATCGTGGTCGTCACCAGCACGTCGATCTCGCCGTTGATAAACTGCAGCATAATTTTCTCCACCTGCCGCTCGCTCATCTGCCCGTGAATAAAGGAAACCTCCGCATCCGGCACCAGCGCGGCGATTTTATTGGTAATCTCGTCGATATCCTGCACCCGGTTGTAGACATAATAAACCTGTCCGCCTCTGGCCAGTTCCCGGTTGATGGCCTCCCGCACCATCTCTTCGTCATACTCCATCACATAAGTCTGAATCGGCACCCGGTCCAGGGGCGGTTCTTCCAGCACACTCATATCCCGGATCCCGATCATGCTCATATGAAGGGTGCGGGGAATGGGGGTGGCCGTCAGGGTCAGAACATCCACGTTCTCCTTCATCATCTTAATCTTTTCTTTATGGGTTACGCCGAACCGCTGTTCCTCGTCGATAATCAAAAGCCCCAGATCCTTGTATTTCACATCGTCAGACAACAGCCGGTGGGTGCCGATCACCACATCCACGCTTCCTTTTCGCAGCCCTTCCAGGGCGGTTTTCTGCTGAGACGGCGTGCGGAAACGGCTCAGCAGCTCCACATGCACCGGATATTCCTTCATTCTCTGGACAAAGGTATTATAATGCCGCTGGGCCAGGATGGTGGTGGGCACCAGATAAGCCACCTGCTTGCTGTCCTGCACGGCTTTGAAAGCCGCCCGGATAGCGATTTCGGTTTTCCCAAATCCCACGTCGCCGCAGATCAGCCGGTCCATAATTCCGGGGCTTTCCATATCCCGCTTCGCCGCCTCGATAGCCTCTAACTGGTCCTGGGTTTCCTCATAGGGAAACATTTCTTCAAACTCTTTCTGCCAGATGGTGTCCGGGCCGTACTGAAAGCCCGGCTTTTTCTGGCGGGCCGCATAAAGCTCCACCAGCTCCTTCGCAATCTCTTTTACCGCCGACTTTACCCTTGTCTTTGTCTGTCCCCAGTCCTTGCTGCCCAGACGATTCAGCTTCGGCTTCCGGTCCGCATTGCTGTCCGCATATTTCTGGACAATATCCATCTGTGTCACCGGGATATACAGATTGCCATGATCCGCATATTCGATTTTCAGATAGTCCTTCGTGACGCCTCCTACCTGAATCTTCTCCACGCCCCGGTAAATACCCATGCCGTGGTTTTCATGAATCACATAGTCCCCGACGGAAAGGTCGGAAAAATACTGGATTTTCTTTCCCTCGTACTGATGCTTTTTCCGCTTTTTCTTCTGCGCGCCGCCGAAAATATCCGTCTCCGTTATCACCGCGAACTTAATCATCGGATACTCATAGCCTCTGGACAACTGCCCGGAGGTGACAAGAATCCGCCCCGGCTCCACCGCCGCGCCCGCATCCTCGCTGTAAAAGGCATTCAGTTCATATTCTCTGTACAGATCCTCTGCCAGACGCTGCGCCCTGGTGCGGGAAGGGGAAATCAGGATGACCCGGTACTTTTCCCGCTTCCACCGCATCAGCTCTTTCACCAGTTCTTCAAAATGGTTCTGATAGGACACGCCGGTTTTCACTGTCAGATGACAGCGGCAGGCAGGCGTCAGATATTCCGTTTTGGAATCCAGCGCGGAAAGCTGCACCCATGTTCTTTCGCCGATCTTGCCGAAAACTTCCCGGTCCTCCCACAGCACCTCTGCCTGTCCGGGCAGCAGCGTTCCCTTTTCCAGCCGGTGGCTCATGCTTTCCAGAAATTCCTTCTTCACCACCCTGGCTTTTTCCTCCAGCCGGGCCGGCTCATCCAGCACCAGACAGGTATCTTTCGGAAAATAGTCGATAAAGGATAATGTCCGCTCATAAAAATAGCGGATAAAACGATTCAGTCCGCCGCTTACGGTACCCTCGAACAGCTCCTCCGCTGCCTCTGCCGCCGTCCGTTTCAGGCAGCCCGCCGCTTCCGTTTTTCCCTGCTTCTGCAGCGCCTTCACCGCCGCTTTCGCTTCCTGTTCTATCTTCTTCATGCCCTCCCGGATACGTTCCGGTTCAGGAAGCACTTCCACGGCCGGATAGACGGACAGCTCCTCCAGATTTTCCACGGACCGCTGGCTTTCCGGATCAAAGCAGCGGATGGAGTCGATCTCATCTCCCCACAGCTCCATCCGCGCCGGATATTCCATATTCAGAGGGTAGATATCAAGAATACCGCCCCGTACCGAATACTGGCCGGGCATCTCCACCTGCCCCATCCGCTCATATCCCAGGCCGGCCAGCGCCCCTTTCCACGCTTCCAGATCAAGGGCATCCCCGCACCGGGCATAAAGGGACCGCGACGCCCACTCCGACAGCGACGGCAGCATGTCCATACAGCCGTCCATGGTGGTGACTACGGTGCCGCCGGCGTTTAGCAGCAGCTTTTCCCACACGGAGATCCGCTGGCGCACCAGCAGATTTCCCTGTAAGTCTGCCTGAAAGAACAGCATGTCCTTGGCAGGATACAGCCATACGTCTTTGTCAAAAAAGCTTAAATCCCGGAATAACTCCTTGGCCCGCAGATCATTGTAGGTAATCACCAGACGCCAGGGAAACCGGCGGTCCAGCCCGTCGATCAGATGGGCTTTGGCCGCGTCCACGCAGCCCGCAAAGGAAACGCCTCCGGCAGACTGCCCAAGACCTTCCTTTCCCCGTTCATATTCAATTAATTCTTCCAGATACCCATTCCAGATTCCGCTCACAGTTTCCTCCCGACATTCCGATCCGTTCCCGGTTCTCCGACCCATATTTCCTACATATCTTCCCATATTCCGGCATGCGTTCCCGACACATGTTCCCGGCGTTTTGCCCTGCGCTACAGATTCTTCCGGTTAAACAGATTCATCGCCGCAGCCGTACCCTCATAGAGCATCACTTCCACCGCCCGCGCGGCATTCTCATAGCTCTGTTCCATCAACGGACGTTCCTCGCCGGCAAAATGTCCCAGAACGTGATCCACCAGATCCGTCTGCTCCGGCTTTTTCCCAACGCCGATTCTGACCCGCGCAAAGGCATCCGTACCCAGACAGGCAATGATATTTTTCATCCCGTTGTGCCCCCCTGCGCTGCCTTTTTCCCGGATGCGAAGCTGCCCCGGCTCCAGATTGATATCGTCGTAGATTACAATCAGCTCCTGCCCCGGATCTATCTTATAGTAATCCGCCAGCTCTCTGACGCTCTCGCCGCTTAAATTCATATAGGTCTGAGGCTTTGCCAGAATCACCTTCTGCCCGTGAATCATGCCTTTTCCCGTCAATGCCCTGTGCTGCCTTGCCGTCACCTGTATGCGGTTTCTTTCCGCCAGCGCATCCAGGGCGCAAAAACCGGCGTTGTGCCGGGTTCCTCTGTATTTTAAATCAGGATTTCCCAAACCTGCGATGATATACATAACCGTCATCCTCCTCCGAAAAGAGTGTATCAGTATCACAAGCGTACTCATTTTATCAGGAAAATCAGGGCTTGTAAAGACTTTACAGACGCGAAAACAGCACAGACGAAGCTGTGCTGCTTTCTATATTATAATGCTTTGGGGGGCTCTTTTCAGACAAGCGTGTCATAATCGGGTCGTTTACATGTATATTTGGTAGAGCCGTAACGAATCAGCTCATCCATTACAATGGGATTGCGGGATTTGGTTTTCAGCATGGACTGGGCGATCCAGCTTCCGCCCGGAGCAAGCTCGTCAATGGTTTTGTCAATGCTCTCCCGGATTTCTTTTTCCGTCGTCTTCTCCTTATCCATAAACTGGGTGTCGAAACCGCCCACGAAGCACATCTTATGTCCGATTTCCTTTTTCAGCTCCGCCGGTTTATTGGAAATATGCATCGTGTTGGTGGCCACGCAGCCCATATCCGCAATCTCGCCCAGAATCGGGGCAAAATAGCCGCAGCAGTGATGTTCATACATCACCCCCTCATTCACGATGCTGTCGATGACCCGCTGCAAATGGGGTTTCAGCAGCTTCCTCCACACCTCCGGCGACATAAACATGCCGCTGTTGGAGCCGTAATCGTCGTGCATAATCAGGATATCCGGCTTATAGTACCGGATCAGATACTGATACAGGCGAATCTTATGGTCCGCCACCGCACCGAAAAAATCATAACAGGCTTCCGGTTCTTCCATCAGTGCGCAGAGCGCATCCTGAAACTCCATCACGCTGAACATGCGCTCCCACAGGCCAAAGCCCACCATCACACGGGAAAGCTTCCGGTCCCTGTCCCAGCCGGCCGTATCCCGCGCGGCATAGCCTTCCCAGTCCAGCCTGCTCAGATCGGGAAATTTCATATACTCTCTCCATCTGGTAATATCCGGCACCAGATGAACCCCCGGCGTCGGATTCGCCCCGCCGATCTTCGGCTCATAGGTCCAGCTCTGTCCGAACCAGTCTTTCGCCGTTCCCTGGACGCAGATGGATTCACAGATAAAATCCGTCCCTCTGGGGGCGCCCATATTCATATCCGTGGTGAGCGGAAAAAATTCCGGCTCTTTGTGCTGATAAGCCAGCAGTGTATTTTCTTTAAAACTAAGACTCGCCATAGACTGTCTCACTCCTTTCACCGCAATCCGGCCGGTTCCCTGTTATGCCCGGTCTTTTTCCTCCTGCCCTGATTTCCAGAAAAATTTCAGAAGCACAAACCCCAGGATCGGAAACAACATGGGAATCAGCGTATATGCGTCGATGATTGCCCTCTGCATCCGGGGCGTAGGCTCGGCATTCGCCACATATCCCACGGCCATCAATGTAAACGGAATCAATGTAGACTTAATAATTGATGCAAATTTCACCGGCAGATTGCTCAGGCCCATAATAAATCCTGTGGCATCCTGCCCGGTTTTCTTCTTATAATAAACAGTGTTATCCATGTACAGATTCATCTCAAAAGGAGACGTCATGCCGGTCAGCACGGCGACCACACCGCTGATACACAGAAAATATGCCGGCAGATCCGGAAACAGACGGATGGAAAACAGCGATGCCGCTACCAGCAGATACAATCCCAGTAAAATCTTCCGGGGCCGTCTGATTTGAGAACCGCAGGCCCTTACCAGAAAAGCGCCGGTGATTCCGCCAAGGCCGGTGAGCAGCATATGGACGGGAATCAGGGATGAATCGCAGGCACAGTATTTGTAATAATAAACCGCCAGAGACGGCAGCACCAGACTGGCCACATTCGAGGTCAGATCAATCACCAGTGTAATCAGCAACTGGGCATTATTCACCAGCACCCTGAACACTTCCGTCACGGACATCCGCTCCCGAACCTTTTCTTTGCTCTGCCCGTCCCGGCTGCCGGAAACTTCCTCACAGCCGGCGCTGATATAAAAATGAGCGATGCTGGTAAGGATATACACAATTCCCGTAAACAGGATGGCAGCCCGGTATCCGAAGCTCTCTCCTGCATAGACGGCTGCGGCCGCAACGATGATCGGTGTCAGATAATTGCCCAGCAGACGGCCTGCGTTGGAGCCGATCATCCGCTGAGAAGCCAGCCTGGATTTTGATTTCACGTCCGTCGCCATCACCGCCGTCAGAGAGGCATTTGCCGCATAGGTAATATTCCATGCGGCCTTTGCGCCCAGATACCCTGTCAGAATACAGACCACCGTCATGGTCTGGCTCCCCTGATACACCGTAAAACAGAGCAGGAAAAAAAGTACGGCCACAGGAGGACAGATCAGCAGCCAGGAACGGAGCCGCCCCCACCGCATGGGTTTTAAAGATACCAGAATCCCTCCCGACAGCGGAACCATAAAAAAGTCAAATATGCTGGAAAACAGGGAGACGAAGGCCACCAGATTGAGCGGCAGCGCCGCCACATCTGTCAGAAAAATACTGAAATATGTATTTGTCACCATGGAAATAAAGCCTTCGCCCAAATTTCCCACACCCCAAAAATTATCTTTCCGCGATTGTTTTATCTTATTCATACCCCTCGTTTTTCGGCTACAGTCTGTTCTGAGACGTAGCTGCAGTAATGCCTGCTTTCAGGTCGTCGTTAATCATTTTGATCCGGCTGTCATCCAGGTTAAACAGGAACATCAGAACCAGCAGCGCCGCAACGCCCAGGCCCAGCGGAACCCACGAGTACAGAAAACTTAACTTGGAAATAAAGTCGGCCGTCACCTCTCCGCCCGCCGTGATCGCATCCAGGTTCGCCGCAACC
>Ga0137306_103416_pt1 | contig 11861 bp, 11 predicted proteins | sample Inofroosms_March_FD_97187 | JGI IMG/M metagenome (GOLD analysis project Ga0137306, IMG submission 97187) | Mouse cecal microbial communities from Vienna, Austria - N-Acetylneuraminic and N-Acetylglucosamine D2O microcosms_March | ecosystem: Host-associated > Mammals > Digestive system > Large... | reverse complement strand
TTCTTCTCCGCCGATCGCGCCGACTTCTGCTTCCAGGGACATACCCTTTTCATTGACGATAGCAACCAGTTCTTTTGTCTTCTCTACGTTCTCTTCGATTGGGAAATGGGAACCGTCAAACATAATGGATGAGAATCCTGCTTCGATACACTTCATACATCCGTCATAGCTGCCGTGATCCAGATGCAGAGCAACCGGAACCGTGATCTTCAGCTCTTCCAGCATACCGTTTACCATGCCGACTACCGTCTTGTATCCAGCCATATACTTGCCTGCACCCTCAGAAACACCAAGGATGACCGGTGACTTGCACTCTTCTGCTGTCAGAAGGATAGCCTTTGTCCACTCCAGGTTGTTGATGTTGAACTGTCCAACTGCATAGTGGCCTGCTTTTGCTTTTTGAAGCATTTCTTTTGCTGATACTAACATAATAACTTTCCTCCAATTCTCCCACCCCGCCCCTTTTATGCGACGGGAATATTTTTAACTCTTGTACCATTATATCCCATTATCAAAAAAAAGACAATCTTAAATTTTATAGAATGCAGAATCAATTTTCCCTAAAAGCCATTTGCGTTTTTTATAGGCACAACTCCTCAAAGTCGTATAAAACATCATTTGTATCCGGAACCTCTAGCCCCTGATCCAGTGCATAAATAATGATAGAATCCCGCCGGTTCCTGGCATCCAGACGCGGCATACGGTCCACCCTGAGAAGCTTCTCTGTCCCTTCAAAATTTAACTTCATTGCCAGTGCGATGCTTATGACTACATCCCTGCTGGGATTCTTAATTCCCCGGAACACCTGATAAATATATTCGCCTTTATGCGAACGGCTCGCGACCTGAGACACATTCAGCCCGGAATCCGCCAAAAGCTTTTTTTAATATACATGCAGAGACACATCCAAAAATCCATCCTGATTCGAATGCATATACTGTGAAATGTCTTTTCCTTCTACAATCTCATTCACCAGATCTTCTGTTCTTTTCTTCATTGTTTTCCCCATTGCTTTTGCCAATGTCTTGTTTGATTTCATTTGACTCCTGTCTCATACTATACTAAAATGTTTTAAAGTCAAACATTCTCTCTTGATATTTCGCAACTATTCAATACCTGTTACAGTTCACGGCCCAACCGGCCGCGAACTGTAACGCATCCAGCCCATTAAAAAGTCGCCTGACGGCGAGGGGCTGGATGCATGCAACCGCTATTTTACCGGCCGGATGCCTTGCAGCATGGTGCAAGGCACCGTGAACAGTAACCAATACCTTCATAGTTACGAGCATCAATCCATGTAAAAATCACTTCGTGTCTGGATTGATGCATTTCCCTACTACGTTCTCTCACGGATTTTGCAGCAAGCGCAAAACCCTGACCTGAACAGTTAAGATATTACTACAAATAAAGAAAGGGCAGATTATCCCATGACAGAGGCCGCTTTAAAATACAAACTGGAATGTTATAAAAAAATAGAAGTTCTAAACGAAAAAGGCAATCTATAGCTTATAAAAGATTCCGTGTCCGGAAGGCTTTTTATCATGAGGAAGCTTTCCCTGGATCATCTGGATATCTATCAGACCCTTTGCTCCATCCAGCATCCCCATATCGCAGAAGTTCTTGACGTATTTCCATATCAGGATGATCTGTATGTGATTGAAGAATATCTGGATGGAAAAAAACTGGCTGAATTCCTGGAAGAAAGAGGACCGTCTGGTTTTTTCCTGCTCATCGGAATATGAGAAGGATGCGCACTTTTCCTTTGAAGACATCTATATCGATGAATACAAGCAAGAATGTATACAGAATCATGGGTATGACCCATCAGATTTTTCTTCGGTGTATGAAATCGTAGTTACAGATATCAACGGAGACGGCACGGATGAATTCCTGGTCACGCTTGCGCGCGCAAATTGGGTCGAGGCACGGATTCCTGAATACTCAGACTATGTAATAAAGTATTCCCTGACCTGGGTCTTATACCTGACGGAAGAAAATAACTTCGCCTGTTCGGATCCGCTCTTCATAAATTCAAGAGGTTCTACCCTGCTATTTAATGATGTTCTGAATAGTTATAATGACTATTACACCTTTCAAGATGGAAAATGGGTAATCTGGGATCCATGGTATTCATAACTGTACCGACGGCACAGTACAAAATGCCTCACCTGATGTACAATACATTCAGATGGGGCGTTTATAATTCATCGAGATGGCCCGCCAGCACTTTTGCGGTACGCCAGAACTGCTCTCTTTTTGTCTGGCTGGAGCCTTTCAGAGACGAAGCAATCTCAATCGGCAGTGAAGTTTCCTGCACCATACGGCCCAGAAACAGATAATCCGTGCTCACATTCAGGACACCCGCGATCTTATACAGACTCTCAACCGACAATTTGCGGGAACCACGTTCAATATGCCCGACAAAAGATGTGGACAGGTCACAGGCTTCTCTCAACTGTTCCTGTGTCAGGCCAAGACCTTCCCGCTGCAGGCGGATTCTCCCCCCGATATCTGAGTAGTTGATCTGATTCATGGCACCTCCTGAATATCTTTTATTCTATGTAGTATACGTGATTTTATTCCATTCATAAACGCACTATAAGAAGCATTCAAGGTATAATAACCAGAAACAAAGAAAAAAGGATGAGAAATTCTGTTATTTCCATGTCCTAGTACAATGTTGCATTAATTTTGAAGTAATAAGCGTTCGATGTTCATGTCAGTACAAGGAGGAGGAAGGAGGCGATGCCGGTAGCATCGTTGACTGACTCCAACGCAGTAATGGCATGGACAGCGAGCACTTATTACTCAATTATTAATGCAACATTGTACTAGTACAGCATTGTGTAATTAACGGTGAATGCTGTACTAGATGCCAACGGGATAGTAACACGTATTACCATAGTAAACCCAGTTTCATAGCATTTCCTAAATGGGCCGCATCGCTATTATAAATGTTTTTATCAGCATGAATCCATGACTTAAAGCATTGCCAAAGCCGTTCCAAAGCTGAAACAGAGCATTAGAACAGCTTTGGGATCCAGCTTTAAAATTTGCTTATATTCTACATCCTCCCGTAATAAAAATGGGGACGGAAAATCCGTCCCGCTATTAGGTTCGCACTCTGAGCGGCGAAGCACTCACCAGTATATCCAATCCCAAATCAAATAGCAACCATTTTTACCGCTTCACAAAATATTCCTCATACCACACAAGGAATGTATAGATCGTCCAAACCTTTCTCCAGTTGTCCGAATTGCCCCCTATGTAATCCTCAAAAATCCCGTTGATCTCCTCCACATGGAAGAACTTCTCCGCAATCTCACTCTGGAAGAGTCTCCGCACATCCTGATTATACCGGTCGTCTGCCATCCAGATGCGGATGGGTACGATGAAGCCCAGCTTCTTGCGGAAGGCGATCTCCTCCGGCAGCACCTTCGCGGCCGCGGTACGGAACGCCACCTTGTTCTGCTCTTCGTTCACCTTGTACCGGGAGGGCATCCTGGACGCGATGTCGAAGATCCGCATGTCAGTGAGCGGCATCCTGATCTCCAGACCGGCCGCCATGCTCATCTTATCCACATTCAGGTAGATATCCCCTTCTAGCCAGATCTGGATATCGATATCTGACATTTTAGACAGCGGGTCAAGCCCTTCAATCTCTTCATAGATCTCCTTGACCAGATTAATAGGCAGATTCGTTTCATCATACCGCTTCAGAATCCGCTTCTTCTCGTCTTCCTTCATGATATTGGTATTGCCCACGTAAAAGGTCTTGAGGTTCTCCCCGTAGCGCTCCGCGTTACGATACATATTGTAGCCGCCGAAAAATTCATCCGCCCCTTCCCCGGAATAGCAGAGTTTCGTATGTTTTGCCGTATCCTGGCACGCAATGGCAAACACAATGGCCGAGGCATCCCCCAGCGGCTGCTCCATATGATACATGACATAAGGCACGATTCCGAAATACTGGTCAGGCGTGATCAGGCTGCGGAAGCACTCCCGACCCAGGATCTTTCCTGTCTGCGCCGCCAGTCTGGACTCATCGAAGCGTTCCTCGGCATAGCCGCAGGTATCCGCTGTTTTCGCATCGGACATAGCCAGTACATAGGAAGAGTCCACACCGCCAGACAGGAAAGATTCTGCCGTCTCGTCCTTTGCTTTCACCTCCGGCATGATCTGCCGGAGGGTGCTGTGGATTTCATCCGCCCAGTCTTCCAGGGACTTGCTCTCATCCGGATGAAAGCTCGGCGTCCAGTAGCGCTCCACCGTAACCTTTCCGTCTTTCCAGATCAGATACCGCCCGGGCAGCAGCTTTTTCACACCCTTAAAAAACGTATCCTCTCCTGCGCCGTAGGTCAGAGTCAAGTAGATCTGCAGCATATCCTCGTTAAGTTCCTTCACAAATCCTGGCTGTTCCATGATCCTTCGGATCGTAGTTCCGTAAAGCAGCCTTCCATCCTCTGTCTGATAGTAGTAGAATGGTTTCGTCCCGAACTGGTCCCGGAGACAGAAGAGAGTCTCTTCTTCCTCGTCCCACAGCGCAAATGCAAACATCCCGTAGATATGATCTGCCATCCGGCAGCCCCATGTCTTATATGCCGCTGCCAGAATCGCCTGCTCACGTTCCTCGCGGGACAGAGACGAATCGATCTCCAATTCCCCGCACAGCACTTCCCAGTTCCGGATATGCCCCCTGTATTCTTTTACCTTTATCATTGTCGTACCTCTCTTCTTCTTTTATCAGAAACTTCCGCAAATCCTTTCGCAGAAGTTCATTCCTGTCTGTCGGGTTACAGGACACCTTTCCTTCTGCTTTCAGCACATAAGGAACTGTCATGAAATCACATTCCATGACAGTTCCTTACTACCGCGAATATTGAGCTACTATTCTCAGTCTTTTCACTCTTTCTCATTTTGCAAGCTTTCTTCCATTAATATATACGGCCTTCACCTGCAGATCCTTGTCCAGCAGGACCAGGTCCGCATCCTTCCCCGGTGTGATGCTTCCGCACCTGTCATAGATTCCGATCTCCCGGGCCGGGTTGGCTGTTGCACAGCCCACTGCTGTTTCCAGCGGGATTTCCATATCCATGACCGCCCTACGCAGGCATCCCATGAGGTTTGTTGCAGAGCCGGCAATCGTTCCGTCGGCCAAGGTTGCTTTCGCCCCTTTTACATACACATCCTGCCCGCCCAGCGTATACTGTCCGTCTGTCAGTCCGGTGGCCCTCATGCTGTCACTGATCAGAATGACCCGCTCTGCCCCGAACATCTCAAAGGTCGCGCGCACAACAGAAGGATGGATATGGATTCCGTCGCAGATCAGTTCTACATGACAATCCTGCGCGTCCCGGGCAGCTCCGATCACTCCCGGGTCCCGATGGTTCAGCGGCGGCATGGCGTTATACAGATGGGTCACATGGCTTGCCCCTCTTTCCAATGCTTCCGACGCGGTATCATAGTCCGCCGTCGTATGCGCGATAGAAATGACTGTCTCTCCCTTTACCTCATCAATAAAATCCATTGCCCCCTCGGTTTCCGGCGCAATATCCACCAATCGGATGAGACCGCCGGACTCCTCCTGCAGCTTCCGGTACAAAGGCACGCTGCAGGGCCGGATATGGTCCGCCGCCTGTGCCCCTTTCTTTTTTGCGCTGATGAAGGGGCCTTCCATATTGATACCTACCAGCTTCGCTTTTCCTTCCGTATCCGCTTCCTGCTTCCGGTACTCTCCTGCCGTACTCATAATCTCATGAAGCAGCTTCTCTTCCAGCGTCATGGTTGCCGGGCAGATCGACGTGATCCCGTTTGCAGCCTCATACTCTGCCATTCGTCCGATGGCTTCTGTCGACGCGTCACAGAAATCATCCCCGACACAGCCATGAAAATGGATATCCACCAGCCCCGGGATGGCAAAGCAGCCTTCCCCGTCAATTGTCTCATTGCTCCCTGCTGCGTCCGCCGTAAACTTTCCTTCCTTTATATAAATCTCGCCTTCTGTAAAAACCTGGTCTTCTCCATATACCAATACATTTTTTATTACCATATTCTATGCCTCATCACTTTCCTATAATCTGTCTGCCTGCAGCCGCACGGCATCACATCTGCAGGCAGAGACTATGCTGTCAGGCCCCGCCGCAGGCAGTTTACAACCGGCCCGGTCTTTACTTACACAGACATCTCAGTGCGGCCTGATCCGCAACAACCGTTACATCCTGATGCATCTGCAGGATGGAAGCCGGTACTTCCGGAGTCACATCCCCCGAAAATGCTTTCGCGACGATCTCTGCCTTGTCCTCTCCGCTGACAACTACCAAAATCTTCTTCGCTTTCATGATCGTTCCGATTCCCATCGTGTAAGCCTGCTTCGGAACCTCGTCCGCAGACGCGAAGAAACGCTTATTCGCCTCGATCGTGCTTTCCGTCAGGTCCACGCAGTGGGTAGCCTTCTCGAATACAGGCGCAGGCTCATTGAATCCGATGTGTCCGTTATGCCCCAGTCCAAGAAGCTGCAGGTCCGCACCGCCCAGACTGTCGATCAGCGCTTCATATCTTTTGCATTCCTTCTCCGCATCCGGTTCCATTCCATTGGGAACATTCGTGTATTCCGGACGGACATTCACATGATTGAACAGATGTTCATGCATGAAATAATAGTAGCTCTGGTCATTTTCCCGGTTCAGCCCTTTATACTCATCCAGGTTCACGGTCGAAATCTTTGAAAAATCCAGATCTCCTTTTTTGTACCACTCCACCAGCTGCTCATACAGCCCGATTGGTGTGGACCCTGTAGCCAGCCCTAATACACTGTCCGGCTTCATAATGATCTGTGCGGAGATGATATTCGCCGCCTTCCTGCTCATGTCCTTGTAATCAGTTGCCTCAATAATTCTCATGTTGTCAGCCTCCTCATTCTTAATTGCTGAATCCGTAACTGTTCCCATGCCCGGATCCGGACCGGACAGTCACCTTCACTCTGATAGTTCCATACTACCAAATGAACGTAGGAATGTAAACCATTTCTGCCAAACAATTCCAGAAAGAATCTACAATCGTTACTGTTCACACGGTGTCGTGCACTTGCTGCACGGCGTCCGGCCAATACAGTAACATTTGCCATAATATCCAGCCCCTCGCCGAAGGCGACTTAAAATGGGCTGGATACTGTTACTGGAGCACCCAAAGGGTGTGAACAGTAACCTACAATCAACTTACAAAAAAAAATAAATTTATGCTTGCACTATTGCAAATCATATGCTATAATTTATCTTGCTTGTGATGCAGAAGATTTTTTAACTCGGAAGCGTCCATAGAGTATGGCTCCATGGTCAAGCGGTTAAGACGCTAGCCTCTCACGCTGGAATCAGGGGTTCGATTCCCCTTGGAGTCACTATCATTATTACCCGGAGATCTGCTGTTTATGTGGATTTTCGGGATTTTTATTTAAAATCCAATTTCAAATCGGAGAAGCTTCTAAATGAGAACAAAAAAACAGCGGAGTAACAAATTCCCGCTGCTTTTCAAAATTTTATATTAAATTTCCAGTCCTTCTTCGACTTTGATCTTCTCCAACAATTCTTCTTTCTTTTCCTCCAGATGAGCTTTCGTATCTTCCTTGACCATGATCAGAAGCCCCTGCTTCTTGTTCAGAATCGTCACGCTGTCGTGCTCCCCGCCAAATTCACCATCCAGCGTCCACGGAATCTCCTCAATCGACTCAAAGTGGATTTCCCCGGAACGGAAGGAATATACATGGTTTGAATCAATCTGCTTGATCACCAGCGACGCAATGATCTCATTCAAAGCGATCGGATTCTTCGGCGTCTTGATCAGCGTCACCTCAAACAGTCCGTCGTCAAAGATAACGTCTTTTCCGATGATTCCCTTAAATCCTCCCACTGACCGGGAATTGGTCACCATACCGAACATAAAGTCATCCTCGATCACCTCTCCGTCATGCTCTACCCGGACATGATAAGAGGGAATATTGAAAATCTGCTTTGAGCCTTCCAGAATATATGCCAGATGCCCCAGCACATTCTTCATGCTCTGCTTCGTTCCATAGGATACATCCGTAAAAAGGCCGAAAGCGGCAATATAAACAAAATAATCATCGTTAAACTTTCCAACATCACAGGGATACGGCACTCCGTTCACCGCAACGTCCGCCGCTTCCAGGATATTGCTAGAAATGTGCAGGCTGTGCGCAAAGTCGTTGGTCGTACCTGCCGGAATATATCCGATCGGCACATTCCCTCCCCGTTTGGAAACCCCTGTCACCACTTCATCCAGCGTCCCATCCCCACCGCTGCATACAATGATGTCATAATCTTCTGTATAGGTGACTGTTTTCGCCAATGCATCGTGATAGCACTGTGTCGGATATGTTGTGACATCATACCCTCCCTTTACCAGGATATCGATCACATCCGCAAGCTTTGGTTTGAGTACGCCGGTCCCTGCATTCGGATTATAAATAAACAGCATCTTCTTCATAATTCTTACATCTCCCCTATAGGCAAAAACTCCGGTTCTGTCATACAATGTTATAAAAAATATTAACTTCCAGACAGAACTTTATACCCGGAAAACACTATGAAATTATTTTGATGTCATAAAAAACGTCTTGATCCCCTCTGCTGCTTTTTCTTCATCTTCTCCCTCTGTGAAGATCGTAACCTCCTCCCCTTCTGAAAGGCTCAGACTCATCATCCCCATAATGCTCTTGGCATTGATGCTTTTGTCTTCTACCTTGATATACACCTTACTTGCATACTGGCTTGCTTCCTGTACCAATAATGCGATCGGTCTTCCGTCAAGCCCCTTTTCCTGTCTTACGACAACTGGCATTTCAATCATAGTCCTGATCCTCCTTGTTCTTGTTTCACTTTCTCTGCCAATTCCTCCAGCTTTCGAAGTCTGTGATTCACTCCAGATTTCCCGACTGGCGGAGACAAGATTCCCCCCAGCTCTTTCAGTGATGCGTCCGGATGGGACAGACGGGCGAGCGCCACCTCTTCCAGTCCTTCCGGCAGTTTTTCAAAACCGATAGTGTCGCGCAAGTATGTAATATTCTCCATCTGCCTCACCGCAGCGGAGACGGTTTTGTTAATATTTGCAGTCTCACAGTTTACCTTACGATTCACTGTGTTGCGCATCTCCTTCAAAATCCTGACATTTTCCAGTTCCATCAAAGAGACATGCGCTTCCATGACATTCAGGATATCTACAATCTGAGAACCTTCCTTGAGATATACGACGTATGATTTTTTCCTCCGTACAATCTTAGCGTCCATCAAGAAGCTGCAGATCAGCTCCTGGATCTGGACCGCCATCGTTTCCGCTCCGCAGACAATTTCAAAATGGTAGGACTTCGCCGGATTGCTCATTGAACCCGCAGCCAGAAAAGCCCCCCGGATAAATGCCCGCCTGCAGCAGACCTGCTGGACCACGATCGGATTTGCGATACGCACCTCATCAAACGCCCTCTCAGGCTCGTCGATCAGTTTCGCCGCCTGAAGGATCCGCAGCGCACCGCCGTGATTCCTGACGATAACTGCATAGACGACGCTCTTCTTCGTCATGTTCTTCCGAATTGAGATATCAGCATCTATATTAAATGTTTTTTCAATCAATGTAAAGACTTTTCTTGCAACAGCCTGATTTTCCGTGTGAATTTTTAAGCGATACCGATTTCTGCTGTCTATCGAAATCGAACCGCAAATGCTCAGCAAAGCCGCTAATTCCGCGATTTGGCAGTGTCTGGCCGGGCTCAGGCTTCTGGAAAGTTCTTCCTTCACATTCCCAGAAAATGACATGTCCGCTTCCCGCCTTTCAGTGTGCTTTTACAATGGCATCCTTTTCAATGTCCCTGTGTTCGATACGCACACCATAATTTTCTTGCTTTTCCATATGCAGGTACAGAATATTTGCCAATGTAACGGAACGGTGCTTTCCTCCGGTACATCCGATTCCGATCACAAGCTGATTCTTCCCTTCCAAAATATAATTCGGAAGCAGAAAATCCATAAGATCCTTCAGCTTCTCCACAAAAGTCTGCGCCCGCTCATTGTCCAGGACATACTCCTGTACCTCACGGTCATTCCCAGTTTTTTCCTTCAGACCTTCTATATAGTAAGGATTCGGCAGGAAACGCACGTCAAAGACCAGATCCGCGTCCTGCGGGATCCCATATTTGAAGCCGAAGGACATTACGGAAATGTACAGATTTTTAAATTCCTTTCCTTCCACAAAGATCTTTTCCAATTCCCGCTTCAGTTCCCTGGTCAGCATCTTGCTTGTATCTAATATATACGTGGCCCTCATTTTTAAGAACGCGATCCGTTCCCGTTCTTTTGCAATCCCAATATCCACCCTGCCGATACCGCCCAGAGGGTGCTGCCTCCGGGTTTCCTTATATCGCTTTACCAGTACGTTATCCCGGGCATCCAAAAACAAGATCTCATACCGGATCCCCTGGTTGTCCATATGGCTTAACTGTTCTTCTATCCCATCCAGCGCCTGGCCGTTCCGAATATCCACACCAAGCGCCGCCTGGCTGATCTCCGCGTCCGGCAGCATCAGCATCTCCGCAAACTTCGGCATCAGCTGGATCGGCAGGTTATCCACACAGAAATACCCCATATCCTCCAGCATTTTCAATGCGGTAGACTTCCCGGCCCCCGACATCCCTGTTACTATGACAAATCTCATCCGCCCCATCATCCGTCCTTTCCGTTTCAGGAATTTCTCTCCTGCCTTCTGAAACCGCCGGCCGCTGTCCGGGCAGAGTCCCAGTTTTGAATCGTCATGAAAAATCTCCGATCAGCTTCACTTCCGGCTCCAGCCTAACTCCAAACTGTGCATAGACCTTCTCTGACACCTGCTCCATCAGGGAACGGATATCCATTGCCGAAGCCTGTTCTTTATTGATCACGAACCCGCAGTGCTTCTCTGACACCTGGGCTCCGCCCACCTGGAATCCTCTCAGCCCCGCGTCCTGAATGAGCTTCCCGGCGAAATAGCCCTCCGGACGTTTGAATGTGCTTCCGGCGCTGGGATATTCCAAAGGCTGTTTGGAAGTACGCTGAATTTTGAGTTCCTCCATACGCTTCTGTATCTCTGACGGATCCCCCGGTTCTAATTGGACGGATGCGCTGAGAATCACGCCGCCCTTCCTGGAAAACACGCTGCTCCGGTAGCCCAGCTCCATCTCTTCTGCCAGGACCTCCCTGATTTCCCCGGTGGAATCCAATACCTGGGCCCGGGTCAGGACATGCTTCATCTCCCCTCCGTAAGCTCCGGCGTTCATCATCACCGCGCCGCCCAGAGTCCCTGGAATCCCTGAGGCAAATTCGAACCCTGTCATCCCTTCCGCCTGGGCCTCTGCCGCGATTTTTGACAAAAGCGCTCCGGCCTGGGCATGTATCACGGTATCCTGGATGCGGATCCTGTTCATTTTTTTACAGATCTGCAGGATCACTCCCCGGTATCCCCGGTCCCCGACCAAAAGGTTGCTGCCGTTACCCATGACATAGAAAGGAACTCCAACCTCCTTCAAGAGGGTCAACGCCGTCCGGACCTGTCCTTCTTCCTCCGGTGTCACAAAAAAATCCGCCGGGCCGCCTGCTCGGAACGTGGTATGCCTGCTCATCGGCTCTTTTGTAAGTACATTCTCTTCTCCCAGTATCCCGCATAATTCCTGATACAAATCCATACACCGTCTCCATTCATTTTTCTAAAATCTTTCTCTATTAAATTTAATATACAATAAAACGGATTGAAATTCAACTTGCAAATTTCGCCGGAATGAGTTATAGTAATCTGGTATACTCGTCAAGTTCAAAGAAAAAGGAGTT
>Ga0137306_101978_pt1 | contig 11861 bp, 9 predicted proteins | sample Inofroosms_March_FD_97187 | JGI IMG/M metagenome (GOLD analysis project Ga0137306, IMG submission 97187) | Mouse cecal microbial communities from Vienna, Austria - N-Acetylneuraminic and N-Acetylglucosamine D2O microcosms_March | ecosystem: Host-associated > Mammals > Digestive system > Large... | reverse complement strand
CGCAGCTGCTGCCCGGCGTACAGGCGCTGATCGATAAAAATTCATATGCAGTTCCCCTAAGAGTCTCTCTGCCGTTTATCATCGGTGAAAAAGAAATTCTCACCGATTCTCTAGATGACTTTTTAGAAAAAAGCAGCCAGAAACGAACCTGCGAATTAACACCGGAAAATATTTTTGATATCTGCTCTCAATTTTTCAGTGAAGGGCTTGCACTAAACAAGCCAGAGCCTGACAAGGATTCTTCCAAAGAAGATCTTGTATTATTTTTAGAATTGTGCCAAAAAGCAGCCGAAGCCTGGCCATGCACCGATTCACCAAAATTTGAATTCGATTATAACAGCGGCCGAAACGGATGGGAACTGGGGTTGGGAAACGTAGACTTCACCTTTGCCTATGCCCATGGCCTGTACCAGTTCAGCGATATGCTGGATTCCATCGACCAGCTGTCTGAAAAGGGCTTTGATTTTCACTGTGCAGGGCAGGCTTTTATCCCGGCAGCGATGCTTGCCATTAACCAACAGAGCCCAAATATAAGCCTGGCTGTAGAATTTCTGCAAAAAGCACTGGATACAAAACTACAAGAATCCGATTTGTCAGATGGTTTCCCGGTTCATGCACAGGCGCTGGATTCATGGACCGGCCACCACAGCAATCTGATGATCGCCGTCGGAGACAATGAAGGGGACCAATGGAATACACAATGGCCGGCCAAAGAAACCCTCACGCATTTCCTGCAGCGTGTCAAAGAAGCCGATCATGCCGTATTTATCGAACGCTATATACAAGAGCTTGTAAAAACAGAAGCACTAAATGTCATTGCCGGTGATGTCAGTCCCGAAGATGCCGCCGGCAGAATACTCAATCAGCTGGAGCTTTATTATGAAGATTAAAAGAACCAGACCATGGAAAAACCTGCTCTATCTGCTGCCCAGCCTTGCAGGTGTCATGATCTTTTATCTTATTCCTTTTATAGACGTACTGCATAAAAGCTTTATGGACGATATGGGCAGAAACTTTATCGGTCTGCAGAATTATTCCAGACTGCTGCACAGCAGCAATTTTCTGCTGGCAGGACGCAATACGCTTGTCTTTACAGCATTCAGCACACCGCTTTTACTGGCACTGTCCCTATGCACCGCCATTGCGCTTTTATCGGACAGGCCGGATAAAAGCAGGCCCGCGCATGCAGACGAGGCACACTGTTCCATGCTCACGCTTCTCTATCTGCTGCCGTTTGCCATTCCTGTCGCTGCACTGACCGGCGTATGGAAAATCATTTTCAGCAGATACGGCCTGCTAAACACACTGCTGCACTTTTTCGGAACAGCAGAAATTGACTGGCTGCATTCCGAATATTCAATGCTTGTTGTCATTATCACCTATCTATGGCGAAATTTCGGATATACGATGATTCTGTGGATGGCAGGGCTGTCTGCCATTCATCCACAGCTATACGAAGCCGCTGCCATGGAAGGTGCCGGTGCCAGGCAGCAGTTTTTTTACATTACGCTGCCCCTGTTAAAGCCGCTCGGATTTACCGTATCTGTACTGGCTGTATTAAATACATTCAAAGTATTCCGAGATATTTACCTGATCTGCGGCGATTACCCGGACAAAAGCATTTATATGGTGCAGCATATTTTAAACAACTGGTTTACGAATATGGAATTTGGAAAAATCACGGCAGCAGCCCTCATAATTGTTTTTGCTGCCGTATGGCTGGTATTGGGCCTGCAGATCGGCTTTTCCTGGCAGAAACGGAGGAAATACTATGGACAGGATTAAAAAACTTTTTTTACTTTTTCTTGCCGGCATGATCCTGCTGCCTCTGGCTCTTATTTTTGTAAGTTCCTTTATGGAAAATAACGAAGCCGTCCTTACTTATGGCGGTGTATTAGAAGGCAGCAGCCGTGCTTCACTTGTTATAATGCCTGCAGCGCCGAGCCTGCGGCCTTATGCAGATTTATTTTTATACTGCAGGCAGTTTTATGTCATGTTCTGGAATTCCGTCAAAGATACCGCATGTATTGTGGCAGGACAGCTGCTTTGTTCTATCCCCGCCGCATGGGCATTTGCAAAGCTGCAGATCCCTATGCGCAAAACATTGTTTGCCATTTACCTTATTTTAATGATGCTCCCATTTCAAGTAACCATGCTGTCCAGTTACTTTATACTGAACAAAACAGGGCTTTTAAACACCCCGTCAGCTTTTATACTGCCATGCATATTTTCCACATTTCCAGTGTTTGTCATGACACGCTTCTTTGGAGACCTGCCAGATGAGCTTATCGACGCAGCCAGAATAGACGGCGCGAAAGACCTGCAGATCTTCTGGCACATCGGACTGCCTCTTGGCAGATCCGGCATTGCAGCGGTAACTGTGCTGCAGATTTTAGAAATATGGAATACGGTAGAGCAGCCCATGTTTTTTATTAAAGAAGAATCCTTCTTCCCACTGGCGCTTTTCTTTCCAAATCTGACGCCGGATACATTTGGCAGCTCGTTTGTAGCTGCTATTGTAATGATGATTCCGCCTCTTTTGGTATTTTTATGTGGAAAGGAAGAGCTGGCAGCCGGAATCGGCCATATCGGGACAGAAAAATAAGCAGGCATGATCTGTCTGATAAATCAGATACCGAACACAAATAGAACTATGTATAAATGATACTACAGCATGTCTTAAAAATACTTTCTGCGAACTGTGCTTCACACTTAGTGGAGAATTTATCCAAAATTTATGAGGCACAGCGGGCTATGTTGATCAAATTTGGTATGAATTATCCGCAAAGCGGGGAGTGCAGATCGCGGGAATGATTATTAATACACGCTCAAAAATCGGAGGTTAATCATAAATATGAATATGAAATCCAAAAGAACTTACCTGCTCGCGCTGGCTGTCTTTTTCGCATTTATGTATATAATGATTTTTGTAGAACACTATTATGAATCTATCAAAACAGCAAATGTAGATACCTGTTCTCTCGAAAGGCATGAGCTGACCCACTATCTGGAGGGAAACGGCGTTGTAAGCGGAAATAAAATCACTGCATATCTGACCCCTAAAGGGCATATGCTCCAAAAAGGCGACGAAATGCTAGTAAAAGCTGCCGGTTCAGACAGAATACCTCTCCCTATTTCAAGCCTGTCTTACGATGCCGTAAAGAATAAGCTGACCGTATATTTTGACATCGACCCAAAAGACTATGAAGAGGGTGCACAGGTCATTGTTACAAAAGAACAAAAGACAGATAAATACAACTGCATCGCGGCAAAAGCCATACATCAGGACGAAATGGGCAGTGATTATGTGTATGTCATACGGGAAAAAAAGAGTATTTTAGGACATGAGCTTGTGTGCAGAATGAAATATGTGCAGGTCTTTTTAGAGGACGAAGAATATGCAGCCGTGAATCTTGATGACGGATCGATCACAGAATCTGATGTGATTGTGCTGCATTCTGATCAGGCAATCGCAGACGGAGATAAAATACGCCTGCTGGATGCTGAACCTATGCGATTGCATTAACAGCTAAACAGATTCCATGATCTCCAGCAGAATCCCTAGATCATCAAGCTGTTCTTCTACTTCCATCCGCCGTCTGCTGCTTTCTTCCCTCTTCGTACTGCTTTCCAGTGCCTGCAGGATCTTCTGTTTCTGCCTGCCGTCCCGTTTAAGCATCTGAATCAGCACCGGATGCTTTTCGTAGACCAGGCATGCACCGTACTGGTCCATAACCCGCCAAAAACGTGCTGCTGCCTGCGTTTCCTGCTGATTTATGATCGTGGCAGACGATTTCAGTTTTGCCAAAAACAACTGCTTCATTTTTTCATATTTACTTTTCAAAACGGTTTGATATGTACCAGTATCATCCTTTACAACATGCAGAACTGGGTAAAATTTTCCATCTTCAAGTACCAGATTTTCCCTGTCTATAAACAGACCCTGCTCCCGCAGAAGCCTGCGCACTTTCTCTGCATCCGACTGTGGCGACAAAATAAGCTCACTGACATCCCGCACGATATCAGGTGACGACTCCAGAATCTGAATAATGGTCAGCCCGCCCATGCCCGCGATCACCACGCTGTCAGCTTCGCCCGGCATAAGCTTTTTCATCCCGTCAGAAAGCCTTGTCTGAATGCTGCCTGTAAGGCCTGCGGCTTTGATATGCCCGTCTGCCTGCTGCAGCGGCCCGCTGCGGATATCCATTGCAACTGCACTTGGGCATCTGCCGCACTGTATCAAATATATCGGCAGATGTCCGTGATCTGTACCGACATCTGCCACCCGGTTCCCCGGTGTTACAAAATCCGCTGCGGCCTGCAGCCGCTTTGATAATTTCTGTGCCATGTTTACTCCAAATAATCCTTCAGCTTTCGGCTTCTGCTCGGATGGCGCAGCTTGCGCAGCGCTTTTGCTTCGATCTGGCGGATGCGTTCTCTTGTTACGTTAAATTCCTTGCCGACTTCTTCCAATGTACGCGCCCTGCCGTCCTCAAGGCCGAAGCGCAGCGTCAGTACTTTCTGCTCACGTTCCGTCAGAGTGCCAAGCACTTCTCCCAGCTGTTCTTTCAGCAGTGTAAATGCAGCTGCATCTGCCGGTACCGGCACATTGTCATCCTGAATAAAATCACCCAGATGCGAATCCTCTTCCTCTCCGATCGGCGTCTCTAAAGATACCGGCTCCTGAGATATTTTTAGGATCTCGCGCACCCGGTCTACCGGCATATTCATCTGTGCCGCAATTTCTTCCGGGGTAGGTTCACGCCCCAGCTCCTGCAGCAGCTGTCTGGATACGCGGATCAGCTTGTTGATCGTCTCTACCATATGCACAGGTATCCGGATCGTTCTCGCCTGATCTGCAATGGCTCTTGTAATTGCCTGGCGAATCCACCATGTAGCATAGGTCGAGAACTTGTAGCCCTTGCGGTAATCAAATTTTTCAACGGCCTTGATCAGTCCCAGATCTCCTTCTTGAATCAGATCCAAAAAGAGCATCCCGCGTCCTACATACCGCTTTGCAATGCTGACAACGAGACGAAGATTTGCCTCAGCCAGCCGCTTTTTGGCCTCTTCTCCGACATCCTGCTCTAAAATCAGCTTATTGATCTCCTGATTATACTCTGCTTTTTCTGCTTCTGAGTCCGTCTTGTCCCTGCGTCCTCTTAAAATAATAACCTTTTCATGTGCAACCGTGCCATTTTCCATCTTCTGGGCAAGGTCAATCTCTTCTTCCGCGCTCAGAAGCGGCACTTTCCCGATCTCTTTTAAGTACATGCGCACCGGATCTTCTATGCTTACGCCGTCCGGCACTGTCAGATCTATATTTTCTACCTCAACATCGTCTTCATCGTCAATTAAAATATCATCATCATCATCGTCCGAAATACGCAGTACATCCACATTATGGATCTCTAAGTATTCCAATACGCTTTCGATCTGTTCTGCTGACAAAAACATGCTCTGGAATGCATCGTTGATTTCCTGATATTCCAGCATATTCTTTTTCTTTTTTGCCCGTTCTACCAGACTGTTCAGCGTTTCTAAGAATTTCTGCTGGTCAAACACTGCCTGTTCAGCATCGGTTCCATTTGCGGATTCCTGCGTACGCCGCATCGTCTTTTTGTTTTCTTCCATATTTGCCATTTTTTCATCCTCTCTTGGTTTCATATGCTTATCTTCATTCCGGTAATTCCAGTAAAAATTCTTTTTTCCGCAATGCTTCAACCATTTTTTTCTCTTGGAGCATCTGACTGAAACGCTCCTGCATACCGTCTGGATCGCGGTTTTCGCTCAGCATCTGAATATGATTTTCTTTCAGCTTTAATATTGTATCCTTCAGCGCCTGTCCACGTTCCGTACGGGTTTTCACCTCCTGGATCGTCTCGTGGAATGCAGACACAATCTCCCGCTGCTCCTCCATATCCTCAAAATGCCCGGGAATCTGTGCCAGATTTACCTTTCCCTCTTCTAGCTGTGCAAACAGTGCCTCTGCAGCCAGCCTGCATATTTCATCTGGAAAATCCTCCGGCGTAATATATGCACGGATCACCGGAAACAGTGCCGGCTCCTCACTGAGCCATGTTAACAGAAGCTTCTGTGATTTTTTTAAGCCGTCCTCCCTGCCGCGTTCTTTTTTTTGTATGCCGGATTTAAGCGGCTCGGGCCTTTTTACCATGCCCATCTGCGTGCTGACACGGTCAACCAGCCTGCGCAGGTTTTCGAATCCGATCTGATACTTTACCGCCACCGCTTCTATATAGTTATTACGTTCAATCTCTTCTGAAAATTCTAACAGCTTTCTGGCTGCTTCATTATAAAAGGCTGTCTTTCCCTGCGGATCTTCCATATTATAATTCTGCTCTAAAATACGGATTTCAAACATAAAGCTGTTTTCCGCCTGATCGATCCGCTCCTGATAGGCCTTTGCTCCCAATGCTTTGATAAATTCATCAGGATCTTTATATGGCTGCATATTGACCACCTTTGCAGTAATCCCGGCATCTTTTAAAATCGGTATCGCCCGAAGCGCAGCCTTAATGCCCGCCCCGTCACTGTCAAATGTCAGATATGCCTCCTTTGCATACCTCCGCAGCAGATTGGCATGACCGCTCGTAAACGCCGTGCCTAAAGAAGCCGCAGCATTGTCAAATCCCGCCTGATGCAGCGCAATTACATCCATATATCCTTCACAGAGCAGGATCTGCGGGCGCTTCGACTGGCGCGCCAGATTCAGCCCGTACAGATTCCTGCTTTTTTCAAAAATCTGCGTCTCTGGAGAATTTAAGTATTTCGGTTCGCCCTCTCCCATGACCCTGCCGCCAAATCCGATAATCTTATTATGCACATTCATAATCGGAAACATCGCCCGGTTCCAGAATTTATCATGTGCACCTCGTTTTTCATCGACCGCAACCAGACCCGAATCCGTCAGCAGCTTATCTTCATATCCTTTGGATTTCAGATACCGGTACAGGTCATCGCTGTATTTATCCGAATAGCCAAGCCCAAACCGTTTCATCGTCTCATCAGACAGCCCCCGTCCGCGGAAATAATCAAGCGCATGTGCGCCATGCCCGCTGCGCAGCAGCATATAGTAATATTTACCTGCCTCACGGTTGACTTCAAACAATCTGGAGCGGTAATCGGATTCCCGTTTTGCCTGCTCTGACAGCTCTCTGGCAGGGAGCTGAATCCCTGCCCGCTGTGCTAACAGCTCCACCGCTTCTTTAAACGAATAATTCTCATACTGCATGATAAATGTAAACACATTTCCGCCTGCTCCGCACCCAAAGCAGTGATAGAGCTGCTTCGTATGCGACACATGAAAGGAACCTGTCTTTTCATTGTGAAACGGACACAGTCCCGCATAGCTGCTGCCTTTTTTCTGCAGCCTTACATATCCGGAAATGACATCTACAATATCATTCGCAGAACGTACCTCTTCTATTAATTCATCTGAATAATACGGCATCTGCCTGACTCCTTCTTTCCAGTTTCCGACAGTGCATGACAAAAACCGCAGCACTGCTGTTCTATCCGATATCAAATCTTAATTATTTTTATACCTGCCACTGCAGCGGTATAAAATATTCATTAAATTTTTCAATAGCGTATTGATCCGTCATGCCCGCTATATAATCACAGACTGCCCTGTCCTGCTTTTCACCTGCTGCGATCATATCCGTATACTGTACCGGCATCTGCTGCGGCTGCTTCATATAATAGCGGAACAGCCTCTCCAGCATCTCCTTTGCTTTCTTTTCCTCGCTTTTTGCAATCGCATTATGGTATAGATTTTTAAACATATACTGGCGCAGCCCTTTCATTGCATGCTCGACCTCGGGCGACATCCGTATATCGTCTCTGTCCATGCTGTTCGTAACAATATTATGTATTAAAGTATTCAGACGCATACGTACAGAATTTCCCAAAACTTCCCTATATTCCACAGGGATATCTTCTTCGCATAAGATTTTTGCGCGCACTGCATCATCTACATCATGATTGATATACGCGATCTTATCCGACAGCCGGACAATCTTTCCTTCTAAGGTCGCGGGCATGCTGCTCATCTGATGATTTAAAATGCCGTCCCGCACCTCCCATGTAAGGTTCAGCCCTTTCCCATGCTTTTCCAGCTTTTCCACAATGCGCACACTCTGCATATTATGGCGGAACCCACCTTCGCACAGGCTGTTGAGCATATATTCCCCTGCATGTCCAAATGGCGCATGTCCCAGATCGTGCCCTAACGCAATCGCCTCTGCCAGATCTTCGTTTAACCTGAGCGCCTTGGCGATCGTACGGGCATTCTGCGATACTTCCAAGGTGTGCGACATCCGTGTTCTATAATGATCTCCCTTAGGCGTCAGAAAAACCTGCGTTTTATTTTTCAGCCTCCGAAAAGCCCTGCTGTGCAGGATTCTGTCACGGTCCCTCTGATATACCGGCCTGATATCACACTGCTCTTCCGGCCTGTCCCTGCCTCTGGATTCATTGCTGAATGCTGCATACCGGCTTAAAAGCGTATGTTCCCGCATTTCCATCTCTTCACGTATCGACATGAGGAATGATCCCTTCCTTCCATCTTTATCCTGTACTGTACCTGTCTGATTGCGAATACCTATTCCGTTTTAATATGTTCTATATTAAAAATTCTGCGTTTTTTTTAAATTTCCTTTATTTTTTTCATATTTTTTGTATAATCAAAAGTATGCACTGAATGCTCTTTTTTACCTATATATATCTTGTCATTCATATATTATACACTATATCGAGGTAATGTGAACAATGTTTGAAAAAATAAAAAAACAGAAAAATTTAATATTATATTTATTATTTTCCTTCATCATTTTTTTATTCCGTATCTGGTATATCAGAGAATCCAACGTACTTGCCATCCGCAATGATGAATATGGTTACTGGACACATGCCGCGCTGTTTTCCGGGCATGACTGGTCTGATGTATTTGCCGGGCATATGAACTGGTATTCTTATGGATACAGCCTGATCCTTACTCCTTTATTCTGGATCTCACATGACCTGCATTTCATGTACAAAACCGCGATTGTACTAAACGGCATTTTCGGCCTCGTTACTTATTTTTTATGCTGCCGGTGTGGACGGATTTTATTCCCAAAATTAAAAATCTGGCTGCTTTATACCATTTCCTTTATGGTATGCATGTACTCTTCTTATATTACGCAGGGGCCGGTTGCATGGAGCGAAACGTTCCTGTACATGCTCGTATGGCTGCTTTTGTATCTGTTTCTGCGCTTTGAAAAGCATCCCGGCGTCAGGCCGGCGCTTGTGCTGAGCCTGTGTATGGCAGCCTGTTATGTTACGCATAACCGTACAATCGGCATAGTAACAGCGTATTTTTTGATTGTGCTGTTCCTGCGCCTGACCGATGCCATTAACTGGAAATTATCTGCTGCACTGCTGGCACCGCTTATTATTATTTTATTTTTAAATGTAAACATAAAAACATATCTGTGTATTGTAGAAGGATTCGGCTTAAAGCCCAAAAACGGGATGGGTGCACAAAAAGACCACCTGCTGTCACTGCTGACACTCGAAGGATGGGAAAATTTAATCCGCGCTCTCTGCGGACAGTTCTGGAGCCTTGCGACATCGACGTTCGGACTGCTGTACTGGGGCCTTGTGCGCTGCATTATGCGCGTACTCAGTGCTTTCCGTACAAAAAAACCAGAAAAGCACACTGTATTTTATTTGTTTACGCTGCTCGCATGTATCGGCACTTTTTTGATCTCTGCGATCAGCCTGATCGACCCGGCCTCCATTACAAATTTAACGTCTGATACAGACCTGACTTATTTTATCTATACCCGCTATAATGAATGTATCATCGGTATACTGCTGCTGCTGGGATTTGTAGAGCTTGCCTCCAGAAAAAAGGACGGCCGGTTTGTGCTGCTTACCGCCGGAGGCATCGGCATATACACAATTGCAGGCATTATCCTATACGACAGCCTGCAGCAGGTAACAGGCACCTGGCATTACCGCTCCTTCTGCGCTGCCGGCCTCGGCTTCTACCGGCTGTTTTCCGAAAAATTTGCAATGCGCTGGTGCACCTTGATCGGAGCCGCGGTATTTTTTATAATGCTGATTCTGCTGTCCGTTTATCCATTCTGCAAAAAAAGGCATCTTCGCCAAACACGCACATCCATTGACAGCTGCAGCGTGCCCCGAAAATACAGCAGGCGCTGCAGACGGCTGCATATGGCACTGGCCTGCCTGCTGCTGACCGCCGCTTTTATCCCGACCGGGCTGTATTCTGCAAGAATCGGAACGATCAGCTCGCAGCTGGGCAAGGTTTCCTCTAAAAATCTTGCAATGTATGATACATTAAAAGAGGTCGTCGGAAACAAGGCTGTCTACTGCACATTGGACAATACAAAAAACTACCGGATTGCATATGAGCTGCAGGTCAACCTGATTGATACACACGTATATTCGATTACAATGGAAGACCTGCCGGTGTATGAAGAAGGATATTTTATCTGCTGCAGCAATGGAAGTCTGGACAGCTTTGAAGGAACCGACTATTACCTGCTGGCACAGAGCAGATCCTATGCCGTTGTCGCAAAAGGCGAGGCGCTGGCAGCTGAGATTTCTTTCAAAACAAAAAAACCGCTGTTAAACCTAAACGAGCTTTCCGAGTGAAATACCGCATTTTATAGTCTGCCGTACTTTAAATTACATTCATAAGCTTCACACTTGGTACTCATAAGGCATGACATATAGCATTTATCCCCAATTTATGAGGCATGCCCACAGGGCATGATATAACGGGCTTTGTTTCTTAAATTGGGGATGGATGATCCGCAGCATCTTAGACATCAGCAGTCCAAGAAGCTTGAGGCGGGGAGTGCAGATCACGGGAATGATTTTTCAAACACGCTCCAACAGCATCCAAGCCGCTCCGGCAGTACCTAAATCCATCCCGCTTTTCATATAATTCCTCTCAGCTCTAAAAAAAGATTAAAAAAGAAAATTGCTCTTACTAACAGTGATACAATAGAGAAAAAAAGAATGGCAATTTCATCAAAATTGCCATTCTTTTATGATGCAGAAGATGGGACTTGAACCCACACGATATTGCTACCACAGGCACCTGAAGCCTGCGCGTCTGCCAATTCCGCCACTTCTGCTTGATTTGTTTTATCTGCTTGACACAATAGGTATATTACACTACTTCTATGTAGAAGTCAAGCATATTTTGAAATTTTTTCTAAAAAATTTTACAGACAGAAAAATCCCCTTTATTCCCTGCAAAGCTGAGCATCTTTTGCATATTCACACCATATTTTTTCGAATACCGAACCAGATTTATTGTCCATGGCTTCGCCTGCCCGGTAAAATGCAGGATAGAAATACTGCTGTTTTTTAGAGCAGCAAATAATACTGTTATTTTCAAGAAATTTTATTCTAAAATCCTATTGACATATTTTGATACAAATGCTACAATACATAAGTCGTCGGCGATAGCTGATGAGTTTGCGGAAGTGTCGGAACTGGCAGACGAGCAAGACTAAGGATCTTGTGGGCAATGCGCTCGTGTGGGTTCAAGTCCCATCTTCCGCACTTAACCCTTGGGAAGCCTTGTAAATCTTGGATTTGCAGGGCATTTTTTTATTTTAATTTTTCGATGTACTCCTTTTTTACTCGCAAGACTGTTTTGAAGTTTTCTGAGCGTTTGACGAGCATAAGAAAGGAGCATTTCCATGAAAAAATTATCCCTCAAAAACTCAGACAACTTAACCGTGGACGAAGCATTCGAGGACTTCAAAGGGCATTGTCGCATTAAAAATCTGTCTGGGGAAACAATTAAGCTTTAT
>Ga0137306_103415_pt1 | contig 11866 bp, 8 predicted proteins | sample Inofroosms_March_FD_97187 | JGI IMG/M metagenome (GOLD analysis project Ga0137306, IMG submission 97187) | Mouse cecal microbial communities from Vienna, Austria - N-Acetylneuraminic and N-Acetylglucosamine D2O microcosms_March | ecosystem: Host-associated > Mammals > Digestive system > Large... | reverse complement strand
GCATTGCTGTCCGTCGCCGCCGTAATGATGACTTTGTCCACCCCGCGTCCATGGGTCAGAGACCTGCTCATATCCGCCGCGTCGTCCGCGTTGGAATTCAGAAAGGCTTTCAGCCTGGTTCCCGGCATACTCTTATCCGTCACGTCATATCCGATGACATCACAGCCGTACGCGTCCAGAATGCGGCTGACAATATGGCCCACAAGCCCCATACCGATCACCGCCACCGTTTCTCCGGGGACTACCTCCGCCTGGTGGATCCCCTCCAGAGCGATCCCTCCCAGAGCGCAGAAGGCCGCCTGCCGGTAATCCGTCAGTTCCTCCGGCACCTTTGCAATCATGGTCCGGCTGACCCGGTTAATCTCACAGTGGTAGGCCGTTCCGACCATTGCCACCAGATCGCCGGCCTGTACTTCGCTTACGCCTTTTCCGCAGGAAATCACACGTCCCACGCCCGAATACCCCATAGGCATCGGTTCCGCCAGCTTGTTAAACGCGCTCTCCATCGTCGTCACAATGCCGTCTGTGGACAGTTTTTCCAGCACCTTCCTGACCTGATCCGGCCGTTCAATTGCCTTCTGTACCAGATTTTTCCCGCCGAAAGAAGCCAGTCCGCGCTCCGTGCCCGCACTGACCACCGTATAGAGACTTTCCACCAGCACCATATTCTCTTTCTCTGTCGGCATCGGCTGGCTGATCAGTTTCACACTGCCGTCTTTTACATTTAAGAATAACTGTTTCATCATCTTCTCCATTCTATAAACGATACGTTCCGTCCAGAAAACAGATATGCCTTGTGTCCAGAATAATCTTGCCTTTCAGCCTTTCCATGTTCTCCCTGATCTCGTCGTGGCCTACCAGCAATACTACCATATCTACATCCTGAAGAAAAGCATCCAGATTATGGTACTGATTGGCAACCACATCCTGTGTGACAAAAGGATCGTATACTTTGACCCGGCCCCCGCACAGATGACGCTCCATACTGTCCAGCATCTGCAGAGTCGGACTCTCCCGCATGTCGTCTACATTTTCCTTGTAGGTCAGACCGTAAAATCCTACCCTGCCCACATCCGCCATATGATTTTCTTTCATAATGCCATGGATCCGTTCCAGCACAAAATCCGGCATGGAATCGTTAATCTTGCGGGCGGACAGAATAATGTTGGCAAGCCCCGGGTAATCCCCCACCAGAAACCACGGATCTACAGAGATGCAGTGACCGCCCACGCCGGGACCGGGTGAGAGGATATTCACCCGCGGATGCTTGTTGGCAATGCGGATGATCTCATAGACATCCATATTATCTGAACGGCAGATTTTGGCCAGTTCATTGGCAAACGCAATATTGATGTCGCGGAACGTATTTTCCACAACTTTTGTCATCTCTGCCGTGCGGATGTCCGTCACAACGATCTCACCCTGGCAGAAAGAACTGTACAGCCGTTTTACCTTCTCGCCGATTTCCCTCTGATCCGCGCCGATGGTACGGGAATTGTGTTCCAGCTCATAGACCATATTTCCCGGAATAATACGCTCGGGCGCATGCGCCAGATGAACGTCCCGGCCGATGGCATATCCTTTCGCTTCAATAACCGGACGGACATATTTGTCAATGGTTCCGGGCGACACGGTAGACTCTACTACAATCGTCGCCCCCTTTGGGCACACCTCCATCACGTTCTCTACCGCTTTCGCCACATAACCCGCATCCACCTTTTTGCTTGCTTTATCATAAGGGGTCGGTACTGCGATAATATACATATCCGTACTCTGGTACTCGCAGGAGAAACGGATACCTCCCGATACGGCTTTTTGAAAAAGTTCAAAAAGACCTTCCTCCTCAAAGGTAGTCTGCCCTTTTTTCAGCGTATTCACCAGTGTTTTATTATAATCCGTTCCTACCACATCCACGCCATGAGCCGCAAACATCAGTGCGGTCGGCAACCCGATATAACCCAGTCCAACTACGTTGACCATATGTCTTCCTCATCCTTTCCGTTCCCTGCATCCTGGAAACCGCATTCGTACCGTATGCTCCGTGCCGTCCCCCTCCCAGGAGATTTCGAGCACCTGTATGCGCTCTGTCTTTCCAAACTCCGGTGCATACGAGCAGACCGTCCCTCTGCGGAAAATACGTATCCTGTCCGTTTCCTCCGTCCGTATTGCACAGACCGTCCCGCCTGTCCTTTGGCAGCGGACTTCCAGCTTCCGTCCGTCTTCCACGTATTCATATCCGGGCGCCAGATGAAAATACGCCTGTGCGTATCCCTTTACCCGATCGCGTATCTCAAGCTCCTCTCCCGCTGTGCAGGCCTTTATCCGGATACTCCGTTTGTGTGCGCTCCCCGCGCAGGTTTTCAGAAAACCTTCCACCCGGTCAGCGCCGCATCCGCCGGACACATCCGTGATTCTTCTTCCCACCCGGTGCTCCCCCCAGCACTCCGACTGTTCCCGGCCGTCAATCAGCACCGTATTGTGAGCGGCCGTACTGCGGAAATAAGAGCGCAGTCTGCCCTGATACTGCCCTGTTCCCGAATTGACAAACAGCGGTTCCCCTTTCAAAGAGAGTTCAAAGCTGAGGCCGTCGCAGTGTCCGTGCCCGGCCATATAATCCGGAGCGATCTGTCCGGCATCCAGAAGAAGTCTCAGATCCCCTCCCTGCAGGCAGTAGTAGCCCGCAGCCGGGAAGGAACTGCGCCGTTTCGGCATGATCCCGAATTCCTCTTTCAGCGCGCCCAGAAGACTGCGCAGAGTTCTTGCCACATTATCTCCGGCGTCATTGAAAAGCGGCGTGCGTCCCATTCCCTCTTCCAGCGAATATGCCGCGTCCGCCATCCGCTGCATAACGGGTACAAGCGTCCCCCGCATGTCCCCTCCGGCCGCTTTCGCCACCCGTATCAGATCTTCCAGAATAATCTTATGATACATCAGGCTTCTTTCATAATGCAAACCATCCGGCAGGATCTGCTCATTCGTCTCTTTCAGAAGCAGTCTTTCATACCGCCTGAACACCGCTGTTTCCTGAAAATACAAGGCTCCCAGAACAACCGCCTTCAGATTTTCAAAATAATGATTCCCCAGCAGATGCCGTTCCAGCTTTTTCTGCAGGTGAAGATACTGCGCATACATGCTGTCGTTCAGTCTTTGCACAAACTCTGTGTCTTTCCTCAGAATCTCTTCGAATCCATCCATGCAGATCCACAGATTCGTAAGCCGAAGAGAGATCGTATACGGATGCCAGCCGTCGCCGCTGCCTTCCTGATTATCCAGTATCCAGCGATCCGCGTATCCGCGGAAACATTCATAATACCGGGGTTCTCTTTTCTCCCGGTAAGCTGCCGCCAGCGGAATCAGGAATTCCAGATAATGCAGATTAAAGTTCCACAGATGAGACCTGGATGCGTTCTCCCAGTTCTTCCCTCCGGGAGCTCCTTGTTCATAAAGCAGCGTTACGTTCCCTTCCAGAATCTCTTCTGCCGGAAACCGTCTGCGATACTCCGGGCAGGAATCCAGCTGGTCGATCCATAACGGAAGGCCGCGGACGGCCGGAGCCTGCTCTATTGTCACCGCCTTCTTTCCGCCCTCCAGCCGGTTCTTTATCAGATAAAAAATCTGGCTCTTTTTCAGATATGCCAAAGTCCAAAGATACCGTTCAACCTTTTTCCACACGTTCCATCACCTGATACAGTCGTTCTGTCAACACAGAAAAATCAAAGTCCTTCGCTCCCTCTCTGGCACGCACGGCCATATCCTCATAGGCGCTTTTCGGCATATCATGAATCTTCCGGATCTCCTCTGCCAGAGCCTCCGGCGTACATTCTTCCAGGGAAAAGCCGCACTGATATCTGTCCAGAATACAGTATCCCATTTTCACTGTGGAAATAATCGGTTTGCCGCTGGCCATATATTCAAACAGCTTATTGGAACTGTTTCCTCTGGACCAGTTATACTGCGACTGGGAATAATTGAGGATATTTACGGAAGAACGGCTTAGGATGTACGGAATATATTTCTTCTCCACAAACCCTTTCAGCACCACATTCTCGATCTTTTCCTCCGCGACCCGCTTCTGCAGGCGTTCCAGCTCGCTTCCGCCGCCGAAGATCAGAAAACGGATATCTTTCTGTTCTTTCAGAAGCTTTGCCGTATCCAGCAGGTTATCCACATTGTTGACCGGGCGGATGGTCCCTGTATACACCACCTTAAATGAATCGTCTTCCAGATCCGGGTCCGGACAGATATCTTGCCGGATACTTTGATCATAATCCGTCAGTTTCACACCGTTATTTACATAATAACATTTATCCAGATCAATTTTCCCGCCGTGCGGCCTGTCCCATCCCATCTCCCGGATATGGTCCACATCCCCTTCCTTCGTAAATACAATGGCGTCCGCATGGACATACATCCACTTTTCTCCCGCGCTTAACAGTTTCCCGACCAGGCTGTCCATTCTGACTTTTCCGAAAGAAAAGATCGCTTCCGGCCACAGATCCCTCACTTCCACAATGACCGGCACCCGAAATCTTCTGGCAACCAGAATGCCGGCAATGCTGGTCAGCGGATGCGCACTCGAACCCATGATCATATCCGGCTTCCCATATTTCCTGGCATAACCTCCGGTAACGCGCAGAAGTCCCCAGAAAAAAGACAGCATGTTTTTTACCCGGGAGATCCCGTTTCCCTGATATTTGCTTGTGCGGACGAAGACAAACGGAACTCCTTCTTCCTCCGTGCGCAGATACGGTTTTCCCTGCGTGTCAACGGTATCCCCCGTCTGATGCAGTTCGTTTGCCGCAAAAACAGTCGTCTCGATTCCTTTTTCCCGAAGACATTCCGCAAAATAATAATGCCGCAGCATCGGTCCTGTCTTCGGAGTCGTCGCATAATGATTAAAGATCCAAAATCTACGCATGATTCTGTCCGTCCTCCACACCTTCCGTACTTTCTTTCATAAACATAATCTTCAGCGTTAGAAACATCAGTCGGATATCGAGAAAGATGGAATAGGTTTCGATATACATCAGATCCAGTTTCAGCTTATCCAGCGGGGTCGTATTGTATTTTCCATAAATCTGAGCGTATCCGGTCAGTCCTGCCTTCACTTTCAGCCGGTAGACAAATTCCGGCGTATCCCGGCAGAACTCCTCAATATACTGCTGGCGCTCCGGCCGCGGTCCGACAATACTCATATCTCCTTTGAGAATATTCCAGAGCTGCGGAAGTTCGTCCAGACGGGTTGCCCGGATTACTTTTCCCACTTTCGTAATACGGCTGTCGTTTTTAGAGGCGAACTGCGCTCCGTTCTTCTCCGCGTCCACAATCATGCTGCGGAATTTACAGATATAAAATTTTCTCCCGTTTGCCGTCACCCGTTCCTGTTTGAAAAGAGCCGGCCCGCGGTCCTCCAGCTTAATCGCCAGAGCAGTCAGCAGCATAACCGGAGAAGACAAAACCAGCAGGATCCCGGATATTACAAGGTCCATGGTCCTTTTTATAAAACGCTGTTCAAAAGACAGGCCATAGTTTCGAAGCAGCAAAAACGGGGTATCAAAAGAATGCAGCGTATCCGCTCCGCGCAGCAGAATATCCGTGATCTCGGGAGCTACATAAATACGGATGGAACGTTCATAACAGTATTTTATCAGCGTATTGCGTTTCTGCTCCTCAATCCCGTAGAGCATCATCGCATCGCACTCCTGCACTTCCTGCTTCAGGCGGTACAGCGGCTCCGCCGCCGAAACGCATCTGGTAACTTCGTACAGATCTTTTCTGCCGGATATTTTACGGATCAGATTTTCTTTGTAACTCAGATCGCAGATCAGCAGAAGACGCCTTGGCGGGAACAGCTTTTTAAAGATCCGGTCCGAGATCTGATTCAGCGTCAGAATAACCAGGAAATCCGCCCCGCTGATCATCACAATCGGCCAGGCAGTCGGAAACGGGAACATACCCAATACCATGATAATCTGGATATAGATTACCACGTTGGCAAGCAGCGTACCCAGAGTCTGTGACAGAATGAGCTGGCCTTTCTGATAATACGCATATTTCATCCCGCCATACAGATACACCAGAACAACCAGGTAGAACACATAGAAACCAATCATCATCAGGTTCCCTTTATTTTCAAAAGGGGTCCTCATTCTCTCATTATATACCTGAAACCAGACAGGCGCAAAGAACAGCGTCTCAATCAGAATCTCAAAACCGGCGGTTGCAAGACGGAGAATTCTTTTGTACTGATCAAATTTATCCATAACAGATACTACCTCATTCCCTGTAATCCCTAGTATTCTAACACTTTTACTCTTTGTTCACAAGCGCAGAAGTGACAATATTCGCCGTTGGATTTTCTCCTCAAATATGTAATGTATCAAAAACGCCGCTGCAAAATCGCACAGCGTTTTCAGTGCGAATGAAATAAGGTAGGTCAGCCACCAGCTCTGCGTCCTCGCCTGAATCTGCCAGATCACAGAAGAGGAAAACAGAAATTCCGTAAATCCATGAACAATAAACAGCGGATAACTGTATTTCAGCAGTTCCTTAACCTTCTTCCGCCGGCAGAAACCGCTTATTTTTTCAGAAGTCTTTTTCATATGAAGCAGCGCATAGACCACAATACAGGAAGCAAGCGTACACCTCATATAAATCTTTAAGGATTCCTCTCCTCTGGGCAGCCAGTAGACGACAGCAGCCAGAAGTACGATCACATATCCGGGCAGTTTTATGTCAACCGTCATATAGCACTGATAGACCAGATAACCGGCCAGCACAGCCGTAGTCCAGAACAGTCTGGAATTATATATTTTATAGGACACCAGAAAGCTGCCGACCACAAGAAAGCCCAGAAGCGCGAGTTTTCCAGGCGGACTGATCTTTTTCGCCTTCTGATCCAGCACGACCAGAAGATAGATCAGACAGTTCCCCAGCAGAAAAGCGGGCAGACACCAGTAATAACTGACAATCACTTCCGAGCCAAGACAGAACAGTGCATGCAGCACGGAAGCCGCCGAATACAGACGCCGGCCGGACAGTGCGCAGACTGCCAGATAGATCAGGGAGATTCCCGTCACAGGAAGAATCAGTCTCAGATAACGCCGGATCACAAACTTTACAAAAGGACGCCTGCTTCTTCGGTCACACGACCAGGCTGTAATAAACCCGCTGATTACACACAACATGGTTACCGCATATTTTCCCGTATATCCATAGAAGAGTACGGACCCCGGCGTCGGAGGAAAGAAACACAGTTTCTGTACGTTCATCCCCGTCGGATTCACCGCTGCAAAGATCCGATTGTCAAAGTGGGACCACATAATGAAGAATATGGCCAGAAAACGCATCAGATTCAGCCACTCTGTAGGAAATTCCCGTCGATTTTGTTTATCCATCGTCTCTCCTCCTCTTATCTGAAGTCGAATGTACCGGTATGACTGGATTCATCCACTGTCTCGATGCTTGTCGGGTTATACAGAACGATCACCATATCCGGCGCGGTCTCGTCGATATAGCGTTCTACGCTTCCGTCAAAATCACGCAGATCAAGCATGTCCGTATCCTCAAGTCCCAGCGCCATAAACGGAAATACGCTGTTCAAATAAGAATCCCCGATAAAAAGAACTCTCCTGCCATCGTTCACTTTATGATTATGAATCCGGATCAGAGCCGCTCCGCTGTGATTATACGCTCCATAGGGGTCCAGGTTATAATAATCCTTCACTTCAATCTGGCTCATATCATAGGTTATGGAAAAATCTCCTGTTTCATCCATATTCTTTTCCGGAAGCCGGTAATCCAGGCTGGTTTCGTAAGAAGGGTACAGCAGGCTGATATCATCCGGCTCTGCACGGGCAAGCGTCACTTTCCTTCCGCCGGAACCCAGAAACCATTCCCGGTATATCTGTTTCTCAAAAGCAGATTCCTCATACAGCGCAGGATCCATCGAAAATCCGAAATCCTTATTGAGTTTCTCCGCCAGAACCGAAGCTGCCCAAAGCCCGGTCTCCGCCTTCCAGTGATGGTCCGTCTTATAAAACAGATCATGATGCCGAATATCCGTTTCATGCATTGCATCCCGCAGATCCAGATACGGCACGTTGGCCTCTTCGAGCCCATTCAGCAGCGCATCCGCATTCTGATTGGAAAAATCAAGCGTTCCGGACACATCTTTGTCCTCATATTTACAGATTTTGTACGGTGTCTGTACGTACAGGAAACCGATCTGCCTTTCTTCGCAGCTTCGGGCAAAATCAGTCACAGATCGAACACTGGAACTGACATCCTTTTCCATTGTATATACCATCAGATGACCGTCCGGAAATTCCACCACTCCGTTATACTCGGTCATACGGACAATGTTCCAGCCAATCATCTTTTTATACTGATTAAACCTCTCCACAAAATAAGAATACCCGGCCAGATGATTACTCGTATAACGTTCTATTCCGTGCTCCACAATATCGATTTTCGTCTTCACTCTCCTGAAAACCTGTCTAAGCGGCACATGCCCCTGCGCCGGCTCCTCCTCCTCTGTCCCCCGGAGCGGTTCTGCCTCTTCCCTCCCCGCATCTGTCTGCTCTTCCTCAAACGGAAAATATTCCTGCCATGCAATCTTCTCTCTGCCCGCCGTGGTATTCTGTGCCGCGTCCTGCCGGACATCAATTTCTTCATCCCCATAAAATACCATTCTGGTAAACGTGTTGTCCATCCCGTACTTATTTATGAGAATATTTTTGGTCAGCATACGCAGTACAATGGACAGCATGAAAACAATCGTAATTCCTATGCAGCCGTATAAAACGATCTCTTTTATCTTTCCCTTTTTCATGTGCAGAGAACTCCTTCCCGGCGTTTCAAATTAATAATCAAAAATTAAAATAAATAAACGGATTGTAATCGGAACTCACCACATTGAACATGGAGAAGACAAATATGCCAAACAGCAGACACGCCTCCGCACATTCCAGCCCCCGCTCATGACCTGACAGCCTTTTTCGCAGCCAGGGATAAACCGGCACGGACAAAAGGACTGCTGCCAGCAGTACGCTCCATCCGTTCCGGACATAATTATAAAACGCCGCATCTGACAGACCGCCGGCATGGAACCCGAACATGATCCCGATCTGGCGGAATCCCGAAGCCACATTATCCGCACGGAACATCACCCACGCCGTTACCACGGCTGTCAATGTATAGATACGGCTCACAATACCGGTCTTCTCTGCAAATCCCAGAAGCTTTTCCAGAAGAAGCAGCACAAAGTAAAACAGTCCCCAGATGAGAAACGTCCAGTTTGCCCCATGCCAGATTCCGGTCAGTGTCCATACGGTCAAAAGATTAAAAATCCACCTTGATCTTTTAACCCGGTTGCCTCCCATGGGAATATACACATAGTCCCTGAACCAGGAGCTCAAAGAAATATGCCATCTTCTCCAGAAGTCCGTCACGCTTCCCGCCGTGTAGGGATAACGGAAATTCTCATTAAAATGAAACCCGAACATGCGTCCAAGTCCGATTGCCATATCCGAATATCCGGAGAAATCATAGTAAATCTGAAGCGTATAAGCTATCGCGCCCAGCCATGCCGTCAGCACAGACTGGGATGGCAGGAAAAAGACATTGTCCGCAATCTGTGCCAGATAATTGGAAAGCAGCACTTTTTTTCCAAGCCCATAGATAAACCGCTCCATGCCTTCGGCAATATCCGCTTTGCTTTCTCTGCGGTTCCTGATCTCATCCGCAACCGTCTCATAACGCACGATCGGGCCTGCAATCAGCTGTGGAAACAATGCGATATAAAGTCCCACATACAGCACGTTTTTCTGCGCCTTCGCCTTCCGATAATACACATCAAACAGATAGGACATTAACTGAAAACTGAAAAAAGAGATACCGATCGGCAGCGGGATGTCCATATTTGCCCACCGGGCCGGAAACATCCACGCAAATTCCCCTGATAAAAAGCTCAAATATTTGAACACAAAAAGCAGGCCGACATGAAAGGCAATCCCCAGTGTCAGAAGCAGTTTTTTCCTGCGAAAACGCTCAATCCCCAGGCCGACCGCCCAGCCGATCACGATGGAGATCATCATTAAAAATACAAAGAGCGGCTCCCCCCACGCATAGAAACCAAGGCTTGCCACAAGCAGGACCACGTTACGGAACGCCCTGTTTCTGACCAGCGGATTGTAATATACGAGAAATACCAGCGGAAAAAATAAAAACATGAAAATTGTTGATGAAAAAACCATTTTTTGTCCCTCTGGCGGCCTTCAGGCCGTGAACAGTAACATTTTTATTCTACCTCATTTTGACAGGTTTGTCATTAGACTTGTAAGAATTTTATTTTTGATATATGATTAAAAAAAATACTGACTGGAGTAGTCCGCCATGAAAAAACATGTCTTATCCATAATCACTGTCTGCCGGCAGGCCCGAGAGGCCCTGAAAACCACGATGGATCAGATCCTTCTGCAGAGCTGGCGCGAGTTTGAATATCTTGTCATTGACGGCAGTTCCTCCGACGGCACGCAGGAACTGCTGACCGACTATACCGGCCGGTTCGCCGATGCAGGCATTTCCTGCCGCTTTCTGTCAGAACCGGACCATGGAATCTATGATGCCATGAACAAGGGAACCCGTTTGGCCCATGGAACCTGGCTGCTGTTTCTCAATGCGGGAGACCTGCTGTCCGGACCGGATATTCTGCAGCAGATCTTCGGCACCCCTTTGGCATCCGATATACAGATTCTGTACGGAGATACGCTCTGCACCTACCAGAATCATCAAAAACCCTATCCTGCCCTCCCGCTTGATCATATCACGTTTGAGATGCCTTTCTGCCATCAGTCCGCCTTCATCCGCCGGGAACTGCTGGCTGCGCATCCCTATGACGTCTCCTATAAGGTCTGCGCGGATCACCAGTTCTTCCTCAACATGTATCTGCAGAAAAAAACATTTTCTTACCGCCGGGTATTCCGATCAGAACAAGCTGCTCTCCCACAGAGAAAAGCAGCGCATGCAGAAAGAACTGGGAATCTTCCGCCCGTCCGTATCCTGGCTGATGAGAGAAACCGTCTTCTATCTGAAATACGGGATCCGGCGCCTTTTCGGGCAGCGCTTTGTGGATCTGGTACGAAAAAACCGTCTGCGTTAGCTGCAGACGGTTCCGCTGTCATTTTACCGACACCTCATGATATTCCTTTTCCGTATTGACATTCCATACATTTTCTTTGCTCTTTTTCCCGGACAGAATATTGTCCACCGTCTCAAAAGCCGTGGCCATGGAATGATCCATATTATTATACCGATGCTGTCCGTTCCTGCCGACACAGTAAAGATTTTCATACCGGTTCAGATACGCAATCACTTTATCAATCTGATCGTAGGTATCAAAATACGCCGGATAAGCCTTCTTCACCTTCTCTCTGTGGGAATCCAGCACATCGGACGGACGGTCAATCACGCCCATTTTTATCAGTTCTTTTATCGCGAACTTTCTGCAGGCTCCCTCCGACATATTCCAGAAGTCGTCATTTTCACTGCAGAAGTATTCCAGACCGATCCAGACTTTCGTATCCACCTCTTCGACCATGTACGGCGACCAGTTATTATAGATCTGAATACGTCCCAGCTTTACGCCGGTATCCTGCACATAGATCCAGCAGTCCGGAATAATGTTGTTCAGCGTCTTCATCTTCGTAAGGTTTTTCATGTTCAGTTTTTTGACCAGCAGGCCTACGGTAACATAATCTCTGTACGGAAGACCGGCTGCAATCCGCTGAATCTTCGCGGGCACTTTCTCCCCCAGTCCCAGCACCAGATCCTTAAGAGGCATGGAAGAGATCACAATATCCGCTTC
>Ga0137306_103412_pt1 | contig 11877 bp, 10 predicted proteins | sample Inofroosms_March_FD_97187 | JGI IMG/M metagenome (GOLD analysis project Ga0137306, IMG submission 97187) | Mouse cecal microbial communities from Vienna, Austria - N-Acetylneuraminic and N-Acetylglucosamine D2O microcosms_March | ecosystem: Host-associated > Mammals > Digestive system > Large... | reverse complement strand
GATAACAATACACTCCATCAAGTTCAGAGACCATTCCTTCTGAGCCTGGTAAAGCAGTCCCGGCTTCGGCTTACGGCAGTCACAATTCTCATCCCACCCGTGAGTACACACATAAATCTGATCAAAACATCCGCCGTTTTCCTGCAGCTCTGTCTGCATCTTCAAATGTATCATGTCCAGCTTATGCTGAGTCATAACCCCTCTCGCAATGCCAGGCTGATTGGTAAAAAGAAACAACAGATAGCCGTTTTGATGAAGCAGACGAACCGCCTCCTTCGCTCCGTCCAACCATATGAACTGTTCTGGCCTCATAACATACTCAGCTCTTGGGGGCCTTACGTTTAATGTCCCGTCTCTGTCTATAAATACTGCTTTTTTCGGTCTGAAAAATTCTTTTGTCAGATAGATTCTCGCCCAGGAACCAACACTGTAATATCTGTGTTCTGTCACATAAACTCCCAGTTTCTCTTCCTGAACCAGCCGCGGGTACAGACACTCTTCAAAATTCACATTATCATCCGGGATAGACGCAATCACCCCTTTACGCAAAAATACATAACCGATGTCCACTGGCTCCAAACCATCTTGTTTGCGGGATTTATCATATACTTTTACGATGCCGTCCTGGATTTTTAAGTTTCCCTTGGTATAGGCATCTTTATTGGCATAGGCTGTGATCTGCGCCTCGACTTTGCTTTCAAAAAATTGCCTTTCCATTTTTTCAAAATTCAATGGACAAAAGTTATCACAATACATCAACAGAAACTCTTCCTGAAGCAAATTTTCAGCGTGTTTTAATCTGGATCCTGTATCATATTCCACAGGCGTCACATCATAGAGCAGCCCCATGCCAAACTGGCTTCCATCATGGTAGTAATCCATAATTACCTCCGCCATATATCCAAGAAGCAGTACTACATCTGTAATTCCACATTGTTTTAACTGTAACAAAAGGTAGGAAAGAAATGGTGTCTGATTAAATTCATACATTGGTTTTGGCTTACCCAAGGTAAATGGTTCAAGCCTTACGCCCTTCCCTCCGGCCAGTATCACCGCCTGCTTAATTTTTCTCATCTTAACCGCTCACTTTTCCTGTACTTACCACAAAGATATTGATATGTATATGGAGAAACCATGTTCTTAACAGCCTCCCAATCCTGATTCCGCATGTGATCCCTGACTGTTGAGGCGCTGACAACCTGTCCATCTATCCCCATTCTTTCAATTTCCACCACAGAGATTCCATAAATCGGCAGTTTTTCTTTTATAGCTTCATTGTACAATCTGGTAAACTTATCTTTCGGTTCACTTCCCACAAACCTGTAAGTAATATTCATGTACTGCGCAATCGTCAAAAATAACTCCAGATCTTCGGAAGCATCTATGGTTGTCCCTATAAAGTCTTTCTTTGTAAAATATCCTTCCAATGTTCCGGCTGACAGTACATACTTGCCGCTAGGTAACACAATTACGTTTTTCATGTTCGATAAATTATGTCGAACAATACTGATTCTATCCTCAAAAGAAAACTCTGACGAATCTTCTTCAACTATGAACACATAGAGATTATCTACATATTTCTGAGCTTGTTGAATTAAATACATATGTCCCAATGTCATAGGATTACAATTCATGACAATGGCCCCATTCGTTCCGTTATCCCTTTTTAACAAAGATATTCCTTTAAGCCATTTTTCTAGTTCTCTATCTCCATACATTTCCCATCCCATAGGACGTTTCTTCTTAGACATCATATAAGTATGTAGATCTATTTCATGTCCCTCTAAACTCTCTCTATTCAGCAGCTTGTGGTCCGTCAGAAAACACATCAGGTCTTCTGCCAATATTTCAATCGCGTATTTATCCAGATGCTGCCACATTCCATCTACCATATGTTTTCCCAAATCTGGTACTGATCTCAAACTTCTTCCTATATCAAACGCATAGATTCCTTTCTCTCTTTTGTATTTAGTCAATTCATCAAAAAATAATATTACAATATCACCTTTTTTAAATGTACAATCACGCATAACCAGATTCATATTCTCTATGTTATTGGTTTTTGAATATACATTATAATTTTCAGATACTCTTTTTACTATCTGATTACAGAGAGTGTCATCATCTCTTGCCCATGCGCTACATGAAACGCATGATCCAAAGAAATAAATATTATTTCTATTCCTATGTTCTGATTTATTATGAACAATTCTGAACCCGTCCGCGAAATTATAAGAATCTCCTGTATGGAAACGTCTGAGATATCCTTTAGAAAGATCCAGCTTTGTCTCAAACCACAACTCTCCTAATTTCTCATCTCCAATAAGTTTACCATTTGATAAGCAACTTTCCTTTAATGAACGATATTTAGCCCCTCTATCCCTTACGTTGCTTTCCTCTATCGCCCTATTGATATATCGATTTTGTGAAGCTTGAAGATTAATTCCATTAGCAATAACAATCTTTACTTCTTTCTCTATCAACCATGGGATAATCTGTTCCGTAACATCAAACAGATAATTCATATTTTTACGGTTTATGATATCTTTCCAAAACAAACATAAATATTCTTTTCCTGTAATACGATTATAAACTCTTTTCGATTCCACAAGATCAAGAAACAATATAATATCATAATCATGTTTTTGTAATAGATATCTTTCCTTCTCCACCGTTAGTTCATCGTTAATCCAACACACAGAATTATACGGATTCTTTTGAAGATATGAAAATATTTTTTTGCCAAAGGAATGTGTGTAATAAATTCCGATCTTTTTAAAACAATTTTCAATACTGTTAAATATAGGAGGTATTTCTATTTTTAGTAAATCATCTCTGTCATAAGTAACACATAGATTTTTTAGTGTCAAAAACATTCTTTTACGCAAATAAAGGAAACTCGTTAATTTCGGATTTTCAAACAAGACAACATATAAAGCATGTTCATCTTTATTGGTGTAAATTTTCTCTGGAAAACAATAACATGTTTTTTGTTTATATCTTGACCTTTTCAACCCACGATTTATAATATGGTAGATTTCATTTGAAACTCTTACATCTATAACTACATAGATATAACTGATATCCTGACCTTTTAAAAGACCGTTTATATAAAACTCTAATTTTTGTGCTCTTATTAGAGATCTTTTAAAATAAAGTTCTGTTTTGCGCTGTTCTGTTACTCCCAGAAAATCCATCCCCATACCTGAACTCAGAATTTAGTTCTTCCTTTCATTCTCTCTTACTAATCTAATTATGATATCTTCTATTCTGTCTATAGGCTTCCACGAAGTGGTTGATAAAATTTTGGTATTATCTCCTCCGAAAAAGCTAATAATCTTACTTTTTTTCATATTCACATTAACATCTAATCCATATGCTTTTTTTACAATAAGACTTATTTGATAAGCGGATGTCAGTCTCCCAGTACTGATATTAAACATCTCATTCTGTGGATTCTCGCTCCAAATTACCGCAATGGCATGAGCTGTATCTTCAAGAGATACATAGTCATTAGCTACGTATGGAGTTTTCAAAACAGGCTCTCTTTTACTCCCATATTCTCTAATTAAATACGGTATAATAGAATCATCTCTTTGTCCTTTTCCATAGACATAAAACAATCTCAACCAATGTAGTTTAATTCTGTTTTCCATACAATATATATGTGAAAAATCATGAATCACATTTTTACATGCCGAAAACAGATTATCTCTTTCCAGCTTATCGCTTTCCTTTACAAGCCCATTAACTCTTTTGTATTCCATACAGCTTCCTGTTACAATAAGCCGCTTTATCCCAAGTTCTTTACAAAGTCTAAGCACATTTACACTATAGTCAAAATTTCTCTGACAATTCAGCAAGCCAAAATCCGGTATCCCCTCCCAAGCCAAATGAATACAACCCACTATATTATACTTTTTAACCTGTATTATGATCGAATCTATATCTGACAAGGTGCCTTTTATCTGTACAACTTTTTCAAAGCAGCTATCTTCCAATGGTCTATTGTGAGTTACTATGATAATATTATTATTCTGAATAAGTTCTTTGACCAAACACCTGCCTATAAAGCCAGTAGCTCCCGTGACTAATAGATACTCTCCCATCTCAACAATTCTCCCCATATACAAACGGCGAATCAAATTCTGCAAATGCCGGTAGCTTTCCGTCTTTTTCCCCAATAATCGGTGTCGCACATCCAAAATCCACATCCGTGCTGTCCCACCGAATTCCTCCCTCATATTCTGGCATATAGGTGGACGTCAGGTTATACGCGATAGTGGTATGGTCTTGTTTGATCAGATAACAGTTTGCCACACCTCTCGGGACATACAATATGGTCCGTTTCTGAGAATCCAATGAAAATACCGCTGTCTTTCCATAAGTTCTGGAACCTTTTCTCAAATCGATTACCCCGTCCAAGATGCTTCCGCTGACGCAAAATAAGGTTTTGGCCTGACAATATGGAGGCTTTTGAAAGTGAAAACCTCTCATAACATCCTTTTGAAAATTCTCAGTGATCAGGCTTTCCCCCCAATCGCACTCCAGCCCCAGTTGTTCAAAGCTCTCTCTGTGAAATGTCTTGGTAATGCTCCCTCTTATATCAACATGAAACTTCGGTTGCAGGAGAAATACACCTTTGATCTCGAATTCCTCAGCTTTATATACCATCAGATGTTACCTCCAGACATTCTATATGGGGCGGATAGGGCAGAGGGATGATGACCTCACCTTTGTATCCGTATTGGTTTCTGAGAATATCCATTATTTCATCCTTAAAATTCCAGGCAAGCAGTAAAATCACATCCGGCTTTTCTTTCAGTATCGTCTCAGCAGAACCGATCATCATATGACTACCCGGTGTCAAATGTCCCTGTTTCATAGGATTCTGGTCTATAACCAGCGGAACCATATTCTCTCCAATTCCACAGTAATTAAGCAGCGTAGAGCTTCTGGCAGATGCTCCATAAGCCACAATCCGTTTTCCCTCATCCAGTTTGGCTTTTACAATTTCAACAAGTTCCTTTTTGTGTTTTTCCACAGTTTTCGCGAACTCTTTCCACCTCTCCAATGTGTTGTAACCCAGTCTTTCCTCCTCTGTCACCATATTTTCCAGAAAAGCACTTGATTTTCTTTCTTTTCTGGACACATATAAAACAACAGAACCACCGCTGATAGGGCTTAGAGAAACATCAAACACAAACAATCCGTAGTGTTTCAACAAGTTCATCACACTGGTTAACGTAAAATAATGCAGATGCTCATGATAGATTGAATCATAGTGCAGTTCTTCCAGGATCTTTCCTGAATAATGAACTTCTATGACTAATAGATTATCATCGCCGCAGCAACAGGCCAGTCCTTCTGTAAATCCACTCAGATCAGCAACATGGGGCAGTACGTTCCGCGCGTAGATTACGCTTGGATACCCTTTTTCTTTCACGATGTCTTCTGCTACTGTCTTTTGAAAAAAATCAACCCGTGTCGAGATCCCCTGTTCATTCGCCTGTTTCGCTATGTTTTTAGCAGGATCAACCCCCAATACCTCATAACCATGGTTTTTGAATTCCCTCAAAAAAGTTCCATCATTGCTGGCAATTTCTAATATATACCGCCGATCCTCTTTTATATAGGTCTTTACGCCCTGATAAAACTGTTTCGCGTACTCCCTGGCTGTACTTGATGTAGAAGTCACCCAAAAGTAATTAGAAAACAGTTCTTCCGGAACAGCCGTATAATCAAGCTGTACCAGAGAACACTCTTTACAGTAACTTAATGATAAAGGATATTGTTTCTCCTCTTTAAAATCAGGATCTAATAAAGCATTGGCAAAAGGCTGACTTCCCAGATCCAGAAACTGTACTACTTGTCTACTCTGACACGCTCTGCATCGTTCAATTTTCATATTAGTTCCTTTCCGTCTTCTCCCAATCCGGCGAAAATTTATTCCCCACCTGAATAAAAGAATCCCTCTTGTTCCAGTTTGCGAAGGATGCCTGATAGCAATTTCGGCAGGGTGTATCCATATATTCTGTATTCACTCTTTTTCTGAAATTCCGATACTCTTTCGAATTCCACATTTCCTCAAAGGTATGATACTGACTTACATGGAATAACTTTTCTGAGGTGGACATACAACTTCTTACATATCCGTCAGAACCAAGAAAGAAATCCCTCCACCCTACATAACATTCCTTATGAGCATGTTCTCCAGCGACATCATCGCCCTGGAGATAGGGAATCTTCACATTGACTCCCAACTCTTCTCCAACTTCTGCTGCCTCTTCAAAAACAGCCTTCACAGATTCCCTCATCCCATCCATACACTCCGGCATCATACGGTCCTCAAAGACTGTCAGATAAACACCTTTTGCCTCTTCCAGTCCCAGGTCATGAGCCAGCCTGACAAACTTAGGGAATTCATGGTAATTAGACTTCATTAAAGTCATGACGATGCTCATATAGGGATAGGGTGTTCCTCTCCTCTTCTTCTCTTTCATAATCTCTCTTATGGAGTTGGTAATAGTCTCAAAATCAGCGCCCACCCGGATGCGATTGTTGGTATCGCCATTAGCGCCGTCCAGGCTCACAGTCACCAGATCTACCTGATACTGAAAGATATCTTCTCTCAGTCTGTCAAGTCTTGTGCCGTTGGTACAGAAAAATTTCCTGAGCCCTCTCTTATGTGCCCATTTTAGGAATTCCGGAAATTGGGGGTGGAGCGTTGGTTCCCCCCAGCCAAGCAGAGTGATTTCTTCCATTTTGTCTGTGATTGGCTCAAAATACTTCAGCCACTCGATATCAAACATCGTAGGTTTAAAATCCGCCGCGTTTCTCCCGCACATGATACAGTTGATGTTGCAGGCATTGGTCATCTCCAACACCAGCCTCCTTGGAGCGCAATCAAGATACTCTCTGCCTTCCAACGCCGACTGTTCGTTTCGCCTGCTGTTGTTTTTTCTCTCTTCTGTTAAAGGCGCTGTCTCTTTCAAATCCAGCGTTCTTGCTCTCAAAATCGACATACCATTCACCTCAGCAAAAATTCACCACATGAATCCGGTTTTGTTCTATCCCATATTTTTCTAACTCTTCTCTGATCTCATCGCCATAGTTGATACTGGCCACAATATAATCAGCCTCTCGCTCTTTCTCCTGTATTTCCTCAATGGAAAGAATCTGCTTTCCAAATATTTCTTTCTTCCACAGCAGCGGATTGCCGTCACACAGACACTCAACCCTATCCAAACAATTCATCTTCTTCATATAATTCAAAAGCCTGATCCCATCACTCCCGCACCCATACATCACCAATGTCCTGTCACTGCTGATCAGATCATGAAACATCCGTTTCCCATCCTCCACATGCCGCTGAAACGTCTCCCCTCTCTCCAGCAAATCCTCCAAAATCCTCCACTGCCCCTGGGAAAACTCTTCCCGTCTCAGCCATCCATTTCTCTCACTCTCCCGCATCTCTCTGGCAAACCGCTCCGCGAATCCGGGCTTCAGGCTGTCATCCAGCCGATAGTAAGAGGACAGATACCGGATAAACTTTGCCCACAGATACACAGATTGAAATGACCGGAAGATTCCTTCCCGTCTCAGCCGTTCTTCGATAAAATCGTATTCATCACAGATGGCAAACTGTTTTCCCGGATTGTGTACCGAAGAATCCGGGTTGTCCATCCGATAGCGATACCCGGATACATGTGTATAGCAAAGCCGCTCCGCATGGGTCATTACCAGGAACCAGAAGCCGTTATCCTGATAGGCTGCCCCCGGTGTTTCGTTATGGCACAGTTTTTTTTCTCTCACCAGTCTTCTGGAATAAATGCCGGCCCATGTGGACATATCATTTTTGAACAGTCGTTGTTCCTTCTGTGGATTCAGTACTTTATCGTAATCCCCTTTGGCAGCGATGGCTTTGTTGATATATTCCCTGCTCTCTCCCTGGCCAAAAAACACCTGGTAATCCGCTCTCACCACATCAGCATAGTTCTCCTTCGCCACACTGTACAGCCGCTCATACATATCCAGGGATACAAAATCATCCGGCTCCACGATTGCCACATATTCTCCCACGGCTTTCTCCATGCCCAGATTGTTGGCGTAACCTGTACTTCCCTTCGTGTCTTCCAGAATCCTTACCCGATGATCTCTCTTCGCGTATTCTTCCAGGATTTCCCTGGTTCCGTCTGTACTCCCGCCATCGACACACAAAATCTCAATCTCTCTCAGAGTCTGATTCACCAGACTCTCCATACATTCTCTGATATAAGCCGCTGTATTTAAAACGGGCATCACAACCGAAATCTTTACCTCTAACTGTTCCATACTATTTGCCGCTCCCCTGTATCCGTCTCATAAGTACCTCAAATTTCTCATGGGTCTTTTTCTTTTCCTCCAGCTGCTTTCCCTCCACCCAGGACCAGTTGAACTGGTGGATGGAGTAGGTATGTTCTGTCAGACGGATCCGTCCTGTCACCGAGCTTTTAGGGTGAAAGTAATCGGAAGGAAACACGGTCAGCCCTCTGACGTTCTGCAGTGTTCCGTCCAGCCTCAGTCCGGCTTTTTCCAGAGGAACAGACTCATAGTAACCGCATGTCGCCATGTTTAGGCTTCCGTCCGGCTTCCTGAATTCTATGTTCTCCCTGAAGTCCAAAATCTCCTTTAACAGGGCAAACCCTTTCTCGCTGCCGCTCCCTCCCCCAAAATTAATGGTCGGATACTCCTCAAAGCTGGTATAGGCATTGAGACAGAGCAGATCATCTAAGCTTCTCACCAGCTCCACGTCTGTGTCCATATAGATCCCGCCGTGATTATAGAGAAGATCGATTCTGGCATAGTCCGGCACATATCCATACTTTCCGGCTTCATAAGCCTGTTTCATATACCTGCTTTTTGCCAGATCATAGTTGTCCTCATTCCACTCTATAATCTGATAATCCGGACAGTATCTCTTCCAGCTCTCTATACATGCCCTGTTTCTCTCCGGCATCGGTTTTCTGCCAAACCAGCAGTAGTGAATGACTTTGGGAATCCGCTGTGTCTCTGATCTCCACATGTCTGTCCCGCAATCCACGGCCGGCGGGTTGGTGATATGCATCATGGGAGCCACATAACACTCCGTTCCGTTTAGATCCTCTATGGCGTCAAGTTGCTGAATCATGGCCGCGAAATAGCTGCTGGTAATGAGAATCACCATCTGATTTGACAACCTGCGTCTCATATACGACACATCATGGACGGCAAAACTTCTGTCACTGATTTCTATCTGGCTGCCCTGTTTCTCCTGGGCGTTATCAATCACAAGTTCTACATGGTCCACGAGACCGCGGCTTCTCAGCATGTATGGAATCCAGCTTTGAAGCAGCGTTCCCGCTCCAAAAAGAATCAATTTTTTATGGTTCTCTTTTATGTAATCCGAAAATTCATGGATAGACGCGTTTTTCAGAATCATTCCTGCTTTGCTCTCTTTCTCCCGTCAGATTCCAAAGATCTGCTGATTTTCCAAAGCCTCATACAGTGCCCGGTAAATATAGAAATCCGCCGGCTCTGTGATCTTCATATTATTTCTGGTGCTTAGGATCAGGTGCATAGGCTTTCCGTACAAACTGCACAGGTGGGAAGAATCAATGCTCTTCACCCCGTCTTTGCGTGCCGTTCTGTACAGCCCCAAAATATCACCATAGTAGAAGGACTGGGGTGCCTTCGCGATATACATCTGATCTCTCGGAGGTACCTCACAGATATTTTCTCCGTCGGTACTCCTGATGACACTCTCCCTGGCCGCTTCTGATGTGACGGCGTTTCCGTATTTTTTCACTGCCTCTATATTTAACGTGATTAGTTCTTCATTAATCAGCGGCCGCACTCCGTCATGAATCAACACAATATCGTCTTCGGCAGCCATATCCTCCATGGCAGCCAGACCACAGTAGATAGAATCATGCCCCGTCTCTCCCCCTGGTATCACTTTCACCGCTTTTGTAATTCCAAACCGCTTGAGAAATCCTTCCAGTTCCTCGATCCATTCCCTGATGCATACGATAACAATGTTATCAATCTCCTCGTGGTATTCAAAATGTTCCAACGTATAGATGATAATCGGCTTTCCGTGGAGTTCCAGAAACTGTTTGGGCTTGGAGCGGGAATTCATCCTTTTACCTGTCCCGCCTGCAAATATAAGAGCTGTTACCATATTTTTTCCCCTTTCAGCTTCTGTTTCCTCCGGTCAGTCCGTAAGAACATCCGGATTCTGAATCATGATCCTCTTTCCGGTCTTCTGGTACAGATATACGATGGAACTCCAGTCTCCGTAATAGGCATCACTCAGCGCCACCGCCCGGTTCATATCTGCCGTATCGTCGTAGATTCCCCAGCCTTCCCGAAGATACCTGTCTTTTATAGCCTGATATCTCTCCTGCCACTGGGGGCGCATGGAGGTCAGGGTGCTTTCAGTCAGCGGATGAGGCCTCCACAGCAGTACGATATCCTCACTCACTGTCTTAAACGTTTCTATAGTATTTTCAATCTTTTTCAACTGCTTTTCGCTGTCCTGAAGCAATGCGCTGACGCTGGTATTATAAAAAATGATCTTTTTCCAGCTGCCGTCGGATTTACGGATTTTTCTCAGCCATACCTCCGGAATTTCCAGATTCTCCTTCTCCGTGGTCAGGATCTTGTCAAACTTCGGTGAACCCAGACCGTAAATCTTATTCTTCCAATAGGTTCTTGTATTTTTTCCGGATTTCTTAGTCAGCACATTAATATAAATCTGTCTGATATTTTCCGATTGAACGATGATCTTGTCCGCATTCATAATTCCCGGGGATGTGCAGAAATGTTTCATCGCCTCCACCGCTTCCTGATCCTCCGGTTTTATCTCGTCGATTACAAAATAGGGTATATATACTAAAAGCTCCGTAAACTTTTTCAGGTTCTTAGAATAAAAAAACGGGTGGACACTTGTGACATAATTACAGTCATCATAGGGATTGTGAATATAGATCGCATCCGGTCTCCGTTTTTCGAAGTCATAGACTCTGTAATCCGTGATCGGCACATAGGCGGGATACTGATCTCCTTCATAATGCATCTCCCGAAAACTCCCGTCGGGATTTCGGTCATAATACGGAATCGGTATGACATAGGCATCACAGGTCTCATCTTCCGCGGCTGCCTTCCACACGCTCTCCAGGCTGTCCCACATGGAAGCCTTATACGGCAGAAAGACGATCTCTTTCCGATCATCAGGAAGCCTCTGCCGGATCCCTTCCCACAGCTGCGGCAGTTGTGTCTGAATCTTGCGGATCAGATCTCTGGTTTTCTTCTGGTCAGACGGATCAATGCTCAGCTGATAGAGATTCTCACAATATTCTTCTAAAATTCTGACAAGAGACCGGGCCAGCTCTCCATAATCCGTGTCCAGATACCGGTTCTCCAGTGCATTCCCCAAAAGAAGAGCTGATTCCTGACACTGTGCCAGCATTTCAACCGCGTCAGACGATTTTAATACTTTGTCTGTAAGGCGACTGGCCTCAATCAATGTTGTCGCCATCTGCAGCATATCTTTCTTTTTATAGCGTTCCATCACTTTCCGCCTTCCCAAAACGACAATTATAACAAGGCATATTGGACATCTCTCGATGCTGTTGACCGAAGTTCCCTTCTGTCCGCTTCGCTCCCGGTACTTCTTCGTCTCCGAAGTTCCCACAGGTCTTGGCATACCCAATACCCGGCTGTTCACCGGCTTCTAATGCCGTGCTGTTTTTTTTCATAAGAAATATTTCGCAGTCCGTACTCACAGACGCTGTCTGTCTCCGATGAAATGAACCTTGATTCATTTATCTGCAAAACCTTTCACAATGAACTTAA
>Ga0137306_103410_pt1 | contig 11883 bp, 8 predicted proteins | sample Inofroosms_March_FD_97187 | JGI IMG/M metagenome (GOLD analysis project Ga0137306, IMG submission 97187) | Mouse cecal microbial communities from Vienna, Austria - N-Acetylneuraminic and N-Acetylglucosamine D2O microcosms_March | ecosystem: Host-associated > Mammals > Digestive system > Large... | reverse complement strand
CCGTCTTTGTATCCTGCAGCTTGTTTGCTGTTTTCACGGAAAATCCCGTTATTGATCTGCATCTGCTTGGTATGGTAGATGATTTCGCCGCTGCTGTCGCACAGATAATAATACTGTCCGTTATTCCGTGCATTGATCTGAGCCATCATCCGCGAGATACTGGAATAATCCATATCTACCAGAAGAACTCCCAGCTGCGGAGCCCCCTTATATGTCAGCTCTACGGCACGGCTTAGTGAGATCACCCAGTAGTAACGGAACGTGCTGTCATCAAACAGATTCTGGATATGCGGCGTGGAAAAATGCATGTTTCCCATCTCCGACATAGCCTGTTTATACCAGTCCTGCCTTGTGACATCCGGATCCTCCTTCTGTGCCGCAACTGGTTCCGCTCCCATAAGACTTCCATAATTATTGTACACGGCAATGCTCCTAAGCTTATCCCGGTTCGCCTCATAGAGCAGACTCATTCCTCTCTGAATTTCAATTTCATGACCAGAAAAGTCACTTTCCTTGATTACGTTATAATAAGCTGCATCGGAGATCTGCCGCATACTCATCAGATAATCCTCCATGTTTTCCCCCGCCTGTTCCATCAGCTTCTGCGTTCCCTGTATAATTTCCTGCCGGGACGTTGCAGAAAAACGGTAATACATGACAACTCCCAGAATCAGCATTGTCGACACAGAAATAACCGAGAACTGTTCACCGAAAAGCGATACAGGGAGCTGATCAGTTCCATGATGTCTATGTGATACTGCTGCAAAGTTCTCTCATGAAATGAAGCGTGTCTGAGATATCTTTTTACGGCATCCACAATATCTTCGGCCGATCCCAGCCGGATCATTTTAAACAGGTTAGACAGTTCTGTTTCATTCGTAAATCCGGATACAGCTACTTCTCCTGGAACAATTTCCTTCATATTAATTGCCCTGGACACCCCGTAGAGCACTCTGTAGGAAACCGCCTCTCTGGCGCTTCCGTATGACCTGGACAATCCGGAAATACTGCTGCACACCTGTCCAATCCCCACCGTGACCACAGCGCCGATAATATGCCGTGCATATTTACAGAATCTGTCACATTCATCTGTGAGCTCTGATATCTGATTTTCATGTTTCAACTGGGCGATCAGAACTGTATTTCCAAGATATGGAAAAGATTTTGCCTGCCACTTTTCTCCCAGCCGCTCTCCCGCCTGCTTTTGGACAGATGCAGATAAGAGCAGGGGATTCATATTTTCCGGCATCTGAGTAGCCGATACATGAACCACAACACAACAGAAAAACGGTCCCGGAAAGGAAAGCTGATAATCTTTCAGAAGCTGATACACCTCGTTCTCCCGTATTCTCCCCTCAATTAGCATGGCATAAAAATTTGCCTGCAGAAAGGGCAGGGAGTCCATATAATATTTCTGAAGGATTTCCACATTCTGCTTCTCATTAATCTCCTGATCCAACTTTATTTTCAGATTCTTAAATACATCCGTCAGCTCCATTGAATTCAGCGGCTTCAGAATATATTCCTCCACTTCCAGATGAATAGCTTCCCTTGCATACTCAAACTCGTCAAATCCGGTAAAAATCAAAATTTTTGTCATCGGGAATTCTGCCTTAATATGGTTTGCCAGCTTCATCCCGTCCATATACGGCATCTTAATATCCGTCATGACAACATCTGGCTGATACTCCTCCACCAGTTCAAGGGCCCTCACCCCGTTACAGGCATACCCAACCACAGAAAACCCTAGCTTCTCCCAGTCCAGCTTTCTCATAATGACCTGTATTACATCTTCTTCGTCGTCTACCAAAAGTACGGTATATCTGTCCATTTTCTCTTCCTCCACATTCTTTCTCCAGAGCGTGTTCGCAAATTGCTTTCACGTTTTACAGCGTCTGACAAAACCAAAAATGCCCGCCAGCCCATAGAAAACTGATTACTATTTCACCGTCACCTTAACTGTTGCTTTCTTATTATTGAATGTTTTAACTGTAATTGTAGCTGTACCCTTCTTCTTTTCCACATTCAGACATTTGTTATTTTTTCTGAACATATTTCAGACAGTCAAGCGTAACTGCCACAAGTATGATAATTCCCGAAAATACGAACTGCAGGTTCGTATCAATGCCAAGAATTGTCAGGGAATAGGTAAGTGCGGTAAAGATAAACACCCCTACTACAACTCCCGAGATCTTACCAATCCCTCCGGTAAATGACACGCCGCCCACTACACAGGCCGCAATGGCATCCATCTCCCAGCCCTGCCCATATGCCGCAGATCCAGAGCCCACCATTCTCGCACATTCAAGCCATGAACCGAATCCGTACAGGATGCCCGCCAGAACAAATGCACCTACTGTTACTGCAAACACAGAGATTCCTGATACTGCCGCTGCCTCCGGGTTTCCTCCCACCGCGTACAGGTTCTTTCCGAAAGTTGTCTTGTTCCAAATGAACCACACAATAGCAATGGCTGCTGCCGCCCAGAGAATAATTGTCGGAAATCCGTTAATCTTCGGGATAATCATATTCGGAATCATTGGCTCAATGGCCCCAAAGGAAACTCCCTTGGTGGCATAGGTTACGAGTCCGAAGATGACCAGCATATTTGCCATGGTAGAAATAAACGGGTGCATCTTAAACTTCGCTGTAAAGAAGCCTGCAATTGTTGTAAAAAATGTACATAATACAATGCACACTACCAGCGCCAGAATCACACGTAGCCCAATTGGCATCGTAGTAAAATCAAAAATATGCCCGAACACGCCGCCTGTATTGATACCCTGATGCATGATGATGGTAGCTGTCGTCATGCCCATACCGATCATACGGCCAATGGAGAGGTCTGTACCGGTAAGGAGAATCAGCCCCGCAACACCCAGGGCAAGAAACATACGCGGAGATGCCCGCTGAAGAATATTCAACACATTATTATAAGTAAGAAGCGGTGCATTTTTTACCATCGGTGTAATAATACACAGTGCGATAAATATGAGTATGATGGCAATATACAGACCGTTCTGCAGGAGAAAAGCCCTGCGGTTGAATGTATACTTATAGTTCTCCCACTTCTGGGCTCTCGTCTCCAACAGAGTGAATCTTGACATCCGAAGCAGATCAATCAGATGGTATTTGTACGTATAGGCTGCATGGTTCCGGTCTTTAATCCGCTGCAGTTCCTTCTCATATACCATTTTCGCATCAAATTGACGGTTTTTATAAACATACTTTTCTTCCTTAATTTCCCTGGTGTCAGAGAGCTTTGCGAGAATTCCCTGATGTTCCTTCGCAAGCTGCGAGAGTTTTTTCTGGTAATTCTCCTTTGCCTCTGCTTTTTCCATAGCACAGCTTGCCTTCACCGGCTGGTAATACTCCTGGTCATAATGTGACTTAAGGTAACTTTCCGCATCTGTAATCAGCTTTGATACATCGCCCTTGTTCTTTTCTTCTGTCGCCTTTGCCTTTTCAAGCTCGGTTTTCGCCCTGGCAATCCTTGTGTCTCTCTCTTCCCTGGTAAGAGCGCGATCCCTTTTCGCTCCGTCTATCTGGTTCTGAAGAGAGATCACCTTATCTGTCCCGTCTGCTCTGAGACTGTCTATTTTTTTCTGAATTTTTCCTATATGATCCTCAATCGGCCTGCGAAGCTCCATCTCCTGGTCCGCCGTAAGGATCCTGTTGTTTCCATTCGCCATTTCATCCATCTCCCTCATTCTATAGATATTTCGCGCTGAGCCTCAGGAGCTCTTCCTGGTCCGTCTCTGTGGTGTTCACGATTCCGGAAAGCCTTCCGTTTGACATAACGCCGATGCGGTTGGTAATTCCGAGAATCTCAGGCATCTCGGAAGAAACAACAATAACCGTCTTCCCCTGCTTTGCCATATTAATAATCAGCTCATAGATCTCATATTTCGCGCCTACATCAATTCCTCTGGTAGGCTCGTCCATCATGAAAATCTGCGGCCCCCGCTCCAGCCATTTCCCGAAGATCACCTTCTGCTGATTTCCTCCGGACAGACTTGAAATCATGTCATCCGGTCCCATGCATTTCGTATGCATGACCTTGATTTCCTTAGCCGTCGCCTTCACCATCTTCGAATCCGAAAGAGCGATTTTTCCCTTATACTGCTCTAGATTCGCAATGGTTGTATTAAAGGTAAGATCCCCTTTAAGGAAGAGTCCATTAGCTTTCCGCTCCTCTGTGATCATGGCAAAGCCGTGATCCATGGCTTCCTTGGCATTATTAAAATTCATCAGACGTCCATTGAAATAAACATGTCCTGCAGCCCTTGTCCGCACCCCAAATATTGTCTCCAGGAGCTCCGTGCGCCCGGCGCCTACCAGACCGTAAAGTCCGAAGATTTCTCCTTCTCTTACATCAAAAGAAATATCCTGAAGATGAGGTTCGAACTTCGTGGACAGATGCCGTACGGACAGAATCGTGTCTCCAGGCACATTATCAACGGGCGGAAACCTGTTTTCCAGAGAACGTCCTACCATCGCCGCAATCAGTTCGTTCATGTCCGTATCATCAGCGCTCTTTGTCATAACCAGATTTCCGTCACGGAGTACAGATATCTCGTCACAGATCTCAAAGATCTCATCCATTTTATGAGAAATATAGATCAGCGCGATCCCCTGGCTCTTCAGCATGCGCATCATCTCAAACAGCTTCTCCACCTCCTGCACAGTCAGGGATGAAGTGGGCTCGTCCAGGACGATCACCTCTGAATTATAGGAAATCGCTTTGGCGATCTCGCACATCTGTCTCTGTGATACAGACATATTTCTCATAGGCTGGGTAAGATTTACCGTCATTCCCAGCTTCCGGAAAAGCTCTGAAGCTTCCTTTTTCATTCTTCCCTCGTCGATGATTCCCATGGAATTACGGGGATAACGCCCAAGGAACAGATTATCAATTACATTTCTGTCCAGACACTGGTTTAACTCCTGATGCACCATTGCAATGCCGTTTTCAAGAGCATCCTTCGGCCCTGAGAAGCTGACCTCCCTTCCTCCAAGGAGAACCGTTCCCTCGTCCTTCTGATACGTTCCGAACAGGCACTTCATCATCGTGGATTTTCCAGCGCCGTTTTCACCCATGAGACCCATGACTGTGCCGCGCTTTACATCCAGATTGATGCGGTCAAGCACCCGGTTCCGGCCAAAGGACTTACTCATTCCCCGTATCGATAAGACGATATTATCTTTCTTATCTGACATTATTTCTCACTCCTGTATCTGTAGATTCAACAAAATTTCCTATATAGATAAAGTTATCAGGGAGAATTACTTCTCCCTGATACCACATTTCCGAAAGGAACTATTCGAAAAATTACTGGCTAAGCAGTGCCGTATAGGAAGCTGCATTGTCTGTCTTAACCATGTTGATGGCAAATGCATCGTACTGCCCCGGATTTCCAAGACGGTTTGTAACGTTAGACTCTGTCTGTCCGTCGCCTCCGATGTAATCAATGTCAAGATTCTGGGAAGCAAGCTCACGGACCGTATATTTCTTTCCGCCAATCTCAAGTGTCCCGTCCTGTACTGCAGATGCAGAACCGTCTGCGTTTGTTCCGACAGGCTCACTGTTGATATCGCCGTCCTTCTCCACGCCAGTACCAAGCGCCTTCCTGACACCCCTCGTACGCGCGATGGAATCATTGTGTCCGATATCGCCGATAGCGAGAACATATCCGATTACACCGTCACCGTTGCGGTCAATCTTATCAATGTTATTCTCAATATACTCCTTGATCATCGTACCCTGGAGCTCTGCACCCTGGTTTGCATCAAAGCCCACATAATATGTACTGTCATTAAATGTCAGCGCCGCCATGTCCAGTTCTCCTGTAGAGCTGTTGGACGGCTGACGGTTAAACCATACCAGCGGCTTGTCCTTGTTGGCAACATCCGAGGAACCTTCTGCGGACTCCTCCGCGCCCTCTGTCTTTGCGGCAGATCCTGCATCGTCTGATCCCGATGAAGAATCGCCGGAGCTGCATGCTGCAAGCGAAAGCCCTAACAATGTCGCCATCGCCAAAGAAACAATTTTTTTGTTCATACTTTTTTCTCCCTTTCTTTACACGCTTTGATGTGTTTTTTGTTGTTGGGGTAAGTATATAAGAATTTATTCAGAGAAAACATAGAATATTTTTTTGTCTACATTGAAATTTATTGGGGACGGGGTATTTTTAAAATTACCCCGTCCCAGATTGAAATGGGGACGGGGCAATTTTAAAAATGCCCCGTCCCCAATCTGTTTATTTCAGCATCTTATCTACACTCACTAGTTTCACGCTCAGCACGAAGATCTGCGCCGCAAGCTCCAGTTCCTCCACTGTCGGGAAGGATGGCGCGATTCTGATATTTCTGTCTCTCGGATCCTTTCCATATGGGAAAGTCGCACCTGCTCCGGTCATAATAAGGCCTGCTTCCTTTGCCTTTGCCACAATTGCCTTTGCACATCCATCCAGTGAGTCGAAGGAAATAAAATATCCTCCCAGCGGCTTGGTCCATGTTCCGATGCCAAGACCGCCAAGCTCACGCTCCAACACTTCCTGTACCTTCTCAAATTTTGGCCGGAGAATTGCGGCGTGCTTCTTCATGTGCTCGTACATTCCCTGCATATCCCCAAAGAATCTTACATGGCGAAGCTGGTTCAGCTTGTCGTGTCCGATTGTCTGGAACTGCATATATTTCTTTGCATCTGCAAGATTTCCTCTGGAGGCTGCCAGTGCTGCAATTCCTGAGCCCGGGAAGGATACCTTGGAGGTGGAGATAAACTTAAGCACAATATCCGGATTGTCCGCCTTAATGCATTCATTTAATATTTCCAGGATCACGTCCTTCTTATCCTCATAGAGATGATGAATGGAATAAGCATTATCCCAGAAAATACGGAAATCCTTCGCCGCAGGCTTCAGGTGCGCGAACCTTCTTACTGTCTCATCTGAATAGGAAACGCCTGTCGGATTTGAATATTTCGGTACGCACCAGATCCCCTTGATGGATGCATCTGAGGAAACCAGGCTCTCCACCATATCCATATCCGGTCCTGTCTCCAGGAGCGGTACATTAATCATCTCAATCCCGAAGAACTCTGTAATTGCAAAATGCCGGTCATATCCCGGTACCGGACACAGGAATTTTACCTTATTAAGCTTTGACCACGGTGTGCTCCCCATAAACCCATGAGTCATAGCCCGGGAAATTGTATCAAACATGACATTCAGGCTCGAATTCCCATAAATTAATATACTTCTCTCTGGAACTTCAGACATATCCGCCAACAACTTCCTCGCATCAAAAATGCCATCCAAAATACCATAATTCCTACAGTCCACGCCATCAGAGCTTACAAGGTCACTGTCACCCTTCAGAACATCCATCAGACCGCAGCTTAAGTCAAGCTGTGCCTTCGACGGCTTTCCCCGTGACATATCCAGCTTAAGCCCTTTTGCCTTCACCTCTTTAAACTGCTTCTCCAACTCCTTCTTAAGAGCCGCTAATTCCTCTTTCGCCAACTGACTATATGGTTTCATCCCAGACTCCTCCTGCTTTTCCTATATTATTTGCGTTCCTTAAGCACTTTATTACGGTCAGCGCGGCAAATCCGCAGACCTGCTGAATCATTACCTTTTCTTACTACATGATATTTTATTCAAAAACGCAAGAAAATGCAAGCAAAACTTGCATTTTCTCGTGTTTTAACAGGAAAAGATGTGATTTTTTCGTTTTCTTATGCAATTTATATGATTCAATCTCTCATAAACATCAATCGGGGACACCCTATTTCAAATCCGGGACGGGGCATTTTTAAAAATGCCCCGTCCCGAATTTAAAATTAGCTGCTTTTGCCAATATGGTAGTCTGTTTTAAGTATGTACATGATGCTTCTAGATACAACGTCTACAATCAGAAATCCGAATGCAATGGCCAGACATGTCTCCAGCAGTATAATCATCTCACTGGTTGCCAGGCTGCTGTCACTTGTCACGCATCCGAACATCATATAATAAAGGTTTGGTCCCGGGATCAGCGGAAATACGGATGCTGTCAGGAAGATGGTGGACGGCGCCTTGTTAATCCTGGACATGATAAATGCATAAAATCCTACGAATACTGCTGCTATTAATGTTGCCCGGAAATTTCCAAGCTTCATGGCATCCGCTACGATGTAGATTCCCCATGTAAAGAAGGCTCCGATTCCGGAGTATACAACCTGACGTCCCCGGATCTTAAACCACATTGCAAATCCGATACATGCAATTGTGCAGGAAATCAGCTGTATCGGTATATTGTGATTCAGTATGAATCCATCTGATGATGTTCCGTCAAGCATCAGTATGGCAACGGCAATCCCAAATGCAATCCCTGCCGCGCCGAGCACGGAATTCATAATATGCAGGGATCCGGAGATAAAATCTCTTTGCAGAAGGTCCCGGATTCCGTTCGTAACGCCCAGTCCGCTGATCAGGAGCATGACGATTCCGATCATAACCCGGTCCGGATGGCTGCCTATGCCGGCCCTCATGGCTGCCAGTATGATCAGCTCTGAGAGAAATGAGAGGATCATATTGTAGATCAGCAGATTGCTTTCTCTTTTCCCGAGCCAGTCTCCGACAACAACAATCATCAGGGATACAATCACTGCCACCAGCGCATCTGTAAAATTACATCCAAAAAATACAGCAAATCCGGTTCCTCCCATAATTCCTGCAAAATACTTTACTGCCGGATGCTGCTTCTCTCTTGCCAGAACCTCCAGATATTTTTCCCGGAACTCTTTCTCGTCCGGCGTATTCGCGCACACATACCGGGATAAGTTATTCAGATAATCCAGTCTGTCAAAGTCAATGTCCGTTGATTCAATCTGCCGGATCTGCGTAATGATATCTCCCTCCGGCGTCTCTACCGTGATCTGGAGATTGCTCGGAATCGCATATACATCATACCGTTTAAATCCATAACTCCGGCACATCCTGTACAGACTGTCCTCCAGCCTGAAATTCTCTGCGCCGCTTTTTAGCATCTCCTCTCCCACATCAAGAATGTTCTGTACAATCCTGTTATAGTCCATAATCAGCCACCTCAGTCTTTCACATCATGCTATATGCAGATTGCTCTGCATTCATTTCTTCTTTCAACCCTCGTATCATCATATCATCAATTCCCCATAAGTCAACAGATTTTTTCATGTTTTGCCAAAATCTTTTTTCTATTGTATAATGAGTGATAATTACTAACTATTCAGCAGGCCTTTGCAGTGAATGCACAGACCTTATAAAAAAGAATTGGAGGACGCATGTATGGATCAGAACAGAATTAAACGAAACGCGCTGCTTGGAGAGCAGCTCATTAAGAATCTGAAAACGCGGAATATGGAGGGCTTTTATGCAGAGACAAAGGAAGAAGCGCTTAAGAAAGCATTGGAATTGATTCCGGAAGGCTCCACTGTCACCTGGGGAGGTTCCATGTCGATTCAGGAGATTGGTCTTAAGGACGCCGTCTGTCAGGGAAATTATAAGGAATATGACCGGGAAAATGCCCGGACTCCTAAGGAAAAACGCAGCATTGCGCTTGCCGCATATGACTGTGATTTTTTCCTGACCAGTGTAAATGCTGTATCTGAGGACGGTGTGCTTGTCAACATAGACGGCAATGCGAACCGGGTGTCTGCCATCGCATACGGTCCGAAGAATGTCCTTATGATCGTTGGCATGAATAAGGTTGTAAAAGATCTTGATTCAGCCCTCTCCCGCGCAAGAAATGAAGCCGCTCCTATTAATGCCCAGCGCTTCGGCCTGGATACTCCCTGCTCTAAGACCGGTGCATGCTTTGACTGCAAGATGCCTGACACGATCTGCTGTCAGTTTTTAATTACCAGGTACTCAAAGCATCCAGGAAGAATAAAAATTATATTTGTAGGCGAAGAATTAGGATTTTAGTATTGACTTATCCTCGGACATTTGCTATAATGAGTAAGTGTCCGAAAGACATTAAAGAATATGGCGCAGTAGCCAAGTGGTAAGGCATGGGTCTGCAACACCACTAACACTTGCGCCAGAACATTGACAATTTTATATGACATTGTATCGTCATGGCGCAGTAGCCAAGTGGTAAGGCATGGGTCTGCAACACCCTGATTCACCGGTTCAAATCCGGTCTGCGCCTCTTAGAAAAGCCCGGAAATTCAAGGTTTCTGAGGCTTTTTTGATTTTCAAACTCACTCTAAAATGAATGAAAAAAATAAGGTGGCAGACTCTGAAAATACCTTACAAATTTTTTTCTATTCCTGCAGATTGGCTCTTTATCATACCCTTCCCAGATGTAAAAACTCATAATTTAAAACCGCTGGAAACCGCGTAAAATCGGGCTAAATCGGTTCATAAGGTGGTCGATAAGGTGGCACGAAATCAGAGAACCAGTGCATCGACCAGATTTACCTTCTTTTCACTGTCTGTATGGAAATATGTACGTAATAAAACTTCGTAATTATCTCCCAGAATTTCCGCAGCCTCTTTGACCTCTCCCATATTCTTCGTATTGCGAATCAGGTTCGTTGCAAACGCATGCCTGAGCGAATGCAGATTATACTCCGGGATCTCCGCACGCTTACAGATTTTCTTCAGTGTGTTGCCCAGATTCTGAAGCATAGGCGGATGTCCATTTTGCGTTGTCAAGATTAGATCATTGTTAAAATGGTTCTTCCCGTACAAATCCAACATACAAGATAAGGCAAATTCAGCCTCACGGTTTAATGGAACCGTTCTTAAACTATTCGGATATTTCGGAGCTGTTAATACAAGCTTGGTTTTTGCAGTGTCCTTGTCATCTCTGTTTACGACACGGCTTAAAGTCCTTGTAATTTTCACTCCTTTTCGCCCCATGTAAGTGACGATACTGCTTCTGCCAAGTCCGATCATTTCCCCGCCGCGCAATCCTGTGTTCAAAAGAAATACAATAGCTGGCCCGTAACGGTACATAAATCTTTCATTTTTGTTCGGACTGTATTCCATAGCAAGCTCTTTGACAAGCTGCTGGTGCTCTGGTGGCATAATCTGAATCTCTTTTGTTTCAACTGTTAAAACGGATTCATCTGGCAACTCAACCCGGTTCATTATATTGTAGCTTTTTGGCAGTTCTCCCAGTTCAATCGCGTTATTGATCATTGCAGACCAGAACAAAAATATCTTTTTGAGCGAAGAATAGCTCAGAGTATCTTTTTTGGCATTGATGGTTGCAGCAATATCATCGGCTGACAGATTGGAAAAAGTCTTTTTTACGGCATCCGTATCACGTAAATGAGAATTGTATGTTCGTTCTATCCTATCAAAGCTGCTCTGTTTATATTTGCCAGCTTCAACAGATAAGCTTTTCCTATATAAATATTTCTCTGCGTAATCAGCTACCTTAATATTCGATGTGATGGCATCCTGAACGGCAACCTTTACCTTCCAGTCATCCAGCATCTTCTTGACTTCTCCCTTTGTGGATGCGTTAAATTCCTTATCCGGCAGCCCTTTCCTTCTGTATCGGGCAGTCCAGCCCCCTCTCTTATTCGGAAATATAGATCCATCGCCTTTGGATCGTCGTCTTTGTTGTGTACCTTTCGTCGTTTTTGCCATGAATATCTCCCTTTCTTTCGTGTAAATATTCATGCCAACTTCAGGTATGGGTATATTTTAATATACTTGCCCTGTCGTTGGCAATAATTTTGTAAGAAGCCGTCAGAAGAAAATTTGTTTCCCAATATTCTTCTTCAGGAAATCCTGAATGGCTGCGGGAGATGTAAAATACTGCCGGCCCACTTTAGTTACCGGCAGTATGCTGCTATCCAAAAGCTCTCTGGTCTTTGTTTTTCCGATGCCGAGCATATTTGCA
>Ga0137306_103409_pt1 | contig 11886 bp, 10 predicted proteins | sample Inofroosms_March_FD_97187 | JGI IMG/M metagenome (GOLD analysis project Ga0137306, IMG submission 97187) | Mouse cecal microbial communities from Vienna, Austria - N-Acetylneuraminic and N-Acetylglucosamine D2O microcosms_March | ecosystem: Host-associated > Mammals > Digestive system > Large... | reverse complement strand
ATCCTGCCATCCGTTCTTCTGCGATAGAGTAGTGCGGTCTAAGAGCAGTGCATACAAAAGCTTTGCTGTCTGTGTGATATCCATTTTCAGCAGGAACCGGGGGCAGGGGAGATAAGGCGGTAAATGTGTATCTGCCCAGACATATCCGGTTTCCTGCCCCTCTGTTTCCACTCTATTTTTATTTTCCTGTGGTTCTCCCTGCTTTCTGAACTTCCTCCCGGAACAATTATCTGTCATGTTCAGCCTTTTTATCGGGATACAGCTTTCCGGCGGCTACTGCGGCATGGTTCCTGATTTTCATCTCCCCTCGCTTTTCACTGGCTCTTGCAATGTTATATCCTGCGTCAGAGAGGAAGAGACGGTATCTCTCCCCTTTAAACCCGACAGGGCTGTCATTGTTCAGCACATCAAAGACGATCATGTGCCGGGTATCTTTCTGGAAGCGTTCGATCCCCGACAAATCATGCCCCTGCAGGACGGGCTGTTTTACCCGCTCCTTGGCTTCGGCAAGCCGCCGCAGGACGGAACGTTCACTCTTTTCTATGTGATGCGCTTTATTGTCTGCTATAAAACGGCTGCATTCCGGCTCCGGCAGCTTCCCCAGCTTTTCTGCGGCGTTCCTTATGATTATGTAGGTCAGTTCATCCCCGATAGCGGATAATGCTTCTTTCATAGCCTTAACCGTATCTTCTTTTGTCGTGGATGCATACTTGTAAATCATCTCAAGTTCACTCTTGGTAAATTGCATAGTTCCTCCTTTTTTCATTCTCTATCGCTCTTGTTCCTGCCGTCTCTGCGGCTTATATTCCTGTCTCAGCATTGCGTCCAGATTGGCTCTCTGCTTTAATTTTTGCCAGGTCAGGGAACTTCGTCATTCCCCGCTCCTGAAAATACCGTCCTGCCGCCGCAAATAAAGCAAGGTCTGCCCGGTTCTCTTCCTCGTAGCGTTCCCGCTTTCTCGCCTTTTTCAGCCCGTCATATGACGGCTTGGTCTTGCGGCAGACGGATGCCTGGCGTATCAGCTCTTTATTGTCGGCAATCTTCTTTTCCATAGATTTTATTTCCTTTGAAAGCGCCCTCTGCCTGTCAGACGATTCCTGTATGGCATGGTCTACATCTTCCGGGCAGGAGAAGCCGCATTCTTCAAGATAAATCATGGTCTGTGGCATCTGCTGGAGGTTAAAGCCTTTCGCCCACCATTCATATCCTTTGCCCTTGCCTTCGCCCATTTTTACCGGGATATCAACCATGCGCTGTATACTGTCCTGATTCGGTGCGGTTCCAGACGTTTTCCAACGTTTTAAGCGTTCTATTACGCTCTCCCTGTGGTTTTGTCCGGCCTGCTCCTTTTTGGCGGCTCTGGAAGCATTTTCGGCAAGGACAGAAAGTACCGCTGCCTTATCGTAATCCGTTCCCAGCTTCCGGGCAGTGACCGGCTTAGTCCTGTCCGGGGTAAGGTAGCTTAATCTCCCCCGGCTTTCCCTGACTTCAATCCCGTAATCCTGCATGAGCCTTGCGGAAAAATCCTCAAAGGATGCTGCCGCCGAAAGCGCTGAACGTATTGACTGACGCAGCAATTTGCGGTCAGCATTTCCTCATTGTTTGCCGTTACCCTGATGGTCGTGGATACCTTGCCGGAAAAGATTGCCTGCCTAAGATACTCGGACTTTCTTATGGAAAGCGTCCTGCATTTTTCCTCAAAGTCCTGCCGTTCTTCTTTGGTCAGCCTTGTCTTGACAATGCATCCTACGGTAGATAATTTGATGAAAGGAAAAACAAGAAATCCCAAACTAAAAACACTCCATAAACTAGCAATCGGTTTAGATATGACTGTATTTCAGCTATTGGATTTTCCTGAGATGAATGAAATAGCGTTTGATGATGAATAACGAATTATTAACGGTATACCATTAACCTTGAGCAAAAATTCCCCGTATACTCTATTTAATTCTTGAAGCAGGGAGAGGTCTTTATGACTTATTCAGATGTGATTATCTTGAGACTTACCAGATTATGTAAGGAACAAAATATTACTATAAACAAGTTGGCTACTTTGTCCGGGATTACTCAATCTACGGTTGAAAATATTATGTCCGGCAAAACAAAGAACCCCAAACTGAAAACACTCCATAAACTGGCAATCGGCTTAGGCATGACCGTATCTGAGTTATTAGATTTTCCTGAAATGAATGAAACTATCTTTGAAGATGAATAAAATACTATATAAAAAGCAGATGCTCGCTTCACATCTGCTTTTTATAATTAATTACTCAGAACTATTTCAATCCTTACCTATTATAAAATTGCTATAAAATCGTCCATACTTCTCTTTTTATTAACCGTTCTATTTTGTTACAACCATATGTACCGTGCTCTTGCTAATCCCAAATTTTTTTGCCGTCTGGCGGACAGTTGCATTTTCCTCAATTATATAATTAGCAATATTGATTGCCCTTTCTTCTATGTAACCTTTCAACGAACTTCCCCATACACTGTTTTTAACAATGTATGCAGGGTTTTGTTTTCTTATTCCCGCGAATTGTTACATTTGAAAATGATGATAATGGTATTTCTTCTACTGTCCAGATACTTTGATCGTGTAATTGTTTTTATATTATCCATTGACATGCCTGATATGAAATGAAATCCAGGCAGCCATGTTCTCTGTCGCCTCATAAAGCCGTTCTTGTTTGATTAATTGATAAACAGCTGCCGATCTTGCCTGGCAGTTGACGGATTTTTTGGGGTTGACTTCTTGCCAAACCGCACTTCACAGTCCTTACGGAAAAATGATATCCCATAACAGTCAATCTTCTTATAGCCTTCCAGGCGTAGCTCTTCCATATATTTTTTATCGTAAATCTGCTGGAGCGCTTTTTCGGCATCCTGTTCCAGGTCGCCAATCCGCTCTGATACCTTGACTCCGAGGATAAATGACCTGCCCCGCAGGGAAGGGCTCCGCACCATAATATCTGATCTCCCATTCCCCGATTCCCGGTTGGACTTCACCAGATAATTCTCACTCTGGCTTAAAATCCCAGCAAGGAATCCATGGTAAAAGTTCTCTGCACTGTCATAAAAGCTGATGCTACGAAAAGCTGCCCGTTTAATATATCCGCCATTTTTTTGCATCCCCGTCTTCCATTGCACGGTACAGGCAATGAAAATCTTCTTTCTTTATCATCTCCTTCAGCCAATTTAGGATAGTATTCTCATAAATCGTCATAACCTCTATATTAGGGATACGAACTCTTAAAAATATATACTTCCCTTTGAAATACTCGCTCTCTTTCGTCAGATACCCTGTAAAATAAAGGAAATTCCACAGATTCTCCCCATTGCCGTGCATATCCCCATACGTAACTTCCTCATGAACCTGGATGTCTAAAATACCGCCCCCCAGCAGCGTTTCAATCTGCCCTTTCGTTCCCTGATCCGCCCTGGCGATCAAATCCTTAATGATGTCATTGGAACTGGTGTTGCTCCAATTGGGACGCGGGAATGCATCGGCATCCGCACATAAGTCAGACATAAAGTTGATGACGCTCCATGGATTATAGATCTCCGTACTGCCAAATGCATACCCATCATACCACTCCTTTATCACTGGGAAACGGCTGCCTACCCCATAGTCGTCCATCATCTGCAGCACTTTTATCATGTTTTTCAGCAATTAAACTTCCAGATTCACAGGGAGAAAAAGCCATCTCTTGCATATGCCTTTGGCATTTCAAGAGATGGCTTCTACGTTCTATTGCTATCTTTCTAAGCCGTAACCTATTTCACCCGCCTAATATTACTCGTTTTTCTTGCCTAGGAGGGCTGTTATTTTCTTCTCCTGCCATTCCCCGTTTACATTGGACTGGAGGGTAATCTCTACTTCTGTGCCTGCCTCATAATATTGCATAATCTCTGACAGTTCCTTCATGGAACCTACCTTCCTTCCATCAAACTCTGTCATGACGTCGCCCTTGTTGATGCCCGCCTGGGCAGCCGCGCTGTTTTCCTGGACTAAGGTGATATAAATTCCTTCTGGCATCCCAAAGCCAACTGCCAGTTCCTCTGTCACGCTCTGGCCAGATACGCCCAGGTATGCGGATTTGGACTCGTCTACCAATTCTCTGGTAATCAGGGAATTGATAATCGGCTCTGCTGCGGAGATTGGGATGGAGAAGCCCATGCCCTCCACCTGGGTATCGGAATATTTCACAGAATTGATTCCAATTACCTCGCCGTTCATGTTCAGCAATGCGCCGCCGCTGTTCCCTGGGTTGATGGCTGCGCTGGTCTGGATCAGGTCGTTGGTGATGGAGGCTCCGGTCTGGTCATCCTGCACGGTCACTTCACGGTCCAGGGCGCTGATTACGCCGGTGGTTACGGACTGCCCATAGCCTAAGGCATTGCCGATGGCTACGGCGCCCTCTCCTACCTTTAAGTTTTCAGAGTTACCCAATGTGGCCACTTTGATTTTCTCCATAGTCTCGCTGGGGATATCCTTGACCGGCACGGACAGAACTGCCAAGTCTGTGCTGGAATCTGTGCCTTTAATCTCTGCGCTTACGGTCTGGTTATCAATAAAGTTTACCGTAAGCTGGGTGGATTTGGCAACAACATGGTTATTCGTAGCGATATAAATCTCATCGTCGGTCTGGCCAATAATAATTCCGCTGCCTGCGCTCTCTGTATCCTGTACATAGGAACGCCCAAAGAAATCATAGCCCAGATTCTCCTGACCCATATTGGTGATGGAGACAATCGAAGGCATAACATTCTCTACAATATCGGACACATCCGTCACGGTCGTCGCCGTACTGACACTAGTGGCTGATACCCCATTGCTGTTCACAGTAACGCCGTCTGAATTGCCGCTGGAAGAACTGATGCTGGCACCTGGCTTACCTGCCGTATGCTCAAAGGCCAGCCCCGTCCCATAGAATACTGTGGAGGACACAAGGCCGAAGACTACAGCGATCGCCGCGCATTTTGCCAGGGACATGCCAAATCCATGGGGCTTTTTCGTCTTAGAGGCTTTCTGGCGCATCTTCCGCCTGGAAGCCTTTTCTCCTTCCTGGCCTTCTGCCGCATTCCACTGGCCAGTATGATAAAACTGCTCCCTTCCCGAAGCATTGCTTCCATTCGGATACTGCCCATACCTGTTTTCCTGCCCATAGGGTGAATGAGTTTTTGCACCGTTCTGATAATAAGAACCGCCTGGCTGGCCGTTTCCATAGGAGGCTCCATTTGGCTGGGCGCTGTCATCGGATTCCCCGCCAGCCTGAGCGCTTCTGTAGGTGTTTCCATCTGGCTGGGCGCTCCTGTAGGGAACTCCATCTGGCTGGGTGTTTCTGTAAGAAGCTTCATCTGACTGGTCGCTTCTATAGGTATTTCCATAAGATGTCCCGTCTGGCTGGCTGCTTCCTTCTCCATAGGAAGTTTCCCCTGACTGCGTACTTCCATAAGATGCATTCTCTGACGGAGCCTTCCAATAAGCCTGAGCAGCAGATGTCCCGTCTGGCTGGCCGCTTCCTTCTCCTGCCGTATAAGCGCTCATGGATTCGCCTGCTGTAGAGGTTCCCTCTGTGCTGCCTGCCTGCACTTCCGGGACGCCTGCCCGGTAGATTCTTTCTTCTGCGTCAGCGGATGACGCGCGATAAACATTCTCTTCCTTTGCCTCATAGTAACTGGAATTGCCGTCCTGCCTCTCTTGGCTGCGTTGGCTATTTGAATTGAAAGAATCAAAATTATTATTTTCACTTTGGCTATTGAAGTTTGTATTGTTGTTTTCCATAACAAATTCTCCTTTCCTCTGCTTTTGCTTTTTTCTCTGCTTCTGTGTTAATATTTTTCTAGTTCAATTGCCGAACTCAGCATTGCCTTTTTGCTTCTGCCCTGTTTTCTCTGTCTCCAGCATTGCTTTTGTTTCTGCTCTGTTTTCTTTGTTTCTGTAAGCAGTTTACGGAAAATTTGTGTAGAAATTGTGACAACAATTTTAAAAAAAAGTGTTTTCTCTTTCGTTATAGCCCGCAGCCCATAAAAGTAAAACCCGCCTTCCCTACTCCACGGTCACAGACTTGGCCAAGTTCCTTGGCTTATCCACATCGCAGCCTTTGCCTACAGAGACATAATAGCTGAAAAGCTGCAGCGGGATAATTGCCAGGGAATTGGTAAAATATTTGTTTGTCTGGGGAATGTAAATCACATAGTCTGCCGCCTTCTCAATCTCGCGGTTCCCGGTATTGGTCACTGCCAGCACGAAAGCGCCGCGGCTGCTCAGTTCCACAATATTGCTGATGGTCTTCTTGTACAGTTCCTCCTGCGTTACCACGGCGGCCACCAGCGTCCCCTCTTCAATCAGGGAAATGGTGCCATGCTTCAGTTCTCCGGCCGCATAAGCCTCCGAATGGATATAAGAAATTTCCTTCAGCTTAAGGGAGCCCTCCATGGAAATGGCATAGTCAATCCCCCTGCCGACAAAGAACACATCCTTGGCTGCAATATAGCGGTTGGCAAAATGCTGGATGCGCCCCTTATTGCTCAGGAGCATCTCAATCTGCTCCGGCAGCTTCTGCAGATCCCGCAAAAGCCCTGCAACTTCCTGCTCCGCCACGGTATGTTTCGCCTGGGCAAACTTAATAGCCAATAGATATTCGGCCACCAGCTGGGCGCTATATGCCTTGGTGGTGGCTACGGCAATCTCCGGTCCCGCCCAGGTATACATCACCCGGTCAGCCTCACGGGCAATTGAACTGCCCACCACATTGACAATGCCGAGCGTCTTTACGCCCCTTCCCTTCGCCTCACGCAAGGCGGCCAGCGAATCTGCTGTCTCCCCAGACTGGCTGATAATGATAACCAGGTCATCCCGCTGTAAGATTGGGTTCCGATAACGGAATTCCGAAGCCAGATCCACTTCCACCGGCACTCTTGCCAGCCCCTCAAACACATATTTCGCCGTCATGCCCGCATGATAGGCAGATCTGCAGGCCACGATATGGATGCTGTTAATCTCCCGAAGCTCCTCATCCTCCATCCCCAATTCTTCAATGACCACTGCCCCGTCGCGGATACGCGGGTTCAGCGTGTCCTTGACCGTCTGCGGCTGCTCATACATTTCCTTGAGCATAAAATGCTCATAGCCGCCTTTCTCGGCAGCATTCACATCCCAGTCAATGGCCGTGGGTTCTTTGGCAATCTCATCCCCGTCGACATTATAGAAAGAAATACCGTCCTTCGTTAAGGCAGCAATCTCCTCATTCTGGATAAAGTACACCTTCCGCGTATATTTCAGCACTGCCGGCACATCAGAGGCAATCAGGTTCCCATCTTTGCCATGCCCCACAATCATCGGGCTGTCCTTGCGCACTGCATAGACCTTATCCGCGTGTTCCTTAAAAATAATCCCCAATGCATAGGATCCTTCCATCCGATGCATCGCTTTGGTAATCGCCTCCAGCGGATCCCCCTTGTAATAACGGTCCAGCAGATGCGCCACCACCTCTGTATCCGTCTCCGATACAAACTGATACCCCTTTTCTTCCAGATACTTCCGCAGCTTCATATAATTCTCAATAATCCCATTGTGTACCACGGCAATCGTTTCCGCCTGGTTATAATGCGGGTGCGCATTCACATTGGAAGGCGCCCCATGCGTCGCCCAGCGGGTATGCCCAATCCCGGAAAGCCCTGGCATCGTAGCCCCGTCATGCGTCAGCTCGCTTAGGACTTTCAGCCTCCCTGTCGCCTTCTGCACCTTAATATTTTCCCCATCATACACGGCAATCCCCGCTGAATCATACCCACGATACTCCAGCTTAGACAGCCCATCCAGCAGAATAGGCGCTGCCTGCGCCTCCCCGATATATCCTACAATTCCACACATAATTTAAGAAACCCTCCTTTTCCAGCACTTCGGGAGGTCCGCATGGAAAGCCCCCTTTGGCTTACTATGCACAACCTCCCGTTCTGCTAACCATATTTTTCATAATTGTTCTATTACTCCGGCGGTTAAATATCTTATATCCCTCATCCATAACTCCCAGGGGACGGAAAATGCAATAGCCAAATGAGCCGTTACGGCGAATTGCTATTCTGTTGCGTACTTTTCTTCTGCCTTAGCCTCGCTGCTCCATACCGGCTCTTCCCCGCTGTCTCCTATTCCGGTTCCATCGCTGCTCCCAGTTCCGCCACTGCTTCCAGCGCCCATTCCGGTTCCGTCCGTACTCCCATCTCCAGTCCCAGCTTCATCCGTATTTTCTTCCTTCTTCGCCGTCACGCCTGAGCGGTAGACAATCTCATCACTGATGCCCTGTACGCTCTCCGTCACGTTATAAGCTGCATCCCCATAGAAAAACTCATGGAGCTTCTTAACATTCGTTGCCAAATCACGCGGAATCACGCAATCCTGCTTCAGTCTCTGGTAGGCCACGTCCACCTCTGAACTCCCAATCTCAAATGGGAACCCGGACATCTCGCCCATCCGATAGCTGAAGGCATCTGCCGCCAGTGAAAGTATCTCTGTTTTCGTCAGGCTGGTCTTAATCTTGGGGAATACCGCGTCAATCAGGCTATTGATCGTGCCAATATCAGAAGCCAGCGCCTTCTCAATCATTTTATTCAACACTAGCCTCTGGCGTTCCGTCCTCTTAAAATCATCCCCCGCAGTATAGCGGATACGCCCAAAAGAGACGGCCTGTACGCCGTTAAGGTTATAAGTCCCGGCTCCAGGCAGCGGCTCATACTCCTTCTCCACTACCTCAGAAGTCTCCACACAATAATTATTCAGATGCATGCATTCTTCATCTGTAATCTCAACCTCAACGCCGCCTAAGATATCCACGGCCTCTGCCACAGCGCTAAAATCAAAAGACACGTATTCTTTGATATCCAAATCCAGGTTTGTATTCAGCATACGCACTGCCTGGGTCGCCCCCCCAATGGCATAAGCCGCATTGGCCTTGCTGTAAGCGCTTGGATCATCCAGATCCGCCATCTTTAAAAATGTATCGCGGTACACGGATACCAGCCTTACCTCTTTGGTATCCTTGTCAATCCTGGCTACCATAATCACATCCGAATTGCCGCCGCTGTAATCCTCGCTCTCACGGTTATCCAGCCCAAACAAGGCCAGCATCATATATCCCTGCAGCACCTTCTTCGTCTTCTTGGGAAGCTCCACATTCACGACTTCTTCCTCTTCAAAGCTCTCATCTGTCTCCACCATGTCCATCTTCTGGTTCAGCCAGACCCCTACCACTACCCCCAGCAGCAGCACCAGCTCCAGCAGCACAATCACAATCCTGCGTACAATCTTCCCTTTCCCCGATTTTTTCCCATCCTTCTTTGCCATCTTCTCACCCTGCCCCGTTTTTCATAATTTTTACTACGTATGTCCTCTGAATCCTATCCACAGTGCGTCATATTTTTGTCATATTTCTGTTATATTTACATACACATTTGATAATAATTCTATAATATTTTTACCCATTTATCAATCGTCATTTTTCTTAATTTTTCTACTTTTTCGGGTTTTTTTTATAGCAAAATGTAAAATCCGCACAAAAAAACAGCTGCAGAACACCAGCCGGTTTCGTAACATCTTACCAATTCCATAGCGTACCATCTTGGAATTATTGGCATCATGCCTCCGATAAAGCAGGAGGGGTTCCCACAGAAAGCAAGATTTGGAGAACTTACAGTCGCTTAAGACCCCGATCCATTGGTCATGCATCTCTATGCTCGCTGGGATGGGCAGGATAAGTTCCTTCAATTCCTGCCGGAAGGCCATGCAGCAGCCAATATAACTGTTCTTGATGATATTTTTGATAACGCCAGGCCTCCCGCTGCGGAACCGAAGGAAGGACTCCATCTGAATATCCTCGGTATCGTCCCCAACAAATACCCTGGCGTCATGGATGACTACATAAGGCCGATCCCTCCCCGCAAAGGCCTCCATGACCCGCTCCACCTTGCGGGGGGACCAGATATCATCCTGATCCGCCAGGAAAATATATTCCCCCCTGGTATGGGCGATGGCATGCTCCACATTTTTCTTCAGCCCCTGACGGGGGCCTTGCAGGAGGCGGATCCTGCGGTCAGACTGCTGATATTCCCGGAGGAGGGCAGCCGTCCCGTCCGTAGAGCCGTCATCAGAAACCACCAGCTCATCCCGCTCCTGCAGCTGGGACAGTATTGAATCCAGCTGCGCCCGCAAGTACTTGGCCCCATGATATGTCACCATGGCCACAGAAATACGGACTTCCCCTACCACAGCTTCCACCCCCACTTCCAAAAATACTTCAGCATTGATTTGATATGCATTCTCCGCAGCCGCGCATCCTTGTGGGAACCACGCTCCCATCGGTGGATGACCTTGGTATCCGGGCAATACCACAGGTAGCTGACCAAATTTACATATTGGCAAAGATCCGCATCCTCCATATACATAAAATAGCGCTCGTCAAACCCACCCACATCCCAGAACAGCTTTGACCGTATGACGAGGAAGCTGCCCTGGGCGAAAGGCACCTGGAAAGGCTTCTCGTAGTCCATGTCCTGCATCGTGTGGTAAGCCTGCCGTTTCTTAAAATGTGACGGCCAAAACATACGGATCCCCATATCCGCCACCGTAAGCTCCCGCCGGTACGCCGCCTGCAGGTTCCCCTCCGTATCCAGCAGCCTGGGTACCGCCATCCCCGCCCCCATCCGCTCCATAAAATCCATCAGAATGGACAGGCTGTCTTCTACCAGCAGGATATCTGGGTTGACGATGGCATGGAACTTGGAGTCCAGGCGCCCCAGCACATAGTTGTGCCCTCTTCCGAAGCCCAGGTTCTTCCCCGTCTTCAAATATTCCACCTGTGCAAACTCCCGCTCCAGCGCCTGGAGGTTATTTTCCTCTGTGCTGTTATCAATCACATATATTTTCATAGAAACACAGGCAGCGGTATGCTCCACGATAGAACATACCGCATCCCTTACGTCTTTTTCATCATTATAAGCCACAATGGCAACTGAAATATCTGTCATGACGATCCTTTTCCACGCAGCACGACCCCAACCGTCCGCAGCAGGATGCGGATATCCATCCCCAGGGACCAATTCGAAATATACTGGGTGTCCAGCGCTACGATTTCCTCAAAATCTTTAATATCGCTCCTCCCGCTGACTTGCCACATCCCTGTCAGCCCTGGGCGGATGCCCAGCCTTGCCTTATGGTGGAGTTCATACTGCTCAAACTCATCTTCCGTCGGAGGTCTTGTCCCAACTAGACTCATATCCCCTTTCAGTACATTCCAAAACTGTGGCAGCTCATCAATGGAGAACTTGCGCAGGAACTTGCCAATTCCAAAAATCCTCGGGTCATCCTCCATTTTAAACATCAGCCCGTCCATCTCATTCTGTTCCATCAGGTTCTGCTTCATGGCATCCGCCCCAACTACCATCGTGCGGAATTTGTAGAACTTAAAACGCCTGCCGCCCTTCCCGATCCTCGTCTGGGAATAAAAAATCGGCCCCGGCGACTGCAGCTTAATGACCGGCCCGAACACCAGCAGGGCAATGCCTGTCAGCAGCAGGCCGACCACGCTGCCTGCAATGTCCATCAGCCTCTTTAAGAAAAGCTGCCTCGGAGTGGCAATCTTCATGCTGGTCGTCAGCACCAGATATTTTCCGCAGTGTTCCACCAATTTATTGGGCATCAGGCGGGATTCCCGCACCAAGTTGAAATGTACGGTCAGCCCCAGCTCCAGCAGCTCATTGGCCAAGGCTTCGCTGCTCTCGCGGGTATTGCCATTGATAAACACCTCATCCACCACATTGATGCGCACATATTCCAGGAAGCTGTCCGCGCTGGCCACCACTGGCACTCCGCAGATTTCCTGTCCGATA
>Ga0137306_103404_pt1 | contig 11895 bp, 12 predicted proteins | sample Inofroosms_March_FD_97187 | JGI IMG/M metagenome (GOLD analysis project Ga0137306, IMG submission 97187) | Mouse cecal microbial communities from Vienna, Austria - N-Acetylneuraminic and N-Acetylglucosamine D2O microcosms_March | ecosystem: Host-associated > Mammals > Digestive system > Large... | reverse complement strand
TCGAGGTGGTTCGCCGCGGTAAAGTAAGGCGTGCGAAACTGAATTATTTAAGAGATCGTGTCGGCAAGGCAGCCAAGGTAAAAGAGCTGGTGAAATAACAATCCAAAGTGCAGGGAATGCGCTTTTAGCAGGATCGGATGACAGGGAGGGACATATACGAAAGTATCATGTCTCTCTTTTCGATTACGCGAACTGTTATAAAAAGGAGCGGGATCATGAGAAGGAGAAGAGGGCTGAGTTTTAACAGAAAGAAAAAAGTAATTCATACTTCGGCAATCCGGAATGCATTTTTCTGGGTGGGGGAATGTCTGCTTGCTTTTGCAATCGGGTGCGTGCTGGTGTATTACTTTATGACAAGTCTGACCTGCGTGGGACAGGCAATGGAGCCTACCATCGGCAGCGGTTCAGGCGTGCTGGTCAACCGTTTTATCTATTCTCTGGCGTCCCCCGGATCGGGGGATGTGATCGTGTTTAAGCCCAATGGAAATGCCAATGCGCATTATTATATGCGCCGCGTGATCGGCGTACCAGGAGATACCGTACAGATCCAGGAAGGATTCGTTTACGTGAACGGAGAACTGTTTGAGACAGGGACCGGGAACGAGCAAATGGATTTTGCAGGAGTGGCGGAAGAGGAAGTGGTTCTTGGCAGGGATGAGTATTTTGTGCTGGGAGATAATCGTAACGCCAGTGAAGACAGCCGTAATGCGGACATCGGCAATGTGAAAAAGCAGGATATCTACGGAATGGCATGGTTTGTTGTCCATCCATGGGATAATTTCGGGCTGATTCCATAGGAAGAGAAGGAGCAGTGTTATGAATATACAATGGTATCCGGGTCATATGACCAAAGCCAGACGGATGATGCAGGAAAATATCAGACTGGTTGACCTCATCATTGAACTGGTAGATGCGCGTGCGCCTCTGTCCAGCCGGAATCCTGATATTGACGAGCTTGGGAAGGGAAAGGCAAGGCTGATTCTGCTGAATAAAGCGGACCTAGCCAGCGGGCATTGGAACGATGTCTGGGCGGAGTGGTTTAAAAGGCAGGGATTTTTTGTTGTGAAACTGGATTCCCGGAGCAAAACCGGGATGAAGAGTATACAAAATGTTATAAAAGAAGCATGCAGAGAAAAGATTGAACGGGACCGGAAAAGAGGGATTCAAAACCGGCCGGTCCGTGCCATGGTGGCCGGAATACCCAATGTGGGAAAATCTACCTTTATTAACAGTTTTGCGGGGAAAGCATGTACAAAGACAGGGAATAAACCGGGTGTGACAAAAGGAGCGCAGTGGATTCGGCTGAATAAGCAGGTTGAGCTTCTGGACACACCGGGGATTCTGTGGCCCAAATTTGATGACCAGGAGGTGGGAATCCGACTTGCGATTCTCGGTTCCGTAAATGATGAGATACTGAATCTGCAGGAACTGGCCGGAAAGCTGGGAAGCTTTCTAAAGTCCAGCTTTCCGACTGCCCTGGAAGACCGCTATAAAAGGGTATTTACGGAAGAGATGGAAGGGCATCGAATGCTGACAGAGATCGCGGAGGCAAGATCCTGTCTGACCAGAGGAGGAGAGCCGGATGTGAAACGGGCGGCTTCTCTGCTTCTGGATGATTTTCGGAGCGGCCGCCTTGGGAAGATTACACTTGAATTTCCGCCGGGAGTAGACTATGATAAAAACAGAGATGAACAGAGGTAACAGGGATGGAAAAGCGTGAACATGTGGAAGAATATGAGGAAAAGAAAACAGGAATTGTCAGAGAAATAATAGGATTCCTTGTATATGTGGCAATTGTGGTAGGGATTACATTCCTGATTATTACATTTGTAGGACAGAGAACATATGTGAGCGGCAGTTCCATGGAAAATACGCTGAGCCATGGAGATAATCTGATTGTAGATAAAATTACTTACCGTTTTTCCGCACCGAAAAGGTTTGACATTATTGTCTTTCCGTTCCGCTATGAGGAGAATGTTTATTATATTAAGAGAATTATCGGCCTGCCGGGAGAGACAATTCAGATTAAAGACGGAGAGATTTACATAAATGGAGAACTTCTGTATGAATCTTATGGAAGAGAAGTGATGAAGAGCGCGGGTCTGGCAGCAGATCCCATCACTCTGGAAGAAGACGAATATTTTGTACTTGGAGATAATAGAAATGACAGTACGGACAGCCGCGATCCGAATGTAAGCCTGATTCACAGAGACGAGATTATCGGCAGAGCATGGATTCGCATCTGGCCGCTGGATGAGATAGGAGTATTGAAACACCAGTAATGACAAAGAAAGAAGAACGCCTTCAAAAACGCCGGGAAAAGCTGCAGGCAGAACTTGCAAGACTGGAAGGCATGAGGACATATGAGAGAAAATATGAAGGATACGGACTTGTCTGCGGGATTGATGAAGCCGGCAGAGGACCGCTTGCGGGCCCCGTAGTGGCAGGAGCCGTCATCCTTCCGCGGGATTGCCGGATTTTGTATCTGAACGATTCCAAAAAGCTGACGGCCAGGCGCAGAGAGCTTCTCTTTGATGAGATTATGGAGAAAGCGCTTTTTGTCGGGGTCGGCGTCGTCAGCCATACCAGAATTGATGAAATTAATATTCTGCAGGCGACTTATGAGGCCATGCGGCAGGCTGTCGAAAAGCTTGGAAAGGAGCCGGATGTGCTTCTGAATGATGCGGTAACGATACCGGGTGTAACGCAGATGCAAGTGCCGATTATAAAAGGAGATGCCAAAAGCGTCTCCATAGCGGCAGCAAGTGTCATTGCCAAAGTGACGAGGGACCGCATGATGGCAGCTGTGGATGAGGTATATCCGGGCTATGGATTTGCCTCCAACAAAGGGTATGGTTCCGCCGCTCATATAGCGGCTCTGAAAGAGCTGGGGCCGTGTGAAATTCACAGGAAAACGTTTATCCGGAATTTTACAGGAGAAGAAAAACGATTACCTGCTTCAGGGCAGGCGGAAACGAAGAGCGGTTCGGCTGATGAATAAGAGGAAGACGGGGTCGGAATATGAAAAGCTGGCTGCCTGCTGGCTTGAGGAGCAGGGGTTTCAGATTCTGGAACGGAATTTCTACTGCCGTCAGGGAGAGATTGACCTGATTGCCAGAGACGGCAGATATCTGGTATTTATTGAAGTGAAATACCGCAAAGACGGGCATGCCGGCCATCCGGCGGAGGCAGTTCACAGGTACAAACAGAAAAAGATTGCCCGTGCGGCATTGTATTACTGCCACCAAAGAGGAATTACGGAGAATCAGGCGTGCCGTTTTGATGTAGTATGTATTCTTGACGGAAAAGTAGAGCATATAATAAATGCATTTGATTTTATTTGAACAGGAAACTGCAGTACAGGAGCCGTGTATATGTGGAAGAAAAAGACAGACAGCAAAGAGATGTATTTAAAAGAGAAAAATGGCGTGCCGTATTTTGTATTCCGGAATCTGGAGGATACGAAACTGGTGCGCCATGGTTTTTCCACCCGTAAGGGCGGAGTCAGCAAAGATGATCTTTCCGAACTGAATCTTGGTTCCTCAAGGGGAGACAATCCGGAATATGTCAGAGAGAATTTTCGAAGAATTGGGAAAGCGATTGGTTTTGAACCGGAGTCACTGGTTCTTTCGCAGCAGACTCATACGACGAATGTCCGGCAGGTGGGAGAGGAAGACAGAGGCAGAGGATATACAAAGCCTCTCGGATATACAGACGTGGACGGGTTGATCACAGATGTGCCGGGACTTACTCTGGCAACATTCTATGCGGACTGTGTGCCGTTGTTTTTTGTAGATCCGGTTCGCCGGGCCATTGGACTTTCTCATTCAGGCTGGAAAGGGACGGTAAACCGCATGGGCGCGGTGACCATTCAACGAATGACGGAAGCTTTCGGTACAAATCCAGCCGATCTGCGCGCTGCGATCGGCCCGTCCATCTGCCAGGACTGCTATGAGGTCAGCGAAGAGGTTGCGCTGGCGTTTAAAAAGGAATTCCGAGCACATGCGGATGAGCGGCTGATTTACCGCAAACAGAATGGAAAATATCAGCTGAACCTGTGGCGCGCCAACGAGATTGTACTGCGGGAAGCGGGGGTAAAACAGGAGCATCTGGCAGTCACCGGTATCTGCACCTGCTGCAACCCGAAACTTTTGTTTTCCCACCGTGCCAGTCAGGGCAGACGCGGGAATCTGGGAGCGTTTCTGGAGCTGGTGATTCAAAAGGAGGGCGAAGCGGGTAAATATTTTCCATAGTATGGACAAAATAGTGCCTAGACAGACGCTGAAATCCCGGTTAGAATGGAGACAGCATACAGTGCCATATTAAGAGCAGGAGGGTGAAAAAAATGAAGATTATCAAAGCAAAAGATTACAGGGACATGAGCCGGAAGGCGGCCAACGTGATATCGGCGCAGGTGATTATGAAACCGGATTGCGTGCTGGGACTGGCAACCGGCTCTTCCCCGATCGGAACCTATGAGAAGCTGGTGGAATGGTATAATAAAGGGGATCTGGATTTTGGAGATGTGACAACGGTGAATCTGGATGAGTACCGGGGACTGCCACGGGAAAATGATCAAAGCTATTATTATTTTATGCACAGTCATTTGTTTGATTTTGTTAATATCAATCCGGAACGCACGTTTTTGCCGGACGGTATGAATGATGATCCAAAGAAGGAATGTGCCAGATACGAGGAAGTAATCCGTGCGACAGGAGGGGTTGATCTGCAGCTTCTCGGACTGGGACACAATGGACATATCGGTTTTAATGAACCGGGAGATTTCTTCGAAAAGGGGACGCACTGCGTGGATCTGCAGCCAAGCACCATTGAAGCAAACAAACGTTTTTTTGCATCCGCGGATGATGTTCCGAAACAGGCATACAGCATGGGAATTCAGACAATCATGATGGCGAAAAAGATTCTGGTTGTGGTGAGCGGTGCAGATAAGGCGGAAGCGGTAAAGAATGCATTTTTTGGTCCGGTGACGCCGAAGGTGCCTGGCTCCATCCTTCAGATGCATCCGGATGTAACGGTGGTTGCGGATGAGGCCGCACTGTCTCTGTGCACACTTTCAGAATAGAAAAGGCGGTAGAAAGATTGAAAATTATCAATGCGAGCGTATATACGGAAGAAGGCGTTTTTCGTCAGATGGATGTGTATACGGACGGGGAACGGATCAGTGAAGACAGTACGGACAACGTGGTAATTGACGGTCAGGGCTGTTATCTGATACCGGGACTTACGGATATTCATTTTCATGGCTGTATGGGGCATGATTTCTGTGACGGGACCCATAAGTCGATCGAAACGATGGCGGTATATGAGGCGTCTCAGGGAGTCACTACAATCGTTCCTGCCACCATGACGCTGGGCAGAGATACGTTGAAGAAGATCTGTGAAGCGGCGGCTTCCTATCCCAATGAAAAAGGTGCTGTTTTGTGTGGGATCAATATGGAAGGACCGTTTATTTCGCTGGCCAGAAAAGGCGCACAGAACGGAGCTTATGTACACAGACCGGACGCGGAAATGTTCCGGGAACTGAATGCTGCTTCCGGGAATCAGGTTAAGCTTCTTGCGATTGCACCGGAGGAACCGGGCGCGATGGAATGTATTGAAGCGCTGAATGAGGAAGTGGTTCTGTCCGTTGCTCATACGACTGCGGATTATGAAACGGCAGCGGAAGCATTTCAAAAAGGAGTGCATCATGTGACGCATCTTTACAATGCCATGTCCGGAATCTCCCATCGTGCTCCGGGGGTAGTGGGAGCTGCTGCGGACCATGAACAGGTGGAGGCGGAACTGATCTGTGACGGGATTCATATTCATCCGGCAACCGTTCGCCAGACGTTTAAAATGTTCGGAGATGACCGGATTATTCTGATCAGTGACTCCATGGAGGCTACAGGAATGCCGGATGGGGAATATGCTCTGGGAGGTCAGAAAGTCATCAAAAAGGGCAACCGTGCAGAACTCGAAGACGGAACGATTGCAGGTTCTGCCACCAACCTGATGGACTGTCTGCGCGTTGCAGTGCAGAAAATGCGGATTCCGCTGGAGAGCGCCGTGAAATGTGCAGCTGTTAACCCTGCAAGATCTGTGGGAATTTATGATCGTTACGGGAGTATTACTCCCGGGAAGACAGCGAATCTGGTTCTGCTGAAAAAAGAAGATTTAAGCACGGTAAAAGTGATATTAAAAGGAAAAGAGATCTGATGTTTTACATCAGAAAAGAAAACGGCAGGGGAAAAATGTTCCCCTGCCTGTTTATGTGCAGGGGTGCGTAAGGAAATCAGCAGCTTTGCTGCACGCACCCTGCGCGGAGAGTAGGGGAAGATGGCTCTTTCCTGCTCGATTTAGGCCTGTTCAATTTTTTCCAGCAGTCCGTGGATTCGTTCGGTCGGATCATTGACATGTTCGGTAGACACGTCATGATTGATACAGTCAATAATTGCCGCCAGAAATTTGGTCATATTGGCTTCTACATAATAGGGTTTGGCCAGCAGCTCCGGCGTCCGGTAATTCAGGTTCGTTGTGACGACGTGGCTGATATATTCTTTTTCATAATATTCATCAAATTTCTCAAGACCATCTGTGAACAGACCGAACGTTGCGCAGACGAATACCCGTTTTGCGCCCCGGTCCTTGATCTGTTTTGCCACATCCAGCATACTTTCCCCGGAAGAAATCATATCGTCTATGATGATGACGTCTTTGCCTGACAGGTCGTCCCCCAGAAATTCGTGAGCGACGATCGGATTCTTACCGTTGACAATCACAGAATAATCGCGGCGTTTGTAAAACATACCCATATCAACCCCCAGAACGCCTGCGAAATAAACAGCACGCTCCATTGCGCCTTCATCCGGGCTTATGACCATCAGATGATCTTTGTCGATCTGCAGGTCAGGTTCCGCTTTCAGAAGTCCTTTGATGAACTGATAGGGGGGATTGAAGCTGTCAAATCCGTAGAGAGGAACCGCATTGCAGACTCTTGGATCGTGGGCGTCAAATGTGATGATATTGGTGACGCCCATACTGATCAGTTCCTGGAGGGCAAACGCACAGTCCAGGGATTCCCTCTGACTTCTCTTGTGCTGGCGCCCTTCATAGAGAAACGGCATGATGACATTGATCCGATGTGCTTTTCCGTTTGTGGCAGAGATCAGCCGTTTCAGATCCTGATAATGGTCGTCCGGCGACATGTAATGCCTGTGGCCGCAGACCGTATAAGACAGGCTGTGGTTCAGAACATCCGCCATAATGAAAAGGTCTACTCCGCGGACGGAATCATACAGGATTCCTTTGGCTTCTCCGGTCCCAAAACGGGGGCAGGCGCTGCGGATCATATAAGTATCTTCGTGATATCCATGAAAATTCGGCGTACTTTGAAATTCCTGGTTGCATGATTCGCGAAACTGAACCAGATAGTTGTCCACCTGGCCGGCCAGTTCAGAGCATCCTTCCAGCGACGCGATCTTAAGCGGTGCAATAGGAAGAATATTCTCGTAGGAAATAATATCAGACATAGAACCCTCCTGTCTTTTGTAACAATCATCTACTATATTTATATCATTTTTGTATACGGGGAGTCAACCCATAGAAAGGAAATTGAAAGCGGATGTTGCCGGCCGGCTGCTTTTTTGGCCTGAACGTCTGAGGCGGACAGATTGTCCTTCCGGTCCCCGTCCGTGCCGGATAAAAGAATACAGCGTACCGGCATGTGTGAACAGGCGTTGCATTTTCCGAAGATATTTAGTATAGTAAAAAAAGAAAAAAGTGAAGGATGAGAGATATGGAACATGTGATCAGTGCGGTAGTTCCCGGGAGCATCGCGCAGGAGATGGAGATTGAAGCGGGAGATGTACTTTTATCTGTTAACGGACAGGTCCCGACAGACGTATTTGATTACCGTTATCTGATGAATGAAGAAAACGTTCTTGTGCTGATCCGCAGAGCAGACGGGGAAGAATGGGAACTGGAAATTGAGAAAGAATACGAAGAAGATCTGGGACTGGAATTTGAGAACGGTCTGATGGACGATTACCGTTCCTGCCGGAATAAATGTATTTTCTGTTTTATTGACCAGCTTCCGCAGGGAATGCGCAGGACGCTGTATTTTAAAGATGATGATTCCAGGCTTTCTTTTCTGCAGGGGAATTATCTGACGCTGACCAATATGAGCGACGCGGATCTGGACCGGATCATTTATTATAAACTGTCACCGATCAATATTTCTTTTCAGACGACGAACGCTGCGCTGCGCTGCCGGATGCTGAATAACCGTTTTGCGGGAGATATCCTTGAGAAAACCAAGCGTCTGAAAGAGGCGGGAATTCTTATTAACGGGCAGATTGTTCTGTGCAGGGGAATCAATGACAAAGAAGAACTGGAGCGGTCGATCAGGGATCTCAGTGCGTATCTGCCTGAACTGCAGAGCGTATCCGTCGTTCCGGTGGGCCTGACACGTTACCGGGGAGGGCTTTATCCGCTGGAGCCTTTTACAAAGGAGGACGCCCGCGGGGTACTGGAATGCGTGCGCAGATGGCAGAGACGTCTTTATGACACACATGGCGTACATTTTATCCATGCCGGGGATGAATGGTACATTCTGGCGGAAGAGCCTGTGCCGGAAAAAGAGACGTATGACGGTTATCTGCAGCTGGAAAACGGAGTCGGTATGGTGCGCCTTCTGGAAGAAGAAGTAGAGGAGGCGCTGGAAGCGCTTCCCGGAGATGACAGGCACCGGAAAATAACGATTGCAACCGGAGAGCTGGCGGCGCCTTTTCTGAGGGGGCACGCGGAGCGTGTGCGGCAGAAATATCCGAATGTCCGCACGCAGGTCATCCCGGTCAGAAACGTTTTTTTTGGAGAAGGCGTTACGGTTGCCGGTCTGGTTACCGGACAGGACCTGATGGAACAGTTGCGGGGGCAGGATCTGGGAGAGCGGCTTTTGCTTACAACAAATATGCTGAAAAGAGGAGAACCGGTTTTTCTGGATGATGTGACAGTGGAGGAAGTGGAAAATACTTTACAAATCAAAATATCCATAGTAGAATCAAGCGGAAATGATCTGGTAAAGCGGATAATCGAATAGAACATGAATTAGAAAGAGGGATTGTATGAGTAAACCGATCGTGGCCATCGTAGGACGTCCGAACGTGGGAAAGTCCACACTGTTCAATGTGCTTGCAGGAGAGAATATATCTATCGTCAAAGATACGCCGGGTGTGACCAGAGACCGGATCTATGCGGATGTTACATGGCTGACATATCATTTTACCATGATTGATACCGGAGGGATCGAACCGGACAGCAGCGATATTATTCTGTCTCAGATGCGGGAGCAGGCTCAGATTGCCATTGATACGGCAGACGTGATTCTTTTTCTGGTGGATGTGCGTCAGGGACTGCAGGATGCGGATTCCAAGGTGGCGGATATGCTCCGCCGTTCACATAAACCGGTTGTACTGGTTGTGAACAAGGTGGACAGTTTTCAGAAATATATGGCGGATGTTTACGAGTTCTACAATCTGGGGATTGGGGATCCGGTGCCGGTATCCGCTGCATCCCGCCTTGGCATTGGGGACATGCTGGATGCTGTGGTGAAACATTTTCCGGAAGTAAAGGGGGAAGAGGAAGAAGACGACCGTCCGAAGATCGCTGTTGTGGGAAAACCCAACGTAGGAAAATCTTCGATTATCAACCGGCTGACAGGAAAGAACCGGGTGATTGTATCCGATATCGCAGGTACGACAAGGGATGCGATCGATACGGACATTCTCTGGAAGGGGAAGGAATATGTGTTTATTGATACGGCAGGGCTTCGGAGAAAGAGTAAGATCAAAGAGGAACTGGAGCGGTACAGTATTATCCGCACCGTGACTGCGGTAGAGCGTGCGGATGTGGTTGTAGTGGTCATTGACGCGAAAGAAGGTGTGACGGAACAGGATGCGAAAATCGCGGGTATCGCTCATGAGCGCGGAAAGGGAGTCATTATCGCGGTTAACAAGTGGGATGCAATCGAGAAAAATGACAAAACGATTTATGAATTCACGCGCAGAGTCCGGGAAGTGCTTTCCTTTATGGCTTACGCGGAGATTCTGTTTATCTCGGCGGAAACCGGGCAGCGCCTGCCAAAGCTTTTTGAGACCATTGACATGGTGATTGAAAATCAGACGCTCCGTATTCAGACCGGTGTGCTTAATGAGATTATTATGGAAGCAACAGCCATGCAGCAGCCGCCTTCCGACCGCGGGCGCAGGCTGAAGATCTTTTATGTGACCCAGGTTGCGGTAAAGCCGCCGACTTTTGTAGTTTTTGTCAATGACAAAGAACTGATGCATTTTTCCTATACAAGATATCTGGAAAACAGAATCAGGGATACGTTCGGCTTTAAAGGAACTTCTTTAAAATTCATCATACGGGAGAGAAAGGAACAGTGACGGTATGGAACGGTTGATAAGTCTGGCGATCGGCTATCTGTTCGGAATATTTCAGACAGCCTATATTTATGGTAAGATGAATGGAATCGATATCCGGGAGCATGGAAGCGGCAATGCCGGAACAACGAACGCTCTGCGTGTTCTGGGAAAGAAAGCAGGGGTGATTGTACTTCTGGGCGATGTCGCGAAGACGGTGCTTGCAGTTGTCGCCGTGAGGATTCTGTTCGGAAGGCAGGATGCGGACTGGCTTCCGCTTCTTGGCATGTACGCGGCCGCGGGAGCCATTCTGGGACATAATTTTCCGGTACAGCTCGGGTTTAAGGGCGGAAAAGGAATCGCCTGCACCGCAGGGCTTGTGCTGACGCTTGGTCCTGTCGTAACGCTTCTGGAGGCGTCCACATTTCTGCTTACCGTGCTGGTGACCAGATATGTGTCTCTGGGTTCCATATTTGTCGTCATTGAACTGGTGATAGTGCTTGTTGTTCTGGGACAAAACGGGTATTATGGTATGAGCCAGGGGCATCTTACCGAGTTTTACGCGATCAGCATTGTGCTGGCCGCGATGGCGCTGTATCGTCACAGAGCCAATATCGTACGTCTGCTTCATGGAACGGAGAGCAGAATTTTTCAGAAGAAATCAGAGTAAAGGAGGATGCAGGGATGACAAAAGTCAGTGTGATCGGAGCCGGAAGCTGGGGGACAGCGATCGCGAACCTGCTCGGCGTAAACGGACATGATGTGACCGTATGGTCCCACAGGGAAGAAGAGGCGCGTCTGCTGGCCCAAAAAAGGGAGAACGTTTCAAAACTTCCGGGAGTCAGGCTTTCAGAGAGGATTCGGTTTACAGGGGATCTGGAGACGGCGGTGAAGGACAGGGAACTTCTGGTTCTGGCGGTTCCGTCCAGAGCAGTCCGCAGTACTGCCCGCCGCATGGCAGCATATACGAAGCAGGAGCAGATTATTGTCTGTCTGGCAAAGGGGATTGAAGAAAGCACGTTGATGATTCTTACCGATGTGATCGAGCAGGAGATTCCGGGGATCCGTGCCGCGGTGCTGTCCGGTCCAAGTCATGCGGAAGAAGTGGGACGCAGAATTCCCACGACCGTTGTGGCAGGCGCTAAAGACCGCAGGACAGCGGAACGGATTCAGAATGTTTTCATGGACCAGGTATTCCGGGTTTATACAAGTCCTGACATGCTGGGTATTGAACTGGGCGGAGCGCTGAAAAATGTGATTGCACTGGCGGCAGGCGTGGCAGACGGGCTGGGATGCGGAGACAATACCAAAGCGGCGCTGATTACCAGAGGGATTGCCGAGATGAGCCGTCTGGGCGTGGCGATGGGAGGCCATATAGAGACGTTTAACGGTCTGACCGGTACGGGAGATCTGATTGTGACCTGTGCGTCCGTACACAGCAGAAACCGCAGAGCCGGTTATCTGATCGGGCAGG
>Ga0137306_103403_pt1 | contig 11895 bp, 12 predicted proteins | sample Inofroosms_March_FD_97187 | JGI IMG/M metagenome (GOLD analysis project Ga0137306, IMG submission 97187) | Mouse cecal microbial communities from Vienna, Austria - N-Acetylneuraminic and N-Acetylglucosamine D2O microcosms_March | ecosystem: Host-associated > Mammals > Digestive system > Large... | reverse complement strand
CTGCACAAACGTCCTATCCAACTGGGATTTTCCGTCAAATCTCATAAGATTACGCAGAAAATCACACTCTTCTTTCGATACCCTTTCCCATTCCTTCAGCTTTTTATCAAATTCCAGGGCTTTTCTTCTCCAGAGCTTAATCTGTTCCTCCCGCTCCGCCTTCCACTGAAGGAACTCATCTTCACTTAAAAATCCCTGATGGTACTTCATATATTTCTCGCTGGTTATTCTCTTAGCTTCCTGAACCTTATTTTCCAGTTCATCTTTCTGCCGCTTTATATTCTGTCGTCCTTCTTCCAGAAGCCTTTTTTTCTCCTTCAAAATCCTGCCGGGAACAATTCCTGCCATAAGAAATTCCCTTTTCAGAGATTCCTTTAAAATCTCTTCTAAATCCTTCCATGTCACGTACTTTCTCTCGCATCCGCTTCCGTCAATCTTGCGGGAGTTGTGGCAGAAATAAGCATACAGCCGGATTCTGTCTCCATTAGACAGCTCCTTGACATTGGCAATCCTTGACATTGGCCGTTTACATTCTCCACAAAATAAGATTCCTTCCAGCTTATCATCATCCATAGGTACTGTCCTGGAAAATCCTTTGCGATTACAGTAAATCTCCTGCTCTTTAAAACGCTGTGCCGCCTGATAAAATTGCTCTTCAAAGATTATAGGTTCATGAGTGTTCTTTTTTAAACACCACTCCCCCTCTTCCATTTCTTTCCTCTCTTCTCCCTTCTGTTTTGCCCTGCCTGTATGGGCCTGAACAAGATGGCCAAGATATACCGGATTTTGTAAAAGATTTTTCACAGTCCCCCGGTTCCATTGATACAAAGGTTCGTCATTCTGACAATACACATGGCCAGTCTGTCTATATCCTTTAGGCGGGTGTATCCGGTTCTCGTAAAGCCACTCCACAAGCTCCTTCTGATTCTTTCCGGATATATACAAATCGTACAGCTTCTTTACGATCTGGGCCGGCTCCTCTTCAACATACAGCCTTTTCTTTCCATTTTCCCACACAGCTCCATAGCCATAGGCCGGGATTCCTCCTATGAAACTTCCCTGCGCCCATTTCACTTCCTTGGCAGCTCTCACCTTTATCCCAATATCCCTGGCATAAAGTTCATTTACAAGGTGCTTTAGATTGATTCCCAAAGAATCCGGGTTAGCCTCTGCCTTCAGGCTGTCAAATCCATCGGTCACAGAAATAAATCTTACGCCCAGAAAAGGAAATATCTTCTCCAGATAGTTTCCCATCTCCACATAATTGCGCCCAAATCTGGAAAAATCCTTGACAATAATACAATCTACCAAACGCTTTCTAACATCCTGCATCAAACATTCAAATTCTTTTCTGTCAAAATCTGTCCCTGTTCTTCCCAAATCGCTGTAACACTTATATAGCTCCATATCCCCTTGTGAATCTAAATACTCTTTCGCTATCTCCACCTGATTCTCAATAGACTCATTCTTTTCGCTGTGGCTGTCAACGGAAAGTCTGGCATAAATTCCAACAGAATATATCTTCTTTGGAGCCGCTTCTTTTCTCCTGACGCTCTTTTCTCTGGGGGTTCTGGGCATTTACCTCACTCCCCTTTCTTTCCTGGACATTCTGTCGCAGACATATTCCTCCAGCATGGCGGCTTTCTGGAAAAGTTCTTTATGCTTCAAGGTAATCTCCATCCTGTTCCCCTCATAAATATCAATTCTTTCCACAAAGGCCACCAGAACTTCCCGACTGCACTCCGTAACAGCCATAACCTCCTTAAACCTTTCCAGCCGTGCTCCTGATTCCACTTTTGACTTGAACAAATCCTTTACTGCCTGCTCCTGCTTTTCAATGGATTTTTGAATCTCCTGATACCGCCCCTCATAAATCTCTTTAAAGTTCTTAAAATCCTCTTCTGTCAAAATTCCTCTTTTTAAATCCTCATAAAGCGCTGACCGCAAAGAACCATATTTCTCCTGCTCCTCATAGAGCCGTTTAATCTCCTTATCGAATCTCACAACTTCATCAAAGCCGATTTCCATCTGATTCAATCGGTTAAGTACAGTCTCGCGGTCCAAAAACAGCCTGACCTGGCTTTGTATGGCGTCCAACACCACTGCTTTCAAATCTTCCTCTTTTGTGGTATGCCTGGTACACCCTTGTCTCTTATTGTAAGAGCCGCAGATAAAAGAAACGCTCTCTTTCCCCTTATATCGGTTCACCCGCCGAAACATAAGTCCGCCGCAGTCACCACAGTACAAAAGCCCAGTAAAAATATGCCCTTTCTCCCCTTTTCCTGACGGTTTACAGTCTATGAAAGCCAGCTTCTGCACAAACTCAAAATCTTCTTTACTTATAATCGCTTCGTGAGTTCCCGATACCCGTACCCATTCCTCCTTAGGCCTCGCCGCGGCCTTCTTCTCCTTATAATTTATGGTTTCTGTCTTCCCCTGTACCATAATTCCTGCATACATCTCATTGACCAAAATTCGCCGAACCGCAACCGCAGACCAACTCATTTTCCCACCTTTGGAAAATCCTGTAGAAAAATTTTCCCCGCGGCATTTCTTATATTCCATAGGCGGCAGGATACCTCTTTCATCCAGCTTTTTTGCTATCGTCGGCATACTCATGCCCTGAATCCGCCACGCAAAAATCTGCTTTACCACTTCCGCCGCATAATCGTCCCTTATAATCCTGTTCTTATTTTTAGGATCCTTGCGATATCCATACACCACAAACGCTCCTACGTACTCCCCCTTTTCCCTCTTCATCTTCTTCTGGCTCTTCACCTTCTGGGAAATATCACGGCAATAGGAATCGTTTACGAAATTTTTTATGGGCAGCACCAAAGAAGTCTCATTATGATCCGCCGTCAGAGAGTCAAAATTATCTGTTATGGCAATAAACCGCACGCAAAAAGCCGGAAAGGTCTTTTGAATTAACCGCCCGGCTTCTATGTAATCTCGTCCAAAACGAGACAAGTCTTTTACTATGATACAGTCAACGTTTCCTTCTTCCACATCTTTCATCATACGCTTAAACTGAGGTCTGTCAAAATTGGCTCCAGAATAACCGTCGTCCGAATATATATCAAAAAGCTCCATCTCTTTATGAGAGCGGATATATGAGCGGATTAAATCCCGCTGGGAACCGATGCTGTCACTTTCTGTTTTTCCACCGCCAAAATCTCCATCATCTTTTGACAGACGGAGATACATGGCTACATTATAATGTTCTTTTGCTTTCATCTGCGTCCTCCTGAAAAAATATGGCTGGCAAAAACCCGTCCTACGGGGTCATGTCACCTAACTCAATCAGGATTTCCGCTGTTTAGTCCTGGTCATAGATTAACATAATCCCCTCTGTTTGTAAAGAGGTTTTCATTGTTATTGTTACTTCGCCATATCAGAAATATAAGCCAGCATCCGTTCTTCAATTCCTTCTCCGGATTCCGAATAGGAAAATTTCACTGCGTAACTGCCAATCTTCATCAGAAAGGGGTTTTTCACTGCTTCCATGTACTGTGCGACCCGCTTCTTAACATTGTCCTTCTCATTAATTTCCACATCCCGCAAATCCGTAAGCTGACTGACATCCACAGTTCTAATATCAGCCTGTCTCATCTCATTTAGTTCTTCCAATGTCACCATTACACTCTGCCCTCCTTCTGACTTTATCTCCAGTACAGTTTATTTTGTTTTGCCTGTCCTATATGTGTGTTTTGATAAATCAAAAAAGAAAAAAGTCTCCTGACCAACGCATCCAGACCTGCCCTGAGCTTACGGACACCGTGATACTGCCCAGACAGGCGGCAGATCGGCCAGCCTCCTGGCGTACAGTATCCCCCTTTTACCCTGGGGAACGGGAACTTCCGGTTTATCTCCATTGTGGGTCATGGCATTTCCGGTATTGCCCTTACCGGGTTACAGACTCATCAGATTATCGCTCGTACCTTCGATACTATCGTTTTTATAGACTGGTATGCAATTAATCCCCCCTTCTATATGTTGCCCCCGCCTACAGGCAGTCCTGGCGTCTGTGTCTGGAATGCTTGCTGTTTAACAGCACACAATGGATATTGTAGCCTGAATACTTCCATATGAACGGAATCAAAATCCGCTTTTTATCAAGGTACACAAAAGGTAATGATACCTCCCTATATCTTTAGACGGCAAATGCCACTTTTGGTCCGCTTTTTCGAAAAATAATTTAAAAAATTTTATTCCAATAAACCTTTCAGCTTATCTAATATCCGTTTCCTTTGGCGATGCAGCGTAGTTTTGGCCATATTAAGCGTCTCGCTTACCTGTCTTTCTGTCTTTCCCAGATAAAACAGTTCTCGGATCAGCTCCCGTTCCTCTGACGTAAGAGTCTCTAATGCCTTATCTAAAAGGATTGTTGTCAATACTTTATCCTCCAGCAGTCCCCCGATACAGGAAACTGATGACCTAAATCCAACAGCCGCTCGTAAGAATCCTCACGCCCCTGAATAAAACTTATTGTCTGCTCTTCCTGATTCACAATTGTCTTTCCCCTTTTTAAATCCTCCATAAAATACCGCTCCTTTCGTTTGCCGTGGTAATATTCCTCATATACCTCCCTGCTGACCTTGACCCGTTTCCCATCTGGATACAAATAAAACTCCCGTTCTGACGCTGACATACATATCCTCCTTTTCCGAAGGCATAAATTGCCCTCACCCAACGTCATGAAATCAGGGTTGTGACGAGTTGTCCGTTATCGGGTACGATTGGTTCACATAGGAATATTCCGGATTTTCCGACAGTTGACTTTTGAAATATTTTTTAAGCTTCTTTATTGCCCATCTCAAACTATCCCACACTGCTCTCTGATGCACCTCGTCCTGCAAGGCTATTTGTCTGGTAGAAAGACCTTCGAAAAAGTAGAGATAAAAGCGATGTTTTTGTGTATCAGTTAATTTTCTGCTGTCCAATAATCTTTTAGCTGCTATTAGCGCCTGTTCCTGCGCCCTGCTTCTCTCATTTTTTCGTTGCGCGTCAGCCGCTAAATGGAGCATGCTGATATAATCTGCCTGTTTCAAACAATAAATGCTGACATCCAGGCGGCTTGTCCGATTTTGATGTCTGTCCTGCTGATAATAGATTTCATCCGATAATTCTTTGAACCTGTTAAAATCTTGTTCTGTTTTTTCTGGGTTTTCCCGGAGATAATCCGTAAGAGTTGTCTCAATGATGCCGTCGGCAAACTTATAGACGATGCCTTTGCTGTGCTTGTTCAGTGCATAATCGGTATTTCTGTAATTATTCATATCTCCTCCCGGTTTGAACTTATTTAACGGATGCCATAAAGTTCAAACCTGGTCGGAGGCGCTCTTCTGCATGAATCTGATATGCGAAAAGGCAGCTGTTTAACTCCTGCAGCTGCCTTCCCACACAATAAAACTATAAAAGCAAAAACGGGACGAAATAAAGACCTGTCTGTCCAACATTCAGCATCTTTGTTTCGCCCCGGTTCTAATATTCGTTTGTAAATAGTTACAGCAATTCTTCTTTGCAATAGTTTTCCCCTGATATTGAGGAATCACTAATTATTTATTGCTGTTCTTTAGAATGCCTTTAAACCCCTCTTTATTTATTGAAAATATACATTATACTTTACGATGTTAGGAAGCGTTTGTTTCCTACTCTAAGCTATGAGTATCTGCATTATAAATTCCAAAGTATCGCCATCTATAATTACCGAAAAATTCCCATGCCTAGAAATATCACCTATATCTACTCGCCAATCATTTAATTTTATCTTTCTTCCTGTTTCTGGGTCCATACCCAAATCATCCTCCGAAGAAAAAACTTGTGACAAGCGATATACGCAAATACGACTATCATCAATAATACTCTCTGGGTTTCTTATATGGTCAATTGCGATAAAAAAGACTTGTTTTTCCTCTTCAGAACAGTCATTGCATTCTACCACACGTTTTTTTAACTCAGTTTTATAATTAGAAAGTTCTCTATCTCTATTTATTTTAATATTAACACCTAACACCAAAAATAATATACATAGTATCCCTACGTAACATGTTATTTTTTTATTAGACATTTTATATCTCTCCTAGCTTTAAAATATTGCTTACAAATTTCATTCAGCTTTCTAATTAAATAGCATCATTCAACCTTAAAGATTACTTACCATTTCCTTTGAATTATTTTTCTGTATTGAGCCATCTCATCATCAATTTTCTTTTTATGTGTTGCATTCAACTCTGCGGCAACTTTAAATCCGTCACATAAAGGCGTTACAATATCCAAAAACACTAAATCAAATCCCTCTTTCTGTTCTCCCTCTATAAGTTCCTTCCCATTAGTAAATAATCGAATATCTAATTTCTCGCTAACGCCTATTGTGTTCACACCATTTTCAATTTCTCTGATAAGACGCCTGTGTTCTTCTAAGTCATCATCACAAATGCCAACCTTTATCATTTTCGTTCTCCTTCTGTGGCACAGGTTCCGTTAAAGGCTAAATGGTGTTGCTCTAGCACTTCCTTGACTCTTCGTTTTCTTACTTTTCCCAGTCCTCTAATCTCATTGTAATCTTTGTCTGTCCACGTTTGTAAGTCTTCTAAATATATCGCTCCTTTTGCCATAAAATTATTTGTGATGTATTCACCTAAACCAAGATTACTTACTGGTATTCCGGAAACTTCATCCAAATCTGAACCAGCCTCTCCCGCTCTCTCATATTTATCAACGAGTGGAAAGACAGATCCGCCTATAACCTGAATTCGTCCCCCATTTTCCTGATATATAAAAAAATTTTCTTCCTGCCGTACAGCATAGCCTACTATCAGCACCCCATCTGCCTTGCTTATGGCACAATGTTTAATAATCATATTTTCTCCTGCTCTTTATTCGGTGTCCTGTAAATCTGAATAGTTGGGAAACTAATATATAAATATAATACCTTGTATTACACGAGAAACTGGCTATCAGATATATCCTTCATCATAGGACTTCCATAGCCCGTTATTCTCTCGTCCTTATCAATTTTTGGGGTTCTTAAATGATTCAGTTCAAATTGGCCATTCAATTATGGCGCAACTTTTTCCATACAATAGTTCCCGCTCATAATTTCACTATTCCAAGACAAGCATTTATCCTAAAAAACTTTATTTTCCTTATCCCTCCGATTCCGCTAGAGCGTGTTTGAAAATTGCTTTCTGGCAGATGTGCGTCACAATTTGTGGGAGATTTGACCCGAATGAGGGAGGCGTAGCGGGGCTACGTTGACCAAATGAGGGGTAAATATGCCACAAAGGGGGGCGTGCAGATGACAGGAACGAATTTTCAAACACGCTCTAGCACCAATTTATCTAATTCATATCCATTCTGATACTTATGATAATACATATTTTTATCATCAATTACTGTAATACAAGATTTGTCAAAACTTCTTCAATATGTTGAGTATAATCCTTTTCTATATCGATTATAAATATTTTATCATTAATTATCATTGTATATGAATCAAACCAATCATATTCTGATCCTGGACCATAATATACCGTAACTCCACCAAGGTCTTCCTCGCTAAAAACACCCGGATTCGTATCTATCACATAATTCAATTGTTCTAATCCATTTTCATACTTACACGTTGCTAATACTACTTTAAATATGTCATCTCCAGATGTACACTCATATGTTACGAATACAAAACTATCTGACACAGAAACATTTGTATCCTTAGCAGAAAATGATGTCGCATTTGAATCCGAAGCAATCCCCATACTGGAAGTTTGTAAATTCAATGCTACAACAGATTCATTATTGCTTTTCAAAAAATCATCTAAAGAATCATATTCCTGATTTGCCATGGATTCCATTATAACTTCATCTCTTTCTTGAAGTGTCTCTAAATTGGTATATCCATTATTAACTCTCTGAACTGTCTCTGATAAAGCAGCTCCATTATTATTTCTACACCCTGCCAATCCCATACATAGTAAAATGCATATGATTATTGTTCCCCTTTTCATGCCCATAACTCCTTCTTGCTTATTTTTAATAGTTTATTTTCCCTGATGACTACTTCTTATAAAAATACCGTTTCGACAATCTTGACACCATATATTTTCTGTATATAATGGCCAAGCATCAAATCCACCATTCATAGTGCATAGGGCTTGACTATGTGTATCCTTACAACCAAACATATGTGACATTTCATGTTGAATTACACGTATAGTATGAGACACGTTATTCTTATCGGTTCCACAATATGTGTATTGTTTATCTATGGTTATCCCATAATTAGTATGATGCGCCTTTTGATTATAACGACACATTAATTTGCTCCCGCCTAATCCCACCTCCAAGTAATATCCGGCTGGATAATTGTTTTTCAATTCATTTACCAATTTCAAAGAGTTTTTATGATGGTATTCAGTGTTTGTTGAATCGCTGCAATTGACATCCGGAACACAGCTACAAAGTTTAGATGCTGCCTGAGTACATAAATCAATAGATAACCCACTTGAATGATATTCATCAATATCCAAAAGAAGATTCCAGGTTTTTTCAAAAGGAATTCCAACTATTCTAAATAGTTCATCCACCGTCATTACGCCTGAAAATTCTTTACGAAATGTTGAATCCGTATAAACATTAACACCTAATGTAATAGCCTCTCCCTCAATAAGACGTCCTGTAGTCTCATCTAAATGAAATTGCTCTCCTCCAATGTTAATCCATCCTTTAGCCATTGACCCCATAGGATTTTGCCCTGTTTTTTCCAAATACAGATAGTAACTAAAGCCGTTAAGATTCAGCCAACCTTTAGCCATAGCGCCTGCAGGAAAGGTAGAATTCCCATGTGGTTCTAAATAAAACCACTCTGAATTTATATTCTGCCATCCTACCAGCATATAGCCATCAGAATTAAAAAAATACCAATGATTATCTATACATTCCCATTTATTAATAGCATAACTACCATCACTATATTGCCACCACCATCCTGTTGCATCATGTTGCCACGAACCGGAAGCGTTGACGACTCTTGAATTGACGTTTGGATACGAATCCGTAACAATCCCCTCCACAGGTTCATCTGTTCCTGGCGGATAAAACCAAGCTGCATTAGAGATAAAGCAATTTATCAATAAGATGCAAACTGTTATAAAAGCAATCCTTCTCTTTTTCAAAACAATTCCTCCTTAAATACCACAATGTAATTTGCTCACTTTCTATATCTTGCTATTTGAGTTGTAAACTGGTGCCATAAAAACAGACAATAATAAGTTTTTCTTTACACTACGACAAACGAGCCATCAGACACATCCTTATACTGCAGGATTGCTGCGGCCCGTTACTTCTTGTCTTCCTGTTCCTACTGCTTTTCCCTTCTCATCTTTTCAGGCCTTTTCGGCTGATGCAGGCCAAACTCGGATATCCTTCCGTCCGCTCTCCTGGCCGCATTCGCTGCAACTTTCGCCAACAGTTCAAGTCCCTTCTTTTTCATCTCTCTTGTTACCTCCTTTTCCTTGAATCATAAGTATTGATACAGCTATGAATGTGCTTATAAGGCAGGACTGCATCCTTGCCTGTCCCAATCCCCATAAGATAATTCCTACACCACTCCAAAATATATAAATCTGAATGCTCTTTCTTCTATACACAATTTTTTCTTCCGTACTGGCTTGACGATTGCTGTCTGCTATCGGAGCTTTTCGAAAAATATTTATTCCCAGCCATATATCTGCCGCTAAAAACCCCCCTACTTTTACTACATCTGCAGCATATGATGATATGTACTTAGAAAAAACTATACAAGCCATGCAGGTTAATGAAACTAAACCACCACCGGCTAGAAGCCGGTGGGTTTAAAATAGCGTCTGAAAGCCGCCTAAAGTTGTCCTACCTCAAAGTTATCGCTCTTGCGTCGTTCTTCTAAATCCTGATTTTGTATATATTCTTGTATGATTTCGTCCGTTACATTTCCGCTGCTCGCCACAAAGTATCCTCTTGCCCACAAATGCCTTCCCCAAAATTCCTTGTTTAACTCTTTATATTCCATCTGCAGCTTTCGTGAACTGCAGCCTTTCATATACTGCACCAGCTTACTGGCTGATATATGCGGTGGCACCGATACCAGTAGATGGATATGGTCCTTTCCTACATGCCCTGCCAGTATTTCTACATCATTTGTCTGACATACCCTCCGGATCAATTCTCTTGTCCTTAATGCAATCTTTCCCGTCAGCACAGGCTTTCTGTATTTTGTTATCCATACTATATGGTACTTTATATCATACGTACAATGCGCTGTCTTTCTATAATTCTCCATTTTTTCACCTCAAGTTTAGTATCTCTGTTTTTCTTTTTTCTAAACTTTGAGGTATGGGGTTGACCTAAAGGTTTCGCCTAGAAGGCGAGGGTTTTAACCCCATTATACAGACAATCTTGAGAGTAATAAGTTCTTTGTAAAAAAATAACTCTTCCGTATGGATTTATGGTATCTTTAAGTTGCTAAACTTACGAAAGATACAAACCACCAAGAAGAGCTATTCTATGTATGAGTGTACCATACTTTCTGGTGGTTTACCATACGATTATGCTGAATTTTATTGATAAAATCCTGTGCCAGTTTGAATCCTGTTTCTCCCGGAAGGCATCCTTCCGCTGGTTTGTTACCATTACCATAGGCTTTATGCTCCGCTCAGACAAGCTTGGCGTTACCTCCGTCATCCGGGACCTGGCTCTCTCTCCTGATTGCTATCCTTCCCTGATCCACTTTTTCAGGGCCTCATCCTGGTCTTTGGATTCCATCCGCCTCTGCTGGTTCTCTGTTATAAAAAACAGTTTCCCTCTCTATGAAGAAGGGGGATTTCATGTCCTGGTCGGTGATGGGGTCAAGCAGCCCAAGGAAGGACGGCGCATGCCCGGGGTAAAGAAGCTTTTCCAGGAGTCTGAGAATTCCGCCAAGCCGGAGTACATCCATGGACATATGTTCGGCGGTCTTGGAATTCTGGCCGGGAATACAGGAACCTGGGCCTGTGTCCCCTTAAGCATCCGCCTTCATGACGGCCTCCAGGGCGCCCACACATGGAAAGGAGCCCCCATTTCTCTTGCATCCCATGTACTTAAAGTGATAGGGGATGCTTACCGCGCCGCCCAGACCTTCGGGGACTGTCTCCTTCTGCTGGATCGGTATTTCCTTACTGTTCCCGCACTTAAAGCACTGAATGCCCTTAACCGAAGCGGCCCCGTCCGCCTGGAGATTGTCACGAAAGCAAAAAAATCCTGTACCGCCTATGAGAAGCCCGCCCCGAGAAAGCCTGGAAGGGGCCGTCCTCCTAAAAAAGGAGCCGCCATCCACCTGAAAGAATTGTTTGCCTCCCACAAGGAACGGTTTCTGGAGACACGGATGGAACTTTATGGGAAACAGGAAACCATACGTTATTACAGCATTAACCTGCTTTGGGGGCAGAAGCTGTACCAGGAATTACGTTTTGTCCTGGTAGAAATGAATGGCATCCAAAGCATTTTAGCAAGCACCAGCCTGGAGCTGGAACCGCTGTCCATCATCCGTCTGTACAGCTATCGTTTCCGAATCGAATGTATGTTTCGGGAGTTAAAGCAGCAGATCGGGGCATTTTGTTATCACTTCTGGTCAAAGCATATGCCAAAGCTAAGCTATTATCAGAAGGCAGGGGAACCTAACCCCTTGGAGCGGGTGAAAGACGAAAGGAGTCAGAGACTTATCCTGAAAGCGGTTCGGGCAACTGAAATGCACATGGTCCAGTCCTGTATCGCTATGGGGATACTCCAGGGGATTTCTATTTGCTCGGTTGGAAAGCTGTCATCCGATCAACTTCGTTACCAGAGAACTCCTTCCCGTGGGAGGGTATCCGAGGCGGCAAT
>Ga0137306_103402_pt1 | contig 11895 bp, 6 predicted proteins | sample Inofroosms_March_FD_97187 | JGI IMG/M metagenome (GOLD analysis project Ga0137306, IMG submission 97187) | Mouse cecal microbial communities from Vienna, Austria - N-Acetylneuraminic and N-Acetylglucosamine D2O microcosms_March | ecosystem: Host-associated > Mammals > Digestive system > Large... | reverse complement strand
TGCCGTTCCTCCAAAATACAGATTGCCGTCTCCCTCGCAGCTGAAGGACACAATCAGCGGCAGATCACAGACTTCCCGCGCCGCATCGCAGATCACCAGCGCTTCATCCAGTGAAAGCAGCGTCTCCGCTGCCAGAAGTTCTACGCCTGCCTCCGCAAGAAAACGAATCTGTTCCTTATATACTTCCATCAGTCCGTCATAAGTCATGGGGCCATATGGCTCCATGGGTTTTCCTGTGGTAGACAGATCGCCCCCCACAAGTACCTTTTTTCCTACATTTCTGACAGTTCTGTCCACAAGTATACGGTTCAGTTCTTCCACTTTATCTGCAAGTCCCATATTTCCAAGTGATATTCGGTTTGCCCCGAACGTAGGCGCATAGATAATCTGTGAGCCCGCATTCGCATAGTTCTGCTGAAGCTCTGCAATTACTTCCGGATGATCATAGATCCACTGTTCCGTGCAGACGCCTGCAGGCATGCCCATACTGCGCAGACAGGAACCGGTCCCTCCATCCAGAAGTACCGGTCCCTTTTCTGTCAGTCGTCGAAATTCTTTTCTTGTCATTGGCCATTCTCCATTCTATCCTCTTCTGACCAATTAGTATAACACACCTGCGGCCTTTAAACAATCTTTCCTGAAAATCTTTCTGTCTCTGCGGACTGTATATTTTCTCACAGACTTTACAGTAAATGCAAAGTCCTGTCTGAACAGTAACGACTGTACTGCTACCTTCTGCATACCGCAAGCAGATGCCTTCCAAGCCGCGCCGCCGCCAGCACAGCCAGACACATTCCGGTAACCATGACAGAATATTCCAGAAATCCCGTCTGGTCCGCACCGACTGCACGGTGCAGAAACGGCAGCAGAAGTACAAGAGAAATATACCAGAACATCGGCACCACATACCACAGTCTTCCTCCCAAATCTCCGTACGGCTCTTCTCTACCGGCCTTACCGCAAATGTACAGAAGTCTGTCCACTGCCTGATACAGAAGCAGAAGTGCTGTAAAATATACCGTCGTTCCAATCATCGTATGCAGGCGTTCCGATGTCAGCCATTCTATATGAAAGCGCCCCTGTTCCATCCAGATCGGAATGCAGATTGACAGCACGATCCGTATTCCATTCACAAAGACTGTATATGCATATGCACTGACCAGGCACAGTCCTGTCCAGACTGCTCCCCTCTTCCATGTCTTCATCCGGTGCACGAATGTAAAAAGCATCATCAGCATGGCAATCATCAGAAAACGGATTCCCGAGCAGGAAGGGGCAATGATGAAGCGAAGAGGATGATTGATATATCCGACTCCTGTCTGGTAGACAAAGTCCAGGCCGCAGAGACACTTCGCCCAACCGGCAACCGGTCCCAGAATCCACTTCAGTTCATCGCTTCCTGCATGGCCATAATAATAACGCAGCCCGACTGCACATAAGATCCCGGCCAGATAAAAGCCTCCCCATTTCTTCAGTTCTGCAGATATTTCTTTTTTCTCCATCTCCCAAATCCTCCTGCCGCTGCAGCAAGCAGCGCCGTAACTGTCAGTATTGTCACCTCCGGTTCCGCCCCGAACAGATATCCTCCAACCGCATATTCCGATACTCCTTTCGGAAGGGGGGACGGCTGATCCACATCCGCACTGTCTCCCTGCGGATTGCGAACGGTATCCAGTACCGCCACAAACGACGTATACGGTGTAATCATGCTGTAATCAAGCCCAATGGATGTAATCTCAGCTTTTGTATGATCATCAATCTCTGCAAATCCATAAGAGGTCAGTGCCTCCACTCTTTTTCTTGCCCACAGATAACGGAGCGCTTCATTCTCACCTGACGGCTGGAAACCGGACACATCCATATTCTGTACATAGGCTTCCGTTCCGCTCTTTCCGGAAATACGGATCGTTCCTGCCGCTTCCCCGCGCCACTTTCCCAAAAGGACAATCGGTCGTTCTGCAAACAGTGTCGGAATGCTTGAAGGCGCCGTGTCGTATGTATCAAATCCGTCAAACGATATATCAATGTCTGTCAAAATCGGCGCTTCAATGTAGGTACGAAACCGGTTTGCCGTCTCTTCTGCCTCTTCTTCCTCTGTCACCACAAAAGCCTCTCCCATTCCTGCTGCCGCAATGCCTTCCATCAGAGACCGGTTCACAGAGCTTCCGATCCCAAATGAGAAAAAGCTCGTCTCATCCAGATGTTCTTCCACCCGTTTGAAGATTTCCTCTTCATCATAGATATAGCCGTCCGTGATTACAACCACATTTCTGGAAACATCCTCTTTTGCCGGTGTAAGAAGCGCGCTGTCCAGCGCTGCCGCAAGTTCCGTGCCTCCTCCTCCTTCCTGCATGTCAATCAGATCCAGCGCACATTTTATATTTTCTTCTGTTGCTGCAACGGAACAAAGCGACATCTCCGACACAATATCGGAGAATAAAAACAGGTTAAAGCTGTCCGTATCCCGCAGATTTCCAACCATATTCCGAATCAGCTCCTTCGCTGTTTCCAGCGGATATCCCTCCATGGAACCGGATACATCCAGTACAAAGATGTATTCCCTTGGCAGAATATCTTTCGGCTCATATCTCTTTGGGGGCTGCACAGTCAACAGAAAATAGTTTTCTTCTTCCCCCTCATAAAGCATCAGTCCTGAACTCACTTCGTCTCCTTCCATTTTATACTCCATGATAAAATCTCTGTCGCCGGCAAAATCTTCCGCATTTGCCAGCGTAATTTTTGCTTCTGAATTCTTTTTCCACTCTACGTCCACCTCATGCGTGCTGCAGGTAAGATCCGAAACCGGTACTCCTGTGGACAGGTTGACCGTGATATGATAGGCGCTGTCCGGGCTTACGCCTTCCTGCAGATAGGGACTTTCCACCCAGTCTCCTTCTTCCTTCTGTTCCTCTTCCACAACTCCTGCGTAGCGCGGACCGACAACGGTCGGAAAAACAAACTGATATGTCCCTTCTGTTGATTCAATCATTTCTGTATAATGCAGTTCAACACGTATTGAATCGCCGGGCATAATATTGGCCACATCCATCGTAAACACATTGGGCCTCTGTTCTTCCAGCAAAGAAGCGCTCTTTCCTTCCTCTTTTGCGGCTTCAAACTCTTCTTCTGCCTCCTCTTTTTCCCTGATGACTGCCGTGATTCTCTGATCGTTAATCTGCATGGTCATCCCATGAACCGACACTTTTGTAGATGCCGGAAATACATAGCTGGCATTAATCGGTCGTTCTCCTTCATTTGCATAAGTCTGCACTACATATGTCTCGGCAATCATTCCGTTTATATTTGTCTTCACGTCTGTCTCTTTTAAAGGAAACCGGTCAACTGCCGGGTCTCCATCCTGAATAAAAAAATACGGTGCAAGCGTCACATCTTCTTTTCCCTGCTCCTCCTCTGCATACACCGCCGGACAAGACATCCAAAACATACATGTTACCAGTACAAAACACAACATTTTTTTCATGACACACCTCTTTCGTTCTTTTTTATGAATATGGCTGCTTCCTTATTTCATACAATACAATACCGGGGCATCAGAAAAACATCAGAAAAACATCAAACATGCATCATTTCAGACACATGTACCGGCCGGGCAGGAGAATGCCTCTCTTCCCTGCAGCTGTAAACGGGAAACAGCCCGCAGGATACCCCACAGGCTGTTTCTGAGAAACTGCGCACTGCAGTTTCATCCGGCGGATCAGGTGGCCAGCAGTCCTGCCGCACGAAGGCTCGCCAGCAGCGCGTTAAACTGTGTCACCACATTATTCCCATTGGTCGCATTTGCCACCGCAGCAGCAGGCGTTACTGCTCCGGCAGGACCGGTAGCTCCGGTAACTCCAGCGGGACCGGCAGGACCGGTAGCTCCCGTGGGGCCGGTTGGACCGACAGAACCGGTCGCTCCCGTGACTCCGATGGGGCCGGTTGCTCCGGTGACTCCAGCGGGGCCTGTCGCTCCGACAGGACCGGTTGGACCCGTGACTCCGATGGGACCGGTTGCTCCGGTGACTCCGGCAGGACCGGTTGGACCCATGGCTCCGGCAGGACCGGGCGCTCCGGCGACTCCAGCGGGGCCCGTCGCTCCGACGGGGCCCGGAATACCCTGCAGGCCCTGAGGACCCTGCGGACCTGTGGCTCCGATCTCACCGACTGCCCCGGCAGGACCAGTTGGACCCATGGCTCCGGCAGGACCGGTGACTCCGGCAGGACCGGCAGGTCCCGGTATTCCCTGCAGACCCTGCGGGCCGGCAGGTCCGGTCACTCCGGCCGGACCGGGCGCTCCCTGAAGACCCTGCGGGCCGGTCGCACCGGTGGCTCCGGCAGGACCCATGGGACCCATAGCTCCTGTTGGACCCGTCACTCCGGCCGGACCGGGTACTCCCTGAAGACCCTGCGGGCCTTCAGGGCCCTGCGGACCCGAGATTCCTCCGGGCCCCATGGGACCCTGCGGACCGGTTGGGCCCGGGCCTCCTCTTGGGCCCTGCGGGCCGGCAGGTCCCGGACAGCCTCTCGGGCCCCGCGGACCGGTCGGTCCCGGACAGCATCTGCTGCCCGGCTGCCCCTGACAGCCGCAGGCGCTGTTCTCACAATTTTTACAGAAAAAATCCATACTCGTTCGTCTCCTTAAAACCTGTTTTCACTAATTAGATTATGCAGACTTCCCTGGAGCGTTCTTATTCCATATTCCGAAAATATTCTTCATTTTTCAGGTATTCTTTCCCATAAGGCTTATATTGTCCCGACAATTTGTGACACTCATACGCTTTTTTCTGCTCTCCCATACGACTGTAGCAGACACATAATTGAACGGCCGGCACATATCCGTAAGCCTCTTCCTCCACAAAACCTCCGGCTCTCTCTTTTTTCCGCGAATGAAGCGCCGCTTCATACCAGAATGCCGCCTGTTCCCACATCTGACAATCCATAAAGTACCTTCCGATGTCACAGCACAGCTCTCCTCCCGGAACACGGTACGAAAGTCCCTGGTATAAAAATCCAAGCGCTTCTTTTCCCTTTCCAAGTTCTGCAAGAGCACCTGCCATATACCGGCATGCTTCTACCAGGTTTTCCGAAAACGCATCCTCTCTTTTCAAAAAAAACAGGAAGCATCCCACTGCTTCCTCGTATCTTCTGTGATAATACAGTTCCCGCGCATAATAAAACAGATCCCTTGTCGAAAAAATTTCTCCTTCTTCTTTCATTTTTTCATAAATACGCAGATTCCGGTCCCCATACTTCTTCTTCCTGCTTCGATGTTCTACACAGATATTCTGATATTCTACTGTTCCCGTCGGCTCAATCGCCTCATGAACCCTCCCTTTCCATCGGAAACCGCACGCTCTTTTCAGCAGACGTTCTCTGTAATAGCAGAATGTTTCATTCCCCTCTTCATCCACTCCTGCCACGTATTTCATCATCACCACGTCTGCCGTGCCGTCTGTTTCTGTTTTCCAGCGGATCAACTGTTCCAACGCGTCTCCACTCATAATGTCATCTGCATCCAGCCACATACAGTACTCCATCTCTGCTCTCGAAAAAGCGGCATTTCTTGCCGCAGCGAAATCATCGGCCCACACAAAATCATAGATTTTTTCCGTATAGCTTCCGGCAATCTCTTTTGTTCTGTCCTCTGAACCCGTATCCACAATTATAATCTCATCCATCGCATCTTTCACAGAATCCAGACATCTGGCAAGCACATGTTCCTCATTACGGACTATCATACAAAGGCTGACTGTAACCATCTTACAACCCCCGTTTTGCTTCTCTTTCCATTCTATGCGCCGAAAACCCTTTTGGGTCAAAGGCTGCCGGTTTTCTCCCTGCCGGCTGCAAATGCGTTTTCACCAGACGCCCCGCCTTTTCGATCATTTCCGGGATTCTGATTCCGGACGGACACATTTCCATACAGGGCATCTCTTTACATTCCCTGCAAAATCTGACACTCTCTTCGATTCCCATATCAAGTTTGTGAAGCGCCCAGTACTCTTTCCCCAGAAAATAATACTGGTACTGCCGGAATATGGTATGAATCTCCGTTCCAAATGGACACCTGCACTTCTGACACCGATCACACGGAATCGGCTCATAATATTTTTCCAGTACGGACAGCACTTCCTCAAACGACGGCAGCCTGCCCGTTTCCATCTTCGTATCCCATCCCATGGCCAGCCGAACCTGTTCTTTCGTTCCAAGTCCGGTCAGGGCACAGGAAACCGGATAAGCCAGCACTGCCTGCAGAAGTGTCCGGACCGGGAAATAACCCGGCAGAATCCCTGCCGCATATACTTTATTCACAAGCAGCCCTTTCTGCCGGAAGCTGGGTTCTCTTTGTATCCGTTCCAGCATTCCCCGTTCCAGAAGATTGCCGCTGCCCTGCAGCACATCCACCCGCGCATCTCCGGCACCTCTCAAAAGGATATCATAATAATGGGACGCAATTCCCGCAAAACGAATCTTTCCTTCTTCTTTCAGCTCTGCAAGCGCATCCAGAGCGCCCCCTGCCCGGAATACTTCGTCCTCATGTTTTTCATCCACCTGATGAACAAAGTACAGGTCCGCGTAAGTCCCCAGATGTTCACAGGACGCGGTTACCGCCTGATACATCTCATTTCCATCAAAAAATCGCGCCTTGTCCGAGAGAATCAGCTTTTCTCTTCCCACACGGGCGGCAAACATCCCCAGTTTGAGCTCCGCATCTCCATATTCGGGAACGATTGCCGTATCATACAGATTGCAGCCCATCCGATATGCCTCTTCCATAACCGACAGCGCTTCCTCATCCTCCAGATTATAATAGTCCGGCAGCACCGGAACATTTCCTTTCAATATCGGAATGGTCCCAAAACCAATCTCCGATACAGTCAGCCCCGTATTCCCCAGTCGGCGATAATGCAACCCTGTTCCTCCTCTTTGTCTATCTTTGCAAAACCGTATCTTTCAGACCTGTGCAGCCGGCAAAAGCACGCGCCTCCACCACCGTTCCTTCCGGTACAACAATCTCCCGAAGTTCCCGGCAGAACGCAAATGCTTCCCTGCCAATCCGTTTCAATGTGGACGGAAACCGAACCTGCCTCAGACTGTGACAGCGGTAAAATGCCTGGTCCGGAATCTCTTCCATACCCTCGGGCAGCAATATTTCCTCTAACGAAGTACAGTTTTCAAACGCCCGCACTCCGATCCGGACAAGCCTTTCCGACAGCTCCACCCTCTTCAAAACGCCGCACCCTGAAAATGCCCGTTCTTCTATTTCTGTTACACGATCTGCACCGCGTACGATCTGCAGCCACTTACAGCCTGCAAACGCCCGGCGCCTGATCACGCGCACGGTATCGGCCAGAAGAATCTCCGTCAGAAGATTTCCATCCTGAAACGCTCCCTCCCCGACGGCTGTAATACCCGCAGCAAGGCGCAGCCTTGAAATATTTCCGGTGCATTCCACAAGCGTTCCATTCGCATCCGTTTTAAAACAGTTCATACTGTCCATTACCGCCTGCTTTGCCAGCGGCGGCAGTTCTCTCTTCCGATCCTCTATGCCGGTAATTTTTACCGAAACACCATCCGGCAATATCATTTCCCGAAGAAAAATACAGTTACGGAACGCGTATTCCTCAACCCGCACCTCTGCGGATAAAAAACGAATTCCCGTAATCCCCATTCCGTTTGCAAATGCCCAGCCGCAGACCAGATGGATATCTTCCGGCACCGTTACGTTGCCGCAGCAGGCAGAACCGTCCAAAAGCATGTGATTTATCACTACCAGCGGGGATTCCCGCCTCTTCTGTTCCATCCAGGCCGTCCCATGAAACGCTCTGGCGCCGATGTATTCCACACTCTGCGGTATGGAAAGCTTCCGAAGCATCAGTCGGTCCCGAAAGACTTCCGCCTCGATCTTTTTAATGCCCTCCGGAATCACCACGGTCTCTCCCGCACCGCGATACCCTTTGAGTATCTCTTCCGACTCCACTTCAAAGCAGCTCATGGCGCTGTCAAAGATCAAACGGACCATTTCCGGAATTTCTTCCCGTAAAATATCCCGGAAGCTGCGAAATGCCCATTCTTTTCCCTGACAGATTACCCTGCGAAGCGCCGTACAGCCTGAAAGCGCATATTCTGACAGATAAATTCTCCCCTCCGCTCCCGACAGAATCATTTCTTCCAGAGCACCGCAGTCTTCCATGGCATGTTCCATAAGGCAGACGCCGTCCTGAAATTCCATACTGTGCAGACTTCTGCATCCTTCAAATGCATATGCCCTGATGACGGAAACTTTTTGTAAAGAAAATACTTCAAGTTTCCCGCATCCGCTGAAGCAGCGCGGCTGAACCGTCTTTGCGTTTTTACAGATACATGCCTCCAGTTCTCTGCACCCTGCAAAAAGACTTTCTTCCAGAACCGTAATCCGCGGAAGAACCGCTTTTTTGAGCATCCGGCAGCCGGCAAACGCAAAAGCTTCCGCCTGAATGCAGAAAGCCTCCGCTTTCTGCAGAGAGATGCATTTCTCAAACGCACGCCTCCCGATCTTTTTAAGCTTTCGCGGAAAATACACTTTTTTAATCCCTTTGCAGCCATAAAAAGCGCCTTCTCCGATCCATTCCAGACTGTCCGGCAGAATCACATCCGCGATCCGATGGTTACCGGCAAACGCATAGGGCGCGATACCCGTTACGCCGTCCGGCAGCCGAAGCGTTACCCCATTTTCAGAACCGCCGACCGCAACGCATCCGACAACCGCCGCCATTCCTTCTGAAGATTCCATATATACCGTACTCTCAAAAGCGCCTTCTCCGACCCGGCACAGCTTCTGTACCGCACTGCGCTCCAGCATCCGGCAGCCGGCAAACGCCTCTTTTCCCACTGTCTCCGCCTGCTCCAGACAAATCCGGCGAAGATTCCGGCACCGGTAAAATGCTCTTGCTCCCACCGATCTCCATATCGGAAACGCTTTGTCCAGCCGGAAGTTTTCTCTTTGATATCCTGTGACAGACTCCAGTTCCCTGCATCCGGAAAATACTTCCGCTTCCAGATCCCTCATACCGGCCGGAACCGATACCCGGCGAAGCTTTTCACATCCCTTAAATGCCGCCGGGCCGATCCAGTGCACCTGTTCCGGCAGATCAACCGCCGTCACTTTTTTATTTCCGTAGAAAGCTCCGCCTGCAATGATCTGAACACTCTGCGGAATCCGCACCGCGCCTTCCAGATCCCGCCCGTCCCAGAAAACGTTTCCTGCCTGTCCCCCTTCCTGCCTGATCTCTTCCAGAAATACGGTATCTTCCCACACATGCCGTCCTGCCGATTTCAGAGACGCCGGCAGAATCACCTGCTTCAGTCCTGTGCAGCCAAAGGCAAATTTATCCGGGATATGCTGCACCCCTTCTCCCAGCACCAGTGTTTCAAGCCTGACACAGCCGCCGAACAGATCCGTTCCATAGTTTCTTCCGCTTCCGAAAACCCATGCTTTCTTTATGCCGCTTCCGGCAAATGCCAGACTCCCAACATATTCCGTGTGCGGGGAAAGGCGGATCTCTCTCAATCCTGCGCATCGATAAAAAGCCATCTCTCCGATGGAAGCGAGCGTTTGCGGGAACTGTATATTCCGAAGCGACGAGCAGGCATAAAAAGCGCTTTCTCCAATTTCCCGGAGTCCTTCCGGGAAGAACACCTTTCCCAGCGCTTCGCAGCGCCTGAATGTCCCCGCTTCGATTCTGGAAAGCCCCGGCGGCAGTTCCGCTCTTAAAAGTTTTACACAGTTTTCAAACGCGCCGTCCCCGATTCGCTCGAGTTTCTCCGGAAATCGAATCGTCTGAAGCAGAAGACAGTTCCGAAACGCTTCCGCCCCGATCTCCCGGACACTCTCCGGTAAAATCACCCGGTCAATCGCTTCATTCCCCGCAAAAGCGTCCCCGGCAATCCTCGTAATCCCGTCAGGTACCGCTACTCTCGGCTCCGAGCCCAGATACTTCAGCAGAATGGTTCCGCTGATTCTGAAATTTCCCAGCACCTGCCGGTGGATCGCCTGTACCGGCTTCGGCGTCTGTTCTCCCTGCAGTCTGTGAATCCCGGAAAGTTCATACGTCTCCCCTTCTCCGGTACAGATATATCGTAAAGACGAGCAGTTTTTAAAAGCATCTTCCCGAATCTGCACTTCCTCTCCCTGGAAAACCACTCTTTCCAGATTGATGCAGTTACGGAAAGCCCTGCTCCCGATCTCCTTCAGAGATTTTGGAAAAACCACCGATATGATCCCGCGCTTATCAAAAAAACAGCTTTTGGCCAGACTTTCAATGCCCTCCGGAATCTCCACATGCTTCAGGTTCGTTAAAAACCGGAGCAGGCAGCTTCCTTCCAGCTCCATCATCCGCAGGACGTCCACCGCAATGGTCCGGACAAGAACCGGAAGATCCTTTTTCCCCAAAAGCGCTTCCACCACATTGGCGATCCTGCAGACCTCTCCGTCCGCAAACGCAATCTCCCGAATCTTCCCGCATCCGGTAAATACGTCGCAGATGCATTCCTTTTGAAGATCGTTTGATATTTCAAGCCGTTCAAGAAGCACATCATTGACAAATGCCTGTTTTCCCAGCCTTTTCACACCCGGCATACGGACCTGTGTCAGGCTGTCACAGTAGAGAAACGCACAGTCTCCCAGTTCCTCTACGGACTCTGGAAGCGCAGCCTGCCGGAGTCCGTGGCAGCGATGAAACGCATAATCGCCGATTATCGACACGCCTGACGGGATCTCTATCTTTTCCAGCTTTCTGCATCCTTTGAAAGCTCTGGAACCGATTGTTCGAAGTCCCGCCGGCAATATCACTTCTCTTAAGGAGACACATGCTTTAAAAGCCCCCTCACCGATTGTATGCACGCCTTTTGGAACTTCAACGCAGGTTTCCCGGCCTCTGTAAGATTCCAGAATTCCGTCTCGGATCTGGTATTCCTCTTTCCCCATGTTCTTCCTTCCTCCTCATATGTCAGCCGTTTGACACCGCATCTGTCTGTTCTGAATTCTCCGGACTGCCGGTATTCTGTTCCGAAAAGATCAGTTCCAGCATGCCCTGAAGTTCTTCCACGCTTCCGCTTCTGTACAGACGCTCTTTATACCGCTTGGTTCCTCTGCGTTTTTTCATCATATAGGATGCCAGTTTTTTTATATAGGCAAGCGTAAAAGTTTCATCATAGTACCGGGCCGTCAGCTCCAGCTGTCCGGTCAGAATCCGGAATACGCTTTTCTCACACGGTTTGCCGGTCAGTTCACTGAAGATAAACGGATGCTCCAGCCCGTAACGGGCCGGCATCACTCCGTCTGCGCCGGTCCTTTGAAGCATCTGTCTGGCATCTTCCGCCGAAAAAATCCCGCCGTTGGCAATAACCGGTATACGTACTGCCGCTTTCGCCTGCTCAATCTCCCGGTAGTACGGCGCTCCGTCGTACATCATACTCCGGCTCCTGCCGTGAACCGTAATCATATCCGCACCGGAAGCTTCACACATACGGGCAAATTCCGCTGCAAACATATCCTCTTCCCGAATTCCGGTACGGCATTTTACCGTCACCACTTTCCCGCTTTTCTTACAGCCGCGGATAATTGCGGAAGCTCTTTTAAAATCCAGCATCAGAGCGCTTCCCTCTCCGCTTTTAAATACATTGGGAACCGGACATCCCATATTGATATCGATCACATCAAAATCCTGTAAAAGTTCACTTTCCGCCATCTGCTCCATAACTGCCGGACTGCCGCCCAAAAGCTGAACAGCCCTGATCTTCTCTGCCTTCGTTGTAAATAACAGCCGCTTTGTAGCGCGGTCCTTATATTTCAGCGCATTGGCGCTGACCATTTCCGTAAAACAGAGCCCCGCCCCCAGCTCGTATGCCAGCATC
>Ga0137306_103391_pt1 | contig 11921 bp, 7 predicted proteins | sample Inofroosms_March_FD_97187 | JGI IMG/M metagenome (GOLD analysis project Ga0137306, IMG submission 97187) | Mouse cecal microbial communities from Vienna, Austria - N-Acetylneuraminic and N-Acetylglucosamine D2O microcosms_March | ecosystem: Host-associated > Mammals > Digestive system > Large... | reverse complement strand
TGAACAACAGGAATATAGTGAGAAAAGACCAAAAGTGATGATTACAGCAGCCATTGCAGCACGGATTGATAAAGCTCCCTTTGTGCGGGCGGCACGCAATATGCAAGTCACCTCTTTAACTTTACAGGAACAAGGAATCAAAGCAGAACTGGTATGGTTTCGAATGCCTTATCTGCGAAATACTCTGAAAATTGGACAATGGTTTGTATTTCTTGGCAAAGTAAGTCTTAAAGGGCGTATTTTACATTTGGAACAACCTCAAATTTTTACTCCTGAGAAATATCAGGACATGCAGAATTGTCTCTGGCCGTGTTATGCTCTGACTGCTGGTTTGGGCAAAAATAAAATTTCCCAGACCATCCAGCAAGTGTTACAGGAATTGGATTTGTCTGTCGATTATCTGCCAGAGGAGATTCGGGCGCGGCATGGGCTTGCAGAATATAATTATGCTATAGAAAATATTCATTTTCCAGAGAATGAGGCAGCGTTGGAACAAGCAAGACGGCGCCTGATCTTTGATGAATTTTTTCAATTTATTCTTTCTGCTGGGATGCAAAAAGAACAGATGGAGGATGTTACCAATGATTTTATTTTTCCGCCATTAAATCCTGTCCAAAAACGGACAGAACTTTCGGCACAACAAGAGGAAGAAGGGCTTTGGGCGGATCGAGTGATGCGAAATCTTCCCTTTGAATTGACAGGAGCGCAAAAGCACACGTTGCAGGAAATTCGTCAAGATCTGCGAGGCCGGAAGGTCATGCAGCGTCTAGTTCAGGGAGACGTAGGTTCTGGCAAGACGATTATTGCCTTTTTATCTATGTTGGATGCGGCGCAGGCAGGTTATCAATCAGCGCTGATGGCGCCTACAGAAGTACTTGCACTGCAGCATTATCAGACTTTTACACAATTGTGTGAGTTGCATCAGTTACATATTCCAGTGATTCTATTGACAGGAGCCTTGACAGCCAAGGAAAAACGCCGTGCCTATGAGCGGATGCAGCTCTATTCTAATGCGATCATTGTCGGCACACATGCCTTGATTCAGGATCGTGCCGTGTATGATAATCTGGCACTTGTGATTACTGATGAGCAGCATCGCTTTGGCGTTAAACAGCGGGAATCATTATTTCAGAAAGGAATGCAGCCGCATGTTCTGGTGATGAGTGCAACGCCCATTCCTCGAACCTTAGCAATTATTTTATATGGTGACTTAGATATCTCTGTTATTGACGAAGTTCCAGCAAGAAGATTGCCAATAAAAAGCTGCGTGGTCGGAAAGAATGCAAGGCATACTTCTTATGAATTTTTAAAAAAAGAGATTGCTGCGGGACACCAGGCATATATTGTCTGTCCTTTGGTGGAAGAGAGCGAAGGCCTGGAAATGGAGAACGTCACGGATTATGCTGAGAAATTAAAGCTGGAGCTTTCCTCTGGAACAGTGGTGGAAAGTCTTCATGGTAAAATGAAATCTGGCAGAAAAAATCTTATTATGGAACAATTTGCACGCAATGAAATTCAAGTGTTGGTCTCTACCACAGTCATTGAAGTGGGTGTCAATGTGCCTAACGCCACAGTGATGATGATTGAGGATGCCCAGCGGTTTGGGCTTGCTCAGCTCCATCAGCTTCGGGGGAGGGTGGGCAGAGGAGACGCGCAATCCTATTGCATTATGGTTAATACCACAGATTCCCAAAAAGCGAAAAAGCGTCTGGAAATCTTAAACCAGTCCAATGATGGATTTTTTATTGCTGGAGAAGATTTGAAATTGCGTGGTCCTGGGGATTTCTTTGGGATTCGACAGAGTGGATTATTGGAGTTTCGGTTGGGAGATATCTATCAAAATGCTGATCTTCTCAAAGCAGCTTCTGAGGAGGCGGGACAGTTATTGAGAGAAGATCGTAAGCTTACGGCGCCAGAACATGAAAAAATTCGTATACATATGCAGTCTTATCTGGATAATCAGGCTGAGATTGTAAATTTGTAACTATTCATAATCCCACAAAAGAGGCGTATGACAGCTTTGCTGGCATGTCTGTGGCTTGGGTTATGAATAGTTACAATAAATAAAATGCTATAAAAATGGAAAATCAGGAACTTCAAATTTATTTGATGATGTTTTGAGTTAGAGAGCGGAGGTGAAAAAGATAGTTCATGAAGCGTAAGACTTTTATTTCATCTGTAATTTTACTCTGTTTGTTTTGCCTGTTGTTTTTTATTCTTTGGAAATGGGCAGCGGGAATGAATAACCAGGAAGAAACTGGTAGCCACAATTATCAGGTGCAGAGGGAACCAGAAGAAAAAGATTCTTTCAGTAATCCTGGCGTAAGAGAGCCTGCAAAAGAGGATGTAAGTGAACAAGGTATGGCGCAGAACAAGGATATGAGCGGCCATGACCAAGAAAGTCAAGCAGATCAGTCTGAGCAAAATCAGGAACAGTCTCAGGACAAGCGAGAATCGTCCACTGAGCCCGTTTCCAATATGCAGGAAACTTCCGCTTTCAGTATTGCGGAAATTCAAGTGATGGAGGCAGGCAGTATTGTGGATGTTTCCAGCATGGAGGCACAGATGCTAGATAGTCTGTTTTACAGTGAAGTGCCAGGGGAGAAGATTGTGCAGAGAATCGCAGGGATTTCCTATCAGGAAAATGACAATATTTCTATGGAGGAACTGCGTTATCTGCGGGTATTGCATATGGGTTTTGATGGGCAGACCCATATTGGAGAACTTTTGGTACATGAATCCATTGCTGAGGATATTTTGGAAATTATGGCCGCGCTTTATGAAAATCAATATCCAATAGAAAAAATGCTTTTGGTGGATGAATATGGGGCAGATGACGAGGTTTCCATGCAAGATAACAACACCTCCGCTTTTAATTATCGTGAGATTGCCGGAACGAGCCGTTTATCTCAGCATAGTCTAGGGCTGGCCATAGATATTAATCCTAAATTTAATCCTTATGTCAAAGAGAAAGACGGTGAGCTGACGATAAGTCCAGCAAATGCAGCAGATTATGTAGATCGTACTCAGGAGTTTGAATATAAAATTGATGAAAATGATCTTTGCTACCAGCTTTTTACTGCACATGGATTTACCTGGGGTGGAAGCTGGAATTCAGTGAAAGATTATCAGCATTTTGAAAAGTAGTGAAAGGAGAAAGAGATGCAAATTTATATGCCAACCAATGTATACAGTGAAAATCAATGTGTGAGGAACCACAGCAAGGAATTGGCGGCTCTGGGCAGTAAGGCGCTGATTGTGACTGGAAAGCATTCTTCCAAGATCAATGGTTCTCTGGAAGATGTACAGAAAGCTTTGCAGGAGGAGCACATTTCTTTTGTTGTTTTTGACAGTATTGAGGAAAATCCTTCCATTGAAACGGTAATGGAAGCAACGGAGATAGGAATAAAAGAAAACGTGGATTTTGTGATTGGAATTGGGGGCGGTTCCCCGATGGATGCTGCAAAAGCCATTGCATTGATGATAGCGAATCCTCAGGAAAAAGAGGATGTATTGTATGAAAAACGTGAGCTTATGGCGCTTCCGGTGGCTGAGATTCCAACGACGGCTGGCACTGGCTCTGAGGTGACGCCCTATGCGATTTTAACCATTCATGCCAGAAGAACAAAACAGAGCATCAGCCATAAAATTTATCCCAGACTGGCATTGATCGACAGCCGTTATTTGAAATCAGCAAGATTAAATACCTTGATTGATACCGCAGTGGATGCACTGGCACATTTGATTGAGAGTTATCTAAATACCAATGCAAACGCCTATAATCGCATGTATGCTGAGAAAGGGCTTTTGGTATTTGCAGAAATCAAAGAAGAACTAATGCAGTGCAGACGGTTGGGGAAGGAGCCAGTATTGACTCTGACAGATGGTGTATTTGATAGACTGATGCAGATGGCAGCCACCGCAGGTATGGCGATCACACATACTGGAACTTCACTGCCACATGGTCTTAGCTATCCCATTACCTATGAGATGAAAGTCTCTCATGGTAAGGCAGTGGGCATTTTTCTGCCAGGATTTTTAAAGTATTATCAGCAGCGAGAGGATGTACAATCTGTGCTTGACCGTATGGGATTTGAAAACGTAGAAGCATTTACAGAGTATCTGGATGCATTGCTGGGAAAGGTAGAAATATCAGATAAGCTGTGGCAGGAAGATGTAAAAGCGATTATGGAAAATCAGGCTAAGCTTAAGAATTATCCGTTTGAGATGGAGGAAGAGACCTTGTATGCATTCCGCAGATAAAAATAAACGTAATTATCAGAGAGAGTTGGAACAAACGATTCAAAAGATACTACAGCAGGGTATTGAGGCGCCAAAATTACTGCTGCATAGTTGTTGTGCTCCCTGTAGCAGTTATGTATTGGAATATCTGTCTCAGTATTTTCAAATTACAGTACTCTATTATAATCCCAATATCTATCCCCAACAAGAATATGATATGCGGGTAAAGGAGCAGAAAACTTTTATTGAGCAATTTTCCAAGAAGGCATCCAAACAAGAGCAGAATAGAAACTTTTTTGCAATTGATTTTGTGGAAGGCCGCTATGACAAAGAGCGGTTTTATCAGATCACAGCGGGGCTTGAGGATATACCAGAAGGCGGGGAGCGTTGTTTTCGGTGCTATGAGCTTAGGCTGCGGGAAGCGGCAGAGTATGCCTTACGGCTCGGTATGGATTACTTTACCACAACCTTATCCATCAGCCCTCTAAAAAATGCAGTACGTCTCAATGAGATTGGGGAGGCACTGGCAAGAGAGTATGGAATTGCTTATCTTTGTTCGGATTTTAAGAAAAAGAACGGATATAAGCGTTCGGTGGAACTTTCCCAGGAGTATGGTATGTATCGTCAGAATTACTGCGGTTGTGTTTTTTCTATCACAAATAACAAATAAATTTGCTGTTTGTGGCGGTCTTCTGCGGGATATGCACGATTTTTGTAAAATGAATCCTGCGTTTACAGGCTGCAAAAATCGGCGCTGAATCTTCATGAAGAAAAAATTATGACGTTTTCGATCAAAAGGAACAAGAGAAAAAATTTACAATATGAAAGAAGGAGAAAACAGATGGCACAGTTATGGGGCGGACGCTTTACCAAAGAGACCAATCAATTGGTTTATAACTTTAATGCGTCCATATCGTTTGATAAAAAATTTTATCGGCAGGACATGGAGGGCAGTATTGCCCATGTAAAAATGCTGGGAAAACAGGGAATTTTGACAGAGGAGGAGACCAAGGCTCTGGTAACAGCAGTGAAACAGATTTTACAGGAAGTGGAGGAAGGTACACTTGAGATATCTCATCAGTATGAGGATATTCACAGCTTTGTGGAGGCAACTTTGATTGACCGTCTGGGAGATACTGGTAAGAAATTACATACCGGAAGAAGCCGCAATGATCAGGTAGCCCTGGACATGCGTCTTTATACCAGACAGGAAGTTTTAGAAACAGATAGCTTGTTAGAAGAGCTGTTACAAGCGGTTTTAACGATCATGGATCACCATGTGGACACCTTTATGCCAGGATTTACACATCTGCAGAAGGCACAGCCAGTGACACTGGCACATCATTTTGGGGCCTATTTTGAGATGTTTCGGCGTGACCGTCAGCGTATGCAGGATATTTATCAGCGTATGAATTACTGTCCGCTCGGCTCTGGTGCGCTGGCAGGTACTACTTATGATCTGGATCGCAATTATACAGCAGAGCTTTTGGGCTTTGACGGACCCACACTCAACAGTATGGATGGTGTCTCAGACAGGGATTATCTGCTTGAATTTTTGTCTGCTCTTTCCACTATAATGATGCATTTGAGTCGTTTTTCTGAGGAAATTATTATCTGGAACAGCAATGAATATCAGTTTGTGGAGATTGACGATGCTTACAGCACTGGCAGCAGCATTATGCCGCAGAAAAAGAATCCAGATATCGCTGAACTTGTGCGGGGTAAGACAGGACGTGTCTATGGTGCTTTGACCTCTTTACTGACCACTATGAAGGGGATTCCGCTTGCCTACAATAAGGATATGCAGGAGGATAAGGAATTGACCTTTGACGCCATAGATACGGTCAAAGGCTGTCTGGCACTATTTACAGGAATGTTGACAACCATGAAATTCAATAAGGAGCGCATGGAGGCCAGTGCCAAAAATGGCTTTACCAATGCCACGGATGCGGCTGATTATCTGGTCAATCATGGAGTACCTTTTCGGGATGCACACGGGATTGTAGGACAGATGGTATTATACTGTATTGAAAAAAACATTGCCATTGACGATATGTCTTTCGAGGAGCTGAAAGCCATCAGCCCAGTATTTGAGCAGGATATCTTTGAGGCAGTATCTATGCAGACATGTGTGGAGAAACGCTTGACGATCGGCGCGCCAGGACAGAAGGCCATGCAGAAAGTGATTGCTGTGCACAAAGAGTATCTCAAACAAGACTGGAAAAAGGATATCCCTGACTGGGAGCGTGCTTTGCTGGGAGAGTAGACTGCGAAAAGTGTTTAAATCTTATACAGATTAGACAGAATTATGGTAGATGTTCTGTGAATTTTGTATTAATTTGGGGTTGATTTTTTGTCTGAAATATATTAGTATATCTAACAGAAAAACAGTTGTACGCACACAGCGGACAAATACTTTTAGAGGAGAACAATATGAGTCAGAAATTAAAAGCAGCAATTTTAGGTGGAACAGGTATGGTAGGCCAGCGTTTTATCTCTTTGTTAGAAAATCATCCCTGGTTTGAGGTAACAACCATTGCGGCAAGCCCGCGTTCTGCCGGCAAGAGATATGAGGATGCAGTCGGCGGCCGTTGGAAAATGGATACACCAATGCCGGATGCCGTTAAAGATATGATTGTGATGAATGTCAATGAGGTAGAGGCAGTCGCTTCCGAGGTGGATTTTGTATTCAGCGCTGTGGACATGTCCAAGGAGGAGATCAAAGCCATTGAGGAGGCCTATGCAAAGACGGAAACGCCAGTGGTTTCCAATAACAGCGCCCATCGCTGGACTCCAGATGTGCCGATGGTAGTGCCAGAGATCAATGCAGATCATATGAAAGTGATTGAATTTCAGAAGAAGCGTCTGGGTACAGAGCGAGGATTCGTAGCTGTAAAGCCAAACTGCTCGATTCAGTCTTATGCTCCAGTGCTGACAGCCTGGATGGAGTTTGAGCCATATGAGGTAGTTGCAACTACTTATCAGGCGATTTCTGGGGCTGGAAAGACCTTCCAGGACTGGCCGGAAATGATGGGAAATATTATTCCCTATATCGGCGGTGAGGAAGAAAAATCAGAGAAAGAGCCGCTGCGTATCTGGGGCGAAATGAAAGATGGAGTGATTGTGCCTGCCACTACGCCAGTTATTACTTGCCAGTGTATTCGTGTACCAGTATTGAATGGACACACGGCGGCTGTGTTTGTGAAATTTAAGAAAAAGCCGACCAAAGAGCAATTGATTGAGAAATTGGTACAGTTTAGCGGTGCACCACAAGAGCTTCAGCTACCAAGCGCGCCAAAACAGTTTATCCAGTATTTGGAGGAGGATAACCGTCCCCAGGTAACAGAGGATGTAAATTATGAAAATGGTATGGGCGTCAGTGTGGGACGCTTAAGGGAAGATACCGTATATGATTGGAAATTTATTGGACTTTCCCACAATACAGTCCGCGGTGCAGCGGGCGGTGCAGTGCTGTGTGCAGAGCTTTTAAAAGCACAGGGCTATATCACTGTAAAATAGGGATTAGAACGAATAAGGCTGCCTGTTAGAAGGCAGTCTTGTTTTTTGAAGATAAGAGAGATTTTTTATAGTAACATGGAAAAAATTCCAAAGCAGACGGATATCAGATACAATATGCTACATCCTCAAAATGGAAAGAGATAAAAAATAAAATTGTTTCTGCTAAGATATTGTTGAAGCCAGTAAAAAGATTATCAAAAGGAAACAAAATATTATGTCAGGATTTGAGTTTTTGAAAAGAGCGTGAAAACAAAGGATTATAGTGCTTGGAGTGTGGTCAGGACAGTTAAAATAAAAAAATAACAAACGAATAAAGACTGCCGTTTGAGCAATGCTGGAATGGTAGTCTTTATCTAGCATTTACCATATTGATGAATTTCTTTTTTGTTGCAAATCAAGCCGAATCATGATAGTATGAAACAGGAAGAAGGAACAGGAGAAAAAGGGCGGAACGCCTGTAGTATAGACTATCCGCCGGAATGGGAAAGGAAATGTAGGGAGTCAGCTATGACAGGAAGAAAAACAGAATTGCATAATTTGGAGCAGTTATACCGTCAGAGCGGAAATCAAATTGTGGTATTATATGGGCGCAGAGAGAACCAGGGCAGAGAATTAGTACAACAATTTTGCCAAGGGAAGAAATCATTCTATTATTATGCTCCAGAAATATCCATCAAGGCTCAAAAGAGCCGTATGAGGCGGGAAATTGAGACATGCTATGAGGTATCGTTGCCAGAGGAAGATTATGATACCTATTTTAAGCGTGTAAAAAGTGGAGATGCCAGCAAGCTGGTGCTAGTGATTGAGGAGTTTCAGCATATCATGAAAAAGGACGAGCAGTTTTTTGCAAGTATTCTGAAATTAAAAGAAAAAAAGCTCTATCCCGGGCCTGTCATGATTCTTTTATATAGTACAGACATTCCTTGGGTAGAACAGGAAATGCCTCAGATGCTTGGAAAATCAGCAAAGAAGCTTGATGAGACAATGAAGCTGCAAGAATTGCGGTTTCTGGAGTTGGTACGGAGCTTTCCAGATTATAGTCTAAGGCAGAATGTAGCTGTGTTTGGTATTGTTGGCAGCGTGCCAGAGTATTTCTGTCACTGGGACGGCCAGAAGGATATCAAAGAGAATATCTGTGAGCATATCTTGTCAGAGGACGGATATTTCCACGACAGAGCGGAGGAGTTAATTAAAAGTCAACTGCGGGAACTTTCTGTATATCATACGATTCTAGAAGCGATGGCCAGCGGCAAGCGCAAACTAAACGAATTGTATCAGGAGACCGGATTTTCCAGGGCAAAAATCAGTGTTTATCTGAAAAATCTGATTGCATTTGATGTGGTGGAGAAGGTCTGCTCTTTTGAGACCGGAGGATGGGAGAATGCTCAAAAGGGCTTATACCAGATCAAAGATACCTTTACAAATTTTTGGTTTAAGTTTGTCTATCCACATTTATCGGATCTTTATCGGTTGTCAGCGGAAGAATTTTATAACCGTTATATTGAGGACGAACTGGAAAATTATCTGAATCGTTACTTTATAAAGGTATGTATGGAATATCTGGAACTTTTGGACAGCGTACATAAGCTGCCTTTGGAGATTCATAAGATGGGTACCTGGATTGGCAAAAAAGGCAAGATTGATATTATTGCACAGAACAGTGTCCGTGAGAATTTGATTGGCCTCTGCAACTGGACAGAGCCACAGATGACTTTTGAGATGTGCCAGCAGCTTTTTGAAAGTATGGAACAGGCGAAAGTGTCGGCAAATTTCTATTATCTGTTTACAGCAAAGGGTTTTGACGAAGATTTAATTAAAATGGTGTCGAAGGAGGAGCGTATCTTGTTGGTGGATATGAACTAGACATTATAAAAGGAAAGCAGGATATGATTTATGGCGAAAGCTTTATATATAACAGAGAAACCCAGTGTGGCAAAGGAATTTGCCAAGGCATTAAAACATAATTTTAAAAATCATGACGGCTATATGGAAGCACCGGAAGCAGTTGTTACCTGGTGTGTGGGACATTTGGTAACGATGAGTTATCCAGAAGTATATGACGAGAAGTATAAGCGTTGGAGTCTTTCCACCCTTCCTTTTCTCCCAGAGGAATTTAAATATGAGGTAATTTCAGGAGTCAAGAAGCAGTATAAAATAGTGGCGGGACTTTTGAATCGCTCTGATATTGATACAATTTATGTATGTACGGACTCTGGACGCGAGGGAGAATATATCTATCGTCTGGTGGAGCGCCAGGCTAAGGTCAAGGGCAAAGAACGCCGTCGTGTGTGGATTGATTCTCAGACAGAAGAAGAGATTCTGCGCGGCATTCGGGAGGCTAAGGATTTGTCAGAATATGATAATCTCTGTGAATCTGCCTATCTGCGGGCCAAAGAGGATTATTTAATGGGCATTAACTTTTCCAGACTTTTGACCTTAAAATATGGCAATACAATTTCAAGTTTTATAGGGTCGCGCTATACGGTGGTCAGTGTAGGACGTGTTATGACTTGTGTACAGGGAATGGTAGTGCGCAGGGAGCGGGAGATCCGAGAATTTGTCAAAACACCGTTTTACCGTGTCCTAAATACGATGGATATTCAGGGAACTTCAGTGGAAGGTGAATGGCGTGCAGTTAAGGGTTCACAGTATTTTGGTTCTCCAAAGCTATATAAGGAAAATGGCTTTAAAGAGAAACTAGATGCTGAGAAATTGATTCAGGATTTAACTTATGAAAAACAACCGGAAGATTGGAAGGCAGTTCTGGAATCCATTGAGAAAAAGAAGGAGACTAAAAATCCGCCGCTTTTGTATAATCTGGCAGAGCTGCAGAATGATTGTTCGAGAATGTTTAAGATCAGTCCAGATCAGACGCTGCAGATTGTACAAGAATTGTATGAAAAAAAGCTGGTAACTTATCCGAGGACAGATGCCCGTGTCTTATCCACGGCAGCAGCCAAAGAAATCTATAAAAATATTAACGGTTTAAAAAATATTCCCTCTGTAAAGGTTTTTGCAGAGCAGATTTTAGAGCAGGGAAATTATAAAAATATTGCCAAAACCCGTTATGTCAATGACAAACAGATCACAGATCACTATGCGATTATTCCAACGGGACAAGGATTTTCGGCAATTCGCACGCTTCATACAACAGCGCTTCATGTGTATGAAGTAATTGTGCGTCGTTTCCTTGCCATATTTTTTCCGCCTGCCATCTATCAGAAAATCAGTCTTACAACAGCTATGGCTTTGAAAGAAGATCAGAAAGAGCGTTTTTTTGCTTCTTTTAAAGTTCTTGTTGATCAAGGCTATTTGAAAATTATGGAATATTCTTTTCAAAAGAAAAAGAATCAGGAATCAACAAAGGAAAAGAATCAAGAAACACAGGCTTCTGGGAAGGAAGAAAGTACGCCACAGGCTTGTGGTTTGGAATTTATGGAGCAATTGTCCAGATTAAAAAAAGGAATGGAACTGTCTGTAACTGCATTAAATATCAAAGAGGGGGAGACTGCACCTCCAAAACGTTACAATTCCGGTTCCATGATTTTGGCGATGGAAAATGCTGGGCAGCTCATTGAGGATGAAGAACTGCGTGCGCAAATTAAGGGGAGTGGAATTGGCACCAGTGCCACCCGCGCGGAAATTCTCAAAAAGTTAGTCAAGAACCAATACCTTGCCCTAAATAAAAAGACCCAGGTAATTACACCCACTCTCTTAGGGGAAATGATCTATGATGTGGTGTGCGCGTCAATAAAATCATTGTTAAATCCAGAATTAACAGCAAGTTGGGAGAAAGGCTTGACTTATGTGGCGGAAGGGAGCATTACCCCACAGGAATATATGGTGAAGCTTGAGCATTTTATCGAGAGCCGTACCAGCGGAGTGTTGGGATTAAATAATCAATATATGCTGCGCAGCTATTTTCAACAGGCGGCGTCATTTTATAAGAAACAGGAAAAGAAGAAAGTAAAAAAGAAAGGATGAAGATATTTATGGAATCATGCCAGATCAGTCATTTATATACCTTGCCGGAGACCATTGCGGCGGATTTATTTCAGGGATTAACCTATCCGTGGGAGGCGCTGCCTAAGATTGGAGCATTTATCTGTGCACTTGGGAAAACCTTAGATCCCCAGAACTATGAGCAGAGGGGAGAGAAT
>Ga0137306_103390_pt1 | contig 11921 bp, 11 predicted proteins | sample Inofroosms_March_FD_97187 | JGI IMG/M metagenome (GOLD analysis project Ga0137306, IMG submission 97187) | Mouse cecal microbial communities from Vienna, Austria - N-Acetylneuraminic and N-Acetylglucosamine D2O microcosms_March | ecosystem: Host-associated > Mammals > Digestive system > Large... | reverse complement strand
CTGGGTACATACCACAATATACCATCGGATTTACTTTCTTATATCCTGGAAGCGGCTCACTGCAGGGACGATTGGCATCTGTGACCGTATCTCCCACCTGGGTATCTCTGACATTTTTCAAACTAGCTGTGATATAACCTACCATTCCGGCCGTCAATTCCTCACAGGGTATAAACTGCCCCGCGCCAAAATATCCTACCTCCACTACTTCTGAGACAGCGCCTGTGGCCATCATCCGAATACTAGTCCCTGTCTTTACTGTTCCCTCTTTCACACGACAAAATATAATTACGCCCTTATACGAATCATATAGAGAATCAAAGATCAATGCCTGCAATGGATGATCAGGGCTTCCGCCGGGAGCAGGAATCTTCTCCACAATCTGTTCTAATACTTCTTCAATATTCAACCCAGTCTTTGCAGAAATTTGCGGCGCCTCCTGCGCCTCTAAGCCGATCACATCCTCAATCTCCTCAATGACACGCTCTGGCTCCGCGCTTGGAAGGTCAATCTTATTAATCACTGGAAGCACATCCAGATCATGATCGAGCGCCAGATAGACATTGGCCAGCGTCTGCGCCTCAATGCCCTGCGCCGCATCTACGACTAAGATTGCGCCGTCACATGCTGCAAGGCTTCTGGAAACCTCATAGTTAAAATCAACATGTCCCGGCGTATCAATCAGATTAAAGATATATTCTTCTCCATTTCTAGCCTTGTATACAATGCGGACAGTCTGCGCCTTAATGGTAATGCCGCGTTCCCGCTCTAATTCCATGTTGTCTAACACCTGCGCCTGCATTTCACGGCTGGTAAGCAGCCCTGTCTTCTCAATAATGCGGTCGGCAAGTGTGGATTTTCCATGATCTATGTGTGCGATAATACAAAAATTTCTAATTTTACTTTGGTCTATTACTGCCATACGGTTCCTCCAAGTACAATATTTTCTTCTTGTAACTATTCAAAAATCCATAGAATTGGAAGTCAGAATCTTCAATTTATTTGAATAGTCATCACATCATTTTAACATAAAATCTTTGGGCTTGTCTATGAGAAGCAGTGTCTATCTTCCCTGATGTCCATCCATTGATATAAACTTAATCTTCCCCTTATCCCAACAAGGATTTTGCACGCGCCATATCATGAACATAGCCTTTAATCGCCTGTGCTATACTTTCTTTATTATCTTTAGATAATGGTTTAGAACAATAAATAGAAATATACATGGCAGCCAATTGTGCTTTTGAGTTTTCAGTCAAAATTTCACTCAAACTCTTTTTCTCAAAAATACTAATTACTTCCTCTTTTTGATATGCATACGCTTCTTTTTTCACAGAAAATCTTTTTTTCTTTCTGCTTCCAAGTTTTAGTTTACTTTTATTGATCTTTGCGCATTGAGCACAAAATAATTCTGGATCCTCTGTTTTTTCATTTAGATACTGATATATTTCTTCTTCACTGTCCATAACATTTATATCACTGAAAATCCTGCCAAATTCATAAATCTGCTCTTTTGTGACAATATTATCATGTTTGTTAATTTGCTCTTTTGCAATGCACATTTTACCGCCTCCACATAAATCTTTATTGGTAATCATATATCTCACATTTTCTGCATACGTTGTAGAACAATTCTGGATAACTCATTATAATCGTTTCTTGCTTTTGAACTCTGCCCAATCTCTGTACTTCTGGCAATATCAACATAATTGTTAATTTCTTCTTCAAAAAAATATACATCTTCGTTATTATATTTACATTTTTGATATGTTTTGTTTACTGTATTTATATAATGTGCAACACCATTGGCACTAACTCTATCTAAAATAGTTGGTATAATATAATAATCAGAAAGTAAAAATGCAGATCTCGTAATTAAATTATTAGACGGCGGACAATCAATACATAATCATATGATTTTTCTTGTAAAACCATATCTAAAAATCCTTTTAAAATAGAAAGATATTCTATGGTATCTTCCATCCTCACTGCCAGCTCATCTAACCCCAAACCATCCCGATAAAAGAGACTGGATGCAATAAAATCAAAGTTTCCTTTCTTATAAGTCTGAACTATATCCCTATCAAATTCCAAAACAATATTAGGATATTTTTTTATTCTGGAAATATGTAAGTCAAAAACATAATTCAACGTCTTCTTTTCACTCATAGTGATTAATTGGCCATCATTATTACTAACTAAAATCTCACTCAAAGAACTCTGTGGATCTAAATCCAACACCAAGATCTTTTTTCCCATTTTTGTAAAATTTTCTGCAAAATTTAACACACTTGTAGTTTTTCCAACCCCTCCCTTATAATTTCCTATAAACATCTTTTTTATATTCATATGATATTTTCCTTTCCCTCAATATTCTTCCCACTATATCGGACAATCAAAAGCTCCACCGCCATCCGGTCGTTGAGATTTCCAGTCTTTACATCCTCCTCTGTCTGCACACAGTCAGCTACTGCCTCTCTAAGCTGACCTGTAGTAAAATGCTCTGCCTGGGCTAAATTTTTGCGCACAGCAAAGCCTGGAATCCCTGCTTTCGAGGCGATCAGAGCATTCTCGTAGCCCTGTTTTTTTAGTTCTTTCACCTGTAATAAAATCTGGAATTGACGGGCAATCAGAAATAAAATCCGCATTGGCGGCTCCCGCAGAGTCAACAAATCATAATATAGCTCCAATGCCTGTTTCTGTTGTTTCTGGGCAATCTTATCCACCATCTCAAAGATTTTTCCGGTGGTCTGGGGCACACAAACCGCCTCCAGATCCTCCGCTGTAATCACCTCCCGGTCTAAGGTATAACAAAACAACTTTTCTAATTCCCTGTCAATATTCTCCATATCATTTCCGGTCTTTTCCAGTAATAACTGCATGTCAGACTGTGTAATCTTCTTGCCCTCCCGTTTGAGACGAGACAAAATCCACTTGGTCAGAAGTGCATCTGTCTGCCTGGCAAACTCTACCACTCTGCCATTATTTTTCACTGCCTTGTACATCTTGCCGCGCTTGTCCACTTCCTCCTCCACAAAGACAAGACAAGTAGTTTCCGCCATATGTTTTATATATTCTGCAAGCTCTTCACAGGAAGTCTTGAACATTCCAGTGTTTTCCAATAAAATCAGCCTGCGGTCTGCAAAAAATGGCAATGTCTCCGCCAAATCTATGATCTCACCAGGATTGATATTTTTGCCCTCATAGTAAGCTGTATTCATTGTATCATCAACGTCCGCAACTGCCTGCTGTAATTTCTGTTTATACTGTCTTTTTAGATAAGTCTCCTCACCATACAGCAGATATACAGGCTGAAACCTGCCTGCCTTTACATCTTCATCAATGCTTTTCATGCTATGTTTTCCTCCTGTCTCACCTGCTGCATTTGATTACTGCTATCTACAACGATATTCCAAATCACAGCTCTATCTTTTTATCATACACTATTTAAGGTAAATATGTCCATACCCGAATCCCGTCTCTCTGTGGCCGAATCCATATCTGCCCCTGCTGCATGGTACAAAAAATTCTGCTTCCTGTACCCCTGATTCTTTCTAATGCTTCTTTGCCAGGATGACCATAAGTATTTTTCTCACCACAGGAAATCACGGTCATGGCAGGTGACAATGCTTCCAAAAATGCTTGACTACTGGAGCCATTAGAGCCATGATGTGCTGCTTTATAAAAATCTATCTCAGATATCCCATATCGTTCTAACAATCCCATTTCTAATAAATTCTGCTCTTGTTCAGTGCCGATATCCCCAGTAAAAATTCCTGTAAATTCCTGATGCTTCACTGCCACTACCAGCGAATTGGCGTTGCGGTCTGTCTCCATATCAAACAATCCTTTTTCCCCCTGTGGCGATAATACCGTAAATTTTGTATCTTCTGTGCCAAATTGCATTCCAGGTCTCACATACAAAATCTTACAATCTGCCTGTCTTGCTGTTTCCACTAACTGCTCTGCCGCCAAATCCCTGACCATACCCTCTGCCAAAATCAGTGTTTCCACTGGATAACCCTGCTGCAGTATTTCTATCAGACCACTGATATGGTCGGCGTCTGCATGGCTGACAACCCATCCTCTGACAGAGCGAACCCCTTTGCTCTTTAAGAAAGGTAGAATCCGATATTTCCCCACCTGTGTGATATCACTGCTGCCGCCATCCACAAAAAAATTCTCTCCTGCATCTGTCTGAATCAAACAGCCGTCTCCCTGCCATAAAACAAAAATAACCATTTAAGCTCTGGTTTTCCAGCAATAAAAACGGCTGCGGGAAGCTTTAAAAACCCACGGCAAACCGCTTTATTAATAGCAAGCATCCATCCTGCTGGCGTTAAAATCAGCTCTCCTAAAACTGGATGGACTATCCCCAGCAGACCACCAAAAATTCCCAGAAATAAAAGAATCCCCAAAAATGGCAAAATAATGAGATTGACAAAAATACTATAAGAAGATATTTCATAATAGAAATACAACGCTAAGGGCAGCGTCGCCAACTGAATGCAGAAACTGACCAGAAGAGTATCTTGGATTCCATGCCTTACGTGTTTGCACATATCCTCAATAAAAGCTTTGCTCTTCTGAATCCAAAGACAGTTCTGATTACAATCTGCCTTTCCCATACTCTTTTTGTCTTTCACTTGCTTTTTTTGTTGCTCCAGTTTTCTTTCCATTCGCACATCGTTTATGATCTTTGCCGCTATCGTCACTCCCAAAACAGCGCTGTAAGAAAACAAAAAGCCAACATTTTCTAGCAAAAATGGATTTTCCCAGAGCTGCACCATCGCCATAAAAGAAAGCGCTGTCAAGGAATCATAGCTGTAACCCAAAATTTGTGCCAACATCATTAACACAAACATCCCTGCCGCACGCCCTGTAGAAACCTCCATCCCAGAGAGCAATCCAAAACTATAGACCACTCCGACCGCTGACAGCGCTGCAATTTTTTGAGGACAGCTCAACTTTTTCAACAGTTTGAGCGCCCCCATTCCCAAGAGAGATACATGCAGTCCAGAGATCGCTAAAATATGGGAAATCCCTGCCTTCTGGTACAACTCTTTGATTTCTGGCTGCATCATGTTCTTCTCTCCCAAAGAGAGATTCGCCATCACCCCAGCATCTTCCTCATTCATCGTTTTTTCAAAAACAGAGGCAAAACTCTGGCGCAGTCTTCTTAAAAACAGTAAATAACTGTTCTCTTTTGCCGAAATCTGCTCCTCCGATTCTGCATAGACACGAAACTCCCATTTTTTACTTTGATAATATTGTTTTTCATTAAAATTTCCCTGATTGCGGGATATTTGAAATGGCGCATATCTTCCATCAATCTTCAGCAGATTGCCTGGCTGATACTGTCCGTTAGAACTGTAAATCAGAATCCCATAGCTCGAAAAAACCCTGTTCTCCCAAAGCACCTGGGTGTCTGTAAGATAATAGATATACTGCCGCTCTCTTTGCGGCTTTAACGAAATTTGTTCTTCTTTCCTGGAAACCTGTCCTAGTACAGTAATCCCTGTCCCCTCAGAGAGCGCCTCTTCCAGTTCTATGCGAACTGTTTCCATACCATAAGCGCGAACCGCCCCCGTCAGAAACAGAGCGATACAGAGTAATAACCGTACAGCCGCTCCTACCCCGATCTGCTCTCTTATGGCCAATAATCCTACCCCCAGACAGCCAAGCAGCAGCAAAAACAACGCTAACGCCTGCCATCTGATCTGGCTGACAAAATAATTTCCTAACAGGAAGGACAGGCTTAGGCTGCAAATTGTCCGTTTAATCACCCGTCTCCTCCTGTTTCTCTGTAGTTTTTTTCTTCTCTTTTCCCTCTTGCATCTGCTTTGCGCCATCCATATAATCCAGATTGCGCTCATACATTACACTCAATTCCATTTTCTCTCGATAGACCTGATTACTGTCCCCATTGATAGAGATCTGTACTTTGTTGACATTGGAAAGCTCTGCCAAAGAGTTGACAATAGAATATATTACCACCGGCTCAGCAATCTCATAATTCTGATTCAAAAATCCTTCGCTAAAATTCACAAAACACACCCCATCCAGCACCGAGACGCCAACCAGCTTTGTGCCGTCTGGAATGGCCGCACGGCCTTCCTCTCCCTGCGGTCCCTTTAAGAGCTGCTCCATCACCAGTTTTTCCAGAGAAATATTACTGCTGTAATGAATTTCTTGTTCTTCTTGTACCAAACCATTGCCCGCCTGATTCGAAAAATATAATGTAATATTTGCCGTCTGGATAGTATTGATCTGTTCTCCTGGATTCTCAATAAAACTCTCAGCAGTCATCACTCCCACCGGAGTACCCTCTTTGTCAACCAACGGCGCATCCCCAATATAGAAAGAAATACACTCCACACCCTCGACTTGAATCAAGGTCCTCACCATAGCGGCACGGCAAAGTACCTCCTCAATATTCCCCATCTCCTCATAGGCGCTATTAAAATAGAGGAATAACTGCCCATCACTGAGTTTCCAGGATTCCAACTTTACGCCCTTGGGAGCAGGTCTGCGGCAATGTGGATGTTTGGTATCTTGAAACAGAACATTTAGAAATTCCTGTATCATATCCTTAGTATCTGTCTGCTCTGGCTCATAGCCCACAGCGACCGTTTTCGTTTGTTCCTTATTGATATAATAAATATAATAATCAGAAATCTCCTCCTGATGATTTCCACAGCTCGCAGCTCCTGCCACAAGCAGTACAAAACACACAAAGAGAAGATTCCATCTGACTTTTTTCATGCAATTCCTCCTATACACCTAAAACTCGCTTCGAGGTAAAGTTATATTCTATTTGATATAGGTCAGTGGTATTCGAACGGTAAAAATCGTTCCCTCTCCTTCCTTACTGTGCGCCTTGATCGCACCCCGATGCATCAGTACTGCATTTCTGGTAATCGCAAGTCCCAGCCCTGTGCCGCCGATTTCTTTGGAATGAGATTTGTCCACGCGGAAAAATCGTTCATAGATATGCTCTAAAGATTCCTCTGGAATGCCAATCCCAGAATCCTCCACCCGGACAAAGAAATATTTATGATCCGAATTGAGAGATACATGAACCCATCCACCTTCTTTGTTGTATTTAATCGCATTCTCCACCAAATTTGTGAGCGCCAGAGATAATTTGACCTCATCAATCTCCGCGCTGACAGGACGAAAACTCTCCAAAACCAACTCTATATTCTGCTTCTCCGCAATCGGACGCAGACGCTTCATAATCGTTTCCAGCAGATCATTGACATTTACCACTGTAATATTCAGACCTCCGGCTGACTTATCCATCTTTACCAGAGAGAGAAGATCATTGATAATTTTATTCTCCCGCTCAATTTCTTCTGCAATATCTCCCATAAAATCTTTATACAATTCTACTGGAACATCCTCCTGTCCCAGCAGAGAATCCGCCAACACTTTCATGGAAGTCAAGGGCGTCTTTAACTCATGAGATACATTTGAGACAAATTCTTGTCGGGAATTATCAATCAACCGCATGCGCCCCAACATCTCATTAAAGGCATCGGATATCGCTTCCATTTCCGAATAACCAGAAATCCGAAACTCTTCTTCCTCATTCTCTGTCTGAATCTCTTCCAAGGATTTGGTCAGTTTGCGGAAAGGCCTCACTAATTGCTGGGCAAAGAATAATGCCAGAGACAAAATAATCACTGCGCTGGCCATCTCAATAATCTGAGCATTTTTCTTCAGATAATCATAATTGATCATAATACTGTCGGTGGAGACACTGACAAGCATAACTCCCAGCTTTTCTTTGGTATCTGGATTTTTCAGGGGAACCGCAAGTTCAATATAACGATTATCTGCATCATATTTGGTGATTTCTTCTCCCAAAAAACATTTTACCACTTCCTCAGAGATAATTGTCTTGCCCATATCCAGTCCATACGTATCTTTGACAATCTGAAAATGATTATTGATAATCAATAATCTGCCGTCATAAATATTGGACAACTGCTCTAACTGGGCATTGACAATATCCACAGATGTATCTGTCATGTAATTGTATTTCAGTACCTGGTTTCCCAGCATTTTTACCTGGCTGAGAATATCAATGCTGCGGTTGGAAACTGCCCTGTTCTCATAACTGGCAAGTATTCCAAACCGCAGAACATAATTGGGGATAATCCCAATCAATGCAATCAGCAAAAACAGCCGGAATTTCATGCTGCGCAAAAATTTAAATTTCTTCATCCTGGCCCCCGCTGCCTATCCTTTGTAATAATAACCTACGCCCCATTTTGTCTGTACATATCGCGGCTCACTAGGATTGACCTCAATCTTTTCACGCAGGCGTCTTACATGCACGTCCACCGTGCGCACATCCCCAGGATAATCAGAACCCCACACCCGCTTTAAAAGCGTCTCCCGACTATATACTTTGTTCGGATTCAAGATCAATAGTGCAAGCAAATCAAATTCTCTTGCTGTAACCTTGATCTCCCGATCCAAAATAAACAGGCGGCGGCTCTCACAATCCAGACGCATATCTCCATTTTCTACAACCTTGGGATTTTCCTGTTTCTGCTGTCTGGGTACGGTTCTGCGCATAATCGCCTTAATACGTGCTTTGACCTCTAAAATATTAAATGGCTTAGTAATGTAGTCGTCTGCTCCATATTCCAGTCCCAGAATCTTATCCATATCGTCCCCTTTCGCCGTCAACATAACGACAGGCACCATTGAAAACTCACGGATATGCTGGCACACCTCAAAACCGTCCATTTTGGGCAACATAACATCAAGCAGTATTATGTCATAGGTATTCTCCGTTGCCAGCCGCAACGCTTCCTCACCATCATAGGCACAATCCACTTCCATGCCATCCTGTTCCAAACTAAAACGGATTCCTTTTACTATCAACTTCTCATCATCGACTACAAGAACCTTTTTTGCCATTCTTTCACCTCATTGAACCTTGACGCAGTCCTTTATCTTGGAAAATACGCCTTCTTTAATTCCTTCTATTTTCATAATATCTTCAATCTGTGTAAAACTGCCGTGTTCCTCTCTCCAGGCCACAATACTTTGTGCTTTTGCCTCCCCAATTCCGGGTAACGTCTGTAATTCTTCCTTTGTGGCAGTGTTGAGATTCACCTTTCCATCATCTTTCGCCAATGATTCTGGCTGCTGCTTTGGCAGTGCGGCTGCTTCCTCCACCGTAGGCACCCAAATCATCTGCCCATCCTCAAGCGTCTGCGCCTGATTTATACTCTTTTCCTGCGCTTCTTGTGTCATGCCTCCGGCAAGTTCCAATGCCTGAAATACCCGGCTTCCCAATGGCAGTTCATAGACGCCAGGATGATTTACTGCGCCTGATACCTGAACATAAATGATGTCTGTTTCTTCCTCTTTCTGAGGTTTTGCCTCCGCCTCTAACCAAACTTCTTCTTTGCCATTTGAGCCAGCTTTTACCTCGGCAGTTTCTTTGCTTAAAAGCAATTCTTTGGCTTCCTCTCGCTGATTTGCACAGCCAGATATTCCAAGAGCCAGCGCCAAAATACAGATCAAATTTTTTACTTTTTTCATACTTTTCTCACCTTTCTTAACTATGAATACAACGATTCAAAGACAGCATGAGAAAAGCCTTATTCACAAATCCATTCTATTGTAACGAAAATTTCAAATTATTACAAGAGGATTTGTAAAAAAGAATCTCACTTACAAAATTTTCGTTACAGTTCACGCATCAGCCCAAGTAAATGGTAATGAATCCAAAGGAATTTCCTATAAGAAAAAAAATCCTCTCACTGTATCTAAACACAGCCAGAGGATCCTTTCTATCAGCCGGAGGCTTATATCGGTTCTTGTACTTATTCCCATTTAAACAAAATGATGCCGCCGATACAAATTGCCATTCCTAAGATTCTGCGCCATGCAAACGGCTGCTTATCAACCCCAAACATACCAAACAACTCAATCACATAAGCGATAATCAACTGAGAAACTACAATCAGCATTACCGCCTGCGCCGGCCCCAGCGAGGCCATTGCCTTAATCACTGTATAAGTGATAAACGCCCCAATCACACCACCTAAGAGCATATACTTAGGCTGGATTTGAAACAGCGCTGTAAAACTGCTGCGGTCTGTAAACAACCAGGCGCCAAGACAGACAATCAGCGCTGAAAACTGCACCCAGCTCGTACTGACCCACATACTGCTGCCCTCTGTCACTTCCGTATTAAATACACCCTGTACACTCATCAAAGCTCCTGATATCAGTGCAATAAAAATTCCAATCATTGGCTTCCTCCTACATACATTCTTTGTCAATAGGATAACCAAGATTGGAATTTTTATCCGTGCACCTGTGATCTGGCCCGATTTAATGTTCTGTGACAGACGACAAGACCACTTTTATTTTCTCCATCATTTCGTCCACATGTTCTTTTTCAATCACCAAAGGCGGCACAAAACGCAGCACATTAGTTCCAGCGGTGATCACAAGCAATCCCTGCTGTAAGGCTTTTGCCGCCACATCACCGACAGGTATGTTAAGCTGCAGCCCTTGTATTAGTCCCACGCCTCTTCTGTCTGCGATACAGTCATATTCTGATTTTAATTGTTCTAACTGGGCTTCCAGATAACCCCCGATCTCCTTTACATGTGCCGTTAGATTCCGCTGTGCAAAAATATCAAAAACTTTGCTCACAGCCGCTCCCACAAAAGGATTGCCGCCATAGGTAGTGCCATGATCTCCTGGTTTTAAGGAAGCTTTGGCAACTTTCTTTGTCATCACAAAAGCGCCCACAGGAACTCCACAGCCCAGCGCTTTGGCTGTCACCATAAGATCTGGTTTCACATCATAAGCCTGCCATGCAAACATTTCTCCGGTTCTTCCCATGCCGCACTGGATCTCATCCAATATCAACAGAATATCATTCTGTACACAGATCTCTTTGACTGCTCTTAAAAATCCTTCTTCTGCCGGATAAATACCGCCCTCTCCCTGAACTGTTTCCATGATAATGGCGCAAGTTTTTTCTGTTATTAATGCTTTGACACTGCCTAGATCATTGTAATCTGCAAACTTCACAATGCCCGGAAGTGGTTCAAATGGCTCTCTGTAATGGGCATTTCCAGTGACAGAGAGGGCTCCCAAGGTTCTGCCATGAAAAGACTGATTCATGGCAATGATCTCATGATCTGTACAGCCATCTTTCAGATAGGCGTACTTTTTTGCCGTTTTGATTGCGCCCTCAACGGCTTCTGCCCCGCTGTTGGTAAAAAAAGCATAATCCAAACCAGAAGCCGCACAGAGCTTTGCAGCGGCGTCAATAATTGGCTGATTGTAATATAAATTAGAGGTATGTAATAACTTGTCAATCTGTGCCTTCAATGCCTCGTTGTACTCTTGGTCGCCATAGCCTAATGCCTGCACTGCTATCCCTGCCGTAAAATCCAAATATTTCTTTCCGTCTGTATCATAGAGGTATACCCCCTGGCCATGATCCAGCACAATCGGAAAACGATTATAAGTGTGTAAAATATTCTTTTCCGCCTGCTCCATCAAAACTGTTGCTTCCATTCTCACTGCTCCTTCCCGCTGTAGTGCACTGTATAAAACCGCTCCTCGCTGTCTCCTAAGATCGCCGTTCCAATTCCTCTATTGGTAAAGATCTCCAAAAGCAGGCAATGCGGTATTCTGCCATCTAAAATATGGACTCTGGAGACACCGTCCTCAATGGCTTCCATACAGTTGTTCAGCTTAGGCAGCATCCCACCGCCGACTGTCCCACTGTCAATCAGCTCCCGCGCTTCTGAGACAGAAAGTTCTGAAATCAAAGAAGATTTATCCTCAGGATCCCGATATACACCTTTTACATCTGTCAAAAATGCCAGCTTCTCCGCACTGACTGCCTGAGCAATGGCACAGGCCGC
>Ga0137306_103389_pt1 | contig 11921 bp, 6 predicted proteins | sample Inofroosms_March_FD_97187 | JGI IMG/M metagenome (GOLD analysis project Ga0137306, IMG submission 97187) | Mouse cecal microbial communities from Vienna, Austria - N-Acetylneuraminic and N-Acetylglucosamine D2O microcosms_March | ecosystem: Host-associated > Mammals > Digestive system > Large... | reverse complement strand
ACCAGCTCCAGACCATTATCAACAAAGAGAGCGGCGTTCTCGGCGTGAGCGGCGTAAGCAGCGACATGCGCGAAATTGAAGCTGCCGTGGCTGCCGGAAACGAACGTGCCCGTCTCGCTCTCGACATGTATGAGCTCCGCATAACCAAATACATCGGTGCTTATGCTGCCGAAATGAATGGCGTTGACATAATCGTTTTCACTGGCGGTGTTGGCGAAAACCAGATGGGGCTCCGCGACGATGTTTGCGCCACACTCGGATTCATGGGTGTCGAAATCGACAAGGAAGTCAATGCCCGCACACGCAGCGTCGAGGCTGTCATTTCCACAGCAGCATCGCCCGTGAAGGTCTGTGTGATTCCCACCGACGAAGAACTGATGATTGCACGCGACACCATGGCGCTTGCCGCTCGCTGAGAATAGCAGAACAAAAGTCGCCACAGACTTGTTTCATATGGTAGATTTATAAACTCTATAAACACTACCATTATGAATACAACTACCAACAAAGACATGGCTCGCGCTGCCGCTGAAGTATCGAAAGCCGGTGCCAAAGTATCTGCCGAAGCGGCAAAGACCGCAGCAGGCTATCAGGCCAAAGCCATGAAAGAAGAAGCCGCCGACGCTCTTTCGGCAGCCAAAGACAAAGCCGGCGATATCGCCGACAAGGTTAAAGGAGTCACCGGCAATCTTATGGATAAAGGCGGTGACATTGCCGACAAGGTCAAAGAGACCCTGAAGGACAAAGGCGGCGACCTCCTCGACTCGCTTGCCGACAAGGCTCACGACCTCGCTGATAAGCTTCACAGCTGACAACACTCAATAACAACAATAAAGACAGCGCCGATACAAATTCGTTCCGGCGCTGTCTTTATTATTCATTTATCTAAATTCAGCAAAGCGGCATCACTGGCCGAGCAGCAGCCTGTTGCCGTAGGGCGTAAGCGACGTAGCAAGCAGATAGGCCGGAATAGGAATCTGAATTTCGCCCTGTGCATACGAAGCCACTTCATAGGGCTGATAGGAAAATACTATCGAGTTGTCGTTAGTAAGGAAGAAATTGTCCTTCGATGGCAGCCCGGTGATATCGGTAGGACCAATCACATCGCGCATCTCCTTGGCCTGGCTGCGGATACTCTCTACAAGCGAGGCCTTGCCCTCTGGCGTAAATAGGTCGTCGAGACTCACAATACTGCCGGCAGCCATGTCGTAGTTTACATAATAAGTAGTATACATTCCATGAGCCGCACCGGGAATATAGCCCGAAGCAGTCACTGCATACGACATAAATCTGGCATTGAGCACCTCCACATCGCCCGACACCGACGACACGCCATCGTAGCGGCTCAGAAAATTGGGAAACTTGGCCACAATCGAATCCGGCAACACCGTGTCGGCCAGTTCATAGCCCGACTGCGATGCCATTTCGGGCAATGCCTCGCGCACAATGGCGGCGATATCGTGGCCCTTCTTGTCGAACGAAAGCATCATGATTGTGTCTTGCAGCTCTTTGGCACTCTTTCCAAACAGAACTTCGGGCATTATGAACTCTACCTTGCAGCCATACGAAAGGTCGCAACTGTCGGCAAAGACATAATCGGTCAACGAGCCCACAAGCCGATACGAAGCCTCGGCCTGCACATGCGAGAATCGCACTTCGGCATCGCCCGACTTACTGTTCATGCCGCAGGAGCCGAGCAGAATGCTTCCGACGGCGGCCGTAGATAAAAGAATAATCGTCGTTTTCCTCATAATAATATCTTTCTTTTTAAGGAATAAACGTGTTCAGCATGGCATTGTTTCGAATTTCTCGACAACGACACACAAAATTAGCAAAAAAAATCAGCCTTGCCGTGAAAAACCGGAGGCTGATTTAATTTTTTTACGTCTTCGACCTGCTATCAGTCTTTCTTCACTATGCGACGCTCCTTGATACGGGCTTTTTTGCCGGTAAGGTTGCGCAGATAGTAAAGTTTGGCACGACGTACTTTACCGTATTTGTTAACGGTAATCGAATCGATAAAAGGAGATTCGATGGGGAAAATACGCTCAACGCCTACATTATCGCTGATTTTGCGAACAGTGAAACGTTTCTTAACGCCTTCACCGCTGATGCGGATAACAACGCCGCGATACTGCTGGATACGTTCCTTGTTGCCCTCTTTGATACGGTACGATACTGTGATAGTATCACCGGGGCCGAATGCGGGATGTTGCTTGCCGGTAGCAAAAGCTTCTTCGGCAACTTTAATCAAATCCATTTTGTGTAGATGACTTAGAATGTTAACATTACTCGCAATATACGCAGGCTGCTTGTCCTGCCAGAGATTACGAAATCGACTGCAAAGTTAATAAATTTTCCCTAATCTCCAAAATTTTATATCAAACGCGCATCACACAAAACAGAGGCTGCGCCGTAAATCTGAATTACGACACAGCCTCTCCTGTCTTTATCTGTGAGACTGACCTTGGTCAGTCGGCAGAACACGGTTCAAGCTCAGAGCAGTACTTTCACACCTTCAACGATGTAGATACCACCTTTAAGGCCTGTCACTACATTGCGGCCGGGATTAAGCGTGAGCATGCCCACCATGCGGCCGTCGGCCGAGTAGATAGCTGTAGTCTTAGCCTCATCGACGTAGATTACAAGCTGGCCATTCTCGGCAGCCACCTTCACTCCTTCGGGGAGCTTGACGCTGTCCACTCCGGACACGATGTCGTCGCCGGCCACACCAATCAGGATTGTACCCAGTCCGGCATGTCCGGCGGCATATACCGCGAACGGTGCCACCTCGGTGGTGGCGACTCCATTCTCATCGTCTGATTCCACTGCCTCGAATGCAGTGCCTGCCTCATTGAGCACATATGTGGTCTCTGCAGGAAGCTGCTTCGTGCTATAACTTGCAATCAGATCATAGTCAGCGCCACTTGTCGCCATTACTGCAGGTGTAGCGGCCACTGTCACTGCAGATGCAGAGAAAGTCAGGTCGCGCGCCTCATTGCTCTTGGTCTGCTTTATGAGCGAAGGCATATTTGCTGCGACTCCGGCACGAAGGGCAATCTCACGGTCACCCTCAGTCAGGGATGCCACCATATAGTCGGCTGTAGCCGACTCCTGGTCGGGCGTTGTCTTGGCAACGAGTTCCGTGCCGTCAGCAGTCACTCTCTCCACATCGAAGGGAACCACAAGAGCAGTCCATCCTTTGGATGCTGCGGGCACATTGACAGTGCAGCTGATGCGGTCGCTTCCAATCATACTGAATTTGTTGGCTACTGACAGCGGATATCCGGCCTTCAGCGAGATGTCGCCTGCCGACTCGTAAATACGGCCTTGACGGATTGATATGCTGCCTTCACTGTCGATATCCTCGATTTCGCCCACACGTGTGGTCAGATAGTTGCCTGCATAAGATGCGGGCATCGACACACCCTCGCCAAGAATAATGAAGCAGTTGGGGTTGAGTCCGTCGAACGCGGCCTCGTCAAAGCCTGAGAGGCGCGGTGCCTTGGCACGTATGGCGGCCTTGGCAGGAGCTTCTGAAGAAGCAGGATTGAGATTGATTGAAGTGAGATTGTCGCAACCGCTGAAGGCTCCAGCCCCTATTGCGTCGATACCTGTCAGAGTAATAGTCTCAAGCGATGTGCAGCCGCTGAAGGCTCCCTCGCCAATCATGCTGACTGTCGCGGGTACATTTACAGTTGTCAGACTCTCGCAATCCTTGAACGTATTGGGAAGGATGGCGTCAACCTCCGGAAGTACCACTTCCTTGAGCGATGACTTACCTTCGAAAGCGTTGGCAGGAATCTCACTCTGCATGTCCGAGAGGTCGAGCGATTCAAGTGATTCGAAACCATTGACTACAATAGCCAGTGTCTCACTGTCAATCTCTCCCTGAAGCGAGAGTGTTGTCACATCGGCGGCCTCGGCAGTGTTGACCGACACGATTTCCTCTGTGGTCAACGTTGCGCCATTAGCCGGAATAGCATAGATTTCCACTGTGATGTCGGCATCGGTGATGTCAACAGTATAGTAACCCTCTTCATCTGCCTCTAGCACCTGGTCGCCAACTTTCACACGCGGGCTCAGGTCATGATTGTCGGTGGAAAACTCTATAGTGAATCTTACAGTTGAATTCTCGCCTACATTCTTAAGCACCGGAGATGACGCATTGCTTGAGTCGAATACTTCTAAATAACGGGCAGCATTACCATTCTCGGCCTCATCATTGCGGATTTCGGGAAGAACTGTGAACTGGTCGGATATACAGTTGAAGATTACATCATAGAGATATACAACTTCAATATCATGATTACCCGAAAGGTCGGCATGCTTGTTGGGATTCCAGAAAGTAACGTTTACCGCGCCATCGGCGCCTATCGCCTCTTCAGGGAGCAGACGTCCGTTGTCGTAGAGGCGCACATTGACTTTCTCACGATACTCGTCAGTACCCTCCGGACGGCCTTCGGCCTTGGAGAGCGCTCCGATATAGAGTTTGTCGGACAGAGTTATGCTTTCAAGCGAGATATTGTCTTTGAGGAACGAAGCAGCACGCTCAACGTTGAATTCCTTGTCGGCAACAAAGCAGCGCGATGCGTCATAGTCCAGTGAATAAACAGGGTATTCGCCAACGATATTGAATTTGCCTGCTTCCCAGCCGTTGGACCAATTGTCGTTAAACCACCCGTTATCTACACGGGGTGTCTTGTAGGCCTGGAGATGTTCTGCGGGCACTACCACCGTTACTTTCGAGTTGTCGGGCAGACCTGTTTTTAAAGCATGGTTCTCACTGTAATAGAGATGTCCGACATTACCGTCACTTCCGGGGGCACAAGGCAGATAGATTGTCTCAAGAGCCGTACAACCCAAAAATACGTCATCTTCAAGTCCGCTTCCGGTCTTTACCATGACTTCACCGTTAGAAGCACGGATTGCATATACATCGCCCCAGTTGCGGAGGTTCTTGGGCAGTTCAATCTCCTTGAGTCGCGAACATCCTTTAAATGCATCGTGTCCGAACTGTGTAACGCTCGGCGGCAGAATGATTTCCTCAATGTAGCATCCTTTAAGCGCGTCGTTATAAAATGCATAACTGGGGAAATAATTATCAAATCCGTGTTTTGCGTCTTTATCGCGGTCGCGCACGATAGTGGCCTCCGAGAGGTCAAGAGTTCGGATATTGGCCGCACACCAGTAATTCTCGCGGAACAATCCGAAATCGTAATAGTCAATCTTACCTTTTATGGTGAGTTTTTGGATATCGCGGTATTTTTGAGCCGTGGCATAGTTGATTTCACCCCACCCGTCAATACCTTCGTAGCCTGAGAGATAGAGGTGTTCACCCTCACCGAGCACAATTGTAGCCTCTGTGAGCGACACCGGAGGATAGACTTTGATATCAAAGTCCATATCCTGCTTGGCAATGAAGGAGTAGCTGAACGATTTGGCGGCCTTGACGATTGTGTCGCCGTTGACCACTGCATCAATCATGTGTGATGCATTCTTCGGAGTCACCTTGATAGTGATGTCACGGCCGCGCACTGCGGTAGCGACTGCACCGCTTACATTGGCATTATCAAGCGCAGGGAAGTTGATGTTGTAAATCGGTGTCTGGTTGTTGATTGCCGGGATACGGTCCACTACCTCCGCTTTGCTGCCGGCCACAAGAGCCCACGATTTCATATTGTAGGATGTGGCGAGACGGATATAGTTACCTTCGCGGACATTTGATTCTCTGACGCAGCAGTTGACGTTCATTTTGAGTCCGTCACCCTGCATTCCACCCCAAGTGGTGATTGGAGAAATAAATTCCTTTATGCGTCCCTCGGAGTCGGTAAGCACTGCGGCCCAGAACATATTGTTAGCGTCCGACGGTACCTTTAGTGCATTGGCGCGGATAGTGAAGGGGATGCCTGGGATTACGTTGACAGCATCTGTGAGCAGACCCACGGTGCCACCGGTATCAGTCAGCTGCCAGGGTGAATCATATGTGGCCACTTCCTGCGGCTTGATAAGGTCGAAGTGCAGGATGGTATTGCTGTTGAGTGTCACACTGTAGTTACCTTGGGCATCGGGTGTGAGGAGGGTGGAGTTGGCGTATACAGCCATGCGATTGTCGTTTTCTGCGATATGCTTGGCAGTGAACACTACTTGTGTGCCCTTCTCATAGCGGCCCGGCTGCGTCTGGGAATCATACACCACCTCGGCGTCCTCCATGACGGCAAATGCCACATCGGTCACCGCAGGCATCGGGTCGATTACTATATTCTTGATATCCTTCCAGTATTCCTTGGCACTGTAGTTATTGACTGCGTTCTGGTTGGGCACGTGAAGTGTCATCAGGTCGGTTCGTGTGCCGGTGAATACACACCAGTTGATAAACTCAGCCTTCTCACGTCCTACCCACACATCGCGCAGGTTGCCACAGCTGAGGAACACGTTGTATTCATAAGTGCTCACTCCGGCCGGAATCTTGATTGAGGTGATGCCACACGCCTTGAATGCCGAATTTTTGATGCAGTTGATATTTGTGGGCAGTATCACCTCTCTGAGGCTTCCCTTCCCCTCGAATGCAGAGCGGGGGATTGCATTGGCCTGATTGGAGCCGTTGGCTGCTATATAACATCCTGAGATGTCGAGGCGCTGCAGGTTCATCTCCTTGCGCATATACTCAAAGTCATTGGAATCAATCTGTCCAAAGAGTGTCAACTCGGTGATTGAGCCGGTCTCGGCCGAAGGGATAAGCGTGGATAGTGTGCCGGGGTTCTCGACCCAGACGCTGCGCTTGGCCTTTACTTCTGAAGCTTTTTGCACAAGTATGGAGATTTCCTGATCTTCGCGCACGTTGCCGATTGAGTAATTGCAGGTGTTGGCTGCCGGGGTGAGAAGCACGCCGTTGGCCTTGACTGTAATTACATCCTCCTTAGCGTCATCGGGGGTGACGGTGAAACTGTAGTTCCACCCCTTGATTACCGACGGCATACCATGCCATGTGGCACCTGAAACGGACGCGGGGAAGTTGATGGCGAAAGTCTCGGCAATAGTGCGTGAGGCGGCAATCTCATTAGTGGTGAGCAATTCGCCTGCCACAGGAAGCCAGGAGGCTCCGGAATCGGCAGATGTGGCGATACGCACCATGTCGCCCTCCTCTACTGCCACACCGCCGGGGAGCTGACAGTTGTAGAAGTCTGCATAGGCAAGAAGACCGATGGAATTGAGCGAGAGGTTCTGCTCTTTGCTGAGAAGGCTCTTGAATTCACCGGCAGCGCTAAAAAGCGCAACTGCCACACGGCCGCTGAAGCTGTCGTAGCCCACATTCTTCAACGCTCCGACACGCACTGTGAATGTTTTGCCTGGAGCAAGCTGAGTCATGTCACTGCCTATACCCACCTGGCCGCCTTCCGATGTCAGGCGCACGGGCGACCATGCAGAGTTACTGCCGTTGCCTGGCTTGATGTTGTAGATTATGGTAGTCAGGTTGTTGAACGTATGCGACTGGCTCACAGTCGGGTTGAGCGCCGTGCTCGCATACCAGCCGCCATTGTTGTTGCCGTCTGCTCCGGCCCAGCCCCAGTTGATGTGGAGCATTCCAGTCACAGGATCGTAGCCGTCGACAACAAACGCATGACCCACAGTCACATCCTGGCCACAGTAGAGCACCGGCCGACGGTTCTTTATCTCCTCAATCACTATGGCATCGAAGGCTGCCTGCGTAGAGAATTCGGAACGCTTGCGGTATGAGACGCCAGGATCATAGCCGAAGTAGTTGGAGAGGGCTCCGGGCACACGCACTTCATATGCGCTTGAGCCCGACATACCGAACTGGGTGTCAATGCTGCTTGCAGCATGATACATCAGAGTTGATACGGCCTCTGCCTCGGCGGAGGTGTAGCCGTATCTATAGTTGTCGGTGCGCATATTGGCCCAGTCGTAAGCCACATCATAATTGACTCCGTTATAGCTGCCGGTGCCGCGAGCCGGAAACTCATGATATTTCATGATAATCGACATGGCAGTGCCGACACAGCCCACAAGACGCCCTCCGGGGATAGAGTCATTGAAGGGTGATTCCTGACTCCATGCAGCCGTCGGAAGAAGAATTCGTTCACCGGTACGGGCCGTACGGCGCACGATGTTGCGGCGCTGTGCCGCATTGTAGGATACCTTCAGCTGAGGAGCTGCCTTGATCTCATTCTCAAGGCCGGCAAGCATCCACTGCATTGCCGGAGGAAGTGTGGCTGCATCATAGCGCCCTTCGGTTGAATAACCGAGAATAGGGGCTGTCGTGTCATCAGCCGATACAATGACGTACCCCTGTCCGGAGTGCTCATTGAATACATAATAGTACGGTCTGGCCGACGTACCTGCTGTGTAGACGAGGTCCAGGGCGTTGCCCGAAGATAAATCATCATTGCTGCCCGCCGAAAGGAAGTCGGCGGCCAACTGCTTTGCATCGTCGACACTCACCACGGCAGACCAGGCGGGTGCGGAGGCACATGTAAGCAGCGATAAAACAAGCCCTTTTGAGAGATGTCTGAACATGTCTTTGAAGTTAATTTTAGCTGTTGATGTATTTATATTATGTAAAAAGTATTCATTTCGTCAGGCATCTGAGAATCTGTTTTAATTTAATTTCCAAATTGATTGTAGCTGTTTTTACCGCTTTGCCGAGGTCTTTTCCGGATATTTCCGCCAAGTTTCATCAGTCGCATAGCCCGCTATGCTCATTCTTCAACCTACTGGAATAATCCCGAATATACATTTTATAAAAAGTTTGGCAATTAAATTTAAACCGTGTCTGATAACGCACTCATTATTATAGCCTGATTGTCAGAGATATAGAGACGGCAACCACACACGTTACTCCACGCTCACTCTGAATCTGTGCAAAAAGCGGCGCAAATTTAGATAATTTTCCCTATCTATGCAATTTTTAAACCTCTTTTAACTAACGTGCTAAGTCATAATAATTTTGTATCAGCATTTAGTACAATCAACCCCTCTATCGACTCTTATCTCATTGAAAAGTAATTACATCTATCTTTTATCGCCAATCAATTGAATTCAATTCCTATCTTCACAGAGGGCATAAGTTCCTATTCGGAGAAATGATGGTCATGGCCAAATCTGCGTGCTGACACACCGGCTCCGATGTTGAGTGAGACACGGCGCCCCCATGAGCAGCGATAGCCTATAGTTGGACTGATAAAGAAATGTTCCAGATTATCATTATTTACATTAATGGATGTTCCAGGTCTCAGGTCTTCAAACAATGGAACTTTGCCAATTTCCGGTCACCGCGGCCATCGGCATATATGGGGATTTCGATTGTGAGATTCGAATAATCGTAATTATAGGTCACTAACGTGGCTCCAAAACTGCCGCCAACAAAGAAATTCTTGCAAAACTAATATCCGTGAGTGATAGTGATACCATATACACTAAAGACAATATCGCGGTCATTGGAATATTCCTTCTAAAAGATTGCATCACTACTCAGTCCTGCAAAACCACGATACCCTTTCTCTGGTTCTTTTGCAGGAGCTTGAACGACAATGAAAATCAGGGCCAACAAAAGTGACAAAATTGAATTTTTCATAGTTATACTTTTTCTAAGAATTGACATATTTATTTGCAAGGTCAAAAATAGCCATTTTGATTCATTCTCAGGAAATTAAAACTTCAATTCAACATCGACAAGATTTGGTGCTGACATCATACATTTTCGAATAGTTACGATAAACCCTTTGTAGAGTTCCTTACACCGTCATTTTCATATCACTATTATCTAATTGATTTGTCATATAAATGGAGTTTATTATAAAACTCATAGAATAGATTATTGATTGCGAAATTTATCGAGAGGCTCACCATTTTTGGTCTTCCAGAAAAACCAACCATTTTGTGATGCACCAGAAACAAAAGAAGCTGCAGTACTTGGAGATAGCTCTACGTTAACAGAGAGCACTCTTTTTCCATTGACTTCATTCGTTAAATTTTGTACCATTTGGTCTCGCTTCATCTTAGCGCTGAGTGAAGGAACTGATGTCGATGCTAAAATACTACCTGCTAAAATAGTCAATTTACCATCATGAAAATAAGCACAAGCATCACCACCTCGACTTTTCAAAAAGAAAAGGTCGGAATCATTTGGCTTCTGAGGAATTGACTCTTTGAAAATTGAGCAACCTATAAAAGCTGTAAGGAGTTCAACATCAGAGATAAATTCATCAACAATCACACGAAGGTGAGCCGGCAGACTCGGAGGCACTGGTTTAACCTTATTCTCTGATGTTGAGAAATTATTGAGAAGCTTAGCTTTCTCAATAAGTTTTGCCTCAATATAGGCAACATCAACTTTAGTAAGCGTATTGTCTCCAGCTACAAATACGAGAGCCTTATCCCAAAACTGCTTACCATGAGCAGAAGGTGATTTGTGGGACTTTACTCTCTCCTTGAAACTTTCTGCGTGTCCAATATAGGCTTGAGGCAGTTCTGCAAATTCAGCAGAACCGCCTAAAAGCATATAAAAAGCTGGCTGATCTAATTTAATGTCATGGTTATTTACTTCATCCAATAGAGAACGAGGTATGACATACATATTGCAAATTTTATTGCTAATAAATACGTTCATAATCCCTTGCGGGTTACCATTAAATAGGTGTGTAGTGATGATCTTTTCCATATCACATTGCGTATAAATGTTCGGCAGTTTCAAGGAAAGAGACGAAATCCTCTATTTTGTAAGGTCTAATACGGTTTTTACCATCAGACTCAAAAGCAACCCATTTTATCTGACGGACGCTATCAGGATAAATAGACGGTGCAATAAAGATGCTTTCAGAATCTTCTGTATATTTTCCCTTAAATTCAACAAGGTGACGCTCTATCGGCCAAATCTCCATTATTGTCTGAGTGCGCCCCTCGGCCATGGTAACTTCGACTAAGATACCCTTAGGAGATTCGATACATTCTATGTCGCCTTTACCGCCTCCGGCGGTAGATGTAGGAAGCCCTGTATCATCGGCTGCATAGTTTGGTATAACACGTACATGCGGAAGTTTTGACTTGATAGCGAGAGCAGTCAAAAACTCGAGGCGAGCAGGAGCTGCAAGAATACGCATTACATCATCAGAACTTGACCTGCGAGCTGATAAGATAGCCAACTCTTTCTTGATTGACTCCCATGGATATTCAGCGACCCAATTATTGAGAAGTTCTTCGCTTCTGCTTGCAGACACTTCAATGGCCTTAATCGCAAATAGATTCGGATCAATGGTTGCCATGTAGTCGAAATAAGCGCGTTCATCAGTGAAGTGAGGATAGGTTGAATAATGTTCAAGAACATACTCCACTTTTTCGTCTTCATTGTGGTTGATGTCGATAAAACGGCCGGCACCACGTAGAGATATAAGTCCGGTCATGCGCATCTTACGGATAAATTCATCCGGATAATCACGCATGATGGACTTTTCGTCAAATTTCTTATAATCTCCTTCCATTATATCATCTATACAGATATCAATAATGGTTTCGTCGCTTGGATTATATCGATATTCTCGACGTAATTCTTTGATACATTGGTATAAAGCATTAGCATCGTTATCTTTCCAGAATATAAGCAACGGAAGTTCTTTACGCGAAATACCTGCTCCATTGAATTCCGAATCTGCATTAAGCAATCTGATTGTTTCAAGGAGTAAAATGAGGGGGATATTGTCGTTTAACACCCTTACAAAAGGATTCTTACGTTGAGATTTCGCGAAAGCTTGAAGGAACACCTCGGTCTCATATTCCGGGTGAATCTCCTCAACGAAAAGGGACTCTCCAACCTCTTTGACTTCAAGCGCATCTATGAGATGATGTCCGAGTTCTGAGATTTCAATTGGCTCGCCAGGGGTATAATAGGCTAATCCCAGTTCTTT
>Ga0137306_103387_pt1 | contig 11922 bp, 12 predicted proteins | sample Inofroosms_March_FD_97187 | JGI IMG/M metagenome (GOLD analysis project Ga0137306, IMG submission 97187) | Mouse cecal microbial communities from Vienna, Austria - N-Acetylneuraminic and N-Acetylglucosamine D2O microcosms_March | ecosystem: Host-associated > Mammals > Digestive system > Large... | reverse complement strand
CCGTGTACATAAAACAGGTTGGGATTACATGTAACCCCAACCTGTCTTCCCACTCGCTTATTTGTTGATACCATATTTCCGATTGAACTTGTCAATACGTCCACGGGCCGCCGCTACCTTCTGCTGACCTGTGTAAAAAGAATGACATTTGGAACAGATTTCTACGTGAATGTCCTGTTTGGTAGAACCTGTCACAAACGTATTCCCACAGTTGCAGGTTACCGTCGCCTGATAATAATTCGGATGGATTCCTTCTTTCATATTTTCACCTCTTTCATTCTTTTGTGAACTTCTGGTCTTCCCAATTCCCGGCCAATGCCGCTCCGATGTATCCACGGCAAGATATCCCGGGCTATCCCCACAAGTCCCTGTGGTTCTCTTTTCATTATCTTTGTGATTATAGCATACCAGAACGTCTGATGCAAGTTAATAATCAGAAAAACCTCATCTTTTTTGCATTCTGAACAAATTCCTCGTTATTCCTTGTTCTCGCAAACAGATTCAAAATCGTCTCAACCGCGTCATCTGCTTTCATGCCGTTTAATCCTTTTCGAATATTATCCATGGCCTGCTGTTCATCCGCATTCAGAAGCAGATCCTCTCTTCTGGTGCTGGACTTCGGTATATCAATAGCCGGGAATACTCTCTTTTCCGCTACTTTTCGATCCAGCACCAGTTCCATATTACCGGTGCTCTTGAATTCTTCATAAACCACATCATCCATTTTACTTCCGGTATCCACAAGCGCCGTTGCCAGAATCGTCAGGCTGCCGCCCTCGCGCATATTTCTGGCTGCACCGAAAAACCGTTTGGGCATGTGAAGCGCCGCCGGGTCCAGACCTCCTGACAATGTACGGCCGCTTGGCGGAACAATCAGATTATACGCCCTTGCCAGCCGGGTAATACTGTCCAGAAGTATCGCTACATCTTTCCCGCTCTCCACCAGACGTTTCGCACGTTCAATCACCATTTCCGACACCCTTTTATGATGTTCCGCCAGCTCATCAAAGGTGGAATAAACGACTTCAACATTCCTTCCTTCAATTGCTTCCCTGACATCCGTAACCTCTTCAGGGCGTTCGTCAATCAAAAGAATAATCAGATACATCTCCGGATTGTTCTTTGTGATGGATTTGGCCACATCTTTTAAAAGCGTCGTCTTACCGGCTTTGGGCGGAGAGACAATCATTCCTCGCTGCCCCTTTCCAATCGGAGCAATTTCATCCACAATCCGCATGGCAACACTTCCGCCTGCCCGCTCCATCCGTATCCGTTCATTGGGAAAAACAGGGGTCAGATCCTCAAAATTAGGCCGCCTTGCATTCAGCTCCGGACGGAGTCCGTTGACGCTTTTCACATACAGAAGCGCACAGAATTTTTCTTTCTCCGTTTTGACCTTTGTATTTCCTGCAACGACATCTCCGGTCTTCAGACCAAACCTGCGGATCTGTGACGGTGATACATACACATCATTTTCTCCCGGCAGATAATTATCGCTTCGGATAAATCCAAATCCGTCCGTCATTACTTCCAGTATTCCCTGAACCGTCTGCCCACTGTCCAGCTGTTCCATATCAGACACGCTCTTCCCATTTTCCGCCGCCTGTGTTTTCACCATCTCCGCTGAGGCAGCTCTCTCGTCCTCTGCCAGCATCGCATCTATCACGGCATCTTTTCTCATGGAAGAGGTCCCTTTTATTCCTCTGCTCCTGGCTATGTCTCTCAGCACGGACAGAGACAGAGACTCATACTTTTCTCTCATATTGTTATCCATACATTCCTCCTTACAATTCTAAGTGTTCATTACTGCTCCATACACTGGGGAAAGCGTCTGCCAGACCCGGCAGAGCGTTTCAGAACTAGTAACAGTATACTCCCTTTATTCTGAAATGAAAAGGGGAAATTTGCAACTTGATTTTTGTTATTGCCTGTGATAGATTTGACATATGATGTTTTGGAATGACAAACCGTACCACGCGCTTGATTATGCATTAAAAAAACGATTCGGCGAAAAAATATACCGCCTTGCCCTAAATGGCGGCATGACCTGCCCAAACCGGGACGGTACTGTCGGGTTTGGCGGGTGTATTTTCTGTAGCGCCGGAGGATCCGGTGATTTCGCGGCAGATCCGCGTCTTTCCATCCCGGCGCAAATCCGATCAGCCAGAGAACGTCTCGGGAACAAAAGGCCGGCAGACCACTACATCGCCTATTTTCAGGCTTATACCAATACCTACGCTCCTGTATCTTATCTGCGTTCCATTTTTATGGAGGCCATTTCCGCACCGGAAATTGTTCTTCTGTCCATTGCCACCCGGCCGGACTGCCTGGGAGCGGAAGTCCTGACCCTTCTTGAAGAACTGAACCGGATAAAACCGGTCTGGATTGAGCTTGGACTTCAGACCATGCATGAAGACACAGCCGCGTTTATCCGAAGAGGTTATTCCCTGCCCGTCTACGAGGATGCCGTAAGGCAGCTTCGTGCGCGGGGAATCGAAGTGATTACTCATGTTATTCTTGGCCTCCCCGGTGAAAACCGGACCCGTATGCTTCAAACCATCCAGTATCTGAACACCCGCGACATTCAGGGCATAAAACTCCAGCTTCTGCATATTCTGAAGGGAACCGATCTTGCCACTCTATACAAACAGCATCCTTTTCCCGTCCTGTCGCTGGAAGAATATGTGCAGCTGATTACCGCCTGTGTCGAACAGCTAAGATCCGACATTGTCATTCACCGTTTGACCGGGGACGGCCCCAGAGATCTGTTGATTGCTCCTCTGTGGAGCCGCTCCAAAAGGCAGGTTCTGAATACGATTCACCAAGAATTTCGCCGACAAAACACCTGGCAGGGTAAATATTACCGGAAACACTGAAAGGAAAGGAACATTTCAATGTCTGACACACTGACGCTTTACAAACTGATTATTTTGAAAATGCTCGCACAAATCGATTTTCCTCTGACCAATTCCCAGATATCGGAATTTATCCTTGAAAAGGAATATACGAATTACTTTACCCTTCAGCAGGTTTTATCTGAAATGGAAGAAACGGGACTGGTAAGCATATCAAACAACCATAACAGTTCCATCTACCATATCACAGATACCGGAATCGATACGCTGCATTATTTTGGCGACAAGATTCCCGATGCCATCCGCCGGGATATCCAGGAATATATAAAAGAGAATCTTGCGGACATTCGCGACAATCTTTCGACTACTGCAGACTATTTCCCGGGAAATGAACATAACTTTCTGGTCCGATGCCGTGTACGGGAACAGGATTCCACACTGATCGACCTGACGCTTTCTGTTCCAACCGAAAAGCAGGCCGTCTCCGTATGCAATAACTGGAAGAACAAAAGCCAGCAGGTCTACGCTTATGTGATGGAGCAGCTCCTGTAGCGCTCCTCACCCTTCTCTGTCCGTCCGCCATCTTCCAATTGTCTCCGCAAGTTCACGCACATTTCTTATCACATGTTCAAAAGCTCCTGCCTCATAAAACTGAATCACAATCAGCCCTGCCGGAACTGCAATAATCATCCCCAGAATTCCTCCCATACGGTATCCGATAAACAGAAGAAACAGTGTAGTCAATGTATCCACACCGATACTGTCTCCCACCATCTTTGGCTGAATCAACTGTCTGGTAAGCTGTGTCACTATATAAAGCACCAACAGCCCCGCCGCTCTCGGAAGCGCGTCGCTCAAAGCGCAGAAAAGGGCCCATGGAAGCAGTGCGGTCCCCGTTCCCAACATGGGAAGAAAATCCATCAGGGCAATCAACGCCGCCCACAGCACCGCGTATTCAATCCGCATAAACAGAAATCCACCCGCCAGAATTAATCCGACAACACCCATAATTTTAAACTGAGCGCGGAAGTACCCGCCTACTGCATATTTCATATTGTTCCACACGATCCGGAGCTCCCCTTTTGTCTTCTCCGGTATGATATTTCCTGCAATTCGATGTATCCGTTCCCTCTGTGCGATAAAAAAATATGCAAATAAAAGCGAAAAGATAAAGGAAATGAGAAGTGACGGAATATTTTTAGCCATATTCCCGGCCGCTTCCATAGTCCCTCCGCCCAGATTTCCCACCATCTGGCCCAGAAGACCGGTAAAGTTTTCCGTAAGCTGTGCGATTTTCTCCCGCATCTCCGGCGACATTCTGGCAGCTACACTCTGCAGATTTTCTGCAATTCTGTCAAGTCCCTGCACCAGCGCCTGATAATAATAAGGCAGCCTTCCCGCCAGCGCCCCCGCTTCCTTCCATATCCACAAAACGGCATAATAGCAGGCCAGCACAATCAAAAAGATGGCGCCGAAGATGATACCAAAAGAACTGTGTTTCCTGACAATGTGAAGATGCCGCTCCAGAAAATGCACCAGCGGATTGGCAATCTGAGCGATCACCCAGCCGATTATAACCGGCAGAAAAAAACGCACAAGCAACGGACCGGCCAAGAGCAAAAACAGGACCTTGCCGACAAACATACCGATATTCAGAAGATTTTTACAGACTCTTCTTATGTCAGATTCTTGTTTGGCTTCTTTCCCGGATTCATGGCTCATACAGATGTCCCCTCCACGAAAAAGTCAATAATCTCCCAGATTTCATCCCGTCCCTGCTTTGTCTCTGCTGAAAACGGAATGATTTTTGTCCCTGTTTCCAGTTGAAGTTCTTCACGCAGAAGCTTTAACTGTTTCTGTACCTGACTTCTTTTAATCTTATCCAGCTTTGTCGCAATAATGATCGGCTTATATCCCTGATGCACAATCCAGTTATACATATCTTTATCATTTGCAGACGGCGCATGCCGGATATCGATCAGCAGAAACACTGCTTTCAGCTGTTTGGAACTGTGCAGATATCTTTCAATCATCCTGCCCCATCCGGCTTTTGTCTCCTGATTCACCTTCGCGTAGCCGTAACCAGGCAGATCAACCAGATACACTTCTTTATTCACATTATAAAAATTAATTGTCTGGGTTTTACCCGGCTGCGAAGAAGTTCTCGCCAACGATTTCCGGTTCAAAAGTCCGTTAATCAGCGAAGACTTGCCGACATTGGACTTTCCCGAGAATGCCACTTCCGGTTCTGTATTTTCCGGCAGTCTGCTTGTAATTCCACAGACTGTCTCCAGTTCTACCTGTCTGATAACCATATCCACCTCTTATATGAATGCATGGGCGATCACTTCATCCATCGCCTCTGCGTAAACCAGTTCCAGACTGCCTGTAATCTCCTCTGACAGCTCCTCCACGTCTCTTTTATTCTTTTTGGGAACAATAACGGTCTTCATTCCTGCGCTCCCCGCTGCCAGAAGCTTTTCCTTCAGCCCGCCGATTGGAAGCACTCGTCCACGAAGGGTAATCTCTCCGGTCATGGCCACATCTGCGCGAACGGGCTTTTCCAGCACGGCGGAAAGCATGGCAGTTGCCATCGTAATTCCGGCTGACGGACCATCTTTGGGTACAGCTCCCTCCGGTATGTGAATATGAATATCGTGCTCCTGAAAATAGTCTTTGTCCAGACCATATTCCGGACTGATCGATCGGATATAGCTGATCCCTGCTCTTGCGGATTCCTGCATCACGTCTCCCATCTGCCCGGTCAGCTCCAGATTCCCTTTTCCGGGCATCAGATTCACTTCAATTTCCAGGGTATCTCCGCCCACGCTGGTCCACGCAAGACCTCGGACAATTCCGATCTCGTCCTTTTCATTACGTTCCTGGAACTCATACACCGTTTTTCCCAGGTACTTTTCCAGATTTTTCTCTGTGACCCGCACTCTGTTTTTTTCTTCTTCCAGAATCTCCCGATCCGCTTTACGGCAGACAGAGGCCAGCTTCCGTTCCAGATTTCTCACACCTGCTTCTCTGGTGTACTGATGGATCATCTTCTTCATGGCTTTTTCGGTAATCTGAAGCTGACTTTTTTTCAGGCCATGACGCTTCATCTGTTTGGGCAGAAGATGGTCTTTGGCAATATGAAGCTTCTCATTCTCCGTATAACTGTTGACCTCTATCACTTCCATACGATCCAGAAGCGGACGGGGAATCGTATGAATATCATTCGCCGTACACAAAAACATCACTTCAGACAAATCCACCGGAAGTTCCACATAGTGGTCGCGGAATCTTACATTCTGCTCGCTGTCCAGCACTTCCAGCAACGCGGAGAAAGTATCCCCCCTGTGGTCGCTGCTTACTTTATCAATCTCATCCAGTACCATCAAAGGATTCTTTACCCCAGCCTGTCTGATGCCGTCCACAATCCGTCCCGGCATAGCGCCGATATACGTCCTCCTGTGTCCCCGTATCTCCGCCTCATCATGCACCCCGCCCAGACAGATACGGACATACTTTTTATTCAGAGCATGGGCGATAGAACGAGCCACAGAAGTCTTCCCTGTTCCAGGAGGACCCACCAGACAGAGAATCGGGCTCTCCCCGCCATCGAGCATTTTCTTTACCGCCAGAAACTCCAGAATGCGCTCCTTTACTTTTTCGAGACCGTAATGCTCCTTTTCCAGAATTTTTTTTGCATCTTTCAGACTCAGACGGTCTTCGCTCTTTTTGTCCCATGGAAGGTCCAGAAGTGTTTCAATATATCCCCTGATCACAGAAGCCTCTGCAGAATTCGAACCTGCATTCAGAAACCTCTGAATTTCCTTCTCAATCCGGTCTTTCACTTCCGAAGAAGCACAAAGCTCCTCAACCATTTTCCGAAAATGAACCGCTTCCGTCCCAGGGCCCTCATCGCCCAGCTCCTCCCGGATCACTTTCATCTGTTCCCGCAGGATATAGTCTTTCTGATTTTTATCCACGCGCGCTTTTACTTTTTCCTGTATTCCTTTGCGAAACCGCTCAATCTCAATCTCATTATTCAGCATGATGCAAAGCATCTCATAACGCTCTGCCAGCGACGATGTCTCCAGAAGTTTCTGCTGCTGTTCCCAGGTAAACGGAGTATGCACCATCACCTGCACGATCAGGCTCTCCAGATCCGCACTGTCTTTCACCTGGCGCAGCATATCTTTTCCAATATTGGTACTGCCTTCCCCGTACGTCCGGAATATCGCCTGCAGATTCCGATACATGGCCTCTTTCCCGCTTTGCGGAAGCTTCCCGAATCCCTCCGGATCTTCCCGCACAACACTCCCTTCCAGATATTCCCCGCCATCCAGATGAAGCAGCCTGGCTCCGTAAAGGCCCTCTACCAATATATCCAGAATATGATGCGGCATCTTCACAATCTGCTTGATCTCAGCAACCGTCCCCATGGAAAACAGTTTATCCTGATCCGGTATTTCTTCATCCGGATTTTTCTGAGTTACGAGGAACAACTGCTGTTCCCGTTTGAGCGCACATTCTATTGCTTTTACCAACCGGGCGTTTCGCACATCAAAATGCGTAATCATTCCCGGAAGAATTGTCATTCCGCTCAAAGTCACAACCGGCAACTTTATCTCTGGACTTCCCATACTCTTCCTCCTCGTATTATCTGGCCTTTTATTTCCCTTTGCAATCCCGTTTTGTCCCGCCGCACTGGGTGCCTGTTGCGCAGCAACTGGCTTCCTCTGGCACCCTGTATTTTTTCGAGAAGGGACGTATTCCCCCTTCTCGCCGCACTGGGTGCCTGTTGCGCAGCAACTGAATTCCTCTGGCACCCTGTGCATAAAAGGGACCCTGAAATGCAAGGTCCCTCGTCTCTTTATTTTCTCGTTATAATCGATTCGCCCGTCTCTTCTACTGCCTCCCGCGTAATTGTACAGCTCTTAATACTGTCGTCCGACGGAATCGTAAACATCAAATCCATCATTGTTTCTTCCATGATAGAACGCAGACCCCGCGCACCGGTTTTTCTTGATATGGTTTTCTCCGCTATGGCTTCCACAGCATCCTTATCAAACTTCAATTCCACACCATCCAGATCAAACAGTTTCTGATACTGGCGGACAATGGAATTCTTGGGTTCCAAAAGGATTCTCACCATATCATCCCGGGTCAGAGGATCAAGTGAAACAGCAATCGGGACGCGCCCCATAAATTCCGGAATCATACCGAATTTAATAAAATCTTCCGGAAGCGCATTTCGCAGAAGTTCTCCCACATTCTCACGCCGTCTGTCCCGAATATCCGCATTAAAACCGATAGAACCGCGATCCATACGGGTTTCGATAATCTTATCCAGCCCCTCAAACGCACCGCCGCAAATAAACAGAATATTCGTCGTGTCAATCTGCAGAAGTTCCTGATGCGGATGCTTTCTCCCGCCCTGGGGCGGAACAGATGCGATTGTTCCCTCTACGATCTTAAGAAGCGCCTGCTGAACCCCTTCACCGGATACATCCCTGGTAATGGAAGGATTCTCGGACTTTCTGGTAACCTTGTCAATTTCGTCAATATAGATGATGCCCTTCTGAGCGCGTTCAATATCATAATCCGCCGCCTGGATAATCTTCAGCAGAATATTCTCCACATCTTCTCCCACATAACCGGCTTCTGTAAGCGTCGTCGCATCTGCAATAGCGAACGGCACATTCAGTATCCTCGCCAATGTCTGTGCCAGAAGTGTCTTTCCGGAACCGGTAGGACCAAGCAGCAAAACATTGCTCTTCTGAAGCTCCACATCCAGATCCGGCTCTGCCAAAATTCTCTTATAATGATTATATACTGCAACAGAAAGCGCCTTTTTGGCATTCTCCTGTCCAATTACATAATCATCCAGAAAGCGCTTAATCTCCTCCGGTTTCAACAGATTAATCTCATCCTCATCAAAGACGCTCTCATCCTCGCTCAGCTCTTCCTCAATGATCTCGGAGCAGAGTTCCACACATGCATCACAGATGTAAACACCGTTCGGTCCTTTCAGAAGTTTCAGAACCTGGCTCTCCGTCTTTCCGCAAAAAGAACATCTGATTTCATTTCTAGCCATGTAATTCTCCCTTAATGTCTTACCATGATCTCATCGATCAGCCCGTAGGCTTTCGCTTCATCAGCAGACATGTAATTGTCGCGTTCCGTATCTCTTTCTATAATTTCCAGCGGCTGACCCGTTCGTTCTGCCAGAATACTGTTCAGTTTTTCTCTGGTGCGGAGAATATGTTTCGCAGCGATTTCTATCTCAGTTGCCTGACCCTTTGCGCCTCCGAGAGGCTGATGAATCATAATCTCTGAATTCGGGAGCGCAAAACGTTTGCCCTTTGTACCGCCTGCCAGAAGAAATGCACCCATGCTTGCTGCCATACCAATACAAATCGTCGATACATCACATTTGATATAATTCATCGTATCAAAGATCGCCATACCGGCAGTTACAGAACCGCCCGGACTGTTAATATACAGATTAATATCTTTTCCCGGATCTTCTGATTCCAGAAACAAAAGCTGCGCTACCACAAGAATGGCTGTGGTTTCGTTCACTTCTTCCCCGAGAAAAATAATTCTTTCCTTCAGCAATCTGGAATAAATATCGTAACTTCTCTCTCCTCTGCTGGTCTGCTCAATGACGTAAGGTACTAATGCCATGTTTCATGTCCTCCTCTTATTAGGAAACTTCCCCGCTGACAAAGGGCACGGCTCTGCCATGCCCTCCTGATTATGCCTCAACTGCCGCGTCTCTCACCAGATCGATCGCCTTCTGAATCGCAAGATCTTTCTTCATCTCTTCCAGCTGATACTCTCCAAAGAGCTCCTTTACCTTCTCTACTTCCATCTTATACATGTCTGCCATTCTCTGCATTTCGGCATCCACGTCTTCCTGCGTCACTTCCATATTCTCAGCTTTTGCCACCGCTTCAAGAACCAGTCTGCTTTGAATATTTTTCAAAGCTCTCGGCCGCATCTGCTCTCTATACTGCTCCTCTGTCATTCCGCTGAACTGAAAATACTGCTGAAGAGAAAGTCCCTGAGCCTGCATTCTCTGAGCAAAATCTTCCATAAGCTGCTCAGTCTGAAAATCTACCATGGCATCCGGAATCTCCATCTGCGCACTTTCGATAATCTTTTCAATCACCGCATCTTCTTTGATCCTCTTTGCTTCCCCTTCTTTGTCCTTCAGAAGTTTTGCCCTGATATCCTCTTTGTATTCATCCAGTGTCTCAAATTCGGACACCTCCTGAGCAAATTCATCATCCACTTCCGGAAGTTCTCTGACTTTAACAGAATTCACACGGCATTTGAAAAGCGCGTTCTTGCCTGCAAGCTCTTTCGCATTATAGTCTTCCGGGAACGTCACATTCACTTCCAGATCCTTATCTGTCTCAGCGCCGATAAGCTGATCCTCAAATCCCGGAATAAAAGTACCGCAACCAATCGTCAGCTCATAATTCTCACCCTTACCGCCTTCGAAAGCGACTCCGTCCACAAATCCTTCAAAGTCAAGAGAAATGATATCTCCGTCTGCAACTGCACGATCCTCCACCGTAATCGTTCTTGCATTGGCCTCTCTTTCCTTCATAACCGCCGCATCAATCTCTGCGTCCAGCACCTCGATCGGAGTTTTCTCAACCTGAATACCTTTATATTCACCCAGGGTCACTTCCGGTTTTACAGCAACTTCCGCCGAAAAAACAAACGGCTTGCCGCTCTCAATCTGTACAATGTCAATCTTCGGACGGGAAACAATCTCTTCTCCGCACTCCTCTACAGCATCCCCATATGCCTTCGGAAGCATCTCATCAATCGCATCATTATAAAATACTTCTTTTCCATACATTTTTTCAATCAGCTGCCTCGGAGCTTTTCCTTTCCGAAAGCCCGGGATATTAATATTTTTTCTCATTTTCCGATATACCGTCTGAATTGCCTTCTCTACACTTTCGGCAGGCACTTCAACGGTCAGTTTTGCCATGTTTTTCTCTAATTTTTCTACCTGTACGCTCATGATTACGAATATATCCTCCTTGTATTTATATCTCAGTATTCCCTGTTTTACATACTCATAGACATTTTAGTAGTATATCACAAAAAAATGAGGCTGTCTAGCCCGACAGCCTCATTGTTTTTGTTATTTTTTCGTTTTTTGTCCTTACTGGCCGGAAGACATCTGCTGTTCCTGCTTCATGATCATCTTCTTGACCATTTCGCCGCCGATGGAACCTGCCTGTCTGCTGGTCAGATCACCATTGTAACCGTCTTTCAGCGGAACACCAAGTTCGCTGGCAACTTCCTCTTTAAAACGGTTCATAGCTGCTTTTGCTTCCGGTACTGCCATATTGTTTGTTCCGGATGTGCTGTTCTGATTTGCCATGTTAATCACCTCCATGCCCATAGTATCCGCCAAAACAAAATGAGCATACTGGAAGTTTCTGTCATACATGGCCATAGAGGATGCTTTTTTTGATCTCGTCTGCTTTTTCTTTGGAAACAAGCTGTTCGGTCAGTGCCAGCGCAAACGGAATCGCTGTCCCCATTCCGCGGCTGGTCGTTATATTTCCATCTGCGGCAACTTTATCATATACGACCTGGGCTTTTGTCAGCCGATTTTCAAAACCCGGATAGCAGACCGCTTTCTTTTCTTCCAGCAAACCCAGATCTCCAAGTACGCTGGGCGCCGCACAGATCGCAGCTATCTTCTTCCCCTCCTGTGCAAACTGTACCAGAAGCCGTGTAAGTTCCCCGCACGCTCCTAGATGCTTCGTCCCCGGCATTCCCCCCGGAAGCACCAAAAGCTCCGTATTCAAAAAGTCCGCTTCTTCCATACATACATCCGCCTGTACCGGAATCTGATGACTTCCGGTCACCATTCGGCTGCCGCTTATGGATACCGTCTGCGTATCCACCCCTGCCCGGCGAAGAATATCTACTACGGTCAGTCCCTCAATCTCCTCAAATCCATCTGCAAGAAATACACATACTCTGCTCATACTTGTCTCCTTTTATCTGCAATTTTGCATCTGCTCTGCAGACA